>Ga0137399_10000219_pt1 | contig 21137 bp, 17 predicted proteins | sample czorhiz316metaG_FD_104810 | JGI IMG/M metagenome (GOLD analysis project Ga0137399, IMG submission 104810) | Vadose zone soil microbial communities from Angelo Coast Range Reserve, California, USA - czorhiz3.16 metaG | ecosystem: Environmental > Terrestrial > Soil > Vadose zone | place: USA...
ATCGCCAATCTTTTAATCGAAATCAATTCGGGCGATTGTCGAGCCGCAACTGCAGTTGTAAGATCGACATCGTATGCCGGAGCTGAGCAAAAAAGATAAGCTGCGCCTGCTCAAGATCATGCTTGAAAGCCGGCATGCCGATTTGCGCGAACAAAATCTGAATCGCCAGGGCAAAGGCCACTTCCACGTTTCCGGCATGGGACATGAAGCGCTGGCTGCGATCTCCGTGCAAATGGATCCGGGCGATTACATCGTTCCTTTTTACCGAGATCGCGGTCTCGTGCTGGGTCGCGGAATGACGACGCAACAGCTGGCGCTTGAATATTTTGCCAAACGCAAAACCGGCAGCGGCGGACGAATGATGCCGTCGCATTATAGCGATCTGGAACGGCACATTTGGAGCGTGCCAACACCGACCGGTTCACAGCTTCTTCCCGGTTGCGGAATGGCCTGGGGCATCCAGTTGGACGGCAAAAAGAATGTGGTTGTCACAACCGTTGGTGACGCTGCCACTCGGCAGGGCGATTTCTTCGAAGCGGTTTGTTTTGCCAAAGAAAGAAAACTGCCTGTGCTGTTTATCGTCGAAGACAACGCCTACGGCATCAGCAGTCCAACTCGGGAAATTAATCCGCTCGCGCTCGGCGTTCTCGAGCCTGACGAATGGAAAGAGCTGGCCGGCGAAGACGTTCAGCAGATTTACGATGCCGCCGCAGGTGCACTCGAGAAAATGCGCGCCGGCGGCGGTCCGCATTTTTGGTGGGTGACAATGGAACGGCTTTCCAGCCACACCAGTTCCGACGATCAGAAACTGTATCGCAGCGCGGAGGAATTGCAGGCGCTCGAAAAATGCGATCCAGTCAAATGCTGGCAGGAAAAATTAATCGCCGAAGGCGTGCTTAGCGTCGACGAATTCGCGAAGATCGACAACGAAATCAAAGAGCGAATCCGGAGCGAATACGCCGAAGCTGAAAAAGCGGATGATCCGTCGCCGAACGAGCTCGAAGCGAACGTGACCGGCGCGCTGCCGAAGATCGACAAGGAGATTTTGCCGCCGGGCAAATATCGGATTGGCGACACAGTGAACAAGACATTGCGTCTCGGACTCAAGGAAGATCCGCGGCGCGTCATTTTCGGCGAAGACATTGAAGATCCAAAGGGCGGCGTGTTTCGGCTCACCCAAAAACTTTCGACCGAATTTCCGAAGCAGGTTTTCAATTCGCCGCTGGCTGAGTCGACAATTCTCGGGGTCGCCTGCGGTCTCGCTGCTTACGGCCGTCGGCCCGTGTTCGAATTGCAGTTCATCGATTTCATTTATCCGGGCTTCAACCAGATCGTGACCAACATCTCGAATTTGCGCTGGCGCTCGTTCGGGAACTGGAAATGTCCAGCGGTGATCTACGCGCCTTACGGCGCCTATTTACCCGGCGGGAGTTTGTGGCACAGCCAGGCGAACGAATCCGTGTTCGCGCATTATCCGGGACTGGCAGTCGTAATCCCGAGCACTCCGGAAGACGCCGCCGGTCTGCTTTGGACGGCGATGCACGGCGAGGATCCGGTTCTGTTTCTAATTCCCAAACACATGTTTTGGGCGGAACGCGAATCCAAAGAACCGGTTCGTGCTGTGCCGTTCGGTCAGGCCCGCAAATTCCGTGACGGATCGGATGTGACATTGGTCGCGTGGGGCAACACGATTGAGAAATCGCTCGAAGCGCTGGCGAAGATCGACAACGAGGTCAGCGTCGAGTTGTTCGATCTTCGCTCCATTGTGCCGTGGGACAAAGACGCGATCGCAGCTTCTGTTCACAAAACCGGACGGCTCGTTGTGGTGCAGGAGGACACTGAAAATTGCAGCGTCGGTCAGATGATCATCTCGCACATCACCGCGCAGGCCGATCTTTGGAGCGAAATGGTCAGTCCGCCGATTCTCGTCAGCAAAGCCAACGTCATGATCGGTTACAATCCGATTTACGAATACGCCGCGCTCCCGGATGTCGATCGAATCGTTACCGCGATCAGACGTTCGGTTTCAACGAAGCAACAACGCGAAAAAGTTGTAGCGGCGTTTGTGTCAAACGCCGAATCGAGTAAACAGGCGCTTGGGACAAGCGCCTCTACAACTGCCGACATGGCCAATCAGCACACGCAGCCAATCACTGTCCCGATCATGGGTGAAGGCATTCGCAACGCCAAAATCGTTTCGCTTTTGAAAAATCCGGGCGATCCGATCGCGCTCGATGACGATCTCTGCGAAGTCGAGACCGACAAGGCCGTTTATCCGATTCAATCATCGTTCGCCGGGAAAATGGGCGAATGGAAAACGAAGGTCGGGGACACCGTCGACATCGGCCAAGAGCTCGGAACGATTTTGACTGACGGCGTTACAACTGCGGCGAAGCCATCCAAACCGAAACCAGAACCAGTGCGCGAAGTTGCCTCGGCAAGATCGACATCGACTCATTCCCGGACGATTGAGCCCGCGCTTTCGCCAACTATTACGCGCAAACTTTCGCGCGTCATTCCCGCAAACCTTCAAATCGACGCGCGTTGGGAAGTGATCCGCAAAGCGCGCGACGCCGCGAAAAAGAAAAATGGCAAGAACGCCCCCTCACCTTCTGTGATGATCGCGTGGACTGTCGTGCGAGCGATGGAAAAACACGCGCCGTTTCGACGTCTGATTCTTGAAGACGAAAGCATTGTTGAAAATGAAAACTTCGATCTCGGTGTCGCGGTCGCGCTCGAAAACGATCGGCTCGCGACCGCGGTGATTGTCGATGCAAACAAAAAGAGCTGGCCGGAGTTTGTGAAAACTTACGACGAAACGCTCGCGGCGACTCGGAGTGGCCGGGTTGACGCGATGAATGCGCCGGTTGTCATCACCAGTCTGGGCGCCTTTGGCGTTAAAGCGGGAGCGCCGATTGTTGTTCCGCCGTCAGTCGGCACCCTGTTTGTCGGCACCGCCCACCGCGAGCTCATTCCGAATGGAAAGAAAAACGAAACTGCGGAAGTGATCACCCTCTCGCTCACGTTCGATCACCGTGTCCTGAACGGCGCCGCCGCGGCAAGCTTCGTTCACGAAATCAAACAGCTAATCGAGAAATTTACAATTCCGGCTGGAGGGACGCGCGCTGTCGCGTCCCATTAGATTGCGCTCGTCTAACGAGCACGCTCCCATCGCCGAAAACTTTCGCGCTTCAGCCCCAATCGGTTCTCCGGCGTGTCCAATTTGGGATCCAAAAAAACAATGAACACCATCGCATCATCGCTGATTACGTTCGGATTGTTTTCGCGACTTAAGTGCTCGTGAGCTTTAAGAATGTCTGCTTGTCCAATCTCTTGCGAGTGAACAATTACGCAGTCATCGAAGTGTGGTGACGCCTCATCTCTAATCCAGCAGGTTTGATATCTCATGCGCGATACTTACCGCAAATTTTGTGCCCGAAGTTGGATTGCGGGGCTGCGGGAACTCACCCCGCGGATGTAGACGAGATAATTCGAAGAAGTCTGCGCAGCTATTGTTCCAGTAAGCCTTCCGGATCTTCATGGTGAAGCGAAATACATGTCCAGATGGGCGCTACAATTCCGGCGATGCACGTCGCGAGAAACCACCATTTGTTCACGTAGCTGGGCGTGTACCACCCAATCAGAACCAAGAACACCACTATGAACATCGTTCCTGTAAGAAGCGTCGTGATGGTGAGAGCTACGGCGAATTTATGTCTTGGGGCGATTACAATCGCAGCGTTTAACGCAGCGACTGGACAAACTACGGCTCCCCAAAATTGCCATAGAAAATCCGGCAGCCACATGAACAGCGACGCGATTAATAGTACAACCTGCGCGAGAGCGAAAGCGGCGATAGCGCCTCGCAAGACAGCGATCCATCGAAGAACGTTCACTTCGTTCTTATATCAGAGAATCTGCGGCCGCATCGATAACCAAAACAACTAGCTAGGTAAGTAAGCTAAGTAAGCAGCGTCTGATACAGCGATTTTGTCTTCTCGGCGATCGTGCTCCAGCTAAACTTTTCCTCAACGCGTTTCCGGCCGGCTTTAGCGAATTTCTCGCGCAACTGTCGATCTTTCATCAGTTGATTGATCCGGTCGGCGAGATCGCGTGAGAATTTTTCCGGGTTCGCCAACTTGAACGTTTCTTCCACGAAATCGACCGGAACGAGGAAACCGGTCTCGCCGTCGACCACCACTTCCTTGATTCCGCCGACCGCACTCGCCACGACGGCGGTTTCGCACGCCATCGCTTCGAGATTGATGATCCCAAACGGTTCGTAAATCGACGGGCAACAAAATACTGCCGCGTGCGAGTAGAGCTCGATCACAGCCGGGCGATCGAGCATCTCCTCGATCCAAAAAATATCTCCCCGCTTTTTTTGCGCGGCCGTCAGGGCGTCTTTCATTTCCTTGGCGATCTCGGGCGTATCCGGCGCGCCGGCGCAAAGAACGATTTGAAAATCGGGATCCATGAATGGAATCGCCCGAACCAGATGAATGATTCCCTTTTGCCGCGTGATTCGTCCGACGAAAAGCAGATACGGTTTTTTTGGATCGATTCCGTCGCGCACGAGTGCATCGGTGGCTTCGACTCGCCGGTATTCGTCGAGATCAATCCCGTTGTGAATCACGTGCACCCGCGCTGGATCGACATCGAACAGTCGCTCGATGTCGCGTTTGGTTTCGGCGGAGACGGCGATGATCGCGTCCGCCATTTCGAGCGCAATTTTCTCGACCCAGAGCGAGAAATCGTAGCCGCCCGCAAGTTGTTCGCGCTTCCACGGGCGCAATGGCTCGAGTGAATGCGTCGTGACAACCAGCGGGATTCCGTAATTCAGTTTGGCGACGATGCCGCCGAAATGGCTGTACCAGGTGTGGCAATGAACCAGATCGGCATCGATGTTGTTGGTGTTGAAATCGATGCAGCGGCGAAGCGCGCCGAAAACTGACTGCAACGGCTTCGGACAAGTGAAGCCGCTCGTGTCCAACTCGAAGCCAGTGACTTTGAGCCGGCCCTCCTTGAAATTTTGATCGCCGAAACAGCGAACATCGACATCGACCGTTTTCGCCAGCTCACGCGAGAGATAACCAACGTGGACGCCGGCGCCGCCGTAAATGTGCGGCGGATATTCGTTGGTAAGAAAGAGGACCTTCACGTCCTCTTTTTAAACGCGCTCCTAACCAAGCGCACGCAGTTTTACTTGCCCGCACGCACCAGCAACACCGGCACCTGCGCCTTGTGCCGCACTTCGTTGATCGTGCTCCCGTAAAGGAGATCGCCTAACAAACGATGCCCGTGCGCGGTCATCGCGATCAAATCGCATTGTCGATCTTCGGCCGCTTTCACAATTCCCTGGGCCGGATCGCCCAGCGCCAGAAAAATGTCCACGGTCAAACCCCGCTTTCGCAACGTCTCGGCGGAACTATCCAGATAAGCGCGGTCGTCTTTCATCTCCTGCGACTCAGCCAGATTTAACTGGTCGTAATTTCTGGCGACATAGCCGTCGGCCACGTGGACGAGCAATAATTCTGAGTGATGCAAACTCGCGAGCTCGGCGATGTGCGGGAGGAGAGTTTCATCCGCGCGGCTATTTTCGAGAGCGACGAGAATTTTGCGATACATAATTAGAACGTGCGCCCAATCCACGCGCTGATGCCAACCCAGTCCGATAGATATTTAGCGTTTAGCAAAACAATGATCGCAGTCGTGACCCACGCCAACATTTGCAACCAGCGCGGGGATGCGAACTCGCCCATTTTGCGGCGATCGCTCGTGAACAAGACGAGCGGGATCACTGCGAACGAAAGCTGCAGACTGAGGATGACCTGGCTCAACAAAAGCAACTTCGCCGTGCCGCTTGTTCCGAAAAGAGCGGCGGTGAAAACGGCGGGGACGATGGCAATCAGTCGTGTAATCAAACGCCGCAACCATGGTCGCAACCGGATGTTGAGAAAGCCCTCCATCACGATTTGGCCGGCCAGCGTTCCGGTCAGGGTTGAGTTTTGTCCGGAGGCAAGAAGGGCAAAGGCAAAAAGAGCGCTCGCGATCGGAACGCCCAGCGTCGGGGAAAGTAGTTTGTAAGCGTCCTGGATCTCGGCGACGTCGTGCTGGCCATGTTTGTGAAAGGTCGCCGCGGCCACAATCAGAATTGCAGCGTTAATGAACAAGGCGAACATGAGTGCCACGCTCGAATCGATGGTGGCGAACTTGATCGCCTCACCTTTGCCGGCCGACGATTGTTCGTAATTGCGCGTCTGCACCACCGAGGAGTGGAGATAAAGATTATGCGGCATGACCGTCGCGCCCAGAATGCCGATGGCGATGTAGAGCATGTCGCGATTGCTCACGATCTCAGAATGCGGAACAAACCCGCTCAGGACGGCCTGAAGTTCCGGTTTCGAGAAAATGACCTCGAAAAGGAAACAGCCGCCGATAGTCAGGATCAGGACAACAACGAGTGCTTCGATGTAACGGAAGCCTTTGTTTTGCAAATAGAGCACGGCCAACACGTCGAGCGCCGTGATGCAAACACCGATGACGATCGGAATTCCAAAAAGCAAATTCAAGGCGATGGCTGATCCGATCACTTCGGCCAAGTCGCAGGCGCAGATGGCCAGCTCGCAAATTATCCAGAGCGCCAGCGAAATCGGCTTCGAGTAATGATCGTGGCAAGCCTGGGCCAGATCGCGCTGTGTCGCGATGCCGAGCCGCGCGCAAAGCGCTTGCAACAGGATCGCCATCAGATTCGAAAGCAGAATGATGCTGAGAAGGGTGTAGCCGAATCCCGATCCGCCGGCCAAATCCGTCGCCCAATTCCCCGGATCCATGTAACCGACCGCGACCAGATAGCCGGGACCGGAGAATGCGAGAAGCTTTCTCCAAAAACCCGCGCCCGGCGCGATCAGAATCGTCCGATGCGATTCCGGCAAGCTCGGCGATGTGCGATCGACTCGCCATCCGCTTCCGCTCGAAATCTGATTATGCATCGGCCGCAAGTTAGCGTTTCATTCGCCGCAGACAAGATCGACGAGTATGCCCGGCTGACAACGAACCGTCAGATTGATCGGCCGGCAGCAAACGCTGCAATCTTCGATCAGCGATTGCTCGGGTTCCGACGTGTCGATCCGCAACGGAAAAACTTCGCCGCAGTGTGGACAAGTGATTTCTGTTTCGATGACGAGCTGCATGTTGCGCAAGTCTAAACTGTGGAGGCAGGCGTCTCGCCTGCGAACAAAATATTGCAGCCGGGACGGCTGCCACCATAGATTCTACAGCGCGGCGTCCGGTCAGGTTAGCGCTGCGGTTGTTTGCGGCTCCTTCAGCTTTTTAAAATTCAATTGGCGCACGCGACGGCTATCTGCCTGGGTCACTGTCACGCAGTAGTTGTCGATCTTTACTTGCTCGCCTTGTTTCGGCAGGTGACCGAGCAGATGGGTCACGTATCCGCCGATCGTGCTCACGTCCGGATTTTCCAGTTCGAGTTTGGCGAGATCGTTCAGCTCATAAAGTCCGAGCGTGCCGTCCACCGTAAATTCGTTGGCGCTGATTTCTTGGAACTCCGCCTTCTCGGTATCGAATTCGTCCTGGATGTCGCCGACCAATTCCTCGAGCACGTCTTCGAGCGTCACCATTCCAACCGTGCCGCCGAATTCGTCGACCACGATGGCGAGGTGCGCGTGTTTGCTTAGAAAAAGACTGAGCAATTTTTCGAGCGGCATCATCTCGGGGACCGGAACCAACTCGCGTTTGATCTTCATCAAATCGGGATTCGGATCGTTCATCATCGTCACCAGATCTTTGATGTGAATGAGCCCGACCGTGTTATCCAAATTTTCGCGACAAAGTGGAAAGCGGGTGTGCTTTGAAGCGATCGCCTTCTTCGAATTCGTCTCGAAATCGTCTTCCAGATCGAGATAAACAACTTCGCCGCGCGGAGTCATGATATCGCGCACCACACGCTCACGGAGATCAAGCACGTTGAGCACGAGTTTGCGGCCGAGCGGTGACACTTCTTTCGATTTCTCGCTCTGCTCTAGAATAAGACGCAACTCCTCTTCGCTGTGCGCCAATTCAGTTCCGGCAACCGGTTTCATCCGGAACACGCCTTGCAAAATCAGATTGGACGATTTGTGGAGTAACCAGATCGCCGGCTTGAATAGAAAATAAAATGCGCCCAGCGGCCGGACGATACGCAGCGAAACCGTTAGCGGATTGGCGATCGCGGTATATTTCGGCGCCAGCTCGCCGAACACGATGTGCATGAAAGTGATCCCGATGAACGCGAGCGCAACGGAAATGGATGTCACCAGCGCGTGCGAGTGAATGTTCGCCAGCGCAAAAAACGGTTCCAGCAGGTGCGCGAGAAATTCTTCACCGAGCCAACCGAGAGCCAGACTCGCGAGCGTTATCCCGAGTTGCGTCGCAGAAAGATAAGCCTCGAGATGTGAGCGAATGTATTTCGTGAGGCGCGCGCGCGCGTCGCCCTGCTCCGCCAATTCGTCGAGCTGACTCGCGCGGACTTTGATAATCGAGAACTCGCACGCGACGAAAAATCCGTTCAATCCGACCAGCGACGCGATCACCGCCAGTTTCCCAATGATGATCCACGGCGGGTCCCATTGCGTGACCGGTGCGTCTGCGAGCGGAAGCATTAACAAAGAGTTCATTTTACGAGCGCGCGCAGCGCACCCGAAAAGCGACCTCTGGAATTTACCAGCTGGACTTCGTCACGCCAGGGATCAGTCCCTGCGAGGCGAGCTCGCGAAACGTCAGCCGCGAGACCTTGAACCGGCGAATGAACGCGCGGCGGCGGCCCGTCACTTCGCAACGGTTCACCACCCGCGTCGGGCTAGCGTCGCGGGGAAGCTGCGTCAAACCGGCGTAATCCTTCTTCGCCTTGAGCTCGGCGCGGATCGCGGCGTATTTCTTCACCGTCGCGCGCTTGCGCTCGTTGCGATTAATCCAGGATGTTTTTGCCATAAGGGAACGCGAAATGTAATAGAGACAATTGGCTTTTCAACCCATTTTACGTTGTAGCTGCCGGTGTCCTCATCGGCAGGCCGTTTGACATCAAACCGCAAACGTCAAACATCAAATCTCACCAATGATCTCGCTTGGCCGAAAAGACTTTCCCTCGCCCAAGGACGATCTTGCCCAGGCGCTGGAGGCGGCACTGCACCGGTTCGCCCAGAAATCCGGGCGGATTGTCGATCTTCGGTCGCGCGTCTTTCCCCTGGTCGACGAAATCCGGATCAATCTCGACGGCGCAAAGTTCGATTCCCCTCCTCCGTTGGCGAAGGTCGAAGGCGAAACAACGCCAGCCTTCGAAGCCGCTGCCGTGAACGTCATCGGCCGGAACATTTCCGTTCGGGGCGTCCGGTTCGATTTACGAATGGAAATGCGCGACGTCGTTTTTCACAAAGGGAGCGATGCCAACGGCGAGGCGGTCTTGCTCCTGCACAAAGCGCACGAGGGACAACTCGTGGTCTCCGCCGCGCAACTCAATCTCGAAGAAGCAATCGGCCGAATCGCCGGAGAACGCGCGCGTTTGTACGGGATTGAGCTCGAACGAGTCCGCCTCGCGATGCGGGCGCGGAGCCGACGCTCGCTTGCCGCTGACATTCAGATCTGGGCCAAGAAATTTTTCACCCGGGCCAAGATCGACATCTACGTCCAGCTCGACATCAGCAACGAGTTCGTCGCGAAAATTTCCCAGCTTAAATGCAAAGGCGACGGCAAACTCGGCTCGTTCGCGTGCGCAACTCTTCAGCCGCTGTTTCAACGAACCCTTGAGAAATCTTTTCCGCTCAAATCAATCCCGCTCGGGCAGATTCAACTCCGCGATATCCACATTGCCGTCGCCGACACTGTCGAACTAAGGATTGATTTCGGGAGTGCATGATAATCGCTCAGGCCGCCGACGTCTTAGCCGGTTCTTCAGAATTGAATGTGATCCGCCAAGTCCCGGTAGAATCGCCGCGCTTGTGCAGGGTTGGACCAGAATAATCTTTCTCGATAACGAAGCCCAATTCACCGGCCAGAGCTTTCAATCCAGGTAAATCGACTTCGAAAAACTGGCGATGGCCCTTGGCAATTTTCTTTCGTAACGCCTCGTACATACATCACGCTGAGACAACCCTCGGGTTAAGTCAACCGATTGAGTCGGTTCCGCTATGTGAGCTTTTCTTTTAATTACTGCACGAACTTTCCGCGACCGAGATTAAACATGTCCGTCACATCGGCCATGTTTCCGTTCTCGCCAAAAAACATCACGTAGTAAAGTTGCGTTCCTGTGTAGCCGCCGAATGCGTTTTTGGCGTTGATCCACACTGGAACAATCCAGCCGTAATGAGTTTTTCCGCCGACGGCCCAACCATCTTTAACCCAACCTTTGCGCGGCGACTCAAATCGGTACACGGCCGAATAAGGATCCAGCAAGCGGCCCGGCATTGAGTAATAGCCGCGGATCGCTGTTTGATAATTTTTTGGCAGCTGACCAAAGCTGACAGGACCCGGCTGTTGTTTTTCGGCGCGCGCGATCGCAATCGACAACGCCCCTACAAGAATTGTAATGAAGGTTTTCATTTTGTTTCTCAGCGAATCGTCCCGCTATTGCCGCGCTAAGCGCCGGAACAGAAGTGCGCCGAGGATGATGAAGAGGACGTTTGGGACCCAGATCAGAAGCTCCGGGTGAACTTTCGGATTTCCGCGGAGCGTGTCGGCGATGATGACGAAAAGAAAATAAGCGACCGCGACAATCAATCCCATGGCGAAGCCGATGGAAGTCTCGCGGCGGTGTGCGGTCACGCCCAGCGGCACGCCAATGAGCGCGAACGCGACGCAGGCGAACGGAAATGAAAAGCGTTTGTTGATTTCGGTGCGGCTCTCACTCCGTTCGCGTTTGCTTTCGCTTTTCAACTGATCGAGCAACTGCTCGATCGACATCGCGGAGCGGCTCGGCCGTTTTTTCTCTTTCTCGTAAAGTTCCTCGAGACTGATCGGCAAGGTGCCTTCGGTCATGCTGATGCCGTCTTTGATTTTTCGCAGGTCGGTCGGGTCATTTTCGTCGCGTTGCTGATAACGCGCGTTGTAGAGATGCATCAGGATCCGTTTGTTCTCGAGATCGGCTTCGAGCATTCCCGTGCGCGCGAACGTGACTCGCAGCGGCATCGATCTCTGATCGAGCTCGAACACGGTTATGTTCTCGAGCTTGTTGCCTTCTTTTTTGCCGACGTAAATTTTTCGCCCGGGAAACTGGTCGATCACCTGATCGCTGCCGAAGAGCGCCATCGGATCGCGCGTGGCCAGATCAAAGATGGTGCTGCGCAATTTTTTTTGGGTGGCGGGCGACACTTGCACCGTGAGCCAAAGACAAAGTGCGGTGCACACGAGCGAAATGACACCGAGTGAAACGGCGACCCGTGGCACGCTCACGCCGTTGGCGCGGAGCGCGATCAATTCGTTATCGGCCGAGAGCCTACCGAACACGAGGAGGATCGCAGTTAACAGTCCCCACGGGATGGTGAAGATGAGCGAGAACGGAAAAACGTAAGCGATGAACGCGAGCAAGTACTCGACGGGCACATCGTGATTCACCAGCAGCGGTAGCAGTTTCCGGAAAATGTTGCCGACCACCAGGACGAGGCTCAGGACCGCGATCGCAAACAGCACGTTCACGAGCAGCTCGCGACTAACGAACTTGTCGATCAGCTTCATATCTCAGCAGCAAACATGTTTAGCTACAGACGTCGTGGTGAGCGACAGTCGAATCCATGGACACAGATTAGCACAGATTTCCGAACCCTGAATTTCCGTTCCGGATCTGTGTTTCGTCTGTGTTGATCTGTGGCTGGAAAAGAAATCGACTCTCCCATAACGTAATAGCCAGGTGAACAAGATCGACATCTACGACGTCGCGATCATTGGCGGCGGGCCGGCCGGCAGCACCGCGGCGGCGTTGCTCGCCAAAGCGGGCCGGCGCGTGATTGTTTTCGAGCGCGAAAAGTTCCCGCGGTTTCACATCGGCGAATCGCTCCTGCCGTTCAGCATGAAAGCGTTCACCCGGCTCGGATTGCACGAGAAATTCAGGCGCGCTGGTTTCCTCAAAAAATTCGGCGGCGAAATTTTCGGCGCCTGCTCAGAGCCCGGGACGAAGTTTTATTTCAAAGACGGATTCCGTTCCCAAACCGACCACGCTTACCAGGTCACCCGATCCGATTTCGACAAACTTTTGCTCGATCACGCGCGCGAAAGCGGGGCTGAGGTCCACGAAGAAGTGGCCGTCGATCGCGCTGAGTTTGCGAACGAACATGTCGATCTTGGCATTCGGCGAAACGGCGCGCCCGAGAATGTTCGCGCCCGTTATCTGATTGACGCCAGTGGCCGCAATTCAGTTCTCGGCACCAAGTTCGGAATCAAGAAGAGCTACGATCATCTCCAGAAGCTGTCGATCTTCGCGCATTACGACGGCATCTGGCGCGCGGAAGGGATCGACGGAACGCTCACGCTCTTGATTCGCGGGATTGATCGCTGGTTCTGGCTGATCCCCATCACCGCCGAGCGCACCAGCATCGGCGTCGTCCTCGACAGCGATGTGTTTAAGAAATCGAAATTAAGCGCGGAAGATTTTCTCGAGCAATCGCTGGCCGAGCAACCGATCATCGCAAAACGAATGACGAATGCGCAGCGCGTCTCGGAAGTTTATACCGCGGCCGATTTTTCTTATCGCAGCACAAGACTGTACGGCGATCGCTGGCTGCTTGCCGGTGACGCTGCCGGCTTCATTGATCCAATTTTCAGCAGTGGCGTTTTTCTGGCGGTTTTTAGCGGCGAGCAATGCGCGGATGTCTTGCACGAAGTTCTCGATCATCCGCAACGAGCCAGGAAACTTTTTCGGCGTTACGAGCGCTCGGTCAATCGCGCGATGGACATTTATCTGCGGTTTGTGAACGCGTGGTACACAAAGGAATTTGTGGAAGTCTTTCTTTCACCGCGAAATGTACTCGGCGTTGCGCCGGCGGTGAACGCCGTGCTCGGCGGCAACGTGGGCAACTCTTTCCCGATCCGGTGGCGCATGGGCGTATTTTATTTTCTGGTCTGGCTGCAGAAACATTTTGGCATTGTCCCGCGACGAACCTTGGTTCCGCAACGAGATGCGACCACGTCGCCGACGTCGCTCGGCGTTCCATCGTGACACAAATTGCCTGGGCGATTGCCGGCGCGCTGTTCCTTGTGGCTCTTACGAGTTGCGCAACAACTTCAACGCATCAATTCGCCGAGCCGGCACGTGATTGGCAGACGCGCACCGGCCAACTTCTTTATCGCAATCCGAAGACGACGGTGATCGGTGATGTGTTTGTGCGCCTCTCAAAAGCTAGCGACTTCGAGCTGACGTTCTCGAAAGGGCCTGCGCTGACGTTGCTCGTCCTTCGCCAGGACGCGACCTTTGCCGAAATCAAGGGGCCGCTCGCCGGCCGTGGCTGGTCGGGTCCGATCGAGCGCGCGCCGCAGCAATTACGCGGCTGGCTCCAATTGCGCGACAAAATCATCCACGCCCTCGCCACGGCGAGTCTGTCCGGCGGCGGACAGGATCGACATCAGGTGCGGCATGTTTCGGGATCGGAAACTTTTCTTTTCCGATTTTAATCGCGACGGCAATTGCGGAAGCTCAGGCATGAGAATGAGTGATTTGATCGCGCGCGTCATGGGGCAACGGCGCGTGCTGGTCTGGTTTGGCGTCGCCGCACTGGCGGCCGCCTGCCTCGCCATTCTGGTCATGCGGATCGAGCTCGACTCCGACGTGATCAACATGCTCCCGAAAGGTTTTGAATCGGTTGAGGGACTGAAAATTTACGATCGCGACTTCGAACAAACGCGCGAGCTGACATTCGCCTTGCGGTGTCAGCCTCAAGATATCGACAAGCTCGAGGAATTCGCGCCAATCTTTGCAGAAAATTTGCGGAAGCAGCCGTGGTGCGAACGCGTGCTGGCTGGCTCGCCAATGGAAACGCCGGACGGCATTCGCGATTTACAATCGATCGCGGTCCCGCTGCTCCTGAATCTGGAGCCAGCGGCGTTCGAGCAAGCGATGTCGATCTTGCAGCCGGAGAAAATTCGCGACCGATTGCATCGCTTACATCAGGAAATCGAAGCGGGTTCGCCGCGACCGGAATTCGAGCTCGCGTTCGATCCGCTCGGCATTATCGGGCCGGCGCTTAAGCCGTTCGCGGAAGCAAACGCGCTCGAGCAGGAGCAACCGCTCACTTCGCCGGACCGCACGATGCGCATTTTCCTCGCGGTCACCAACCAACCGTCGCTGAGCGCGTTCGAATGCCAGCGGTTGATGCGTCAGGTAAACGCTTTCCGCGCGCGGGCGAGCGATGGCTGGGACGGCGGACCGCTGGACGTTCTTGTCACGGGTCGCTCGGCTTATGTTGCCGAGATTTCTTTGAGCATGCGTTACGATATTGTCGCAACGCTCGGAAGTTCGGTTCTGCTCGTCGGAATTATTTTCTTCGTCGGCTTTCGTCGATGGCTTCCGCTGCTCGGAATGGGGTTTTCGCTTTTACTTTCCTGTCTCGTCGCGCTTGCCTCCGGGTTGCTGATTTTCGGGAGACTGAGCATGGTCGCGGTTGGCTTCTGTGCGATTCTGGTCGGACTCGGCGTCGACTTTGCGATTCTGATTTTCGGCCGCTATCAACAGGCGCGAATTGACGGCGAAGAATATCAGCAGTCGATCGCCACGTCGGTGGCGAAACTTGGACGCGCCGTTTTCTTCGGCGCGCTGACGACGGCGGTTGGTTTTCTGGCGCTGATCCTCAGCGGCTCGATGGGTTTCTCACAGCTTGGCGTGCTGATTGCGATTGGCATTTTTTTCGCGGGACTTTTTATGTGCACGATTCTGTTTTTGTTCGTGCGACCACGACAAGCACCGCAGCAGCACGATTGGGTCTTCGAGATCGTGAAAAAATACGTCCGCTGGAGCGTGCAGCGCCCCGCGCCCATGATCATCGCCTCCGGAGGAATTTTTTTGGTGCTAACCGCGATCGGGTTTTCGCCGGTCCCTCCGCTCCATTTCGAAGCGAGTGCGCGCTCGCTCGAGCCAAAGAACAGCCGCGCTGGACAAGCCTTGCAAGCGATCATGGAGAAAATGCCGACCCGCTGGGAGCCGGTGCTCGCGATCGTACACGCGCACGATGCGCAGGAATTGCATGATGATTGGCAAAAGGTTTCGGCGCACTGGGCGGCGCTCCAGGAAGCCGGCAAAATCAAGGGTTTTTCAACGCCGGCGGCCCTTTGTCTTTCTCCGATGTGGATGGAAAAAAATCGCGAACACCTTCGAACAGTGAATCTTCCAACGGCGCGGCAGGCTCTCGAGAAAACATTGAGCACCGAAGGCTTCAGCCCTGACTCGTTCGCGCCCGCGTTTAGGTTACTGGACGACTTGCGGGCGGTTGTCGATCCAAAGGCAACGCTTCCCGATTGGCGAAAACAATTGCCGGAATCGTCGAGCTGGTGGTTTTTGGTGGATCGGTATTTCGCGAAAACGCCATTGCTCACAACCGGTTTCGCGACCACGAACGAGCCGGTCACCAGTCACGCTCAACGCGAAGAGTTAGGCCGCGAACTGCCCGTGCCCGGAGTGCCAATGATTCTCTCGGGCTGGAGTTATGCGCTGGCCGATTTGCAGCCGTGGTCGCATCGGCAACTGCTCATCATCAGCGCGCTGATGGCGTTGTTCGACATCGGGCTGCTCGCCATTTTGTACCGCGACTTGCGGCTCTGGTTGATTCAAATCATTACGCTCGCGTTTGGAATTGGCGCAATGATCGCAACCATGAAGCTGCTCAATCTTCACCTGAACTTGCTCAACGTGCTTTCATTCCGCCTCGTCCTCGCCATCGGGGTCGATTACGGAATTTACGTTGTGCTGGTCTGGCAAAAAACGCGCGAGCTGGAGCACGACGTCGCGGGAGTCATCAAACCGGTCATTCTTGCCGGATTGACGGCGGTCAGCGGATTCGGCTCGTTAGGCTGGGCGCGCAATCCTTCGCTGAGCGGACTCGGGATTGCTTGCGCGATCGGAATCTTCTGGAGCTTGCTCGCGACAATTTTCTTTGCCTTGCCGGCGATGGCGGCGGCCAAACCAAAAGTCTGGGACGAAAATAATAAGACCGGCATTTCATAGGATCGACATCGTATGCACAAAATATCCCCTCTCCTGCTCGGCTTGATTTTTCTTGCGCCGACTGTCCTCGCTCAATCGTTGTCGGAAGCGGACGTAAAGAGTCTTCTCGCCCGAATCGCTGAGCGACGCGCTTCGTCGCCGGACGTTCGCGCCGACTTCCAGGAAGAAAGGACGATGCATCTCTTGAACAAGCCGATCGTGGGCTCGGGAAAAATCTGGTTTCACGCACCCAATAAATTCCGGCGCGAAGTGACGGGCAATTCACCGAGCGTAACGGTCAGCAACGGACGCGACCTTTGGATCTACTATCCGAATTTCAAATCAGTCGAGCATTACTCATTAGGCAAACGCTCGCCGGTTGACGCAGCCATCGCCGCCATCAACACCGCGCTGAACCTGGAAAACGTGGAGAGGACATTTCGAATCACGGGCGCGAAGATCGACAATGGCTACGCTTTGCAACTGACTCCGCGGTCGCCGTCGATGAAACGAATCTTTCAAAAGTTCGATTTGCGATTGAACAGCGATCTGGTGGCGGAGCGCACCGACATGGTGCAGCCGAACGGCGATCGCGTGGTCACCACGTATTCAAATCAAACGCGGGCGTCGATTCCGCCGTCGACATTCGAGTTCACGCCGCCGCCGGGAACGGAAATCACTTCCCCGCTCGGCCATTAATCTGCTTTTACCTCGGCATCGGCGCTGTTGTCTGGATTCGTTCGTACCGAACTGAAGTCTTCTTCGTCGACATATCTTCTACCATCCAGGTCAGGTGCGCCACGTCGTTCGCGTCAATGATTGCATTGATGAAGTCGCCCGCGAACCGATTGTCGCCCGTGCAGTCAGCTGCGACACAGATGCGCCCGGTGTGAATTCCCGCTTCCACGTTTGTAACCCTCCATATCGGAACAGCGCTGTCGGCATTAAAAGATTCAGCCCATATCACCGACCAGGTGGAATTGGTGATAGAAGCGGGATCGGCGCTGTCGGGCGTGTAATAATAGATCACACCAACGTGACCAGGTCCGCCGGATGCGACCCAACTGAAAATTGCTGTGCCGGTCGTCGTCCCTGGAATGGGCGCGAGCTTCGCCCAAGTTCGGCCTTCATCGGACGAACGCGCAAGCACGACTTGTTTTCCACCGGCCGGGTTCGCTTCTTCCGATGCAACCCACAGTTGTCCATCCCGCCCAAACGCTGCGCTCGGCAGTGCGAGCGGCATAGGAAGGCCGGTCGTTCGAATATCAGAGATGATCGAACCAGTACTGTTTGGATGATAAACGTAAACTTTCAGCTCGGGAACTTCCTGCGGCAGCGTTCCGTAAATTTTGATGACCTGAAGCACATCGCTGCTTCCCGGTCTTTGTAGTAACGGTCCGGATTGTGGTTCGAACAATCCGCTGCCGACCGACGTCGGCGTCCAGGTCGATCCTCGATCGGTGCTGTGCAAGAACGCCGTCTCGTACAACCCCTCATTTGTAACTTCGTAGTCGTCCGTCAACGTCGGCGCGAGTGTCCACATGCGGTCCGTGCCGCCTGGAACCACCGTCGGATTACAATTCCAGGTGACGCCGCGATCATCGCTCGTGCAGACCGCGGTCGTGCCGGCGTAGGGATAATCGAATGTGAAATATAATCGATTGCCAGGATCGACCGAGATCGAACTGTCGGAATTCAGGTTAAGACTCGAGGCATAGATCGGTCCGGGCAATTCGACCCAGGTGGCTCCGGAATCGCTGGAAGTGTAAATGTGTTGTAGCGCGCTGATGTAAAGAGTTCCATCTGGCGCGGCCGCGATCAGCGGTTCATTGCCGTGAGCGCCGACTGTCACCGGTGTCGGAGCCGGCGTGGGAGTTGGAGTAGGCGTGGGAGTAGGAGTTGCTGTCGGCGTGGCGGTAGGCTCGGGCGTGGCAGTCGCGGTTGGAGTCGGAGTCGGTTTGGGCTTCTTGTGTTTGCCCTTTTTTCCAGCAAAGGCCAATCCGGGAATTAGCAGGCAGAGAAGAACTATCGTCGCCGTTTTCATGTCATTAGCCTGAATCGGGTCTCCGAAAGAAATGGATGTATCGCCGGCGCAGAAATTCATCCGCCAGGATCAGATTTGGCTCGACCTGCAACGCCGGCGCATGGTAACGATGCCCGGTCGTTCCCCCAATGCGCGCGAAGATTCTCGCTTCGATTCTGTTCCTCTACACTTCGCAATTGAGCGCCAATTCGCTCGGCAATAATACCGCCAGTCCGGCTCGGACTGCGGTCACATCACATATCCCGCGCGAAAGGGTCGCCTCAAAAGTGATCGCGTCGGTCGGCTACAGCAAGCGGCGGCAGATTCTTGAGATCGAATTCGTGAATGGCGCCGTTTATCGCTACCTCCAAGTGGCGCCGTCAGTTTACCGGGACTTGATCGCCGCCGATTCCAAGGCGCGCTACTACGATATAAATATCAAAGGGAATTATCCGTCGGTTCGCGTCCGTCCGCGGGTGAAGCAGAAAAGATATTGAAACTCCCCGAACGTTGGCAATGGGAGGAGTTGAGACACAAACTCGTCCTCACTCCGGAAGAGAAGCGCGTTATTACTTTTGTGATCGCGGCATTTATCCTGGGTCTGGCGACAAAGTGTTACCGTGACACGCATCCGCAGCCGCCGGTGCAGATGGACAAGAAGCATCTCCACTCCGCCAAGTCTCAACCTTGAAGGTACTTTTCCGGGATCGCGTGCCGCGGACCCTGGTGCTGCCAGTAAATCGACAAGATCCACCAGCGCTTACCGTCGTTGAAAAGCTGAATGCTGTTGATCCCGCGCATGAACGGCTCGGCATCATTTGGATCGTGACGCGATTCATACGTGCTCCAGACATGCGCGATTTGGCCGAATTGTTCGACCCGCCGCGCGACTTCCTTTTCATAAAAGCCATTCTTCTCGAAGAATGGCTCCACTCGCGCGATGTAACCCTCGACGTCCAGAATCAACGGAGCAAGATCGACATCGTTTCTTCCAGCTTCGACTGCGGTCGGAATTAATCGCGCGCCCGGATAAAACAGCGAGCGTTCGCGTTCCCAATCGCGTTTCTTTCCGGCCGGACCGGAAATCACGTCGTAGGTCGCGGCGATAATCGCACCGAGCGATGCGACATCAGAGGGATCTGCTGAGTTCGACATTGGGCGTTGGACGTTGAGAGTTGGACGTTTGCTTTAGGACTTCTAAAACTTTGCGCGCGGCATTGTGTCCCGGGATTCCGCTGACGGCGCCGCCACGTTGCGCGCTCGAGCCACAAAGAAAAACATTTTCCCATTCGGTCTCGACTCCCCAGGTTCCAGCTTGTTCTTTCTTGGTCGCGAACGGCCACGTCGGCGCGTCCTGGAAAATGTTGCCGTGATACATGCCGAGCGAATTCTCGATATCGACCGGGGTTTTGCTTTCGATGCAAAGACTGCCATCGCGCGCGACCGCGAGACAATCTTCCAGCGGTTCCTCCAGCCATTGGTTCATGCTCGCGAGAAATTTTCTCTCGGCTTGCTTCCGCACCGCGTCGTTGTCTTTCGCAAACAACGAATACGGCACATCGAGACCGAAGAGCGTGATCGTGTGAAAGCCTTTTTTGCGTAACTCGGGCGACAGAATGCTTTCGTCTGTCAGGGTGTGGCAATAAACTTCGCACGGCGTCTTGTCCGGCAATCGGCGTTTCGCGGCCTGCTCGTAACTCGCATTCATTTGCTCGTAGCCTTCGTCGCTGTGAAAAGTTCCGGACCACGCTTCGGGTAGTGAATACTTTTTTGCTTTCAACTTGGGCAGTCGGCGCAGGAGCATGTTGATCTTAAACACGCTCCCCTCGTCTACCGCTTCAGGCTGGTAGGCTTTGCCCGAATATTTCGCCAGCACGTTGCGGCCAAAGTTTACCAACAAAAATCGCGCGTCGATCGTTTGCTTTTTTCCATCAGCATGGAAGCCGACGCTCTTGGTTTTTCCGCGAAGATCGACATCCACAAGATCGACATTTGTCAGGAACTCCGCGCCGGCCTTGCGCGCAGCTTGTTCTAATTCGCGCGCGACCGCGCCCATTCCCCCAACTGGCACTTTCCATTCGCCCGTTTTGTTGCCGATCAGGTGATAAAGGAAGCAACGGTTCTGGAGGAGCGACGGATCGTGCGGGTGAGTGAAGATCCCGACTTTCGCGTCAGTGAGCACAAGCCCGCGGACCAGATCATTTTGGAGATAACGTTCGAGCGCGCGACCGAGCGGCTCTTCCGCCAAACTTCGCCACGCCTCGCGCGAGACGTCATCGGCGTCGAACCGTCTTTTCATTTCCTCCTTTGAAACGAGCGGCTCGAGCATTGAATCCCAGCTCTGCTCAGCGAACACCCGCGACAGAGCGTAGAACTTTTTCATCTGCTCGAGCTCGGTCTCGCTCCCGGTAAGATCGACAATCGACCGCCGGCTTTGCTCCTCATCGACGTTGCTGATCAGGAGCCCGTCGTGCCGGCCACTCTTAATATAAGGGGTGAATGAACCGGTCGCCCGCCGCCGTAGCTCGAGCTTCAGCCCAAGGTCGCGAATGATCTTTTCCGGGAACAAACTGACCAGGTAGGAATAGCGCGACAGCCGGGCGTCATAATCTGGGAAAACCTTCTGCGAAGTGGTTGCCCCGCCGATGTAATCGTTTCTCTCTAATAAGAGTACGCTTAGCCCGGCCCGGCCGAGATAACTCGCCGCGACCAAACCGTTGTGGCCGGCTCCAAGAATGACGACGTCGTAACGCGACTGCATGCAACCAACATCCACAGATTGCGCATATTTACACAGATTTTCTCGGAGGAGCTTGGCGTTTCGTTCGTCAATCGCCGGCGAAGCTGAATTCCCACGCGAACACGACCTGCCACGTTCCGTCGCTCCGAAGTATGCCGCCTTGCTCGATCTTGAGTCGTTTTGTGATGTGCCACGCGACGCCC
>Ga0137399_10000221_pt1 | contig 20958 bp, 19 predicted proteins | sample czorhiz316metaG_FD_104810 | JGI IMG/M metagenome (GOLD analysis project Ga0137399, IMG submission 104810) | Vadose zone soil microbial communities from Angelo Coast Range Reserve, California, USA - czorhiz3.16 metaG | ecosystem: Environmental > Terrestrial > Soil > Vadose zone | place: USA...
CTCAAATGGATATGACTGAGTTCTTCGATTTCATAAATCCTCCATGGCTGACTCCACCAGTTCCGCCAACCCAAAACACAAACGATCCCTGCTACGTTAATAGTCTGCCCTGAGCAGCAACACGCCACACTAGACAACGCTTTGGGCCGGCGGTGACGCAGCAGTTCAGTGCTGCCACAAGTAGCTTTAACTGAGGGGGATTCAACCACCAAAGCTACGGCAAATGATCCACGTAACACGGCCCGTTGGTCGGTTGCGTTGGTATGTTCGTCGGCGGCGTGATCCACGGAGGATTGTTGAAATCGAAAAACTCAGTCATATCCATCTGCGCCGCATCCCGCTTCGTCAAACTAGGCAGTTTGAACCGCGTTTCCACAAATTTGAGCCATGCTGTGAAATCCGCCACAGTGTGGGAGACGAAATTCTTTTTGGCGAACGGCGACACCACGATCAACGGCACGCGGTAGCCGGTATACACAAAATCGCAAGTAGGCCCGCTATTGCCGACACAGACGTCGGGCCCGTTGGGAGGAGGTCCCTGCAGAAGATCGTTGGGCGGGATGCCATCAGGACTCGGACTGAACGCTCCTGTCTGTGGCGCGACATGATCGTAGAATCCTCCGAACTCGTCGAAAGTCAGGATGAACACCGAATCTTTCCACGATGAGCTCTGCATAAGCGCCCCGATCAACGAAGACACATACAGAGCGCCCACTTGGATATTGGCTCCCGGAGCAGCGTCATCGACACCAGGATGTTCGTCGAGTCCGCTTTTATAACCGGGCTCGATGTAAGCGACCGAGGGCAAAGTACCGTTCGTCAGATCCGTCAGAAACTGGTCAACTCCCACAATGTTAGTGGGATATTTGCCGGCCGCAGTGAAGAAATTCAAGGCACTGTCTTGTGACGGAGGACTAGCATGCGTCAGATCCGTGACATACACCTTCCAGCTGATTCCATTGGCCTGAAGGAGGTCAAAGATGGTTTGCACATCCAACGGCTGACTACCGGGTGCTGGCGGATAAGCATGGCCCACCGAGGTAGCGGCCAGCATGTACAGCCGGTTGGGCTGCGTGCGACTCATCACCGGCGCAAACCAGCGATCCGACGTGGCGAAGTTACTAGCCATGAAGTAGTAATAAGGCAAAGCGGTGTCGTCGTAATAACTCATGGCTCGCTTGCCATCGACGTCAAAGAAACCCAGATTCCTCGCATCGTGACCTGCTGTCCACAGGTACCCATCCAAAGTCGCAGTAGCCGATACAGGATTTTTCAAGTTCCAGTCAACGTGACTTTCATTCCACGAGGGACTTGGATTTTCTTCACACATTGAAACCATGCGAAACGCCTCAACCGGCGGGCTATTGGCGTCAATCGTGCAATCGTTCCCTGGAAAAGGGAACGCCGGATCGCAACCTGGATTCGTAGGCACCGGTCCCTGTAAAGGTGCCGGACCCGAAGTAGGATTAAACTGCGGCCACCCATCGAACGACTGGTCCGGATAGCCGTGGGCCGCCCAATATTCCCGCATCGCGCCAAAGTAGTGTTCGAGGCCCCGGTTTTCTTGCGCCAGGATGATGATGTGGTTGATCTGCGTGATGTCCTTCGGTGGTGGCGGGGGAGGGGGAGGGGGCGCGGGACTAGTGCCGAGACCGCGGCAACCCACCAGCAACATGATCAAGGCTCCCAGCACAGGAAGCAATGTTTTTTTCAGCCCAGCGAAATCAGCACCATTTCGGATCAGCGCGGCTTTACGATCGGGCATCAACATTCCTCTCACCACCTGTGTTCAGATGGCCTTTTGCGCCAATGTGTTGGCTAGCATACGTAGCGTGCCCTACCTAGCCATGCCTCAAATATTGTTGGGTACACGACTTACTTTCGCTCCGTGTAATAGATAGGTAATAGTCCCCCAACATGCCCTTCTGACGTTTGACATGCGTAAAACACGGTATTACTCTCCGGTAAACCTTGCAGGGATTTCAGGGTAGGCGAGCTGACACAGATAGCGCTCACAAACTTCCTGCCCTCGTTCGACAGCAAGTTCGCACAATCGCAAACGTGCAAGACCAATCACTGGGGAGATCTGTGTCCATGAAGTGCCGCAACCTGATCCGTTGTTTGAGCGTCGTGATCCTGGCAGCTTCCGGCTTTGCAACCGTAAATGTAACTTCGCCCGCCATCGGCGGCACTGTAGGATCGCCCGTTCATTACGCAGCGACATCGAGCACAACCTGTTCGAAAGGCGTTTCCTCGATGGGTGTCTACGTTGATAATCGGCTCACCTATGTCGTCAACGGGAAGAGCTTGGCGACGGATGTCACCATTGCCCCGGGAAGCCACAACACCGTGGTCGAGGAGTGGGACTACTGCGGCGGAGCCACCTATACAAAAGTGCCCATCACAGTGAGCACCCAGAGCGGAGTCTGGATCACCTCGCCCTCCAGCGGCGGAGTGAATTCGCCCGTCAACTACGTGGCCACGTCGACTACAAGCTGTTCGAAGGGCGTTGCGTCGATGGGCGTCTACGTGAACAGCAAATTGAACTACGTAGTACAAGGCTCAAAGCTGAACACCAGCTTGAATCTGTCTCCGGGAAAATACGATACGGTCGTGCAGGAGTGGGATTATTGCGGCGGAAGCACCTACAAGCACGTAGGCATCACCGTCAATGGTAGTGGAAATACCTTCTACAACCTGCAGGCCAGCGGTGGATGGAAAGGGTACGGCGAATTTCCACCGAAATATGACATCTGCACCAATTGCGGACCCGGAGTTACCTGGTCGCTGAATCAGGGAGTCACTTCCCCTTCCTTGAGTGGAAAAGCCGCCAAATTCTCAATCGGTGGCACGACGCCCTACGCGGACGTTCTCTGGACGAACCCTCTGATCGGAAGCTTTAGTTCGCAGGGAGTCCCAGATACCGCCCATAAAATCATTCCAAATCTCCATCACTTTACCTATGACCTTTATTTTTACGGCACCAACCTTGAGCTCTCGCAAGTTCTGGAGTTCGACATCAACCAGTACTTCAACACCATGGGATTCACCTGGGGAACCCAGTGCCGGATCGCCGGGGGCCACACGTGGGATATCTGGGACAACGTCAACTGGCATTGGAATTCAACCGGCGTGCCCTGCAATCCGGTAAGCAATTCCTGGAACCATCTGACCTTGGAGATGGAACGCACCTCCGACAATAAGTTGCTTTACCATGCCATCACGCTCAACGGAGCCCGGAGTGTCATTGACCGTTATTACCCACCCTTCTCGGTAGGCAACTGGTACGGCGTTACCGCCAACTACCAGATGGATGGAAACTACAAGCAATCGCCCTACACGGTGTACGTAGATAAATTCAGCTTCACTTACTGGTGAGATCAGCGCTAGGCGAGAGGTTGTTGGTTTCCGCCTGATTAACCGCGAAGGCCTTCGCAACTGCCTTGCGGACAAGTTGAGTCACCTCCTCGGCAGCGAGCGGCTCAATCACGGTCATGTGCGCGGACTTGCTGAGCGACAGATAGGATGCGCGGCTCCTGTGCAGGAACTCAAGAGGATATTCCGGTTTTCGAGCCCTCGCCTGCGCAGGATCCGCATCAAGCAAAAAACCAACTTCCGGATGTGGAACCAGCATTAGGAGCAGACGGACATATGCCTTCACCCCGGGGTTCGAGAGATCGAGATTCGCGAACTCGTCGTAAATGTATCGATCGAATATGAGGACATCCGCGTCCTTCCGAGACCCGGTCGCTACTACAAATGTCAGTCGCAGTGCGTCCAGCAAGTAAAGATACAGACGGGCAAGAGTCATGTACCAGCCGCGAACATTCTTGTCGCGACGTTGCACGGGTTTATTGGGAGAGCCAATGCCCTTTTCGCTTTTAAACACATTGTGGCTCATCCCTTCCCGCAGACTGCCGGCCACGGCAACGTCATCCCAGAAGCGCAGCAGACACACCTTTAATCCCGCAGCGTTTAACCACGCGATGAGCGCATCAATCTGAGTAGTCTTGCCCGCGCCGTCAATCCCGGAAAAACTAATCAGGCAGGGTCGTCCCCCGGCGATCAGCTTCCCCGCGCCATTGAGTTCCGCGCTTGCCATTTACTTAGTGGGCGCCCGGAGGCCTGCTCGGGCTACCTTGCGATAGCGCCATCGTGGTCCCGATCGCGACTCCCGCTCCAACCAGCGCGCCAACTTTGATCAGGATGGATCGTACCCGCCGCTGCTTCGCCGGAGCCACGGCCGCTCCCGCTGGCCTGGAAGCCGCCACGCCGCTAGTCGGCACCGATTCCGCAGCTGCCGTGCCCAATGGCTCGTGAGGATTCTGTTCTTGGGACTGAGATTGCGGCTGCTGAGGCTGGGACTGCGTTGCAGGAGTACTCACCTGACTGGTGTCGCTTGCAGGCGGCAGAGGTGGATCCTGCCGAGCAGGCGAATTCGTCGGCTCGGATTGTTGCGACTGCGCCATTTCGGAATTGGCGGAGCCGTCTGCTGTAGCTGGATCGGGGATTGCAACGACCTGGCGATTGGCAGCTGTTTGCACTGTACCTGGACTATCCGGAAATTCCCCCGACGACTGCATTGCAGACGGAACGGCACCCGTCTCGCGCTGTGCAAAAGCTGCTGGCTGGAGCAGCAGTGCGAGAGCCGTAGCGCCGGCGATGACTCTGAGCTCAAAGCCCTGTCTCGGTTTCATGTTGTCTCCGATCACCGCTGAAAAGACCGGCTTCCACGCTAGCTCGAAGCCCTGCCCACACCCGCATCGAAACGTCCCATATTCCTCGAGAACGGGGCCTGCTGTAATGCTTCCACCGGAAAACGATGAAAACTTTCTACCGCGTCCGAAGGCGTTGCAAAGATCTCAAAAAGCCGATCGACTCTCGTGATTTCCAAAATGATTGCGACTTGAGGAGAAAGCGCTGCCAGCTTAACGTCGCCGTTTCGCTTTATCGCCTCTTCCATGCAGCGCAACAGCATTTCAATTCCTGCGCTGTCGATTTGCATCACGTCGGAACAATCGAAGACAAGGCACGGCCTGTCACTCTCGAGTTTCGGTTCCAGTTCCGCAAGGAGTTGCCGAGCCTCGCTCACACTTACTCTCTCCGGTAACTTCTTCACAGTAACGTTGTCTGTCATTACTCGCCCTTAGGTCCTATCCTTTGAATAACACTTCCGAAAGTCTGCCAGCCGCGCGAGACAGATACTGCGAGTATCCGTACTCGAAAGCGTCCCCACCTCTGGGTTGTAAGTCTGTCCCTGAATGCGCAGGAGCGAACCATGGAGAGGGTGTCGCGTCACGAATCAGGCGTGGATCTTCAATTTGCAACGCTATATTCCGTTCCAGATCCACGAACCTGCTTCCGTCCACCACCGCGCCCGAGACTTCGAGGCCGCTGCCCAACACCGTGTACGGCAAAATCGTGGAAGATTCCACTACCGTGCCTGCGCCAACCTGAGTACGGCGCTCCAGGTTGCTGAACCGAGTGATCACCGCAGACGGGCCCACCCTTGCGGACCGGCCCACATAAAGCGGCGCTACCAGCCGCGCCGTCTTGTGAACGCGCGCACCATCGTCAATCCAGATTCCGGGTCTCACTTCCCTGCCTCGCGGAGTAATTTCGCAGCGTGAAAGGAAGGCATCCAGAGCAAGTCGGCGCAAGTCTCGCGCTTCCTGAAGACGATTCACGTAGCCACTGACTCGGCAGGCTACGGGCAAACCGGGGAATTCACCGTAGCGGAACGGCAGCGTGCAGCCACTGGCAGCGGTGCTGAACCAGCTTGAATCCACCACCCAGAAATCTAGGGACCCTTGATTGTCTTCAAGTTGTGTAAGAGGCTTACCATGCGCGCGATGAAATCTGACCGCGTCAGCGATATTCACTTCCATGTAGGCGCCCACACCTACCATCAGAACAAGGTCAAACCCTTTCGACCGGTGCGCGATGATTGCACGCTGAGCGGCCGACCATCGTTCCGTCGGCCGAGTTGCAATCGTCACCTCAAGGTCCCGGTGTGAGGCAAGAGAGGATAAATCTGGCCCTCCGATTACTGAAAAAGCTTGCACACCGGCCTTGCGCAGCCGAGCCACCTTGCGATCCAGTAGCGACTGCCCTAGGATCTCAATGCAACTCAGCGAACGTTTGCAAAACTCGTCCCGCTTCGGAGAGGCAAACTTGCCAATCGATTCCGCGGATAACGGCCGGTCATTCAGAACCAGAACTGCACTTACTCGCACGTCGTCTTCCCTCCTGCAAACTTCGATGTTCCCTGTTCTTGAAATGTTGGACCCAATTCAATTTCACCTTCTCAATCAGTACGATAGCGGGTTCTGTCCGAAAAATAGATACGGTTCTCTATGTAGTTTCGGGTATGGAATTCGTCGATCGGACAAATCGCACTTCGCTGCACACATCGAAGTTCAACGCTGAATACTTTGGGCATTCAGGGGGGGTTGGTGAGCGCTTCGTCGGATCAGGCAAAAGATATGGACACGCTAGCGCGGCTGATGGTCCGCGCCTACTGCGAAAGTAATCGGCAAACCTTGCCGGAGGATCTCGAACACCTCAAGAGAGACGTGAAATATGTCGGCGCACTCGATTTCAAACAGTCCGCGGACTTCCTGGAACTCGCCAACGCGAACCATGTCGTAGTGCGCGCGCTAACCATTCTGCAAAACGCCGCTATGGCGCTAAACCAAGGTCGCATCGCAAATTGGTGCGAAGACAGCATGGCGCCTGAGCGTGCGCGAATTAGCCATGGCGTCGGCATGTTGCAGAGGATTTGTAACGCTCTGGAATCCAGCGGATGCAAACTGGCGGTGATCAAGTCGCTGGACCACTGGCCGGACCTCGGCTCAGATCTCGACCTCTACACCACCGCCAATGAAGAGCACGTGAAGGAGATTATGCGCTCGGAGTTTGGCGCACATCCGGTCGACCGCAGCTGGGGAGACCGCTTGGCCAACAAATGGAACTATCAGGTCCCCAAACTTCCTGAATTGGTCGAGATCCACGTACAGTTTCTGGGCCAAACCGGCGAACACGCACGCATGGCAAAGAGAGTAGTGGATCGGCGAATGCGAAAGGTGGTCGGTGGCCATGACTTCTACGTGCCAGCGCCTGAAGAACGCGTCGTAATTTCCACTCTTCAGAGAGTGTATCGGCACTTTTATTTTCGACTTTGCGACATGATCGACGTTGCGGTGTTGATGCAAGCCGAGCCCGTCGACTTTGCCGAACTCCGGAGAGCGGCTGACGTGGCAGGTATCTGGCCGGGTGTCGCAACCTTCCTCTCTATGATTCAGACCTATGTCCGATCGTATGGAGGCGAGCTCTCGCTTCCGGAAGAGGTTACCTCCTCAGCGCATTCTCGTAGCGAGAAAGTCCGTTTCGGAAAAAGTTTCCTGCGCGTTTCTAAACTGACTGGCGCGAGCCTTTACGGTGCACAACTGGCGCAAGCGGGAAGACATCGGGATGTGCGGGCTCTTCTTCGTCTTCCATTGTTGCCGCCGCTGGCGGTCTCGGCGCTGGTTGCGCATAGCTTCACTGGAAACGACAAAGGTATCTGGTGAGAGCACAACGTGCAGACTACAGAATGTACCGGATAGAGGAGTCCCTCGCGGTTTCTTAGTATGAAGGCGTGAGAGGCGCGCCACCAATCCGATCGTGATGTGGGCAGACGGTTGAGCCTAAAATTTGTCCCAGCCTCCCAGTTTTTCAATCCAGCTTTTGTTTTCCGCAGTTTAGCCGCGGATGTGTAGCATTTCTGGTCGGGGGCCTTTTAATGAGAATCGCGCAAGTAGCACCGCTTTTTGAAAGTGTCCCACCCAAGCTGTATGGCGGCACCGAACGAGTCGTTTCTTATCTGACGGAAGAGTTGGTGCGTCTTGGACATGACGTTACTCTTTTTGCCAGCGGCGATTCCGTCACCGGAGCACATCTCATCGCGGTATGTCCCGAAGCATTGCGGTTAAGCACGACCTGCATCGATCAACTGGCTCACCATATCGTCATGCTGGAAGAGGTCTTGCTGCAGAGCGATAATTTTGACGTCATACATTTTCACATCGATTATTTGCATTTTCCGCTTTCGCGACATCAGGGTCTGGTGAATTTAACCACCCTGCACGGCCGGCTCGACATTCCTGACCTTCAGCCCCTTTATAAAAGATTTGGAGGCATGCCGGTCGTCTCAATCTCCGATGCTCAGCGCGAGCCCCTCCCCAACGCCAACTGGCAAGCAACGGTTTATCACGGCCTACCGCAGGGTCAATTCTCCGTCTACAAGCAAGAAGGAAAATACCTGGCCTTTCTCGGAAGAATCTCTCCCGAGAAAGGGGTAGATCGCGCAATTGAGATTGCCACTCTGGCAGGGGTTCCGCTGAAGATCGCGGCCAAGGTGGACCGAACGGATCAGGAATACTTTGACTCTAAAATCCGGCCTCTCCTGAATAACCCTCTCGTCGAATTCATCGGAGAGATCGGCTATCCGGAAAAGAACCACTTCCTCGGGAATGCGCTGGCATTGTTGTTTCCGATCGATTGGCGGGAACCCTTTGGGCTGGTGATGATTGAAGCGATGGCTTGCGGAACGCCGGTCATCGCTTATCCGCACGGGTCGGTTCCGGAAGTCATCGAAGAAGGCCGCACTGGCTTTTTAGTGAATAACGTACAAGCCGCGGCCAAAGCGGTGGAACAGGTAACGAAAATCAGCCGCGAGGAGTGCCGGCAGCGTTTCGAAGAACGTTTCAGCGCAACCAAAATGGCTAAGAACTATCTAACGGTGTACAACAACCTGACTCAGTTCGGAGTGCAACCGATCCAAAGTCGTGTTGTATCCGAAGTGCTACGCCTGGGTGATGGGGTGTCCGTTGAATGAAGTGAAATTGACTGAAGTGAAACCGGCGCAATTTTATATTGCGACAAAATCCCCGCCAGCCGACGAACGAAACCGGGTCCTTAAGTACGGCCAGATGTTTGCGGTCTTCGACCGCTTCGGCGACATCGAACTGGGAGGGCTGGGAGAAGAGGGCCTATTCTTCGAAGGCACCCGCTATCTCTCGGAATTGACTCTCTATATCGGCAACGAACGCCCGCTGCTGTTGAGTTCTACCGTACGAGAAGACAATTCCCTCTTCAGCGCCGACCTCACCAACGTCGACGTCACCTACGACGATCAGGTCCTGATTCCCCGCGGAACTGTGCATCTCACGCGCTGCAAGACTCTGCGGCAAGGAGCATGTCACGAGCAACTCACCATCTCAAGCTACGGCCTATCGCCGATTTCCATTCCGATCGCCATCCTGTTCAATTCCGACTTCGCCGATCTCTTCGAAGTACGCGGGACGAAGCGAGTCCGCTACGGTCAACACCTGCCCCCGCAGGTGAAACCCGACGGTGTGGTTCTGTCCTATCGTGGGCTGGATGACGTGGTTCGGCAAACCTGCATTTGCAGCTCTCCAGCGCCCGACAATATTTCCGCCCGGGGTTGCGAATTCAATATTCTGTTGGAGCCGAAGCAGCAAGTTATCCTTGAACTCATTGTTTCGTGTTGCCATGGACCCTGCCCCGAGCAGACGGATTCATTTGAGACTGCGTTGGAAGCAACCGCCGCCGAGATGCGAACCGCCGGTAGCAACGGCAGGTGTTACGCTCACTCCTCCAGCGAACAATTCAACGACTGGCTACGACGTTCCGGCGCCGACATTCGGATGATGACCGTCGGCAATCCGGAAACCGACTACCCCTATGCCGGTGTGCCCTGGTTCAGTGCCGTATTCGGACGTGACGGAATCATCACCGCGCTGGAATGTTTGTGGATGAATCCGCAAATTGCCAAAGGCGTTCTCAACTATCTGGCCGCCACTCAGGCGACGGAGGAAGACTCCTTCTCCGAGGCCGAGCCCGGCAAGATCCTGCACGAGGCCCGTCACGGAGAGATGGCGGCATTGGGGGAGATTCCTTTCGAGCGCTATTACGGATCGGTAGACGCAACGCCGCTATTCATCGTCCTGGCAGGAGCCTATTACCAGCGAACCGCGGATCTGGAACTCATTCGGTTAATCTGGCCGAACATCGAGGCCGCCCTGGAGTGGATCGATCGCTATGGCGACCGCGATCATGACGGTTTTGTCGAGTACAGTCGCCGCTCCGAAAAGGGACTCGTTCAGCAGGGATGGAAAGATTCCAACGACTCGGTGTTTCACGCCGACGGTTCCATTGCCGAGCCTCCGATTGCTCTATGTGAAGTACAGGGCTATGTCTATTCCGCCAAGAAAGCTGCTGGCCAGCTCGCGGTTGTCTTAGGCAAAAACGACCAGGCCCGCACCCTTGACGTGGAAGCCGCCATGCTAAAGGAGCGATTCGAACAATTCTTCTGGTGTCCGGACCTTCAAATGTATGCGCTCGGCCTTGACGGACAGAAGAATCCGTGCCGCGTCAGAACTTCGAATCCGGGCCACTGTCTCTTCAGCGGTATCGCCTCCGCGGAACATGCGATCCACATCGCACGAGCGCTGCTTGCTCCCGAGTTCTTCAGCGGCTGGGGCGTACGAACCGTCGCCGTCTCCGAATCTCGTTACAATCCGGTGTCCTACCACAACGGGTCGGTCTGGCCTCATGACAACGCCATGATCGCACTCGGCATTTCCAATTATGGATACCGCGATCTGGCAGCCCGTATCCTCTCGGCACTTCTTGACGTCAGCGCCCACGTCGATCTGCACCGCCTACCTGAGTTGCTGTGTGGTCTCGAACGCCGATCTGGCGAAGGCCCTACTCTTTATCCCGTCGCCTGTGCACCGCAAGCGTGGGCAGCGGGCGCAGTTTTCATGTTGCTGGAATCCTGTCTCGGGATGTCCATCGACACCCCCAACAAGCGGATCATTCTTGAGCAACCGTTTTTGCCGCCCGCAATTTCGCAGCTCTGGATCCGGCGGCTGGAAGTGGGTTCTGCTTCTTTGGATCTTTATTTCGAAAGGAAGGACCACGCCGTACGGGTCGAGATCATGGAGAAGCGCGGAGACGTAGAAGTCCTGGTTCGATGGCCGCGCTAGCCGCATTCCACGAATCGAAATAGATATTTCTACCGTAAACCTTCGACCGAGCTAAGGAATCGGCTGGATTGGCCCAGGCCGGCAGACTGCCTAGAGTTCAACGAGGACTACAACTCTCGGAGGCTTCCACCATGAAGAGAATAGCGTTTTTAATACCCGCCACGATCTTGGCCGCCGCACTGGCCTTTGCCCAAGACACACCGAGCGGCTCCAACGCACAGAATTCCACGCCTTCTCAATCCACCAACACACCGTCCAACGGTCAAACGATGCGCGGCTGTTTGGGAGGATCGACTGGCAGCTACACTCTCACTGACAGCCACACTGGAACCGTTTATACCCTCACCGGTTCGACGGACAACCTGAGCGGCAAAGTAGGTCACGAAGTCGAAGTGACGGGCCAGCTTGCCGCTACCGTATCTTCCTCCGCTTCCAGCACCAATAATTCCGGCACCACCAACAATTCCGACACTAACTCCGCGTCCGGATCGAGTTCATCCGGATCCAGTACGAGCACCACAAACAGCTCCGGCTCCGCTGTGTCGAACACCATTCAGGTGAGCAACGTCACCGACGTCGCGGATCATTGCAGTGCTGGCGGATCGTCGTCATAAGCGGCGGCCAACATGCCCGCCACAGCCGCAACGTAGCCCTGAGTATTATTCGCACCAAGGGCGCTGTAGGGATCACACGGGCAAATCCTGTAAGGAAACGATTGCAAGGTCCCTACAGTGTCCCATTGATGGAATCCCCGCCCGTATTGCGCCACCATACTTGCTTGGGAAAGCATCACATCGTTAACAGAGAGAGGCTTTTATGAGACTGCTCGGGAAACTTACAGCACTGAGCGTATTGCTCGCCGCGATGAGCTTCACGCTCTACGCCAAAGACAGTGATGAGAAGACTTCAGACGAATTGAAGCGGATCGACGCTGCCGCCAACGTCCTTGAAGAAGTGATGGGAGCGCCCGACAAAGGAATTCCAAAAGAAGTTTTGGAGTCTGCCAAATGCGTGGCGGTTGTGCCATCAATGATCAAAGGTGGCTTTATCGTCGGAGCCCGCTATGGTAAGGGCGTTGCAACTTGCCGCACGTCTAACGGCTGGAGCGCGCCTGCTCCCATTTCAATCGCTGGCGGCAGCTGGGGACTTCAGTTTGGTGGAGAAGCCGTTGACTTGGTCATGCTCGTGATGAACGACCGTGGTATGGAACATCTTCTCTCCAGTAAGTTCAAACTGGGAGCGGAAGCATCCGTGGCAGCGGGGCCTGTCGGACGCCAGGCTGAAGCCAATACCGATTGGAAAATGCGGTCCGAAGTGCTGAGTTACTCGCGATCGCGCGGGGTCTTCGCCGGCCTCGAACTGAATGGTGCGGTAGTCAAGCAGGACGATGACGAGACCAGCAAATTGTACGGGAAAGACGTTTCATTCAATCGCATTCTGACTGGTCAGGTTCCTCCTCCCCAGGGCTCGGAACACTTTCTCGCCACCGTGCGCAAGTATTCCGCCGAGGCAAGGCAGGAACGCGGAGCAGTCGAGCCACCGAAGAACTAGGCTCAGCCCACCGGCCCAAGCTGCCGGTTCAAGTTGACCGAGAGTGGCGGCCCCCCCCGAAACAGGAGGTCCGCCACACTCTTCTCTTTGTATCTTAAACAACCGCAACTCTGCACCCCCACATCCAACCCCGTGCCATGTCCTTTGAAGAGCTGGCTTTGCCCGTGACTTCGTCTACCGAGCCCGAGCTCCACACCGACCAGGAGCGTCTCTATCAAGACGTACTGCGTCTTTTGAAGGAACGTCGGGTTCCTCACGTGATTTCGGGCGCCTTCGCCTTACAGGAGCACACTGGAGTCCGCCGTCCCGCCAAAGATCTCGACATCTTCCTGACATCCGAATCGGCGTCCGTGGCACTGGAGCTCCTGGATAACCATGGCTTTCGCTGTGAGGTCTGTGATCCCGTCTGGCTCGCCAAAGCTCACCGCGATGATTTCTTCGTGGACTTCATTACCGGGATGAGCAATGCCGCCCTCATCGTGACCGCCTCCTGGATTGCTCGGGGACGGCCAGCGACAGTCTTCGGCATTAAAACCAAGATTCTCGCCGCGGAAGAGTTGCTGGCTTCCAAACTGTTCGTGGTGCGCCGGGAAAGATTCGACGGCGCCGACATTGCTCACATCATCTATGCGACCCAGGGACACCTCGACTGGAGCAGAATACTCGACCTGGCCGGCGCTCACTGGGAAATGCTGCTTTGGGCCCTGCTTCTGTTTCGATATGTCTACCCCGCACACAGCCACTATGTTCCCCTTGTGGTGTGGACTCAGCTGGTCAATCACTTCATGCTCGGGATCTTGAATCCCAGCCGCACCGCACGTTTCCGCGGCAGCCTGGTCGACGAAAATATGTTCGCGATCGATGTGAACGAGTGGGGACTCGACAACTTGCTGGCGGAGTACCGTAACTCCCGTGCAAAAAAAATACTATGGCCGACAGGCCGCGCCGAAGCAAACAAGGGAGCAGCCTAGCGACTCCGTATGAGAATTGCCGCGACCGCCGATCTTCACTACTCCGCGCAAACCCTGGGCATTCTTAAGGAGCAGTTCGGCCGCGTTCGTGATGAAGCCGACGTCCTGGTGGTTGCGGGAGACCTAACCAACTTCGGACGCCCGGAGGAAATGGAACCACTCGTCAATGTGTTGGTGCGTCTCAGAATTCCGACCATCGCGGTCCTCGGGAACCATGACTACGAATGTGGTAAGGAAGCCGAACTCATGCGCATAATGAGTTCGGAAGGAATCAAGGTTCTCGACGGCACCGGCTACGAACGGGACGGAGTGGGATTCGCTGGCACCAAGGGCTTTGTCGGCGGTTTCGGCCGTGGCGTCTTGACAGCGTTCGGCGAACCCGAAATCAAGGCATTTGTGAAGGCTTCAATTGACGAAGCCATGAAGCTCGAACGCGCCATGTCTCAACTGCGGACACCCAAGCGAGTCGTGGTCCTTCACTATGCCCCCATCGCCGCGACAGTCGCCGGAGAAGCACCAGAGATCTTTCCCTATCTGGGCAGTTCCCGTCTGGCGGAAGTAGTGGATCGCCACGGGGCCGATCTTATCGTCCACGGTCACGCGCACCACGGCAGCTTGAATGGAAACACCACTGCGGGAATCCCGGTCCATAACGTCGCCATCACCTTGCTCCAGTCGCAACAGCCATCCGCGGCCTATCGCGTGTTCGACGTGTAGCTCACCTCAACTTTCCCTCCTCATTCGTCGGGCAAGCTACATTAAGCCCCTGATTTGCCTGAACTCGATGCCTTAGGCGCCTTCTGATCGGACATACTCCGCGACCGACATAGGCATCTCAAAAACCGATTTGAGAGGAAAAATATTTAGCTTTCAGGAGGAGCGCGTGTCCACCATTCTGGTGATCGTTCTGGTATTGCTGTTGATTGGCGCTTTGCCCACATGGCCCTACAGCAGCGGATGGGGCTACTACCCAAGTAGCGGCCTCGGCCTGGTTGTGTTGATTCTGGTCGTGCTGCTATTAACAGGCCGGTTGTAGCTCGCGGCCAACCAGTTTGCTGAGAAAAGAATGCCCTCCTTGCCGCAGCAGTCTACCGCTGCGGTAAGCGATTTTGCCCAGCGAGCTACCGCTGGGGCAAAATGCTATGGGTGGTGCCAGCGGTTCACCGCTGCGGTAGGCTTTTTCTGCGATAGCCCCTCAGGTTTTCCCTCTCGACTTCCGCGCAACTGTCCCATTTCAGCGCATCTACAGCATTTGCTGCATTGCAACGAGGGGGGACGTGTCCTACTTTAAACGGGGCGAATCATGAATCACGATCCATCAATCGGAACGGGTATCGCCAGACCCAGCCCCGCGCCGGTTTTGCCAGCGTTCCGAACTGCCCTGCCGATTTCCGCACATACCCAGCCGTTCCCCAGATTGCTGTGGGTTGACGATTCGTGGATGTTGCTTTCGCTCTATCAGTCGGTGTTTGAGAGCCTGGGATTTGAAGTGCTGGCCACTTCCTCTTCCGCCGAGGCTCTTGATCACCTCTCACCGCATGCCGTCGACGTCGCGATCCTCGACTACGATATGCCCGAGATGGATGGTGGCACGTTAGCTTCCATCATCAAAGACCGGTGCCCGGCTTTGCCCGTGATCCTGTATTCAGGAAGCGATTCCATCCCGCCCAACGCCTGTCAATGGGTGGATGCGGTGTGTGCAAAGGCCGCGCCCAGAGCAGAGTTGCTGGCAACCATTGATCGACTTTTGCAGAACGCGTCTCATCGACAGGAAAACGATCATCCCCGAAATTTTGCGCCCTCGTCTAACCACTGATCAGGAGGACGTCATGAAAAGGATTTTTGTAGTAACTGTCTTTGCGTTGGTCTTTGGACTAACAGCGCTTGCGCAAACTACACCGGGAACCGCCCAATCGCCGCAAGGGCGGGACCGTTCCGCGATGCCCGAGACTACGCCCTCCCAGACTTCGCCCTCGCAAACTCCCGGCATGTCCAATCCGAACTCTGCCGACGACACAACTGGCGAGAAGAAATTGAAGGGCTGCATCGCATCGCAAGGCGACAAGTACGTCCTGCAGGATAAGCACGGAAAAGAAATTGCCCTAAGCGGCTCGCAGGACTTGGCGTCTCACGTAGGCCACACCGTCACCATACACGGCACTTACGCCAACGGATCGGATGCGTCCACGGGAGCGTCATCTTCTAGCTCGGCGACTGCGAGCGGCGGGATGTCGGGTGGCGGCCAGTTCCTCGTCTCCAAGGTCGACATGGTCTCGGAAACCTGCACCATGGATAAGGGGAAGAACAGTAACAAAGACCACACCGAGAGTGGAAAGCCTAGCCCGAATCGCAAGTAGCCTCACTACATGCCCCATTCTGATGGGGCTCCCCAGTCACTTCCCCAGGGGCTCCATCAGGATCGGTTGCGTAACCATTTCGGGCGCTCCAAACGAATCGTCTAAGACTTGCCCATTCTCTGGTTGCGCTCCAATCAAGCTGTTCCCGCCATCTTCGACCCGCACAACCTCGACTGCCATCCACCGATTCGCTTGCCAGCGGCCCGGAATTTTGATCTTTAAATAGTTGTCAGTCAGCGCCTCGGTAAAATCCTCGTCCCCTGTTCGAAGCGTGATCAATTCCAGAACCATCCCCACCTGCGCCTGCATGAAGCGTGCCCTCTTTGTGGCGGCGATGTCCCGCAGAACCTGATTGCGATCCTTTGCCACCCCCACCGGCACCTGATTGGCATGTTCCGCCGCCAGCGTCCCGGGCCGGGCGGAATACGTGAATACGTGCAGATAGGTAAACGGCAGCTCTTCAATCATCCGCCGCGTTTCGGCAAATTCCGCCTCGGTTTCACCTGGAAATCCCACCATCACATCGGCGCCGATTGCCGCATTCGGCATCGCTTTACGAATTTTCGTAATCTTCTCGCGATAGTGCCACGGCCGGTACTTGCGATGCATCCGCCGCAAAACCGCATCGCTGCCCGACTGCAAAGGCACGTGCGCGTGCTTCGCGATTCGCGGAGAACCCGCCATAATCCGGATCAGCTCAGCGCTCCAATCCATCGGCTCCACCGAACTGATGCGCAACTTCTCAATTGACGTCTCGTCCAAGATCGCCCGGACCAAAACCGGAAGTGTAGGGCGGACACTCTTGTCCGCCGCTTTTGAATCTGAATCTGTGGGGTCCCCAAAATCAAAGTCAACGTCAAAGGCGGCGGACAAGAGCGTCTGCCCTACACCAGGATTCAGATCCCTTCCCCACCGCCCCAGATTGATCCCCGAAATCACCACTTCCCGATAACCTGCGCTGACCAACGACCGCACTTCACCAAGCACGCGCTCCAGCGGCAAGGAGCGGCTCCGTCCGCGCACATAGGGGATCACACAGAACGAGCACCTGTTGTTGCATCCATCCTGCACCTTGAGATTCGGACGTGTGCGCTCATTCGCCGCCTCAAATACCGGCGCAGCCAGCAATTCGGTATGCGCGAAAATGTCGCCAACGATCACATCACCGGTAGTGTGAATATCATTCGAGGGGAGACCAGCCGAAAGTTGAGTCAGCGGGACGAACTGTCGGTTCGATAAATTACCAGAAGTCGCGATCTCAGCCGCCAAGTGCTTGTGCGAATTGCCCACCACCCAGCTCACGCCCGGCAGCGACGCCAACTCTTGCGGCGCCCGTTGCGCGTAGCAGCCGGTCACCAGAATTCGGCAACCCGGATTCTCCCGCCGCACCCGCCGGATCGAAGCCCGAGCATCCTTGTCAGCTCCGTCGGTCACCGTACAGGTATTGAGAACAACAATTTCTGCATCGCGCGCCGCCCCCGCGCGCTTCAATCCATTCTCCAGAAATTGGCTCTCGAGTGCCGCTCCGTCCGCTTGACTGGCACGGCACCCAAAATTCTCTATGTAGAAGCTCGCCACACTCCTATACTAAACGGAGTGGTGCGCCGCGCGAAGCAGCACGCAACGGCTCTTCGCCGATCGTACCAGCTCTGCATCTTCCAGCGCCTCCCGAGGTGCAACATGAAACGGCGTATCCTTCTCGTCGACGACGACCTGGCAGTTCTTCTGACCCTGAAAGCCGTCTTGGAATTCCACGGATTCGAAGTGGAGACCGCGTCCAATACCTTTGAAGCTTTTGCCCGCCTCGAGTCCTCCACCTATCAGATGGTCATCAGCGATTTGCGCATGGAAACGGAGGATGCGGGACTGAAAGTGATCCTCGCTGCGCGCCGTCAGAGCTACGATCCCGCCACCGCACTGCTGACGGCCTACCCGCCCTCAGGAGTACATTGGGAGAAAGAACACTCCGACTCTCTTCTGATCAAACCAATGGGCACGAAGGATTTGCTCCGCCAGGTCGAAGCCCTTTTAGTCCGCCATGAAGACGCCCGACAGGCTCGCCAGCGAATCGCCCCCACCGGGACGCAACCCTCCGCCCGCAAGGCGGTCTAGTATCCGTCTCGCCAAGGTGCTGGATTCTTCTGGATGTTCAGGCGCTTGCGACGTGCCGTTTCTGCTGAAAGCACTCCCGGCACAACACCGGCCTTCCCTGGGTCGGACGAAATGGAACCGTCGTCTCCTTGCCGCACTGGGAACAATTCGTCCGGGTCTCGGTTTTCGCGTAGGACTGCCCATGGGTTGCGCCTAGCACTGCGACCCGTTTCCCTTTGCAGTTCTTGCAGCGTTTGGGTTCGTTTTTGAACTGCTTGTCGTAAAAAAACAGCTGTTCACCCGCTGTAAAAACGAAGTCCGTGCCACAGTCCACGCACTTCAACAGCTTGTCCTGGAATTCCATGCGAAGAGGCGCTCCATTCCCCGTCCCTGCGCTTCACGGAGAACCCGAATGGGGAATGATCCGGTTTCTGACGTGCGCAGGGGATTTTGTCCCCCCTCATTTTTGAAACCCTGGATTCGGCCCGCCATGCGATGTGCTTCGCATGGTTACAGATAAAATTCCCGGACTGCGGAATGAAGTGAGTACTCTGGGGAACGGACCGTTACGCCAGAGTGTGACGGCCCGAATGACTCAATCTGCTTCTTTGCGCGCTTTTTTACGGCTGCGCTTGCGTGCCAGCGCTTCTTTCACCCGTTTCTTTTCACCGGGTTTTAGATAAAAGGAGTGACGTTTCACTTCCTTGATAATGTCTTCTTGCTGTACCTTCCGCTTGAAACGGCGGAGTGCATTCTCGAGGGACTCACCCTCTTGCAATCTGACTTCAGCCAAAACGAACTACACCCCCCTGCTCGTCTTAAGTGGACCTCTAAGTTATGGCAAGCATGGGCTACCTAAGTCAAGCTGAATGTGCATGAAATTTTCCGCATCCTCAGAAAAGGAAGCGCAATCCGAGTTGCACCAGCCGAGGCGCATAAGCGCTAGTCGCCCTCATGAAGCTCGTAGGTCGCTGATAATAAGCAGGATACGGCAACTGTTTCGGCGTTCGATCAAGCGGAACGAATTGTCCCGCCGAATTCAGGAATCCGTCCGGACTCAAGCTATATCTTTTATTATCGCGATTAAAAAGATTGAACGACTCCGCCGAAAGTTCGACCCGCAGTCGCTCCGTGACGTGAATTTTTCTGGTCAACCGCATGTCCAAAGTTGCGTAATCCGGCCCCAGAAACGCATTGCGTCCGAATCCCGCCAGTCGGTCGTTACTCGAGTTGTCGTCGCGATTAGGATCCCCGGTCACGCGCGCATCCGTCGGCCGCCCGCTCCCATAACTCATCACTCCGGCAATCTTCCAGTCGTTGAACATCCTTGCCAGAACTTCCTGCCCTCGCCCAAATGGATTCGGTTCCGCAATCCAGGACACTGACAGCCGGTTGCGCTGGTCGGTCACACTTGGCCCGCGCTCACTGCCAGTCGAGTACGAATTCTGGACCGTCACCGGACGCCCCGCCACCAGCGCGTCCTGCCCATCATCAATCGCGTGAGCCCACGTATAAGCCACCCGAAAATACAACCCGCTGGTCATGCGCCGCCTCAACGACACCGTCATCCCGTGGTAAAAACTATTCGCCACACTCTCAAATTGATTGATCGCACTCAACTGCGGGTTTGGCCGTACCACATCATTAATGCACGGCGGAAATGGACAGCTCAAGCTCTGCTGTGTCTGCCACGTCCCGAAAGAGTCCACGGTGTAAAAGGAATCCGTGAATGTCGTGCCGGTTGAATCATAGATGGGATAGCTGTATTGCGTCGGCGGCGGCAGATTCACATCGCGCGCCCGGATCAGGTTCTCCCCATGTACATACAAATATGACATACCGACCGCAAACCGGTCCGCAAACTCCCGCTCGATGCTGAAACTTCCCTGCTGCACTTTCGGAGTAATAAAATTCGGCGCAAAAGAAGAAAGGTCACTGGTCACGTACGGCTTGAGCGAATCCGGCGGGGTGCACGTCACCGGCCCCCGAGGGCATGACACCAGCGCATTCGGATACGTCGGAAATATCTGATGCTCGGTTGTGTTCGCATTATCCAGGAACAGAAACCTACCCGCAAGCCCATTGTTGTTGATGACCGCCGATTCATAAATCTGCGGCAGCCGCGTATAGAAGATCCCGAATCCCCCGCGCACCACCAGCGGCCGCTGATCTCCGATGGAATACGCAAATCCCGCCCGAGGCGAAAAATTGTTCTTGTCCGACGGCATCCGACCCGACCCCGGCCATAGCGGATTACTCGCCAGATCCTTGCTGTTAAAAGTCTGCATGTCATACCGCACACCCAAACTCATCGCCAGCCGCCCCGTCACCCGCACCGTATCCTGAACGAACGCCGAATAGTCATTGCTGTTCGGGTGCGACACAGGATCCCCAAAGTTCTGCACGTAGTATCGCGGCACACCATGGGCCCAAGCCCGCAACGGCGAAATCTGCAAGAGCCCATGCGCCGGAACAAAAGTAAACGGATCCACGCTGATGTTGTCGTAAATGTACTCGCCCCCGAACAGGGACGGGAAATAGTTGTAGTCCCACGTAAACATGGCGTCGCCACCGAATTTCCAATCATGGCGCCCGCCCGTGAGAGTCATCGTCTCAGCCACATGCAGACGATGCTCCCCCGTCTGCCGCGGCAAAATCGACGACTGACCGAACCCCTCAATCACGTTGTAAATCCGCGTGCGTACGTCCGACGAATTTGCAAACGATTGCTGCAAATCCCGCGAGAACTGCACCCGCAGATGACTTGTCAGCTTCGGCGTCAGGCCACTGAGCAGACCAAGCGATCCAGTCTCCGTCTTTACGTCCTCTTCCCCATTCGAACTCATCGCGAAATTTGTAATCGGACTGCCCGGATCGAAGAACACATTGTTCGTTCCGTAATACCGCGACGTGTTCAAGCGAGCCGTTAGAAAC
>Ga0137399_10000223_pt1 | contig 20881 bp, 20 predicted proteins | sample czorhiz316metaG_FD_104810 | JGI IMG/M metagenome (GOLD analysis project Ga0137399, IMG submission 104810) | Vadose zone soil microbial communities from Angelo Coast Range Reserve, California, USA - czorhiz3.16 metaG | ecosystem: Environmental > Terrestrial > Soil > Vadose zone | place: USA...
CCTTTCCTTGTAACCCGGCCAAGGCACGGTTCACGTTTTCTGCGAGCATCTTTCGCCGGTCGACGAATCAGCCTGCAATCCCAAACCGAAGAGCTTGCGCCAAGCAGAAAGAAATCCTTTTCATATGGGCACAACGAATTGGCGAACTACAGCGGTATAGGACTACAGGTACTTCCAATCGGCAAGAACTCAGCACGCGCAGCCGGTGGACATTGAACATCCGGGTCCGGACATTTCTGATGTCATGTTGAGAAGTGATTTATTTTAGCCTTGACAGCGGTGCGGCCAATATAGATACTTCGGCCCTCTTCCGTCCCCGGAGGAATCCCTGGGTTATAGCCAGTGTTTTTCTGAAACGTTCCTGAGGAGTTGCTATGCGCGAGCTAAGGATTTTCTCCAGGGTCCTTTCGCTAGCTTGGTACAGCGATGCCTCGCTCGCAACTCGCTTTCTTGGGCCTGACGCTTGTGCAGCAAACCAACTACGAGGCTGTGCACTCGCTCAGCTTTGCCCCCCGATGCGCACTGGAGTTGCGCGTAACGGTTTGGGGACACACGATAGGAGCAGCGGTGTACCAGTGAGCTAAAAGGGCAACTACAGCGCTTTTACGGAGCTTCTGGAGCCTACGCGAGCATAGGCAGTTAGAATCAACCTACCTCATTCATTAGGAGGCGATCATGAAGAGAATGTTAATCTTTTTGGGCATCATATTTATGTCGGTCGGCGTGCTGATGGCAGAGCTAGGTTCTAACAGCCCCACCGATGACCAGTTAGTGGCGGCACGCGCGCAAGAAGGGGGAGCGGCCGGCGCGGGAGTCTTCGACATCGCGACTCCGCCGCCGGGAACAATTTTGCAACCCGTGAACCGCGTCCCGCGCGAAAGGTTCGGTATCGTCGGTTCTTTTCCGCTGACGCTGGAGGACCTCGACGCGCTTATCTATCCGGATGCCACTCTTCAAGAACGCCAGGCGATGCTGGAAGGGATGCAGTTCTTCACCACAGCACACACCTTCGCTGAAGGCGCTGGGCCGATGGACAACCAGCCGTTCTGCCTGGGTTGTCATATGAGTTCGGCTGATGCGATCTCGAGCCCCGGACTTGTGAGCCCGAGTTCTTGCGTGCCTGGGTCCACGTGTGTATCGCTGGTCTCGCGCGCCGCGCGTTCGACACCGACCAACTTCAAGTTCACGTCGCTGGATCCAAATACCGGCGGAGGCCGGCCGGCCGGGACATTGCTCGCCGATGGGAGCCCAAATCCTGGCGACAACTTGGACGCCGTCAATGGTCCTGGACGAACAGCGGCTTTTACGACCTTCGGCGACTTTAACCCCAACCACGCGGACGCTGCCAATAACCCGACGGGAATCGGGTTCTTCGATCCTCTCGACGGGGCTGCCAAAAATATTGTGACCGGCGCCATGTCGCAACCCTTCGGCGGGTTCGTTCAGCATACACGGCCCCCGGGGCCCGAGTGTGTGCCAAAACCCATTGCGCCGGTCGAGTTCGACGCAAACCTGCAGGGTTCCCGCGATCCAATCACAGGACTCGACTCGATAACTGGTTTCCGGCGGACCGTGGGGGAGCGCGCTGGACCACCTTATATTGGCCGTGGGCTGATGGAGGCCATTCCAACAGCGGATATCCTAGCTAATGCCGGCGATACGCAAGGCGATGGCATCTCTGGCAAGGCGAACATGATCCCCCGAAACTTAGCTGTCCACAAGGACGCTAACGGAAACTTGACCTCAGTGACCGGGTTTGTGGGTGGAGTGGGCCGCTTCGGGTTGCGCGCAAACGGGGTAGAGATTCTGCAGTTCATTATCGGGGGCTTGCAAGGGGAACTCGGGTTCACCAGTCTGATCAACCCCACCGAAATCAACTTCCCGACGCTGTTCCCCGCCGGCGGACCTACTATGGAACCAGCGGCCTGTCTAGCTGGCCAGAATAACGGGATAGAGGTGCATCTCTCCACTCCGTTCAGCGAACGGAACTTTATCCGCAACACAGCTCCGCCGGAGTTTGGCGAGACTCTGTTGAAATTGCTCGACTCAAGCAACCCCGCAAGGCATCGGCAAGACGAGACAGGTAGGGTTCAGCGTGGCGCGGAACTCTTCGGCATCGACCTGGTAGCGTTTGCTAACCGAATGATTCCAGACCGTATGCCCTCCTCAGGCGATGATGGCCGCGACCCGCATGCCATCAACCAGGCTGATCGCAAGTTGAACTGTGTCGGCTGTCATACACCGATCCAAAGGACAGGCCAGTCCCCGGCAAACGTGGGAGCTGAACATCTCAGCTTCAAGTGGGCCCCGATCTTCTCCGATCTGCTCCTCCACAAGATGCCTGTCATCGATGCGGAGCGCTTTTCGCAAAGGCCGCGGGATCCCCTGCTCATTGCCCGCCTGTCAACGAACGGCGAGCATCGAGGAGACGAAAATGAAGATCGTGACGACCGCCGAGTGTTCATGACGTTCGATCTAGTGCGCAATCTGGCCGATGACTCGTTCTCGAATCTAAAGGCTTCCGCCGAAGGCCGGGAGTTTCGCACGCCACCGCTCATGGGTCTGGGAAGGATGGGCCCGCCGTTCCTGCATGACGCCCGGGTGTACCTGAGTGAGCTTACAGTGCTCACCAGGCCTGCCGGCACGGTTACGACAAATAGCAGAATAACCAATGCGCCGCTCGTCGTGCGCACTCTGGATGATGCTATCCGCGCCGCGATCGAGCTGCATGATCTGCCAGCTCCGGATGACGACGCCACGTCCGAAGTTTTAGGCGGTGGATGTCCGGTGCCGTCTGCAGGCGCGAGCAACGTGTCTTACGGCATATCGCCAGCGGACGTGATTTGCCCGGCGTACGACAGCGCAGTTTCGAAGACCAATCGTAGCGACGCACGAGAGGTCATCCGGCGATTCCGGGCGTTGAGTCCGAAGGAGCAGCAGGAAGTGATCGAATTCCTGAAGCAACTCTGAGGCTTGCAAGAACGCCCTTGGAACCAACTGCAGATGCGGAGAGCAGTGGGAACTCGCGTTCGATCCCTGTGAGTGCCCATGCCACGCATGGCCGCGTTCCTTCATTGGCAACGAGGGTCCGTCGGCGGACATGGTGGCGGCCTCATTTAGTTCGTCGTTGTTCGAGACCGAATGAGGGGCTTGGTTTCGTCTTTGATCGGCGCGAATTGGTCCTCACCGGCTCGGCCTGATATGCGCTCCTCAATAAGTCGCTGGAAGATAAGACGCAGCGGCAGCTGATGGGCGAACAGGGCGTCAAAAGCATCCCGATCCAGGCTCATCAGCTTCACCGGCGTGACAGTGCGCGAGGTGGCCATACGCGGGCTGTCGTTCACCAAGGACATCTCTCCGAAGCAGCCCCTGGTCCCAGCCGCCCCAGGACCTGTTCGCCACCCCCGGGTCTTGCTTCGCGATTTCAACCTCGCCGTCGATGATGAAATAGAGGCGATCGCCGCGGTCCCCCTGGCGGAAGATGATCTCCTGCGGCTCGAAATGCTCTCGCCCGAAGCTGGCGCTCCTTTCAATCTTGAGCTGGACGATATCCTGCGGCAACAGTAGATCAAGCAGCCAATCGGTCGACACCCGAAGCTTGCGGTCGAAGTCAGACATCTTCATGAGATAGATCAGACGCCAGAGCAACCACGCTATGAAGCCGGATAACTTCAATCCGAAGATGTTGGCGACGGCAGAGCGATGGCCAAGGGACGCGAACTTGCCGCGCGCCTTGAATGCGAAGGCCTGCTCTCCGGTTCTCCCCTCAGGCTGGCGATGAGGTTCTTCGCTAGGCACGCGGCCTGCCTGGTGGCGTGCTGGGCGGTTGGGGGGCATGGTTGCCAGGTGTTCTGGTCCACGACCCAGGCGCAATCTCCAAGTGCCCACACGCCCGGGTGGTCGAGTACCTCCAGAAACCTATTGACGACGATTCGACCACGTTCTTTCCTGCAGGACAGCACGGCCACCAGCGCGTTCGGCGCGGCCGGAACCGTGCTCACGAGAGTCTTGGTAGGGATTCGGTCACCGCCCTCGAGGATGGCGGATTCAGCCGTCGCCCCGGCCAGACGTGTATTGAGACGGATCTCGACCCCTCGGCTCCGCAGCAGGTTCTGGGCGAACCGGGCCAAGTCCTCGGGCAGTTCGGGGAGAATGAGCGGGCCCGCGTGGAGCAGGGTGACACGAATTTCGGCCGCATTGATGTGCCGAAAATTACGGGCTCCGGCACGTACGAAGTCATTGAGTTCCGCGACAGCTTCGACGCCAGAGAATCCTCCGCCGGCAACCACGAAGGTGAGCAAGGCGCGCCGCAGCTCGGGGTCCGATTCGATATCAGCTTCTTCGAGGAAGTGAATGACCCGGTTCCGCTGGAAAGGTGCCTCCTCGGAACTTTTCACCGGTACGTTTACGGGCTGATGCGGATGCCGCTCAAATACAGCGGCTTGTCCGTTCACCGTCGCGAAGATGATTGCCACCTGGGAAGGCGCTCGAAACTTCAAAGACTCAGAGCGCACGGTGTTCTCTGTGATCTCGTCTGCACGCCATTTTCGGTACAGGTCTTCCATCCCTGGTGAAATAGCCGGAATGCGTGGCCACAAGGTAAAGGAAGCGGGCTTCTTCTTCCGTGTAGCCGAAATATCGGAGCGCCTCTGTATGGAGGGGAAGGATTTTCATAAGGCAAAGATCCTCGCTGTGATTTCCTGCGTATCAAGGACGCGGCACAGCTTGGCGTGGTCCTGGTGCCGAGCGAAAAGATGGAATCCCGCCTTAGCCTTTTCGCCAAGGCCCTGCGGTCGGTAATCATGGGTCGCTATTTCCAGATCGAGTCGGTGCACGTCCCGGCAGTCGTCTTCATACTCGATGCGCAGATCGGGGATGGGAATCTTGTCATTCACAACCTTCAGATCGAACTGGTTCGCGATGAAGATGCGTTCGTACCTGGGGTCTTTGTCAGGCCGCATCTTGGAAATGGCCTGGTAGAGGTCTTTCTTGAGTTCGAAGTCGAGGACAACGCGCCGAAGCTTTCCTCCCGAGCGTTCGATTTCTCTTGCGACCTTCTGATACAGCCGGTAGAGATCGGCGTCGTGGCGGGCCTCCTTGGGTTTCACAAGACCGTGGTACGTCGCTTGCCAGTCGGAGACAAGCTGGGCACGCTCAAGGAGTCGGTGGCCGTCCTTCGTAAGAGTAAGTACGTTCGTTGAATAGGAGGAATGGCCTTCGATGGTCCGCTGTTCGACCAGGCCGTGCCTTGTCAGGTTCCTGACGTCGGCTTCCATGTGAGCTTGGTCGCCGTGATATCCGAGGCGTGCGAGGTCATCTGTTGGAACGACACGGAACTTGCCCAAGTCCGTCAGCGTACGAACCTCGGAATCGCGTAAAGAGTATTCGCCTCGAATGCACGGCGCGAACGAGCGGAGTCTGAATCCTTGTCGCGATCTGAATGGCCGGATGGCCTGTCCCCGCGCCAGGCCTGACCGGCCCTCTCCACCAAGTTGGGACCGGATTCCCCGTCCCATCGGGAAGGGAATGCGAAATCGGAGATGCTATAGGGACGGTCCATGGAGAAATCTATTTCCTTTCACCTTGGCAAGTGGATGGGCGCAGACTGCGAGCGATTTGCGGCAACAAACGTTTGGTACTGTGCAACGATATACATCGTCTTGCCAGCGGAGTCAGCCTTGTTGAGGACGTGGCCGGTCTTGCTCCTCGAGATACAGAAACACCTCTTCTACCATCTTGCCGAAAGCACGTGCGATCTTGAAACCCAGTGGGAGACTCGGGTGGTACTTGCCGGTCTCAATGGCGTTAATAGTGCCGCGGGCGACTCCGATTCGCGCCGCAAGCTCGGCCTGCGACCAGTCCTTTTCAGCTCGTAATACTCGTAGCCTCGTTTTCATCGATACCGCCACGAATAGAGAATCAATCCCAGGCTCCACAGGATGATCATCAGCGCCGGGATGCCGAGCCAGGAGACAGAATCCGACGCTCTGTAGGAAACCTATGGCCAACGAAAAAACGAGAGTTCCGGTAAAAGCGAAGGTCAGGGCACGGTAGTTGACCTGCTGTTCGCGCTCGTCGTTGGAGCGCAGGAATCGCAATAGAAACAGGACCGCCGTTGCTGCTGCCACAACAGCCAAGGCGAGCAAGAGCGTTGGAAAAGGAGGAGCCTTGCTGACAAGGCAGATGGCGATCGCCGAAAGAATCGCAGCAAGATAGAAAAGTAAGAGCGCAGTTCGGCGGCGGTGACCTAAGTCATCTTGAAAAGGTTGAAGGGACATTTGGCAACAAAGATAAGAAAATCGGAGAGCTGAGGGAAACCATCAAGCTGTTGAAGCGCGGAAAAACACCACAGGAAGGTGGACCCGAATTCGAAGCCAAACTGCTTAAGCCCCTCCGCTCCGCATTCGAGCATGACCAGTTTCGATACACAAAAAAGGGTGGAGATGTTCTTCACATCGTAAAGGAAGGTGGGAAGGTCGCCGGCTCAATTATCCACGAATGCAAGTGGACGCTGCGAGTCAGCACGAGCCATGTGCAGCAGACCGCCCGCGCGAAAATGTCGCGCCGTGCCGAATTTGCGGTCCTGGTGACCTGTGGAACCAACCGTGGCTTCAGCGGATTCACCGAAATATCGGGCGTTCTCGTCGTGGCCCCACCAGCTACTTTTGCGCTGGCCGAGCTGCGGAATCATCTAGCGGAGATGTGCCGAGCGAGGATAGAGAAGAAACGAAGAGCAAAAAATTGCAAACCAACTTCTCAAATTCATTAAGAGCTCCGAATTCAAGAACCCTATTGAGGAAGTCGTACGCACCGCCAAGCATTTGAAAGATGGCGTAGAAGAAAGAATACAGATGGCATGTGAACGACTGGAAGAAACGGCTAGCAACCGCTGTATCGGATGCGTCCGGCATTCGGTTTGCCAATTGATTACTTTGGCCGTATATTGCCTCTGGTAGCTGAGTGCAAAAGGATCGGCGGATCATTTTTTGACGCTTCTCCACGGCCCTCAGCTTTTCGTTTGGCTTGCGATGCGCCTAATTTGCTCCCATCGCGATACGCAAAGAGTCCGGGAAGTAGCCGAGCTCGACTTCGTCATTGGCCGGGCCTATGAGAATTCCCCATCGTTACTTGACTTGTCGCCTGACAAGAAGATTTCACGTCTACATGCGAGGGTCTGGAAGGAGGATGGCCTTTATTGGATTGAGGACCTTCAGAGTTCTCGCGGGACGCTTCTGAATAATATTGAAATCAAAGGACAGGGGAAGCAGAAGCTCGAGGTCGGCGACATCATCTGTGCCGGAGAGTCGACCCTGCGTGTCCAGTCCCTTGAATCTCAGGACACGCTTGCGCAAACCAACTATCTGGAACTTGGCGCGAGCCTACCGTCGGACGAGCGACAGACAGACACCGGTGTGAACATTGTATTCGATTTGGACGCCACCAACTTCGACCCTGTGCCCGCGAAAAGTACGGGAGATACAGGGGTGCTTCGGCTGAAGCTTGTTTGCGAACTTCCACTACAGTTTGCGAAGAAAACGCAACTAGTGGAGCTTCTGCCATTGGTTGTGGACCGCCTCGTCGAGCTAACTCCAAATGCGGACAGTTGGGCGCTGGCCCTTCGCGATCCGCAGACCGATGCACTTTTGCTGAAAGCTTACCGCTGCGCGCACGAGCCTCATGTCAGCGAAACGCTTGCCCGCCGGGCAATGAGCGAGCGCAAGGCGTTCATCTGGAACCGAGCCATCACTGGAGACATCAGCGGCACCATTCTGCAGAGCGCGATCATCACCGGGATGTATGCTCCGCTACTCTGGCAGGACGATGTGCTTGGAGTGATCTGTGCAGAATCGCGAAACTTTGAAGGAATCTTTGGTGAGGAAGACTTGCGGCTTATCGCTTTCATGGCCCAGTATGCGGCGATGGCCGTTGGTAGCCACAGGTTGCAGGAGGAACTGCGCCAAGAATCCGTTCTCAGGGCAAAGCTCTTACGACAGTTCTCGCCTAAAGTGGCCGAAAGGTTGTTAGCCCACCGCGGCCGTCTGCGGCTGGGCGGCGAACGAAGCGAAGTAACAATTCTCAACTCGGACATTCGTGGTTTTACTCAGCTGACGCAGGACATGGATCCAGACGATGTCGTCGAAATGCTCAACGAGTACTTTGCCGTGCTCGTGCCGATCATATTCGTCCACCAAGGAACAATCGACAAATTCATGGGTGATGCGATCTTGGCCGTTTTTGGAAGCCCAGAATCCGATCCCAAACAGTATGAACACGCCGTTCTTGCTGCTGTCGAGATGCAAGCCGCATTAGCAAGGGTGAACGAGAACCGCCGGTTGCGCGGACTACCCTGTGCCGAGCCAGGCATTGGAATTCACTGCGGAGAAGTAGTGCACGGCTTTGTCGGCACGTCGGATCGGATGGAGTTCACCGTGGTTGGTGATGTGGTAAATAAGACGGCGCGTTATTGTGCGGGAGCCGCCGGAGGGGAAGTCTTGATCAGTCCGGAAATGCACCAGCGCGTCTGGCGCATCGTCCAAATTGATCGGAGAGCAATTGAAACAAAACACGAAGGGAACTTCATAGCTTATCGTGTAAACGGTATTAAGGCGGGTTGCGAACGAGTAGAAGCGAAAATGTGAGCTGGATATTGAAGCGGTTGCGATGTAAGGAACTGTTGACACGGTTTTGAACATCGAAAGAAAGACTTAGCTAGGGCACTGTCGTGAGCGAGAAGGCATGTCTGCAAGTCGAGATTGGATCGAAGACCGACGTAGGACGTGTTCGGAAAAATAACGAAGATACGTGCCGGACGCTACCTTCCCTGAATTTGTTCATTATATCCGACGGCATGGGAGGCGAATCGCACGGAGAACTAGCAAGCGCTATCGCAGCCGATACCATCACGGTTTACTGCTCCGAAGCCTCTAGTGACGCGTCGACATCTTACTGGGAAGTTCGACGCCCAGACTTCTCCGAAAAAACCAACCGCTTGGCTAGCGCGGTTCGTGTTGCCAATCGCAAAATTTATGAAGCCGGGCGCGCCAATCCGTTGTTTCGGGGGATGGGGGCAACCGTTGTAGCTGCGTGGCTGGAAGGTCCTCGCCTGAGCGTAGTGCATGTGGGAGACAGCCGAGCTTACCTGTTTCGTTCGGGGGCGCTGGAGCTGCTAACCTCTGACCACACGCTGGTTGCGGAGCAAATAAGACATAGGCTCATCGCGCCCGAGGAAGCCCACTTAAGCAAAATGCAAAACGTACTAATCCGAGCATTAGGAGCCCAGGAACAAGTCGAAGTGGACGTGGCGGAGGACTTGCTGCTGAATCATGACGTCATATTGCTTTGTACCGATGGACTGACGCATATGGTCACCGATGCGGAAATCGCCAGGACGCTACTTGAACTTTCCGACGCGCAAGCCAGTGCAGACCATCTTGTCTTGCTCGCGAACGAGAATGGCGGGGAAGACAATGTAAGCGTGATTGTAGTGCACGTTGCAGAAATGCCTTGATCCTCGGGATCGTCGGGAAAAGTATTTTCCGCTCGAAGGCGGTCGCTCTTCGCGAACTCGGTCGGAAGAATCGGTCGGAAGAAGAAGACAAGTGGTTCGAGTGAACCGTGCACTACCTCACTTTGAGGATGAGCATCACGCGGTCGTCCTCGTCTGGGCTGTCCGTAGAAAAGCGATCCACTTCGGATAGTACAGTTTCTACGATCTGTTTTGCTGGCGAAGTGCGCGCCGAGCGAACGAGATTTACTAGCCGCTGAAAGCCATACTGTTCGCCCTGAACGTCCATGGCCTCGGTTATTCCGTCCGTATATGCCGCGAAGACATCGCCCGGGCGCAGTTGGAGGCGCCCACGCTGGTAAGCGGCATTGGCGACTGCGCCCAATACAATCCCGCCTTCGTCCAATCGGACCACTTCCCCGCCTGAGCTAATGACGACAGGAGGCACGTGTCCCGCATTGATGTAGTGTAGGACCCGGTTGCGCTCGTCAATCACTGCAACGAACATGCTCAAGAGTTTTTGCACACGGGTGTCCGAGAAAATCATTTCGTTTATCGACTCGACGATATGCTCAAGCGCATGCACATGCGTTGCCAGAGTGTGCAGTGACGCGTGTAGATTGGCCATCATCAAAGCTGAAGCCACACCTTTGCCTTCTACATCCGCGATGACGGCGAGCAACGATTCCGGCTTGAGCCGCATAAAATCGTAGTAGTCGCCTCCGACCATCAACGATGGTACGTATGCGACAGCGATCTCAAACCCTTCGAGTTCCGGAGGCTTCTCTGGCAGGAGGCCATGCTGGACGCTGCGCGCGAGAGCCAAGTCGCTCTCTATACGCTGCGTTGCGAGCAATTCGCGGTGGAGCTGGGCGTTCTCCAACGCCACTGCGACATGGACGGAGAGATGATTTAGGGAATTTTCGTCGCCGGCAGTGAAAGAACCTGTCTTTTTGTTGAGCAACTCCAGCACTCCGATGATCTCGCCATTCTTGTTTCGAATCGATAGAGCGAGTAATTCCCGGGTGTGATACCCGAGAGCGCGATCTACCGCGGGATCGAAGCGAGGATCGGCGGACGCGTCCTCAATCCTTACTGGGTCTCCGTGGCGCGCCACCCAGCCAGCGATGCCCCTCTCTATCGGAAGACGAATCTCACGCTCCTCCAATCCCAGGCCCTTCAGTGACCAAATCTCGTTGCGCTCGCGGTCCAACAGGAAAACAGTACCGCGATCAGCTCCGCACAGCCGGGAGGAGAGCTGAAGAATAATATTCACCAGCTCGCGGAGATCGAGAGTCGAATTAAGGAGCTTGGTTGCTTCAAGAATCGAGGAGAGATCTTGCACGGCCTGCTGTTCCGCCACTTGCCCCAGGGCCATCGCGGCAATCCGGGCAAATTTTTCGATTGAGGACAGTAGGTCGACGCTGAGAGTTCCGCTGCCGCACACTTCTAATATGCCTAGAATCTCGTCGTTTCTACTTAACGGACAAAGCCAGCGTGATCTTTCTTCGGCTCCAGCCGTAGCGTGGCCTGCGGAGACCTTCTCGCCGATGCTCTTGTTCGCCAGGGGAATCTCACCGCTTTGCTGCCAGGCGGTCAGCTCGCCATCGGCGGTTTGCCATAAGCGCGCGCCCGAAACACCCGGAAACGCTTGCGCCACTTCGACTACTTGCCTTGCTAGTTCGCACATCTGCACTAAAGAGGCTTGCGGTGGTTTTGGGAATTGACTTGCCGAAGAGGACTGCTTACTTTCGGTCCCAGCGGAAGCGGACGAAAGGATTTCGTTCGAGCTCATGGATCATAGCCACAGACGCCACATTCATTTCAGTTTGCAGCGCTCGGACTCTCCTTACTCTTCTACAGCAGGTTCAGGGGATTAGCCACGCCAATAGTGCTCTCCGCAGGTAAGGCGTGTCAAGGCTTCTTGCCATCGGACTCGGCGGCGAGCAGTGGCACGTTCTGACCGTCATCCTTAATGATGTCAACCGTCAGATCTTCTACGCTCAGTTGGTAGAGGAGGAACCCACCCCCTCGGTGCTGGCTTTGTACTCCGCCGGGCATTTTCTGGCGGGCGCCGAAAGAAGGAGAGATCGTGAATCGGTAGCGATCGACGCAAATCGGCGGATGCCATTCGAGAGATCGGCAACGAGATGATTGCGCCGCAAGCGCGCGGGGCGGCGAGCGAAACTTCGGCACGTTGCAGCGCCGGCTTCCGCAAGGGCTACGGCTGCTGCGTGGGATCAACACCCGGGAAGAAGCTAGAAGCTATTGCACAACCCTCCGTAAGACGATCATGAAGCAGGCGATACGAAAGAATGCGCGGTAGATCGTGAGCGAGCGGTCGTAGCGCACCACCAAGCGGCGGAAGTTCCCCAGCCAGCCGATTGTGCGTTCAACGATCCAGCGCCTGCGGTACCGCCGCAGCGCTCGGCCGTCTTGCGTGGCGGGCCGAACGCGATTCTTCTTGTGCGGACAGATCAGTTCGATGCCGCGCTGCCGCAACCGCTTTCGCAGCGGATCGCTGTCGTAGGCTTTGTCGGCAATCACGCGCAGCGGCTTCTGCCGCGGCCGGCCTGCACGATGACGCCGTCCTACGCGGATCGCCGCGAGCGTCGTCTCCGCGAGTCGGACTTCCGCCGGGGAGGCAGAGTGAAGGTGGTCTCCCAGAGGAACACCCACGCCGTCGACCACCACCATCCACTTCGTCCCCTTGCCCCGCTTGGTTTTCCCGACTCCTGCGCCCCTTTTTTCGCCGGAGCGAAACTGCCGTCCAGGAACGACTCGCTCCACTTCAACTGCTGGCGCTCGTTCAACTCGCTGAGAAACACGCGCCAGATGTTCAACCACACGCCCTGCTCGTCCCAGTCCCGCAGTCGCCGCCAGCACGTCGAAGGGTGAGGATATTTCTCCGGCAGATCCTGCCAGCGAGCGCGGCTGCGGAGAATCCACAGAATCCCTTCCAGGACACGACAGTTCTCGATCCACGGGCGACCGCCCTTGCGGTGCTCGGGTGGTTTGGGGAGCAAGGGCGCGATTTTCTTCCACTGCGCTTCGGTCAGCAACGGACCGGACCGCGCCATCGGCCCTCGTTCGGCGCTGCTGACCTTGTTTATCCACCATTTCCGTCAACCCCAATACCGTCAATTCAGATGCTTGTCCTGGGTTGTGCAACAGCTTCTAACCGCTTCTTGAGCGAGAGCTACATTGCTTAGATGAACCGCAAGTTTTTGGTGCCAACGGCGCACCAGAAACTTTCTTCGTTCCCGCCAGCCGTAAGGATTAAGAGCGCATTTTATCGGTGCAGGAGGAGCGCGTGGTGAACTAGGACAACATCGTGCGTGTAGTCTATGCACGCTGCCGATCGAGGCCACACAGGCGGAAGGAAGTGCAGATACGAGAACCGGACATCTCGATGTGCTAACAATAAAGATTGTTTTTTCTTGCCTTGACAGGGGTGCGGTCGATGTGCGTACTGCAGCCCTCTTCCGTCCCCGGAGGGGTTCCTCGGTCAGCGCCGATGTTTTCCTGAAACCGTCTTAAGGAGTTAACTGCAAAGGCTAAGGATTTTCTCCAGAGTCCTTTCAATGGCTTGGAGCGCACGAAGAGTGCGTCCAGCGGGTGTCTCGGCTGTGCTGACGGCGATGCTCATCGTTGCGGGCGCGGTGATTACCGCAACAACGACTGACTCCCCCACTGTAGAACTTAACCCCGTGGTGGCACCACCGAATCCGGACAAGCTACATCCGGTCGAGCGTCTCGAGCCCGATGAGTACGGGCTTGTCGGCTCCTTTCCGCTCAACAAAGAGGATCTGGAGTCGCTACTGTATCCGAGCGTTACCGAAGAAGAGAAGGCCGCGGTGCTGGAGGGGTTGAAATTCTTCACCACTCCGCACACGGCGTCGGAGGGCCTCGGACCGTTTGCCAACCAGAGTTTCTGCCAGGGGTGTCACTTGAACTCTGCCGATTTTGTTCGGAACAATGGAGACGAAGATAGAGGTAGAGACAGTAAAGGGCTCGTTACCACGCCTTCCCTTGCTTCCCGCGCTGGCCGCTCCTCGCCAACGAATTTCTCTTTCACCTCGTTCGACCCGTCTACGGGTGGTGGCAGGGCGCCTGATAACGATGACGCGATCTCTAACACGGGGGAGACCGCGGCGTTCACGCCATTTGGCGACTTTTCGCCGAGCAAAACAAAATTTTTGAGCTTTTTCTCAACGGGGGGGCGTACAGCGCGTGCGTCTATCGCTCGATGCGTGCCTGCCCGATCGGATTCCTCTCACTTCTGAGGATCCCAACCTCGCGGGCAGCATCGATCCAGTCACTTTTCTCGCCCCTTCTGGGTTTCGCCGAACGACAGGCGAGCGTGCGGCGCCCCCTTACATTGGCCGCGGTCTGATTGAGGCGGTTCCTGATGCCGAGATTCTTGCTAACGAAGCGGTAGAACTGAATCCCATCAATTCGTCCCTCGACCGCGCTGGAGACTTCCCCGAATGCGGTTCCACGGACTGCTTAAACGGTCGCCACAATCAGAACACGTCGAATCAGGCCTTTGTCGGAGGACATACCGACACGCGCGTGGGGCGCCTGGGTTTGCGGGCGGCGGGTCCCACTCTGATGCAATTCATGATCGGTGGTTCGCAAGGGGAACTAGGCTTTACGAGCCCTCTCCTTCCCACAGAGCCGACCAGTATGACAAATCTCAACCGCCCCGGATGCGCGATTACCGTGACCGAACCGAACATCCCGCTGTCGACGCCTGTCAGTCTGCGGGCGCTGATACGCTTAGTGGCCCCGCCAGAGTTCGGTAAAACGCTGCTTCATGTTCTCAAAAGGAAGAATCCGGAACGGCACTTCCCGAAAGGCAGTCCTGAGGAAAGGGTACAGCGCGGAGCAAAATTGTTTGGTATCGATCTGGTGGCCCTTGCTAACCGCACGATCCCTGGACGAATGCCGGCGGGAGGAGACGGTCGGGATGAGCATGCCATCAATCAGGCCGATCGAAAGCTGAATTGCGCCGGTTGCCATCTACCTGTGGTGACCACGGGAGAGTTGCCGGCCGAAGTAGGCGCCGAGCATCTGAATGATGCGTGGGTGCCGCTGTTTTCCGATCTCCTCATTCACCCGGGGCCGGTCATCGACGCCAAACGAATTGCAGCAACGCAGAGGCTGCCGTCGCTTGTCCAGCGAATTGACGACGCGGGTAACCTCTTGAACACTTTCGATCTGGTTCGCGGAATGGCTGACGATACTCTTCCAAACCAGGGTGTCGCAACCGGCCGCGAGTGGCGCACCCCGCCTTTGATGGGACTGGGAAGAATCGGACCTCCATTCTTCCATGACGGGCGGATATACCTCCGTCAGGAGAGCGTGTCCACAACTCCGGCGGGTTGGGTGTATTCAGACAGCGACAGTGCCAATACGCTTCTGGTCGTGAACACTCTCCAAAACGCAATTAGGGCCGCCATTGAGCTGCACGATCTGCCGGCTCCATTCAATGCCGAAAATCAATCTAATGATGTGGGGGGCTCATGTCCTGTTCCCCCTGGCAATCACGTATGCGCTGTCGTTTACCAGAACGGAGCAGCCGATATCTGCCCTCCGTATGAAAGTATCACTTCACAACAGAATCGCGGCGACGCGCGTAAGGTCATTAGGCGCTGGCGCAGGCTCAGCGAGGACGACCAGCTCGCCGTGATCGAATTCTTGAAGCAACTCTGAGGGCTTGCAAGAACGCCTGGAGCTAACTGCTCAGACGGAGGGCATGGATCCGTCCCACTGTCAGTGGCAGTACTATCTATCGCTGCGCTTTGTCCACAGAGCAACCAGCGGGTGGCGGCGGCCCTCGCGTTTAGTTCGTCGTTGCCCGGGACCGGCTGAGAGGCTTGGTTTCGCCCTCGATCAGCGCGGATTGCCCCTCACCCGCCTGCCCTCGTACGCGCTCCTCGATAAGCTGCTGGAACATAGCGCGCAGCGGTGGGTGATGAGCGAACAGGGCGTCAAAAGCATCCTGATTAACGCTCAGTAGGTTAACCTGGGTGACGGTGCGTGCGGTGGCCATCCGTGGATTGTCGTTCACCAAGGCCATCTCTCCGAAGCAGCCTCCTGGTCCCAGCCGCCCCAGGAACTGCTCGCCATCCCCGGGCACCTGCTTCACGATTTCAACCTCACCGTCGATGACGATGTAGAGCCGATCGCCGCGGTCTCCCTGATGGAAGATGATTTCGCGCTCCTCGAAATGCTCTCGGCCGAAGCTTGCGCTCCTTCCGATCTTGAGCATGACTATATCCTGCGGCAGCAGTAGATCGAGGAGCCAGTCGGTTGAGACCCGAAGCTTGCGGTCGAGATCGGGCATTTTCATCAGATAGATCGCACGCCATAGCAACCACGCTAGGAAGCCGGAAAGCTTCAATCCAAAGATGTCGGCAACGGCAGAGCGGTGGCCGAGCGACGCGAGCTTTCCGCGCGCCTGGAACGCAAATCCTTGTTTCGGTTCTGCCCGCAGGCTGGCGACGAGATTCTTCGCCAGGCACGTGGCCTGCCTGGTCGCGTGCTGGGCAGTTGGCGGGCATGGTTTCCAGGTTTTCTGGTCCACCACCCAGGCACAATCCCCGAGTGCCCATACGCCCGGGTGGTCGAGCACCTCCAGAAACTTGTTAACCACGATTCGACCACTCTCTTTCTTGCACGGCAGCGCGGCCACCAGCGCGTTAGGCGCCGACGGAACCGTGCTCACCAGCGTCTTAGTTGGGATTCGGTCACCGCCCTCGAGGAGGGCTGATTCAGCCGTCGCCCCGGCCAGGCTTGTATTGAGGAGGATCTCGACTCCGCGGCGCTGCAGCAGCTTTTGGGCGAACCGGGCTAGGTCCTCGGGCAGTTCGGGGAGAATGAGCGGGCCGGCGTGAAGCAGGAAGACACGAATCTCCACCGCTTTGATGCGCCGAAAATTACGGGCCGCCGCCCGTGCGAAGTCATTGAGTTCGGCGACTGCTTCGACGCCAGAGAATCCGCCGCCGGCAACCACGAAGGTGAGCAACGCGCGTCGCAGCTCAGGGTCCGACTCGATATCCGCTTCTTCGAGGGAGTGGATGACCCGGTTGCGCAACACCAGCGCGTCGCCAAGGTACTTGAATGGGAGGGCATGCTCGGCAAGCCCAGACCGGCCCACGAAGCTTGTGATGTTGCCGACCGCAATGACCAGATGATCGTACTCGAGCTTGTGGGGTCGCGGCCGAACGCCCGAGCTGGTGGTCACGGTCCGGTTTGAGACGTCGATCGACTCCACCTCCCTGGTGTAAAGATTGGTCTTCGGACAGAGTCGGCGGATTGGCGCAATCGTGTCGAGGATCCCGATGCTCCCCGAAATCACTTCCGGCAGCATCGGCTGAAACACCAGATAGTTTTCTTTGCTGATCAGGCCCACCTCGACGCTCGGGTCGCCTTTCAGGAGCTTCTCGAGCGTCATGGCCGTGTAGACGCCGCCGAAGCCACCGCCGACGATGAGAATCTTCGTTTTTGTCTGCTGCGGCATATGAATTTCCCCGAAGTCAGCCCCGCTCACCAGCAGCATCTGCTGATGGCTTTATACAGCTTTCCGCGCGAGATTGGAAGGGCTCAAGAGCGGCTCGGCAGCCGCAAACGCGTCAATACGAAACACGCCATCGAATCCGTCCGCCAGCATCGGTCTTCAGCGAACGACTGGCACGTGCACCAGCGCGCGCTCATCGTCCTGGCTCTGGCGACTGGTGAAATTCGTGTGCTCGTGGATGAGGATCTGGACCGAGCGTGGAGCATAGCCGATGTCATTGAGCGCGCCGAGGAATTCGCTGACGTCTACGGTCTTCCCTGCCTGCAGGTACCGCGCGTGGGCGACAATCGTCTTCGCGTCGCGATCAACGCTCACGCTGTCCAGCCACCTGAGTTGGCCGCTCTGTCCCCTAGCCTTGAGGAACGCGATCCGCTCGTGGGCCGACCGCTCGCACATCCCGCAGCAAAGATGCTCGACCTTGGCTGCCAGCCGGAAGTGCTCGATGCCGCTGAGTTCCATCCGTCCAGCGACCAGGCCCTTGTCACGAAGCGCTTTGTCGAGCGCCACGAAATCCAGCTTCTCCGCATCGCTTACCACAAGCTCAACCGAGTTTCCGTACTCTGGGAGGAAAGCTGTGCTCTGATCAGCTTGTGCACGCGTGAGCACTTGCTTGGGACCGCTTGTGTTCATCGCATCAATGCCGGGCAGCGCTGCAAGTGCCTGGCGGGCGTCGCTCAGGCACTCCGAGCAGCACAAATGGTTGATCCACAGGGTCAAGCGAGCTCCCTTGTCGGCGTTTGTGCTGTTGGCAGTGACGTGATGCCAGAGTTGCGGATTCTTGTAGTAGTCAAAAATATAGCAGCCGGCAGTAATTATGATAACCAGCAAGACGATCTGCCTGGCACTGGCAAAATTCATGACGAGGCTCCTGATCTACAGATTCGTTCGGTTCACATAAGTAAAGGCATAAAGCAGAGTATAGACCGTCAGTGCCGATATGATGAGCGACGCTAGAAGCACGCCGGCGAACCTGAAGGCGGTTCGCCCCTCGCGCCCAGCCTTGCGCTGGAGCCGCTCGATGATGGAAAACTCACAACTGGCCTTGTTCGAAAACACGACTGCAAGCGTCGCGGCGATCGGGTAGATGTGCGGAATCTCGTCCCAGCCGAAGTTGACCAGCATCAGCTTAACCAGGACCCAGAGCATCAGCGAGCCCCATACCCGGGTGAAAATTCCCATCATCAACATAAAGCCGCTCAGAACCTCGGCCATCGCAAAAGCAACAATCCAGTTTTCCCGGTGGAACGCAGCGTTGGTACCCATGGAGAAGAAGCCGATCATCGGATCATCCATTACCGATGGGTAGTTATCGGCTACTCCTGCCGTAAGATGGTAATTATAAATCTTTAGCCAGCCCAGGGCGAAGAACCCGAAACCGAGTACCAGGCGGACCCACTTGAGTTGAACCTCGCTCATTTCCGTGATGGCCACCTTGTGCGATCGCCAAGGCGACATGATGTACATCACGGCCACGCTGACGACCGGAATCGCATCGGCGGCCACCAGCCAGCCCCACCGCCACAGGTAAATCCACGTCCCAATGACCAGCGCGCCTGCCAGAGGTAACGCGGTCTGGGTTAGCATAAGGACGCCCAGAAATACCTGGAAAAACTTGAAGAAAGTCGCGGAAGTCGGCTCCAGCGGATAGCTGGGCATTAGCAGCGAGTCATTCGTCGCCGAATACATAAGCACCAGCGCAGGGCTGCGCAGGAACAACACTACCGCCCACTCGCCGACGGCATGGAACCAGCGCAAGCGCACCGGCTCATCTGTAAGAAAGGTTGCAAAGTGATGCAGGACCCGTTGTGCTCCGCCCCGTAGGCCAGCCAGCACCCGGTGCTCTACAAAGACGTCGAGGTCCTGGCGGAAGAAGAAGATAATCAGAAACGCGGTGAGGAGAAGGAAGCAGATGGTCCCGATGTGCATCATGTCGGGCTGCACACCCAGGAAAGCCTCGGGATGGCGACCGAAGTACGCCTCGTTCAGGGGAAACTTGAGATCGTGGCGGATGAAGCGCTCGTGAGCATAGATCACGGTGGGAAGCAGCGCAAGTACCGCCGCCGAGATAAAGAGAAGCCTGCTCGGACGCATCCAAGTCCTCCTGTTGCCCGTGGGCTTCACATCATTAGGATGGTTAGGACCATTCCGAGGCGTACTCGAGTGCTCGGGCCAGGGCCGCGGGATCGGGGATGATAATTTTCTTGTCCTTGCCTAGCTCAATCAGACCGTCGGCTTCGTACTGATGCAACAGCCGGCTCACAACCTCCCGATTCGAACCGACCATGGCAGCCAGATCTTGAACGCCAAACTTCAGGCTGATCAGGCAGGTCCCGTCCGCCGCCACCTGACCATACTCTTCTGTCAGCTGGCGCAACGCCGCGAGGAGCCTGTACGGAACTTCCTTGGAAGACATTTCGAGCATGCCGCCGCTCGTCTTACGGAGGCGCTCGCATAGGGACTCCATCAGCTTCCACAGGGTCTCGGGGCGGCCCGCCACGAAGTTTTGGAAATCCTTGCGCGAGATCGAGGCCATCTCGGTCGGCTCGCACGTGGTGACGGTCGCAGAACGCGGATGCCCGTCGAGCATGGCCAGTTCCCCGAAAATCTCGCCCGGACCAAGGATGTCCAGAATCTTTTCAACTCCCTCCTCGGAGGCCCCAGTGACCTTCACCGATCCCTTGAGTAGCATGTAAAGAGAATCCGACGGTTCGCCTTGGAAAAAAACAGCAGCGTCTGCCCCGTACTTTTTCTGGGTAACGATCTTGGCGAGCTGCTCGACATCACTAGGGCTCAGCTTGGAGAAAATCGAAACTCGCGAAGTCGCTGTGAGTTCCTTCTGGAACTGCAGCTGCTCCGAACTGGTGGGATTGAAGATGATGTACGGCCCGCCCTTGACTCCGAACTCGACACGGTCGTTGTAGTTCAGTTTGTGTCGCTCGATTTTGGCACTATTGACATACGTGCCCTGTTTGCTGCCCCGATCGAGAATCACGTACTCGGTACCCTCCGCTTGGATCACGGCATGATCGCGCGAGACCCGCGCATCGGTAATCACCAAGTCCTTGTCGCTATCGCGGCCGATCGTGAAAGGCACACGGTCGAGTGCAATTTTGCGCTGTTCCGCGCCGTTCACGAACACCAACTCCGGGCGCGGACCTGGAAACGGCCCGAGTGAGGCAACCGTTGTGGCAGACATGTTGGCCCCTTACGAAGCCAGATGCGAAAGTGCACTGCTGCCCGCGAAATAGACGGGTTCCAAGAGCACAACCACACACTGGCCCCTGAAAAGTCTCCGTAATTCTACCGCAAACGCGTCTGCGGTCAAGAATTCTTTCCGGTATTGGCCACCTCTGGCCGCGCTGCCCTGAGAGCCCGACCGACGCTGCCCTCTGACCACTCAAGAAATGTTCGTACGGCGCGGCATCCGGGGCGCCGCAGCTCACGAACGAAACTTGCGGATGAATGGACCAAGGCTTCAGCTCATCACAACAACAAGGTTTATAGTTTTCTAATTTTGGAAATATCTTGTCGTGCTGATTGTTGTTGTGGATTATTGCTTTTGGAATTTAGCTGCAAGTGTGGGAGGAGAAGTTGTGTTTCCCACCTATCTCCACAGTGCTGGGGCACGCGGCGGACTTTATACTTTACTAAAAAGCGAGTACAGTACGGCAGCGGTAGAATTGAGGCTACGGAGGGCGTTAACGTCGCCCTAGTCGAGGGTAAACTTCACAATGACCGGACCTGGAACGGCACGCGAGGAATATCAAGCGATGGAATTCAGCGTCACAAAG
>Ga0137399_10000225_pt1 | contig 20812 bp, 22 predicted proteins | sample czorhiz316metaG_FD_104810 | JGI IMG/M metagenome (GOLD analysis project Ga0137399, IMG submission 104810) | Vadose zone soil microbial communities from Angelo Coast Range Reserve, California, USA - czorhiz3.16 metaG | ecosystem: Environmental > Terrestrial > Soil > Vadose zone | place: USA...
CGGGATCGGCAGGAGGCGGGCCGCTGTCGGGCGGCAGGGGGCGGGCCGCTGTCGGGCGGGGAGGGGGGATCGGAAGGGGGCGGGCCGTAGTCGGGCGGGGTGACCACTTGGGCGGGGGCGCTGCCGTTGTCGGCCGGGGTGACCGCCTGGGCGGGCGCGCTGCCGATGTCGGGCGCCCGCCAGGAGGAAACGCGGCTGGCACGCCGGTGGACCCCGGCACCACGGTCATGGGCCGGACCTGGGACGAGTCCGTGTAGACGAAGATGGCCATTGCCAGTGCGGCGCCAACGCCGATGGTGCCGACTAGGCCGGCGGCAAGGGTTGCCTTGCTGATGGACTTCGGCCCGGCCGCCGGGGTAATCGGGTCGGGCGGAAAGTTGTAGCGGTACGGGTGATATTCGGCCGCATCGGCCGGGTCACCGAGCGGACTCGACGACCACGCGGACGCCGTTGTGACGTCGTCGGCGCGCGGTGAAAAGGTGCTCGGATCCTGGTCGTTCATGACGTTCATGGCGTGCTCCCCTGCGGTGTGGGTCGCAGCCCGGTTGGGCCGCTGTCGTAGGTAGGAGCGCGAAGCGTGTGTGGATCGGACACGTTTTTGAGAATTTCTTTGCAGAGGTGCCACGGCGGGCCATGGTTTCGGTATCGGGCCTGACACGTCAGGTCGACGCACCGGCCGTTTTCCCACGTCGCAGTACGATGCCTGTGACATGAGGGGCACCCAGTGACGGCAGCCAAGACGGCGGGGCAGCGACGTGCCGACGAGGACAAGAGCAACTTCCGCCAACGTCTACTCGATGCCCTGGAGGACGGCATCGCCGAGGATGGCTACCCCGGCACGACGGTCGCCGATATCGTGCGGCGGGCGCGCACGTCGCGGCGGACCTTCTACGAACACTTCGACAGCAGGGAAGCCTGCTTTGTCGCACTTCTCACCGACGCCAACGCCGAGCAGGTCAGGCAGATATCGGCCGCTGTCGACGCGAACGCGCCGTGGCGAAGCCAGGTGCGGCAGGCGATCGAGGCCTGGATCTCGTCCGGCGAATCCCGGTCCTCACTGATGCTGAGCTGGATCCGCGACGTGCCGTCACTGGGTGCCGCCGCCCGCAGGCTGCAACGCGATGCGATGGAGAACTTCATCGAGATGGTTCAGGCCTTGGGCGACACCGGCGAGTTCCGCGCCGCGGGCGTCGGTCCGGTCTCCCGTCAACGCATCATCATGCTGCTTGGTGGCCTGCAGGAACTCACCGCGATCACCGTCGAGGAGGGCGGCCGCATGAGCGACGTCACAGAGGAGGCGGTGCATGCATCGATTGCGCTGCTAGCTCCGCGCGTTCAGCCCGATTAGTCGGCTACGGTGATCGCCTGCGTCGGGCATGAGTCGGCGGCATCTTGAACCGCCTGCCGCTGCTCATCGTCGAGCTCGGTGCTGATGGCAAGCCGGGCGTCGTCATCGACTCGGAAGACATCGGGCGCCAACCCGGTGCACACCGCGGATAGGGCACAACGGTTTTCGTCCCATTCGAGCCGCATTACGCGATGCTCCTTGCCCGCTCTGGGACGGACGCGGCCGGTGTGAACACAACATCATCGTCGATCGGCCCCCGGCGCAGCAGGCGGACATCTTTGACGTAGTTCTGATGCAGCCGCCACGGCGCCTGATCGCCCTGCTTGGGCAGCTCTGCGAGGCTGCGCTTGACGTATCCCGATGCCAGGTCAAGGAACGGGCTGGCCGCGGTGGCACCTGTCGCGTCGGGGGTCACCGCCGCGTAGCCGTGCTCATCCATGTGCGTGAGCAGCCGGCACACATACTCGGCCACCAGGTCGGCCTTCAACGTCCACGACGCGTTCGTGTAGCCGATCGTCCACGCGAAGTTCGGTACGCCCGAGAGCATCATGCCCTTGTAGGACACCGTCTTTGACAGTTCCACGGCGCGCCCGTCGACCTCGAGCTGCATTCCCCCGATGGCAAGCAGGTTCAGGCCGGTGGCGCTGACGACGATGTCGGCCTCCAACTCGGCACCGGACTGCAGCCGGATGCCGGATTCGGTGAAGGTGTCGATGCGGTCGGTGACGACCGACGCGCGCCCGTCGCGGATGGCCGCGAACAGGTCGCCGTCGGGGATCAGACACATCCGCTGATCCCACGGGTTGTACGAGGGCGCGAAATGGGTGTCGACGGCGTAGCCCTCCGGTAGCTGCTTGACCGCGGCCTTGCGCAGCATCGACTTCATCATTTCGGGACGGCGGCGGCTCAGGTTGAAGATCGTGATTGCCTGTAATGCGTTCTTCCACCTGACGATCGCGTAGGCGAGTTTCTGCGGCAGCCACGCCCGGAGCCGATCGGCGATCGCGTCACTGGCGGGGCGAGATGCGACATAGGTCGGCGAGCGCTGCAGCATCGTCACGTGCACAGCCGATTCCGCCAGCGCGGGCACCAGCGTCACCGCGGTGGCGCCGCTGCCGATCACGACCACCCGCTTGCCCCGGTAGTCGAGGTCCTCCGGCCAGTGCTGCGGATGAATCACCGGTCCGCGGAAGCGTTCAACGCCAGGGAATTCCGGGCTGAATCCCTCGTCGTAGCGGTAGTAGCCGGTACACACGTACAGAAACCGGCAGCTGATCGTGACCATCTCGTCGACGTCGGTGCGATGCACAACGACGGTCCAGCGCTCGTCATCGCTATCCCAATTGGCATTCACCACACGGTGATTCAGCCGAATGAGCCGGCTTACGTCGAATTCCGCAGCGGTGTCGTGGATGTAGCGCAGGATGCTTGGCCCATCCGCGATCGCTTTGGGGTCGGTCCACGGCTTGAACCGGTAGCCCAGCGTGAACATGTCCGAGTCCGACCGGATGCCCGGGTAGCGGAACAGGTCCCAGGTGCCGCCGATGGTGTCGCGCGCTTCGAGCACGATCACCGACTTGTCGGGGCACTCCCGGCGCAGCTGGCATGCAGCGCCAACGCCGGACAATCCCGCCCCGACGATCAACACGTCCGCAGTTTCCGCTGCTCGTGACATGTGTGCTGCCTCTCGTCCACGTGGCCGGTACGGCTCAGTACCAGTCTCGGTACCCGACGGTACCACTATTGGACGCGTGTGGAAAGGGGGTTGTGAAGTTCGGTACTAAGGCGTACCGTCACTGGTACCTTGGAGTACCACCATGGAGGTGAGGACATGGCTGTGGCCACCACGGACCCAGTGCGAATGCCACCAGCACCGCGGATACCGAAGCTCCTGCAAGGCGTTGGCTTCGTCGCCGCCCGCGAGAAATCGGTCGCCGCACTGGCCAAGCGATACGGCACGGCCTTCACGCTGCGCCTGCCGATCTTCGGGGAGACCGTCGTGGTCAGCGATCCGGCCTTGATCAAGGATCTGTTCACCACCAACACCGATCTCATTGCCAGAGCCGGCGTGCTCGGTGAGATGTTCGGTCCCGGCTCAACCTTCAGCCTCGACGGCACCGAGCACCGCGAACGTCGCAAGCTTCTCGTCCCGCCGCTCCACGGCAAGCGGATGGCCTCCTACGAAGGGATCATCGAAGAAGAGGTGTTGCGCGAGACCGCCTCGTGGCCCGAGGGCAGGGAGTTCGAAACCCTGCCTTCGATGATGCGCATCACCCTCAACGCGATCCTGCGGACGGTGTTCGGTGCCGAGGGTGCCGCGCTCGACGAACTGCGGCAGCTGCTGCCGCCGATGGTGCTGAACGCCTCGCGGCTGGCCGTGATGTCTCCGATCGTGCGCCGCGACTTCGGCGCGTGGAGCCCAGGCAGGAAGCTGACGGCGCATCGCCAGCACTACGACGAGATAATCGGACGACTGATCTCTGTGATCCGCAACGACCCGAAGTTCGACGAACGCAACGATGTCCTCGCGTTGATGTTGCAGGCGCGCTATGAGGACGGCTCACCGATCACCGACGACCATGTCGCCGACGAGCTGCTGACCTTGCTCGCCGCCGGCCACGAAACCACCGCGACGACGTTGGCGTGGACCGTCGAGCGGCTGCGCCGCCACCCGAGCTTGCTCACGCGGCTGACCGCAGAGGTCGACGCTGGAGGTTCCGAGCTTGTGCAGGCCACGATCTGGGAGGTGCAGCGCACCCGTCCGGTGATCAACGGCACCGCTCGGATGACGAAGACCCGGATCAAGTTGGGGGAGTGGGTCATTCCGGAGCGCCGCGCCGTTCTTGCCAGCATCTCGCTTGCGCATGCCTCTGACGACAGCTTCCCCGACGCCAAGACGTTCAATCCGGACCGATTTGTCGGCCACCCGCCGGACAACTACGCATGGATTCCCTACGGCGGCGGAGTCCGCCGCTGCATCGGTGCAGCGTTCGCCAACATGGAGATGAACGTCACGCTGCGCACATTGCTGCGCGAGTTCGAGTTCGGGGCGACATATGCCGCCGGTGAACGTTTGCACTCGCGCGGAGTCGCGACGGCACCCGCGCACGGCGGTCGCGCTGTGGTGTATCGGCGCACGATCAAGTCCGCATCGAACGCCGGTCAGACGCAGCGAGCCTCGGCATGACCGCGCGCGAGGAGGTGCTCGTCGACGTCGGCCGCGGCATCGAACTGTGCTACGACCAGACCGGCGACCCAGCCGACCAGCCGATCCTGCTGATCGCCGGCCTCGGGCAGCAGCTGCACTCATGGCCACCCGATTTCGTCACCGCCTTGGCCGGACGCGGCTATCGAGTGACACGGTTCGACAACCGTGACGCAGGCCGGTCGACCCACATGAGCTATCCGCCGCCGAACCCGGTGTCGATATTTCGGGGTGGCGACCGCCGCAGGCAGTATCACCTCGGCGACATGGCGCGCGACACCGTCGGACTGCTTGATGCGCTCGGCTACGCCGATGCCCATCTGGTCGGCATCTCGATGGGCGGGATGATCGCCCAGACCGTCGCGGCGCACTATCCGGGCCGGGTTCGCACGTTGACGTCGATCATGTCGACCACCGGCGCGCCCCGTCTGGGCCGCCCTGCGCTATCGACCTGGCGGCGGATGTTTACCTCCCGCCCGCCGCGGACGCGGGCCGAGGCGATGGACCGCGCCGCGAAGATGTTCTCCCACATTGGGTCTCACGGCTTTCCGTTCGACGAGCAAGCGGTCCGGGAGTACGCCGGGGTGGCCTGGGACCGGGATTCCAGCCCTGGTGGCATCGTCCGTCAGCTGGCAGGCATCTTCGCGTCGGGGGATCGCACCGCCGAACTTCGCCGCATTGACGTCCCTACCCTGGTCATCCACGGCGATCGCGACCGGATGGTGCATCCAACGGGCGGCTCGGCAACCGCACAAGCGATCCCCGGTGCCCGCCTGCAGACCATCGCCGGCCTCGGCCACGATCTGCCCATCGGCGCGTGGGGCCGAATCATCGACCTCATCACCGAACATGCCACTTCTGTTGGATTCGCGGTTCACCGCGCCGCCCCAGTCACCCACACCGAACTCGAGGAGCACGCATGAGCAAGCCCCAGGGCAGGACAATAAGCGGCCGCACGGTCGTCATCACCGGCGCGGCGTCCGGCATCGGCCGGGCTCTGGCGCAACGGCTTTCGGCGCATAGCTGCCCCGTCGCCATCGCCGACATCGACGAGAAGGGTCTCAAGGAGACCGAGGCTTCGCTGCGCGGACCGGCTCTGCTGCGGGTGCTCGACGTGAGCGACGCGGAAGCGCAGCGTGACTTCGCAGGCCAGGTGCGCGACTGGGCGCCCCGGCCGATCGGCGCGGTGTTCAACAACGCCGGCGTGGCCGTGGCCTCCAGCGTGCTGGACGCCGTTGCCGAGGACGACAACTGGCTGTGGAACATCAACTTCCACGGTGTGGTCAACGGGACTCGCGCGTTCCTGCCGATCCTCGTCGAGCAGGACGAAGGCGCGATCGTCAACACGTCGAGCGTATTCGGCCTGGTCGGCATGCCCAACCAAAGCGCTTACTGCTCCGCGAAATTCGCCGTCCGCGGCTTCACCGATTCGCTTCGCCAGGAGTTGCGCGGCACTGGCGTGACCGCCATCAATGTCCACCCCGGTGGCATCAACACCAACATCGTGCGCAACGCCCGCTTCCGCAAGGATCCCGATGGCCGCGGCCGCAGCCACGAACAGCTGGTGCAGGAGTTCGCCGCCATCACACTCACGCAGCCGGACAAGGCCGCCGAGATCATTCACCGCGGAGTGGAGCAGGGCAAGGCGCGCATCCTCGTCGGACCCGATGCCTATTTGTTCGACACTCTCGGGCGCCTGGCGCCGACGCGGTACTACGACCTGCTGGGCCGGCTCGAGTCGGTCCTGCGGCGACGCAGTCAGGCCAGCGCCGCGCCCGAGGTGACCGTGTCATGACCGCGGCGGCGCACCTGCCCCCGGGGCCACGGTGGCCGGTCCCCGTTCAGGGCCTCGCGTACCTGGCCTCGCGCCGACGGTTCATGCAGGCGTTGGGCAAACGCTACGGCAGCTCGTTCACCGTGACGCTGCCGTTCTTCGGCCCGACGGTGATCATCAGCGATCCCGCGCTGGTGAAGCAGTTCTTTCAAACGCGGACCGACGTCGTGCGCAACGCGGAACCCAACCTCGATTTGGTGCTGGGTCCCGGCTCGACGTTCGGGTTGCAAGACGAGGAGCATCGCAGGCGTCGCAAGCTCCTGGTGCCGCCGTTTCACGGTAAGCGGATGCGAGCCTACGAGGACCTTGTCGAGGAGGAAACCCTCAAGGAGGTCGCCAGCTGGCCAGAAGGCCGGGAGTTCGCGGTGCTTCCCTCGACGATGCGGATCACCCTCAACGTGATCCTGCGCGCGGTGTTCGGCGCCGAGGGCAGCGAGTTCGATGCGTTGCGCAAGGTGATGCCGCCGTTGGTGACGATGGGATCGCAGTTGGTGTTTCTGCCGTGGCTGCACCGCGATCTGGGCCGTTGGAGCCCGTGGGGCCGATTCCTGGCCCTGCGGCGCGAATTCGACGAGATCGTCGGGTCGCTCATCGATCGTGTCGCCGCCGATCCTCACCTCGGGCGGCGCGACGATGTGTTGTCGCTGATGCTGGAGTCCCGGTACGAAGACGGAACGGCGATGTCGCGCAGCGATGTCGCCGACGAGCTCTTCACCTTGCTCGCCGCCGGGCACGAAACCACCGCAACGCAATTGGCGTGGGCGGTCGAGCGGTTGCGCAGGCATCCTGGCGTGTTGGCCCGGTTGGTCGATGAGGTGGACTCGGGCGGCTCGGAACTGTTGCAGGCGACCATCAACGAGGTGCAGCGCAATCGACCGGTCATCGACGGCGCGGCCCGCCAGGTCATCGCGCCGACAATGCCGTTGGGGCAGTGGGTGATTCCGCATGGCTACACCGTTCAGGTCGATATCCCGCTGACTCACCAGAACGCCTACCCTGACCCGGACCGGTTCGACCCCGACCGCTTTCTGGGCGAGGGCCCGGATCTGTACTCGTGGGTGCCGTTCGGCGGCGGAACACGGCGTTGCCTTGGCGCAGCGTTCGCGAACATGGAGATGAACGTCGTGCTGCGCACCATTCTTCGGGAGTTCGGGCTGGTGCCGACGAGTTCGCGGGAGGAGCGGTTACACAGCCGCGGCGTCGCATTCGCACCAAGCGGAGGCGGTCGCGCTGTCGTGTACCGGCGGGCTCGTACCGCCGGCTGGGACGGCCAGGCGCGGCTTCAGTCGGCCACAACGGCATGAGGATGGCATGAGGATTCAGTTTCCGCAGTGGTACGCGGATACTCTTCTGCTGAAGAGTGCAGGGTAGAAGCGGGGATCATGCGCGCGGTTGTCATCACCAAGCACGGTGACCTGTCGGTACTTCAGGTGCAGGAACGTCCGGATCCGCCGCCGCCCGGTCCCGGGCAGGTACGCATCGCGGTGCGCGCGGCGGGGGTCAACTTCGCCGACCACCTCGCCAGGGTCGGCCTCTACCCCGACGCACCGAAGCCGCCCGCCGTCGTCGGCTACGAAGTGGCCGGGACCATCGAGGCCGTCGGTGACGGCGCATCTCCAGCACGGTTGGGGGAGCGGGTATTCGCCGGCACCCGGTTCGGCGGTTACGCGGAGATCGTCAACGTGGCGGCGGCCGACGCCGTGTCGCTGCCCGACGCGCTCAGCTTCGAGCAGGGGGCCGCGATACCAGTCAACTACGCCACCGCCTGGGCGGCGCTGCACGGCTACGGATCGCTGCGGTCCGGAGAGCGGGTGTTGATCCATGCGGCGGCCGGCGGCGTTGGCATCGCGGCAATCCAGCTGGCCAAGGCCGGCGGTGCGGAGATCCACGGCACGGCGTCGCCAGGCAAGCATCAGCGACTCGCCGAGTTGGGCGTCGACCGCGCCATCGACTATCGCCGCGAGGGTTGGTGGAAAGACTTGCCGCCGTACGACATTGTGCTGGATGCCATCGGCGGCAAGTCCCTCAAGCGCTCATACGGCCTGCTTCGTCCGGGGGGCAGGCTCGTCGGTTACGGCGCTTCCGCCATGCAACAGGGTGAGAAGCGGTCGCTGCGCACTGCGCTACCGCAACTGTTGTCGATGCTGCGCGGTTTCAACCTGATCAAGCAACTCCAGGAGTCCAAGGCCGTTATCGGGCTGAACATGCTTGCGCTGTGGGACGATCGCGGCACGTTGCAACCGTGGATTGAGCCGCTGTCGAGCGCCATCGCCGACGGCGTCGTTAAGCCCGTCGTTCATGCGGCGGTGCCGTTCGCCAAAGCCGGTGAGGCCCACCGCATCCTGGCGGCGCGTGAGAACGTCGGCAAGGTCGTGTTGGTGCCTTAGGGCTCCTTATTAGGCAGTCGCCCGCGCCTGTTCGAGAAGTGTCGGGTCATGTGCGCAGACGATGAGCAAATCGGGATCCTGGCGCTGGTACAGCTCGGCAAGTCGAGCGTGGTTGTCCTGCACCTTTTTTCGATCGAACGCCACGAGGGACTCCATCGCCGTCAGCGCCCGTGGCACGCGAGAGTGGCCGTCGAGGGTGCCGTAGTGATAGAACGCGTCGCCGGCGTGCAGCACCCACCGGTGGCCAGCATCGACGGCCACACAGGTGTGGCCGCGGGTGTGACCCGGCAGTGAAACGAGCGCGATGCCTGGCGATATCTCCGCAAGCTCCTTGGCGGCGGCGAAACCCATCCACTTCTCGCCGTGCGGATGGTGTTCGACGATGTTGGGCCCATGTGCCCATTGCGCGGAACGGTAGCGGATCTTCTCGCGCCGGGACGGCGACCGGATCGCGCCGAGGGCTTCGGCGACGGTGACGTGGATGTGGGCGTCCGGGAAGTCAGAGAGCCCACCGATGTGGTCCACGTCGAGGTGGGTAATCACGATGTGGCGGACGTCTTCTCGGCGGAAGCCGAGGCGTTCGATCTGGTGTGCGGCGGTCTCCATGTGGTCGAACAGCGGCCGGACGACATGTCGCGTCGGCCCAACGCGGTTCGCTGAGTCCAGGCAGTCATGCGAGCCGAAGCCGGAGTCGACCAGCACCAGTCCGTTGTCGGTTTCGATCAGCAGCACGTGGCAGACCATCCGTGCGGTCGGCATGTTCATGGTGCCGCAGTTGAGGTGGTGAACCTTCATGCCAGCCCCCGTACCTCGAGGCGCGCGGTAAGCAGCTGTTCGATCTCGTGTCGCGCCGCACCGAGATCGACTTGGTCGTCGAGCACGCGTTGCAATGCGACTCCGCGCAGCATCGCGATGATCACTGTCGACAGACCATTTGGATCGACAGACACCGCGACATCACCGGAAGCGACCGCCAACCGGATGCGCTTTTCGATCTCCTCGCGGAACTCGCGGTCGGCGGAGATCATCTGCGGTCTGACGTCCTCGGACGGCCCGGCCACCGCATCGGCCCACAGCACCAGCCGTGCCCGGTTCACCGGCTGAAGGTCGGAGACCACGTGGAAGGAAAAGTCGATGAGTTGGCGCAGCTGATCGATCGGCGAATCCGATTGGCTCTCCTCGAACATCGCATCGCGGAACTGGCTGGTGACCGCGTCCACCAGACGTTGCATCAAGGCGCCCTTGGAGCCGAAGTGGTGAGTCGCCAACCCGCGGCTGTAGCCGGCGCGCTCACCGACGTTGGCGAGGGTGACCCGGCCAGGGCCGATCTCGCCAACAAGCTCTGCGGCTGCCCGCACAAGTCGGCGTTCGGCTTCGATACGGCGCTGATCCTGCGTGCGGGGGAGGCTTGTTTCAGTCATCGACGTCACCGGCAAGGGCGAGCAGTTCGCCGCGGCCGATCTGGGTGACCAGGCTGGCCGTGTCGAAGTAGATGCGCTCGTTGATGATGCGGTCGCCATCGAAGAAGAACACCGCGATTATCGGTACTCGGAACGCCTTGCCCGTCGGTGGCATGCCGTAGAACTCGCCGAGATTCGTTCCCAGCAGATCGAATTCGACGATGACCGCGTCGTCGGAGACGTGAAAGCGGGCGTTGTCGTGTCGCTGGTCAGGGAACGCTGTTCGCGTCGTCAGGTAGTAGCCCATGACCTCGTCGTCGCCGTCGAAGATCTGGCCAGTGGCCATGATCTCGTAATGCGGATGGCCGTTGAACGTAGCCAGTGTGGCGTCGAACTCCTTGGTCACCTCGGTGTCCATGTGCTCGCGGATGATCGCGAGGCGACGTTGTCGCAGATCGTCGGTGATCATGAGCGCTCCTCCATCAACTTGTTTGTTGAGCAACAAGTTACGGTACCCATCAGTACCAGGTCAAGCGCGCGCCTTAGTTCTTCTTCGTGGACGCGCGCGCCAGCAGGCGAAGCAGCACCTGACAGACCACCGCCAGGGGCGCCTTGACCAGCGGGAAGCTGGCGGTTGAGGAGATGGTGTAGTTAATGTGGGTGCCCGAACCGGCCGGAGTGAGCCGTACCTCGCCGGTGTAACCCGGAAAGGGTATTCCGGAGAGAGACTTGTAGCCGAGCACATGTGGGGCCTGGAAAGTCACGACTTCCTCGACGATGTCCGGACCCGGGCCGGGTGACGCAATGCGGCGTACCGCACCGACGCCGTTGGGGTCCGGCGTGCCGAGTTTGTCCATCGTCACGGTGAGCCCGGGAGCCCATGTGCTTATCCCGACGTGGTTACTCAGTGTGTCCCACACGATTTCGATCGGTGCGGCGACGGTGGTTTGCGATGTGGCGTGCATGGCGGCCTCTCTAGGCGGTGGCTTTGGCTTGTTCGTACAGAGTCCTGTCGTGTGAGCAGACCATGAACAGGTCGGGCTCAAGCGGACGCGGAATCGGCGAGGTCCCGTCGATCGAGCCGCGGAGGTAGAAGGCGTCGCCGCATTGCAACACCCAGCGGTGCCCGGCGTCGACCGCCACGCAGGCGTGGCCGCGGGTATGCCCAGGCAGCGAGATCAGCACGATGCCAGGCGATACCTCGTCGAGCGCCTTGGCGGCGGCAAATCCTCGCCACTTCTCACCGTCCGCAGTGTGCTCGACCATCGTGGGCCCGTGCGCCCACAGGACCGGGCGGAAGCGGATCCGCTCGCCCCTCGACGGGGCCCGCATCGCGCCGAACGCCTCAGTGGCGGTGACGTGTATTTGGGCGTCGGGGAAATCCGATATGCCGCCGATGTGGTCGCCGTCGAAGTGCGTGATGACGATATGGCGCACGTCGTCACGGCGAAAACCGAGCCGCTGGACCTGGTTGACGGCGGCTTCTTCACGGTCGAGCACCGGACGGATGATGCGTCGCGACGGTCCCACCCGCTGGCCGGGATCATCGCAGACCTTCGTCCCGAAGCCGGTATCGATCAGTACCAGACCATTGTCGGCCTCGACGAGCAGCACATGGCACACCAACACTCCAGACCCGAGCGGGTACATGGTTCCGCAGTTGAGGTGGTGAACCTTCACGTGTGCAGTCTGTGGTACGTCTGACTCAGGCGCGAGACCCTACCGCTAGCTCCGACCGCTGGTGCCTGCGCTGACGTTCCACGGTGGCCAGATAGAACGCCCACGCGAACGAGAAGCTGGTGAACAGACTCGCGACGAAATACAGCCACGGGCGGCGGATGCCGCGCCTGCGCCCGTCGATGATCGTGAACAGCGGCAACAGGATCACATTGCCGATCGTGTAGTCGGCGCTCGCTGAGCTGGCGGCCGGGTTCGCGTATCCCATCTTTATGAACTCAGTCCAATCGCCCTGGCCCCAGAACGGGTTGGCTGCATATTCCTGTACGTAGCGGATGTTGAAGTACCAGCACAGCGGCAGCGACGCGATGCCGACGACCCAGTACACGATCTCCAATGTCGACAGCTGCGGGCCGTCTGGAACGCGTTTGAAGATAGCCGGGTTCATCTTGATGACCAGCGCGATGGTGATGATTCCGAGGATTGCGTGGACAAGGAGGGCAACCATGGTCGGAGTCTCGTTACTCTCCGAAGTTTTGTCAATATTGACATAACTCGTTGGGGTACTTTACGCACATGGTCCGGCCTGCTCAGACGGTTCGCAGCGAGCGCACGCGTGAAGCGCTGCGGCAGGCAGCGGTTGTCCGATTCCTCGCTCAGGGGGTGGAAGACACGTCGGCCCAGCAGATCGCGGCCGACGCCGGGGTGTCACTTCGGACGTTTTATCGCCACTTCGCGTCCAAGCACGATCTGTTGTTCGCCGACTACGCAGGCCTGCACTGGTTCAGGGCGGCGCTGGCGGCGCGGTCACCCGACGAGCCGATCATCGAGTCGGTGCACTCGGCGATCATGGCGCGGCCGTACGACGATTGGGCCGTCGCGCAGACCGCGGCGCTACGGGCCCAGGAACTCGAACCGGGGCGGATCGTGCGGCACATGCGCCAGGTCGAGGCCGATTTCGCCGAGGCGATCGAGGATCATCTCACCCGCGACAATCGGCCGGAGCCGGGCACCGACGAACGGATGCACATCACCGTCACAGCCCGGTGCATCGCGGCCGCGGTCTTCGGCGCGATGGAGGTGTGGATGCTCGGTCGACAGCGTTCGTTGCCTGAGTTGTCGCGGCTGACCCAGGAGGCCCTGGATACGTTGGCCAAGGGGATCACCTGAGCAAGTTTCGTCAATATTGACAAAACTGCGCCATGCGTGTCAGCCTCAGCCGATGACGGACTTTGACGCGATTGTCGTGGGCGCGGGCCACAACGGGCTGACCGCCGCCGCACTGCTCCAGAAGGCCGGGCTTAACACGCTCTGCCTCGACTCCAAGCTGTACGCGGGCGGTATGGCGTCGACGGTGGAACTGTTCGACGGCTTCAAATTCGAGATCGCCGGCTCGGTGCAGATTCCGACGTCGGCGACGGTCAGCCGGGAGCTCGGGCTCGACGATCTGCCGACCGTCGATCTCGACGTGATGTCGGTATCCCTGCGCGGCGTCGGCGACGAACCCCTCGTCTACTACACCGACCCGATGAAGCTCCTGACGCACATCAACGAGGTGCACGGCGCGGAGGCCGTGAACGGGATGGCCGGGCTGATGGCCTGGTGCCAGGCGCCGACCCGAGCGCTTGGGCGTTTCGACGCGGGCAAGCCACCAAAGACACTCGATGAGATGTACGCCTGCGCGACAAGCGAATTCGAGCGATCGACGATCACCGATCTGCTGTTCGGGTCCGTCACCGATGTGCTTGACCGCTATCTGCCGGACAAGGAGAAGAACGGTGCGCTGCGGGGCATGTTGGCGCTCCTGGCATGCAACACCACCTATCGCGGGCCCGCGACTCCCGGTACCGCAGCGGCGTTGGCTTACGGGTTTGCGGTTCCGGATGAGAACGCGCTGCTCGTCAAGAAATTGCGGGGCGGCATCGGGGCACTCACTTCACATTTGTGCGACATCTTCACTTCCAGCGGCGGCGAACTGCGGCTGCGAAGCAAGGTCGTTGAGATCACCGTCGCCGACGGCCGGGTCACCGGCGTCCGCCTCGAGGATGGCTCAACGGTGACCGCGCCGATCGTCATCTCCGGTGTCGCACCGGATCTCACGGTCAATGGGCTGGTCGACGCGAGCGCGGTGCCGCCAGACATTCGGGAGCGGTTCTCCCGCGTCGACCACCGGGGCAGCTACCTGCAGATGCACTTCGCGCTCGATGGCATACCGGAATTCGCGTCGCCCTACGAATTGCTCAATGACCCCGCCATGCAGTCGAACATCGGCATTTTCAGCACGCCGGAGGAACTGCAGCAGCAGTGGGAGAACTGCCGGCGCGGGATCGTGCCCGCCGACCCCGCGATCGCGCTGCAGATTCCGTCGGTCAACGATCCGGACCTCGCACCGCCAGGCAAGCACGCCGTGTCGGCCTTCTCACTGTGGTTCCCCGTCGAGGAGACCCAGTCGAGCTACGGCGAGATGAAGGTGGAGATGGGACGACGGGTGATCGAGAAGATCACCCGGCTCGCCCCGAATTTCGACGGCCTGATCATCCGGCACACCACCTTCACGCCCAAACACATGGGCACCATGTTCGGCGCACCCGGTGGCGACTACTGCCACGGGCTGATCCATCCCGACCAGATCGGCATCAACCGGCCAGGGCCGAAAGGCTATGTCGATCAACCGATTCCGATCGACGGGCTGTATCTGGCCAGCGCAGGCTGCCACGGCGGGCCTGGTATCACGTTCATTCCCGGCTACAACGCTGCGCAGGCGGTACTCGCCGGGGCTCGCTAGCCGCGAGTTGAGACGCAAAAGGTTCGCATTTTTGCTGCGTGTCGCAGGGCTGCTACGTCTGCTCGCGCTGGCGTAGCTGTGCCATCCAGTCGGTCGGCACCCTATCGGCGGGACCGGGAACCGCCTGATCTTTCGGATGACATTCCGGCGCAGCGAGTTCCGGTCCGTCGTAGTACTCATCGGTGTCGTAGTTCCAGAACCAGTCCTCGCCCGGCTCAAACGACCGGATGATGGGGTGTGCGGTTTCGCGCCAATGCGCCGACGCGTGCCGGGCCAACGAATCGTCGCAACACCCGATGTGCCCGCATGCCGCGCAGCGGCGTAAGTGCACCCACCAGCCGCCGATCGCTTCGCATTCGACGCATCCCGCGCCGCTGGGCGGAACCAAGGGGTCGATGGCTGCACTCATGCAGGCGAGCCTACCGCTGCATGAACGGGATCCCCACAAGACTTTGAATCAATCCGATTCGATCACACTGAGCGAAACCAAATGCGTTGGGGCAACCAGCCAATTGTGGTAATTGACGGTCTCTGTTGCGCATCGGGTCGCGTTGACAGCTAACCACTGCCCTCTTAGCGTGCGGCCCAAGCTTGACGACGATTGGAATGCATGTGGGATCTGTAGACGAGTGCTTGCGTACCGCGGCACTGACGCCGCTGTCGCGCCGCTCGTCATCACGCGTGTACGCCTCTCGGCGAACGGGGTAACCCGGTGCCTCAATCCCTTGGCAGTCGACCGTGACGGGGACCGCCTGGTCCAAGCCCGCCTTCGCCGTCGGGGACTTTGTCGTCCTCGCCGGCGAGACCTTCGCCGCGATGGTGCGTCCTCCTTTCGCCTGGCGCGAGCTGCTGGATCAGATCTGGTTCGTGGCCAGGGTGTCGATCGTCCCGACACTCGTTCTGTCGATTCCCTACACGGTGCTCATCGTCTTCACGCTGAACATCGTGCTGCTGGAGGTCGGTGCCGGCGACCTGTCCGGTGCTGGTGCGGCGCTGGCGTCGGTCACGCAGGTGGGTCCGGTGGTGACCGCGATCGTCGTCTCCGGCGCTGGCGCCACCGCGATGTGCGCAGATCTGGGCGCCCGCACCATTCGCGAGGAGATCGACGCGATGATGGTCATCGGCGTCAACCCCATCCAGGCTCTGGTGGTGCCAAGGGTGATCGCAGCGACATTCGTTGCGCTGATGCTTTATTCGGTCGTCGCGGTCGTCGGACTCTCAGGAAGCTACTTCTTCGTGGTGTTCGTCCAGCACGTGACGCCCGGGGCCTTCGTCGCAGGGATGACACTGCTCACTGGTCTGCCGCAGGTGGTCGTTTCCCTCGTCAAGGCGCTGCTGTTCGGTCTGTCGGCCGGCCTGATCGCCTGCTACAAGGGCCTGCATGTCGGCGGCGGCCCGACGGCGGTCGGCAACGCCGTCAACGAAACCGTGGTGTTCGCCTTCATGGCGCTGTTTCTCATCAATATTCTGGCCACGGCGTTCGGCGTGAAGGTGGCGCCATGACGGACACGCGAGACGTGCCCGGCGCCGAGACCCTGAACAAGGTGGTCGACGCGACCCGCAGGCTGGGGGAGCAGACGGCCTTCTACGGCAATGCGCTCGCGGCCACCGCCGACGCCGTCCGGCGCTATCCGGCCGAGGTGCTGCGGTTGATCGCAGTCATGGGGATGGGCACAGGGGCGCTGGCCGTCATCGGCGGCACGGTGGTCATCGTCGGATTCCTGACGCTGTCCACCGGCGCGTTGATCGCTGTGCAGGGCTACAACACCCTGTCGAACGTCGGGATCGAGGCCCTCACCGGTTTCCTTGGGGCGTTTCTCAATGTCCGGTTCATCGCACCGGCGACCGCAGGCGTGGCATTGGCCGCGACCATCGGTGCCGGCGCGACCGCGCAGCTCGGCGCGATGCGCATCAACGAAGAGATCGACGCGCTGGAGGTGATGGGCATCCGGGCGATCACCTATCTGGCCTCCACCCGCATAGTGGCGGGGGTCCTCGCGGTCATCCCGATCTACACCATCGCCGTGTTGATGTCGTTTCTGGCGACCCGGTTCGGCACCACGATCATCTATGGGCAGTCGCGGGGCGTATACGACCACTACTTCTCGACGTTCCTGCAGCCGACGGACCTGTTGTGGTCCTTCGTGGAGGCGCTGGCGATGGCAGCCGCCGTGATGGCGGTGCACACCTACTACGGGTACACCGCGACCGGCGGGCCAGCCGGCGTCGGCGAGGCGGTCGGCCGTGCGGTGCGCACCTCGATTACCGCTGGGGTTTTCATTCTGTTGACCATCACGCTGTCGGTGTACGGGCAGTCCGGCAACTTCCACCTGTCGGGGTGACGGGAATGGAGAACGCACCAAGGCGTGGCCGGATCGATCCCATCTGGTGGGCACCCGTGCTGGTTCTTGTCGTCGCAGCACTATCCACGCTGACCGCCCTGTTGTTCTCAGGAACGCTGCGGAAAACCGTTCCCCTCACATTGGTCTCCGACCGGGCCGGCCTGGTCATGGAGAACGGCGCGAAGGTGAAGTTGCGCGGCGTTCAGGTAGGCGAAGTCGCATCCATCGGCGCGGACCCAGGTGCGGCAGGGACAGATCTTTCGTACCTGAATCTGAAGATTTACCCTGGGCCATTTCAGTACCTGCCGAGCAACGTCGAGGCGGAGATCAAGTCCAGCACCGCGTTCGGAGCCAAGTACGTCGATCTCATCGTGCCTGTAGACGCGAGTTCCGCGCCGCTCAAGCCGGGCGCCGTGCTGCACTCCCGCAACGTAACCGTCGAGGTCAATACCGTGTTCGAGAACCTGCAGTCAGTAGTCCACTCCATCGACCCGGCGAAGCTGAACTCGGTGCTATCGGCGGTGGCCGAATCGGTGCGCGGAAAGGGCGACCGCATCGGCCACGCGATCACCGATGCAAACAATGTGCTGCTCGCGGTGAACCCGAGAATGCCGACCGTTCAGCAGGACTGGCAGCTGTTCGGCAAGACGGCACAGGCGTATTCGGATGCGGCGCAGAACATCCTGTCGATCCTCGATTCGTTCTCAGCGACCAGCCAGACCATCACCACACACGCCAACGCCCTCGACAACCTGCTCCTCTCTGCGGTCGGGTTCTCCCAGTCGGGTATCAACACGATTGGCGGAAACCAGTCAAACCTGGTGCGCGCGATGAACATCCTCGATCCGACGACCGCTCTGTTCATGAAGTATTCGCCGACCTACACGTGCCTCTTCCAGGGCGCCCAGTGGTTCCTGGATCACGGCGGTAGAGATGCGTTGGGCGGCAACGGCAAATCTGTGATCATGGATGCCGGGCTGTTGTTCGGCGACGACCCATATCGCTATCCCGACAACCTGCCGATCGTCAACGCCACGGGCGGGCCCGGCGGCAAGCCGAGTTGCGGGTCGCTGCCCGATGTCAGCAAGAACTTCCCGGTGAAGTACCTCGTCACCGATACGGGGTTCGGCACTGGCCTCGATATCCGGCCCAATCCCGGCATCGGCTTCCCCGGGTTTGCCAACTACTTCCCGGTCACCAAAGCAGTGCCTGAGCCGCCGAAGATCCGTTACCCCGGCGGCCCGGCACCGGGTTCGTTGCCGCCGCCGGGCGCGCCGCCACCCGAAGCATCGCCGCCACCACAGGCGCCGGCCCCGTCGTCACCCTGACCACCGAGTGAGCAAGGAACAGCTATGAGATCCAGAACCGTCCGCGCCGTCACACGCGTGGTGCTGTTCGCCGCGATGTGCCTGGTCTTCATGTTCGTGCTGGTGACGGTGTTCGGTCAGTTCCGATTCGACGCGCGCGCCTCCTACAGCGCGGTGTTCACGAACGTGTCTGGCCTCAAAGGCGGCAACTTCGTCCGCATTGCCGGTGTCGAGGTCGGAAAGGTCAAGGACCTGGCCCTGCACAAGGACGGGACCGTGACGGTCGACTTCGCCATCGACAAGGGGCTCACGCTGACCGAGGGCACCGGGGCTGCGGTGCGCTACGAGAACCTCATCGGCGACCGCTATCTGTCCCTCGAAGAGGGGCCGGGCTCGGTGCGGAAACTGCAACCGGGACAAACGATCCCGCTGGACCGGACGTCGCCTGCGCTCGACGTCGACGCTCTCATCGGCGGCTTCCGGCCCCTGTTTCGTGCGTTGGATCCCGATCAAATCAACGCGCTGTCTGGCGAACTGCTGAAGGTGTTCCAGGGCCAGGGCGGCACCATCTCGTCGGTGCTGGCCCAGACCTCTGCACTCACCACGACGCTGGCGGGCCGCGATCAGTTGATCGGACAGGTCATCACCAACCTGAACACCGTGCTGGGCACCTTCGCCGCACGTGATGATCAGTTCTCGCAAGGTTTGGACAAGCTGTCAACCCTCGTGCAGGGGCTGGCCGACCGCAAGAGCGATATCGCGACAGGGACTGCCTACATCAACGCCGCAGCGGGATCCGTCGCCGACCTATTGACGGCCGCCCGCCAACCGATCAAAGACGCTGTGGCTCAGACGGATCGGTTCGCGGGCCAGGTCATGGCCAACCACGACTACGTCGACAACCTCGTCAAGACGCTTCCCGACGCCTACCAGGTGCTGGCCAGGAACGGCCTTTACGGCGACTACTTCGGCTTCTATCTCTGCGATGCGATCCTCAAGCTCAACGGCAAAGGCGGCCAACCGGTGTTCGTCAAGGTCGCGGGCCAAGATTCGGGACGGTGCACACCCAAATGACGCGATCCACCGGGAAATTACCGAGGCGACCTAGAATCAAACCGCTGGCCGAGCGCAATCGGTTGGCCGTCGGTACCGTCGGGACCCTCATTCTCATCGCCCTGGTAATCGCGGTCTTCTCCTACGACAAGATTCCGTTCGTCAAGGGCACCTCCGACTACGCCGCCTATTTCGCTGAGGCCGGTGGCATCAAGCCCGATAGTGATGTGCGGGTGTCGGGGCTTTCGGTGGGCAGGGTCGCCGGCATCCATCTGGAAGGGACGAAGGTGCTGGTGGACTTCACGGTCCGCAATGGCATCGAACTGGGCGACCGGACCGAGGCGGCGATCAAGACCGAAACCGTGCTCGGCACAAAGTTTCTCGAACTGACCCCACGCGGTGACGGCAACCTCACCGGCACCATCCCGATTGAGCGGACCACTTCTCCCTACGACCTTCCTTCCGCTTTGGGCGACCTGACCACCACGATCAGCGCGCTGGACACCACGCAGCTGTCGTCGGCGCTCACGACATTGGCCGACACCTTCAAGGACACCCCACCCGACCTGAGGATCGCGCTGCAAACAGTGGCGCGGTTCTCCGACACCCTCAACAACCGCGACGCGCAACTCCGCAACTTGCTGGGCAATGCGAACAAGGTCACCGCTGTGCTGGCGAAGCGCAGCGATCAGATTGCCAGCCTGGTCGTCAATGCCAACGCGCTATTGGCCGAGCTTCTGTCTCAACGAGATTCGGTCGATGCGTTGATGAACAGCCTCACGGCGGTGTCACGGCAGATATCCGGCCTCGTCAGCGACAACCGGACGCAACTCAAACCCGCCGTCGACAAGCTCAACGGTGTGCTGGGGATACTGGACACCCGCAAGAAGGAACTGCAGCGCACGCTGTACCTGCTTCGGCGGTACGCGATGTCGTTCGGCGAAGTGCTTGGATCCGGGCCCTTCTTCAAAGCCTCACTGGTCAACCTCGCCCCTGGCCAGTTCGCCCAGCCGTTCATCGACTCCGCGTTCTCCGATCTGGGTCTTGACCCCAACGTGCTGCTGCCGTCGCAACTGGTCGATCCCGGGGTCGGCCAACCCGGCACCCCGGCACTGCCGGTGCCCTATCCGCGTACCGGGCAGGGCGGGGAGCCGAACTTGACGCTGCCCGAGGCCATTACGGGTAATGCCGACCCCAACTTGCCGGCACAGTTCCCCGGCCGTTACCCGTACCGCGAGCCCCTGCCCGCGCCCCCGCCGGGTGGGCCTCCGCCAGGGCCGCCCGCTCTTGGGCCCGCGCCAGGAGAACTGCCGCCGCCAACCATCGGCCCGCCGGTCCCGGCGCCTGCGGACGGGGGGCAGTAACCGTGGCCAAACATCTACGCGCGGTGCGGATCGCGACCGCGATCAGCCTTGCCGTCATTCTTGCCGTCGCGATAACTGTGGTGGCCACACCATGGTGGGACCGCGTCAGC
>Ga0137399_10000226_pt1 | contig 20779 bp, 18 predicted proteins | sample czorhiz316metaG_FD_104810 | JGI IMG/M metagenome (GOLD analysis project Ga0137399, IMG submission 104810) | Vadose zone soil microbial communities from Angelo Coast Range Reserve, California, USA - czorhiz3.16 metaG | ecosystem: Environmental > Terrestrial > Soil > Vadose zone | place: USA...
CCTTCGCCTCGCTCTGCTTCGACCGCGCCTGGAACTTGATGAAGTTCGGGATGGCGAGCGCGGCGAGAATGCCGATGATCGCGACGACGATCATCAGCTCGATCAGGGTGAAGCCTTTCTGCAGCTTCTTCATTGTGATCTCCTTGGGACTGGGCCGACCCTCTAGAAAGCAAGGCACGGGCCGCGCTGCCAAAGACGGGATTCCGCGCGGTTGCCCACCTCGACCGACGCTGGTCGGATACATGAGCCTGTCCGTCAGGTGACGGGGGTTGTCAGTCGTTTCTGCTCAAACCTTCCGGCACCTACGACCCAGGTCCGGCGGAGCGATCCTCACACCGGCGGGCGTCCGCGCACACGCGGAACGGGCGTGCGCTACGCGATCCGTTCTGTTGCCGGCACGGCGAACTGCACGCTACGGTACCGGCCCGATGCAGAGCGCGATTCGGACAGAGCATCTCGGGAAGACGTTCCGAGTAGGCTTCTGGGGACGGAAGGTGAAGGCCGTCGAGGACCTGTCGCTCGAGGTGGCGGACGGGGAGATCTTCGGCCTTCTGGGGCCCAACGGCGCGGGCAAGACGACGGCCATCAAGATGCTGCTCGGTTTCGTCCGTCCCACGCAGGGCCGCGCATTCGTGGCCGGCCAGCCGGCGGGGTCGCTCACGGCGCGCAGGTCCTTGGGGTACCTCCCGGAAAATCCCGCTCTCTACGAGTTCCTCACCGGAGAGGAGTACCTCCGCTTCGCGGGGCGCCTGGCCGGGCTCTCCCGCCGCGACGCCGCGGCGCGGACGGAGCACCTCCTCGAGCAGGTCGGCCTCGCCGGGCGCGCCGACCGGCCCATCCGGCGCTTCTCCAAGGGCATGGTGCAGCGGCTGGGGCTCGCCCAGGCGCTGATCGGCGAGCCGCGGATCGTGGTGCTGGACGAGCCGATGAGCGGGCTCGACCCGATCGGGCGGAAGGACGTGCGCGACCTGATCTTCGAGCTCAAGCGGCAGGGCCGCACCGTGCTGTTTTCGACGCACATCCTCTCGGACGTCGAGGCAATCTGCGATCGCGTCGGCATCATCGTCGCCGGCCGGCTCACCGATTGCGGCACGCTGTCCAGCCTGCTCGAGCCGGGGGTCCGCGCGGTGGAGATCGTCGCTCGCGGGGTCCCCGACCAGCTCGCCGATCGGCTCGCGGGTGAAGGCGCCCAGGTGATGCGGAGGGACGGGGCGCTGGTACTGACCTTCCCCTCCGAGCCGCCCGCGCAAGAGGCCGTCCGCGCCATCGTCGGGGCGGGAGGTGTCCTCGTCTCGCTGGCGCCGCACCGGCAGACGCTCGAGAGCCTCTTCGTGCAGCGCGCGCGCGACGGGGCGGCGCCGCCGGCATGATCTCTCCGCCATCGTGGGCGGCGGACGCTTACGTGCTCTTCGTCGGCGCGTGCCTGGGCAGCTTCCTCAACGTGGTGATCGCCCGCATTCCGCACGGGCGCAGCCTGATCTCTCCGCCCTCGAGCTGCCCCCGCTGCGAAAATCGCATCGCCTGGTACGACAACGTGCCGATCCTCTCCTGGATCGCACTGCGCGGGCGCTGCCGGCGGTGCGGGCAGCCGATCAGCGCCCGCTACCCGATCGTCGAGCTGCTCACCGCGGTGCTCGTCTTCGCCATCTGGCGCCGCTTCGGCGGACAGTGGGCGACCCTGGGATACGCCGCGTTTGCCTGCGGATTGGTCGCGCTCACCTACATCGATCTGGACACATGGCTGTTGCCGCACGAGATCACCTGGCCCCTGCTGGCGGCCGGCTTGCTCTCCCCGCTGTGGAACGCCCGGCTGACCTGGACGGACTCAGTGATCGGGGCGGGCGCCGGATTCGCGTTCTTCGCGTCCATCGCCCTGATCGGTGAGAAGGTGTTGCGGAAGGAGACCATGGGGTGGGGCGACGTCTGGCTCCTGGCCGGCATCGGCGCGTGGCTGGGCTGGCAGGCGCTGCTGCCCGTCGTGCTGTTCTCCGCCATCCAGGGCTCGGTCGTCGGGGCCGTGCTGCTGTTCCTCGGACGGGCCCCCGCCGAAAAGACCCGGGTGGAACGCGCTGCCCGCGAGTCCGGCGAACGGGAGCGGGCCTCGCGGCCCTCGGACGCGACCGAGGGCGGGCCGGCGGATTCCTGGTACACGAGCCACCCCCCCGCAAACCAGCCGCCGCACGATCCCGACGAGGAGGATTGGGTGCCGCCTCCTCACGCGGTTCCGTTCGGTCCGTTCCTCGCGCTCGCTGCCCTGGAGGTGCTGCTCGCCGGCGACGCCCTGTACCGGTGGTACTTCGACGCGATGGAGAGGGTCTTCGGATGATCCAGCGCCGCTTCGGTCTGCGGCTGCGGGTACTGGCGACGCTGATCGGAGCAGGCCTGCTCTGCGCCGCCGTGCTCGCGGTGGCGCTGCTGCTCGGCGTCCGCGACGAGATGAGCCGGCGCCACGTGGCCAGCGCCCGCGCCGGCTTGCGGGCCGTCGCGGAATCGATCGCGCGTCATTGCGCGGGCGATGCGCCGTGCATCTCCCGCGCGGCGGAGGCGGCCGGACTCTCCTGGCGGGAAGGAGCACGGTGCGGGCCGGCCCAGCGCGCCGGCGACCGGCTCGTGGCGTGCGAAGAGGTGCGCGGCGCCGCCGTGAGGCACGAGCTGGACCTGTCCCCGGCCGCGGCGCAGGCGCGCTCGCTGGTCGGTCCGGTGCTCGTCTCGGTGCTGCTGGGGATGCTGCTCCTCGTCGTGCTGGTCTTCTGGGTCCTCGATCGGCAGCTGGTCGCGCCCCTCGCGCGCATCGACCTGGCGCTCGACCGCGTTTCCCAAGCCGCGTCGGACGGGCCGCTCCTGGCCGAAGGAGGGGATCTCCTCGGCCGCCTGGCTCCCGCGGTCAACCGCCTCGACCTGCGGCTGCGCGAGGAGCGGGCGCGGGTGCAGTCGCAGATCGAAGAGCTGCAGAAGAGCAACCGGGAGCTGCGCGCGGCCCGCGAGGAGGTGGCGCGGAGCGAGCGCCTCGCCAGCGTGGGCCGGCTCGCGGCCGGGGTCGCCCACGAGGTGGGGAATCCGATGACCGCGCTTCTGGGCTACCTCTCGATCCTGCGGGACCGGCTGAAGCAGGGAAAGGACCCTGGCGATTACCTGGAGCGCCTCGCTCGCGAGGCCGAGCGGATCGACCGCATCCTGCGCGACCTGCTGGGACTGGCGCGGCCGCCCGCGCGCGACCTGCAGCCCGTCGATCTGCGGACCGCCGCGGAACGCGCGCGCGGCTTGCTGGAGGCGCAGCCGAGCTGGACCGGCTGCGCGCTGGAGCTGCGGGTGCCGCGCGATCTGCCGCCCGCCCGGGGAGACGACCACTCCGTCGTCCAGGTCCTGCTGAACCTGTTGGTGAACGCCGCCAAGGCCGGCGCGCGCCGCGTCGAGGTAGAGGGGCGCGCGGAAAGCGGCGCCCCCGTGGTCGAGGTCCTCGACGACGGCCGCGGCCTGCCTCCCGAGGCCGCCAGCCGCCTCTTCGAGCCGTTCTTCACCACCTCGAGCCCCGGCGAGGGGACCGGGCTCGGGCTGGCGCTGTGCCACGCCACCATGGAGCGCTTCGGCGGATCCATCTCCGCGCGGCAGCGGGCAGGTGGCACCGGCACCTCCTTCGTCCTCCAGTTCGCCGCCTGGCGGTAGGACGCGGTCCGCGCCGCCCCGCGCGGACGGGGGGCGGTTCTCTTCGATCCGGCGGCTCCCGCTGCTACGCTGGCGGCGATGGCGCTGCGCTCGATCCTCATCGCGGACGACGAGGAACCCATCCGGCACGTGCTGACGGTGCTGCTCGCCGAGCAGGGGTTCTTCGTGCGCTCGGTGAAGGACGGAGAGGAGGCGCTGCGCGAGCTGGCCACGCGCGACTACGACGCGCTGGTCACCGACGTGCGCATGCCGGGGATGGACGGCCTTTCGCTCGTGCGCGCGGTCCAGCAGCAGGCCCCGGAGACCACGGTGATCGTGATGAGCGCCTACGGGTCGCACGATCTGGCGCTGGAGGCGATGAAGGCCGGAGCGTACGACTACCTGGGGAAGCCGTTCCGCCCGGACGAGGTGCTGCTCGTCCTGCGCAAGGCCGAGGAGCGCGAGCGGCTGCGGGCGGAGAACCGGCGCCTGCGCAGGGAGATCGAGATGTCGCGCGGCGCCGGCGCCGTCGTGGCCGGGTCGGCGGCGATGAAGGAGGTGCTCCGGCTTCTCCAGAAGGTCGCGCCGGCGAAGACCACGGTGCTGATCACCGGTGAGAGCGGGACGGGCAAGGAGCTGATCGCCCGGGCGCTGCACGAGATGTCCCCTCGCGCCGAGCGGCCCTTCGTCGCGGTGAACTGCGGCGCGATCCCCGAGCAGCTCATCGAGAGCGAGCTGTTCGGCCACGCCAAGGGCGCCTTCACCGGGGCCGACGCTGCCAAGCGCGGCCTGTTCGAGGAAGCCGACGGCGGGACGCTGCTCCTGGACGAGATCGCCGATCTGCCGCTGCACCTCCAGGTGTCGCTCTTGCGCGTCTTGCAGGAAGGCGAGGTGCGCCGCGTGGGGGATGCCCGGACCATCCGGGTCGACGTGCGCGTGCTGGCCGCGACGCACCAGGACCTGGCGCAGGCGGTCGCCGCCGGGACCTTCCGCGAGGACCTGTTCTACCGACTCAACGTGGTCGGTCTGCGGCTTCCGCCCTTGCGCGAACGCCCCGAGGAGATCGAGGCGCTCGCCCGGCGGTTCCTCTCCCGCCACGCTTCGCGCCTCGGCCTGCCGGAGAAGCCGCTCTCGGCCGAGGCGCTGCGGCTGCTCCTCGCCTGGCGCTGGCCGGGCAACGTGCGCGAACTGGAGAACGCGCTCGAGCGTGCCCTGGTGCTCTCGGAAGCAGAGGAAATCGGACCGGAGACACTGCCGGACGAGCTACGCTCCGCGAGCCCCGCTGCGGGCCCGCCGCCAGCCCCGGCCGAGGGGGACCTGTCGGTCAAGAAGGCGCAGCGGGCCCTGGAAGCGGAGCTGATCCGGAGAGCGCTGGAGAGGACGGGAGGAAACAGGACCAGGGCAGCCGAGCTGCTGGAGCTGAGCCCGAGGGCGCTGCTGTACAAGATCAGGGAGTACGGCATCGGGGAGTAAGAACTCGACAGCGACTGCGACAGCGACTGCGAAGCTCACCACCGTTTGCGTTTCATTACCGTTTCCTACCCGTGTGCTGCGCCCCAGTGCGGGTGAAGTGACCCCGAAGTGACCCGTCAGTGCACCCTCAGTGCGGGCCAGTTCCTTGACGCCTACCCGGCTGTGCATGGATCCATGCAGGACGAAGCGATCGGGAGGTCAGGGCGCGTGAACAACGTCCAGCGGTTCCGGGAAGAGCAGCTGATGGCGAAGGCGGAGCTCGCGCGCAAGGCGGGCGTCTCGGAATCCACCATCGACCGCATCGAGGCCGGCAAGGACTGCCGCCTGGAGACCAAGCGCAAGATCCTCTTCGCGCTCGGCCTCTCGGTGCAGGACTCGGCCAAGCTGTTCGGGCGGCGCCGCAACGGCGCCGGGAACGGGCACCGGGGAGCGAAGTAGTCCGCGCGGGGGTTCGGTAGTCTTGGGTAGGTATTCGGTAGAGACGGGTAGGTAAACTGTTTTTTTGTAGGGCCGGCGACCGGGCGGTAACGTCCGCGCGAGCCGGAGAGGAGAGGAGAGAAGGCGATGGCGAAGAGCAAGCTCGCGCTCGGGCTGGACATCGGATCGTCGTCCGTGAAGCTCGTCCAGCTGAAGGAAGCCAAGCGCGGCTACATCCTGGACGCCTTCGGCGTGGCGCCGCTGCCTCCCGAGGCGATCGTCGACGGCGCGCTGATGAACTCGACCGCCATCGTCGATGCCATCCGCCAGCTCCTCTCCCAGTACAAGCTGAAGAGCCGGGAAGTGGCCATCGGCGTCAGCGGCCACAGCGTGATCATCAAGAAGATCTCCATGCCCCGGATGAGCCAGGAGGAGCTGGAGGAGAGCATCCAGTGGGAGGCGGAGCAGTACATCCCCTTCGACGTGAAGGACGTGAACATCGACGTCCAGATCCTCACTCCTGCCGATCAGGACACCGGCACGGGGCAGATGGACGTGCTGCTGGTCGCCGCCAAGAAGGACATGATCAACGACTACACGTCGGTGGTCAGCGAAGCCGGGCTCTTGCCGGTGGTGGTCGACGTCGACGCGTTCGCCGTGCAGAACGCCTTCGAGGTGAATTACGACGCGCCCCGGAACGAGACGGTGGTGCTGGTCAACGCCGGCGCCTCGGTCTGCAACATCAACGTGCTGGCGAACGGGTTCACCACCTTCACCCGCGACGTGACCATGGGCGGGAACCAGTTCACCGAGGAGATCCAGAAGCAGCTGAACGTCAGCTACGACGAGGCGGAGAAGCTGAAGGTGGGCGGCGACGCGGCGCAGGACTCGGACTCGGTGGTCCCCCAGGAGGTGGAGCGCGTGATCCAGGGCGTCGCCGACCAGATGGCCGGCGAGATCCAGCGCTCCCTCGACTTCTACACGGCGACCGCGGCGGACTCGCACGTCTCCCGCCTCTACCTGTCCGGCGGCACGGCGAAGATCCCCGCGCTGTTCAAGGTGATCGAGCAGCGGGTGGGCGTCCCGGTCGAGATCCTGAACCCGTTCAAGGGCGTGGAGATCGACAACCGCCGGTTCGACCCCAACTACGTGATGGACGTGGCCCCGTCGGCGGCGGTGGCGATCGGGCTGGCTCTGCGCCGGTCCAACGAGCGGTAGGCGGAGGAGACGACGATGATCCACATCAACCTGCTCCCCGTCCGCGCCGCCAAGAAGCGCGAGTTCGGCCGCCAGCAGCTGATCCTCTTCGGGCTCATCCTGGTGGGCGGGCTCCTCGGCAACTACACCTGGTGGAAGGCGGAGAACGACAGCCTGAACTCGCTCGAGCAGCGCATCGCCTCCACTCGAACCGAGATCGCCCAGCTGGAGAAGACCATCGGCGAGGTGAAGTCGATCACCCAGGACAAGAAGGCGCTCGAGGACAAGCTGAAGATCCTCGACGCGCTGAAGAAAGGCCGCACCGGGCCGGTAAAGGTGATGGACGAGCTCGCCACCATCATCCCCAGCAAGGCATGGATCACCGAGTACAGCGAGCAGAACGGCAATGTGGTGATGCGCGGGCTGGCGGTGACCTACGAGGACCTCTCGTCGTTCGCCCAGAAGCTGAAGACCTCGAAGTACTTCGCCAACGTCACCATCAAGAAGGCGTCGCAGAAGAACCAGAGCGGGACAGTGGAGTGGGAGATCAACTGCAACGCGAACTACTCGGCCTGAAGAGGGAACCGTGGCGCTCACCGGGCAGGACATCCTCAACTCGATCACCAAGGCCCCTCTCTCGCAGAAGGTGGTCGGCCTGGGTCTGATCGTCGGCCTGCTCACGGCCGGCAACTGGTACCTCCTCATCGATCCGATCCAGCAGCAGATCACCCGCGAGCAGGCGGGCCTCCGCCAGCTCGAGGACGAGCTGATCCAGAAGCAGTCGATCGCCAACAACCTGGCCCAGTTCAAGCGCGAGAAGGAGATCCTCGAGCGCCGCCTGCAACAGGCGCTCACCGAGCTGCCCAACGAGGCCAACATCGACGAGCTGATCCGCTCGCTGGCTGAGGTGGGTAACAAGAGCGGGCTGGTGATCAACGACATCGCCCCGCAGGTCGAGCAGAAGCAGTCGTTCTACGCTTCGATCCCGGTGGTGATGGCGGTGACCGGCAACTACCACGAGGTCGGCGTCTTCCTCGATTCCATCTCCAAGCTCGCGCGCATCGTGAACGTCACCAACATCAAGATGTCCCAGCCCAAGATGAGCGGCGACAAGCTGGTCGTCTCCGCCAGCTACGTCGCGACGACCTTCCGCTTCCTGCCCGAGGAGCAGGCCCAGGCCCAGGCGCGGAAGCAGCAGGAGGCCGCGAAATGAACCGTTCTACCCTCCTCGCGGCCGCCGCGCTTGCCTGCGCTGCCTGCGGCGGCAGCAGCCCGCCGCCGCCGCCGCGCCGGCCGGCGCCGCCGCCCGCCGCTCTCAAGCCGGCGGAGGAGGAGGCGACGCCCGCGGCGCCGACGACGATGTACGTGTACTCGCCGATCGGCAAGCGCGACCCGTTCCAGAACGTGTTCGGGAACAAGGAGAACAACCCCGTGCGCGTCGAGGGACGCAAGCCGACGCCGCTGCAGCGCTGGTCGCTCGACCAGCTCCGGCTCTCGATGACGGTGACCGGCACCTCCTCGCCCATGGCGATGCTCGAGGACCCGGAGAGCCGCGGCTGGGCGGTGCGGCTCGGCGACTTCGTCGGGAAGAACTGGGGCAAGGTGACCGCCATCCAGCGCGATCAGATCGTGGTCACCGAGACCATCACCGATCACTCCACGGGCCGCGTGTACCCGCAGAACATCAAGATCATGGTCCCGGAGAGCAAGGACGAGGAGCGCGATCTCCGCGCCCTCAAGGACGGCGAGGAGATGGTGCCGTCCGCGATGAGGGACCGCTAGATGCGCCGCCCGACCGAGGAGAACCCGATGACTCCGATGCTTTGCATCCCAGGCGCAGCGCTCGCGGCGGCGATGCTGGCCGTGGCCGCTCCCGCCGCCCGGGCCGCCGCGCCGAACCGCGTCGCCTCGGTCGAGGTGGACGGGCCGCGCGTGATCGTCCACGGCAGCGAGCGCCCGGACTTCACCGTCTTCAAGCTGGCCGACCCGACGCGCCTGGTGGTGGACCTCGCCTCGGCTGACGTGACCCAGGCCCGCGCGCCCGCCGCCGTGCACAAGGACGGCATCGCGGGCGTCTCGGTGGAGCAGTTCGACGAGAACGAGAGCCGCGTCGGCCGGGTGGTGGTGGCGCTGGAAGGCGACGCCAAGTACGACGTGGCGGCCCGCGGAAACGACCTGGTGGTGACGCTCGCCCCGGCCCAGGCTGCCGTCCGCCCTGCCGCGCAGCCGGCCGCAGCTCCCCCGCGGCCGCAGCCCGCGGCGCCCCCGGCGGCGCCTTCCGACCCCAACGTGGTCGTGTCGCGCGAAGACTTCGTGGAGGTCGCCTCGCCCGCCCGCAAGCTGCGCGCCATCTCCGTCGCCGGCGACGACGAGCAGGCGGTGGTGCGGCTCGAGGCGGACGGCCCGATCGGCAGCTTCGGGCTCACCGAGCTGCGCAACCCCGGCCGCCTGGCGCTCGACCTGCACGGCATGAAGTCCTCGGCCCGGCACGGGACCGAGGGCGCCGGTCCGCTCAAGGGCGTGCGCGTCGCCCCGCGCGACGGCGGCGTGCGGGTGGTGCTCGACGCCGAGGGCGACGCGATGCCGAAGTACGACGTCCAGCGCGGCCCCTCCGGCCTGCTGGTGCGGGTCGGCGAGGCGAAGGTGGCCCGCGGCGGAACGCCCACGGCGACTGCTCCAGCGGCCCCCCGGCACGAGCTCGAGGCGACGCAGGTGCAGCCGCAGCTCGCCCAGGTGAAGGCGGTGGACCTGCGCACCGACGAGGGCAAAACGCGGGTGCTGGTGGTGCTCGATCAGCCCGTGAAGTTCGACGTGACCCGTCCCGACCCGGCCACCGCGGTCCTCACCCTCCACGGCGCCACGCTGCCGGAGCGGCTGGAGCGCAACCTGGACGCCAGCGCCCTGGGCGGCCCGGTGACGATGCTCTCCAGCTACCGCTCTCCCGCGGCGCCCGGCGACGTGAAGATCGTCGCCAGCACCCGTCCGGGCACGCCTGACTCGATCGACGCCGTCAAGGGCGCGCTGACCTGGCGGTTCGGCGGCCCGCAGCCGGTCGCGCAGGGCCAGGCGACGCAGGCGGCGCCGAAGGCGGGCGCGAGCGTCGAGCTGGACGACCGCAACTACACGGGTCGCCGCGTCGACTTCAACGTCAAGGACATCGACATCAAGAACCTGCTCGGCGCGATCGCCGAGATCAGCAAGAAGAACATCATCGTCGCCGACGACGTGAAGGGCACCGTCACCATCAAGCTGCGCAACGTCCCCTGGGACCAAGCGCTGGACATCATCCTCAAGTCGAAGGGCCTGGGCCGCGAGGAGGTGGGCAACATCATCCGCGTGGCTCCCATCGCCACGCTGCGCACCGAGCAGAAGGAAGCGGCCGACGCGGCCAAGAACAGCCTGGCGCTCCAGCCCCTGCGGGTGCGGCTGATCCCGGTGAACTACGCCGACGCCAAGAACCTGGTGGACAAGCTCAAGGACACCCTCACCGACCGCGGCACCGTCTCGGTCGACGCCCGCACCAACACGCTCATCGTCAAGGACGTGCAGGAGGCGCTGCTTCGCGCCGAGGGCATCGTCCGAAACCTCGATACCCAGACGCCCGAGGTGCTGATCGAGAGCCGCATCGTGGAAGCCGCGACCAGCTTCTCTCGCCAGGTCGGCATCCAGTGGGGCGGCAACGTGTCGTTCGCTCCCACCACCGGCAACCCGACCGGCCTGGTGTTCCCCAACATCGTGCAGGCGGCCGGTGCGGCGGACGACTCCGGCGCCCCGCTCGGGGGCCTGAACGGCATCACCACGCCGAACTTCGCCGTCAACATGCCGGCGCCGATCGGCATCAACAACGGCGGCGGCATCGGATTCGTCCTCGGCAGCGCCGGCGGAGCGGCCAACCTGAACCTCCGGCTCTCGGCCGCCGAGAACAGCGGCACCATCAAGACCATCAGCTCGCCGCGCGCGGTCACCCTGGACAACGTCGAGTCCAGCATCGGCCAGGGCGTGTCGATCCCGTTCTCGCAGACCAGCGCCGCCGGCGTGAACACTACCTTCATCGAGGCGCGCCTCGAGCTGCGCGTCACCCCGCACGTGACCCAGGAAGGCTCGATCCAGATGAAGGTGCAAGTCACCAACAACCAGCCCAACCCGCAGCTCACCGGCGCCAACGGCCAGCCCTCCATCAGCCGGCGCGAGGCGAAGACCGAGGTGCTGGTCAAGGACGGCGACACGACCGTGATCGGCGGTATCTACACGCGCCGGAATTCGGAGGCGTGGAACGAGGTGCCGCTGCTCTCGCGCATCCCGATCCTCGGCTGGCTGTTCAAGAAGAAGGCGGTCACCGACGACCGCACCGAGCTGCTCATCTTCATCACGCCGCGGATCGTGAACCGGTCCCAGTCGGTCGTCGCCGCCGGGCCTTCCGGCGACGATGCGGCCAACAAGTAGGGGGCGACGCCATGAAGAAGATCCTGTCCATCGGTCCTCTCGCCGCGCTGCTCCTGTGCGGCTGCGAAGTGGTCTACAAGAACGCCGGGATGCTGGTGGGGACCAAGGTCATCCGGGCCACCCAGATCGCCGAGGGCAAGTTCGGGTGCCAGTACGCCATCGCAACGCCGGAGCTGACCTTCGGCGTGTTCAACCCGCTGGGCGGCGGCTACACGCACGGGCTGGTGCTCGAGAACCGCCTCCCGGACAACAGCTCGCTGGGGCCGGGGCGGGTGAACACCAACGACTTCCAGATCGAGTTCGCGGTGATCGACTACGCGCAGATCGACGGCCCGGCGGTGATCCTGCCGCAGCAGACGGTGCCGGCCAACGCCTTGATCCTGACCGGCGGCAAGGGCGTCACGCAGCTGGACATCATCCCGTCGGCGATCGCGCAGGCGATCGGCGGCAACACCATGAAAGTGCGGGCCCAGGTGCAGGTCTATGGCCGGCTCCTGGACGGAACCCGGGTGAAGACCAGTACCTACGAGTACGTCATCCAGGCGGACCCGACCTTCGTGCTCGGGGCGCCGAGCTGCACGGCTCCGCAGGTGCCCATCTCCTGCGAGGGCGCCAACCAGGACACCGGGACGGGGTGCGCAGCGTGATTCCTTGACACGGGCCGCCCGGCCTGCGTCGATGCGCGCATGACGGTGACGCTGGCCGAGCTGTACTTGAAGCAGGGCCTCGCCGGCCGCGCCCGGGAGATCCTGCGCAAGCTGGCGGAGGCCGGCGACGCGGTGGCGCGGGACAGGCTCGCGCACCTCGGTCCGCCGGCGGCGGAAGAGATCGCCCTGCTGGAAGATCTACTCGAGCGGGTGCGCGCGAGGCGAGGAGGGCGTTGATGGGATTCCGCGAGGACCTCCTGGCCATCTGCGGCCGCGTCGACGGCGCGCTCGCCGCCACCCTGATGGGCTTCGACGGCATCCCCATCGAGACCGCCGAGGTGAAGGGTGCGGAAGGCGTCGAGCTGCAGACCCTGATGATCGAGTACTCCGGCATCCTCTCGCAGGTGCGCCAGGCCGCCGAGAGCCTGCAGATGGGCAAGGCCTCCGAGGTCTCGATCCGCACCGAGAAGCTGGTCGCGGTCGCGCGCCCTCTCACTCCGGACTACTTCGTGCTGCTCGCGCTCTCCCCGGAGGGCAACGTGGGCCGCGCGCGGTACGAGCTGCGGATCGCGGGTCCCAAGCTCGTCGCCCAGCTGTAGAATTGCCGGGTTCTCCTCTGGACTGACCTGCCGGTTTGCGATACATCGCCGGGCCTCCTCGGAGGAGCGCCCGTGGCAGAAGTCTACGACACCAGCGAGTTCCGGAACGGGCTCAAGATCCTGTACGACGGGGACCCGTTCGAGATCGTCGAGTTCCAGCACGTCAAGCCCGGCAAGGGCTCCGCCTTCGTGCGCACGCGCATCCGCAACCTCCTCACCGGGCGCGTCCTCGAGCCCACCCTGAAGTCGGGCGACAAGGTGGGCAAGCCGGACATCGACGAGAAGGAGATGCAGTACCTCTACAAGGAGGGGGACCACTACGTCTTCATGGACGTGAAGACGTACGACCAGGTGCACATCGGCGTGGAGGCGCTCAAGGAGGGCAAGAACTTCCTCAAGGAGAACATGAACGCGCACATCCTCTTCTGGAACGGGCGCGCCATCTCCGCCGACCTGCCCAACACCGTCGAGCTGCGCGTGACCCGGTGCGACCCCGGCGTGCGCGGCGACACCGTCTCCGGCGCGATGAAGCCGGCCACCCTCGAGACTGGCTACACGCTCAACGTCCCCCTCTTCATCAACGAGGGAGACGTGCTCAAGATCGACACGCGCAACGGGCAGTACCTCACCCGCGTCGGCTGATCCGAGGGGGCATGGACGTCGAGAAGCTGAGAGCCATCCTCGCCGCGCTGCAGGGCACCGACGTCACGCGGCTGGACTGGACCAACGGACAGGAGAGGATCACCCTGCGGATGGGACATCCGCCCGCGCCGGTGACCGCGCTCCACGCCGTCCCCGCCGGCGCGCCCGGGTCGTCCGCGGCGCTGCCCACTCCGCCGCAAGTCACGCCGGTCGTCGCCGCCGCCTCCCCCGCCGCGCGCGACAATACGTTCACGGTGAACTCCCCGTTCGTGGGCACCTTCTACCGAGCCGCCTCGCCGGACAACCCGTCGTTCGTGGAAGTCGGCCAGGTGGTCAAGAAGGGGCAGGTGCTCTGCATCGTGGAGGCGATGAAGCTGATGAACGAGATCGAGGCCGAGCAGCCGGGGCGCCTCTTGGAGGCGCTGATCCAGAACGGAAGCCCGGTCGAATACGGAGAGCCGCTCTTCCGGTTCGAGCCCGTCTGAGGGATCGGCGCCAGGACCGAGATGTTCCACAAGATCCTCATCGCGAACCGGGCGGAGATCGCGCTCCGCATCATCCGCGCTGCCCGCGAGCTGGGCATCGAGACCGTGGCGGTCCACTCCACCGCCGACGCGAACTCGCTGCACGTGAAGTTCGCCGACGAGTCGCTCTGCATCGGCCCGCCGCCGTCCAAGGAGAGCTACCTCAACATTCCGGCCATCCTCTCCGCCGCCGAGGTCTCGGGCGCCGACGCCATCCATCCCGGCTACGGATTCCTCAGCGAAAACGCCGAGTTCGCCGAGATGGTGCAGCATGCCGGACTGGGGTGGATCGGCCCGCGGCCGGAGATGATCCGGATGATGGGCAACAAGGTCCGCGCCAAGGAGGCGATGAGGGAGGCGGGGCTGCCGCAGCTGCCCGGGTCGGACGGCGTGGTGCGCGACGAGCGCGAGCTGGTCCGGCTGGCGGAGAAGGTCGGCTTCCCGGTGATCCTCAAGGCCGCGTCGGGCGGCGGCGGGCGCGGGATGAAGATCGTCCGCGAGAAGGACCAGCTCGGGCAGATGTACCGCACCGCTTCGGCGGAGGCGCTGGCCGCGTTCGGCAACGGCGACATGTACGTGGAGCGGTACGTCGAGCGGCCGCGGCACGTCGAGATCCAGATCGTCGCCGACGAGCACGGCAACGTGGTCCACTTCGGCGAGCGCGAATGCAGCGTGCAGCGGCGCCACCAGAAGATGCTCGAGGAGTCGCCCTCTCCCGCGCTCAACGAGAAGCTGCGGGAACGGATGGGCCGCGTCGCCGTCGAGGCGATGAAGAAGATCCGCTACAACAACCTGGGCACCATCGAGTTCCTCCTCGACGAGCGCGGCGAGTTCTTCTTCATGGAGATGAACACGCGCATCCAGGTCGAGCACCCGGTCACCGAGTCGGTGACGGGGATCGACCTGCTCAAGGAGCAGATCCGGCTGGCCGCGGGCGAGGAGCTGGGGCGCACGCAGAAGAGCATCGCCCTGCGCGGCCACGCCATCGAGCTGCGCATCAACGCGGAGGACCCGGTCACCTTCGCTCCCTCGCCGGGGCTGATCACCGCCTATCACGCGCCGGGCGGACTGGGAGTGCGCGTCGATTCCATCGCCCACGAGCAGTACCGCGTGCTGCCGTTCTACGATTCGATGGTGGCGAAGATGATCGTCACGGCCGACTCGCGCCCGGCCGCGATCATGCGGGCGCGTAGGGCGCTGCAGGAGTACGTGGTCGAGGGCATCAAGACCAACATCCCCTTCCACAAGCGGCTCTTGCTGTTCGAGCCGTTCGTGCAAGGGCGCTACGACACGCGCACGGTCGAGCGCCTGCTGGCGGAGGCCCCTCCGCCGGCCGGTGCGTAACGCAAAATTACCAACTACATCTGGCGCTGATTACCGACAGCGCCCGACATGTCTGGACGCGCCGCGGCGAAACGTGCTCCGGTGTGCGCCCCGCGGTGTGTGCGGATCGGCGTTTTTCCTAGGCGCCGAGCGGCCTTGTATGTACCGTCTGCTCACGTTACGCTGGAGTTCCGCCGCCCGTTCGAGAGCGAGACTGGGAGCCGTCCCGGACCGTGGACAAGAACAAGGTCATCGAGTCGGCTTCCAAGCTGATCGTCAAAGGTCAGTTCGAGAAGGCCGTCAAGGAATACCAGCGCGTCCTGGAAGTGGACCCCGACGACGTCCGCGTCCTCCAGAAGCTCGCCGAACTCTATCAGAAGATGAAGAAGCACGCCGAGGCTGCGGACTGCTTCGAGAAGGTGGCTCGCACCTATGGGGCGCAGGGCTTCTACCTGAAGGCCGTCGCGCTCTACAAGCAGGTGCTGAAGGTAGTCGAGCGCGTCGAGGTGAACGTCCGGCTCGCCGAGCTGTACCAGCAGCTCGGCCTCATCGGCGACGCGACCAAGGAGTGGCAGACGGTCGCGGCGCAGCACGAGAAGACCGGCGACCACAAGGCCAGCCTCGACGCGCTGAAGAAGCTCGTCGACCTGGACCCCGACAACGTCGCCTCTCGCATCCGGCTCGGCGAGCAGTACGCCCGCCAGGAGAACCCGGTCGAGGCGGTCACCGAGCTGCGGCGCGCCGCGCAGTACCTGCAGCGCAACGGGCGCACCGACGACTACCTGCGCGTGGCCGAGCGCATCAGCCACCTGGACCAGGCGGACACGAGCCTGGCGCGGGAGCTGGCCGAGCACTTCCTCTCGCGGGGCGATTCGAAGCGCGCGCTCTCCAAGCTGCAGATCTGCTTCAAGGCCAACCCGCGCGATCTGAACACCTTGCAGATGCTGGCCAAGGCGTTCCAGGACCTCGGCCAGACCTCGAAGACCGTCTCGGTCCTCAAGGAGCTGGCCAGGGTGCACGCCGACTCCGGGCGCGCCGACGAAGCGCGCAACACGTACGCGCAGGCGGCGGAGCTGGCTCCCGACGACCCCGAGGTGAAGGCCGCGCTCCGATCGGGCGGCGGGTCACCCCGCCCGGCGGCGGCGGCTGCTCCGTCCCGCCCGGCCCCGCCGGCCGCCCCGCCTCAGCGGCCAGCGGCCATCGCGCCGCCCCCCGCTCCCAAGACGCGCGCCGTGGCGCCGCCGCCCCCGTCCCTCGCGACCCCCGCGCCGCCGGCCCGGCCGGCCGAGCCGGCGTCGACGGCGAGCATTCCCAAGCTGCTCAAGGAGACCGAGGTCTACGTCAAGTACGGGCTCCACGACAAAGCGCAGGAGCACCTGCGCAGGATCCTCGCGGCGGACCCGAACAACCTCGAAGCCCACGAGAAGGCGAAGGCTCTCGCGCTGGCCACCGGCCGCACCGACGAGGCCGTGGCCGCGCTCGCCACGCTGGTGCGGCTGTACACCCAGCGCCGGGATCCGCGCGCGCAGCAGGCGCGCTCCGAGCTGCGCGAGCTGGACCCGCGCAACGCCGCTCTGGGCGGGGCCCCGGCCCGGGCCCCGGCCGCGCCGGAGCTGGAGATCGAGCTGGAGCCCGCCGAGGCCGAGATCGAGCTGGAGGCGGCGGAGCCGCTCGACGAGCCGCTGGTCGAGGCCGAGCTCGAGGCCGAGAGCCTGCCGGCGCCGGACGAGGACGAGCCGCTGCTCGAGGTGGAGCCGCTCGCCGGCGCGTCCGCGGGCGGAGGGGACGACGCTTTCGCGTCCGACCTGGCGGAGGCGGACTTCTACATCGAATCGGGCCTGGCCGACGAGGCGCGCGCCATCCTCGAGGCGATCCTCATGGGCGAGCCCCATCACGAAGGCGCGCGCGCTCGGCTCCGGCGTATCGGGGGCGCTGGACGGGCGTCGCCAGTCTCGCGCCCGGAGCTCTCGCAACCGCCCCCGGCCGCGGCGCCCGAGCAAGACGACCTCGCCGCCGAGCTCGCGGCCGAGCTGGCCGCCGAGATCAACGCCGCGCAGCTGGTCGAGGACGCGCCGCTCGACGGCGACGTGTTGGACAGCTTCCAGGTGCCGGCCCACGAGGTGCTGGGCGAGTTCCGCAGCAAGATCGCCCAGACCGTGCGCCGCGAGGACGCGCAGACGCACTACGATCTGGGCATCGCCTTCAAGGAGATGGGGCTCCTCGAGGAGGCCATCTCCGAGTTCGAGATCGTCCTCCACCACGGCGGTGGGGCCCGGCGGGCGGACTGCCTGACGATGCTCGGCACCTGCGAGGCGGAGCGGGGGAACGCGGAAGCGGCGGTGAAGTACCTGCAGGACGGCCTCGAGCTGGACGAGCTGAACCCGGAGGCGCGCCGCGCCCTCGCCTTCGAGCTCGGCACGGTGCTCGAGACGCTGGGCCGGAACGGCGACGCGCTCGAGCAGTACCGGGTGGTCGCGGCGGAGGAGCGCGGATTCCGCGACGTGGCGGCGCGCATGCAGCGGCTGAGCAACGGCGGCGGCCGGCGCGCGCCGGTCAAGCCGGCGGCGACGCCCGCCGGGCGCGCCGCGCCGGCGACCGCCGCCGCGGAGAAGAAGCCGACTGACGCGGCGTCGCGCAACCGGAAGATCGGGTTCGTCTAGGGTGGGGCCGTCCAAGTGAACTACCTCGACTACTACGAGCTGGCCCAGGAGCCGTTCTCCAACGCTCCGGTGTCCCGCTTCTACTTCAACTCGCCCCAGCACGCGCAGGCGCTGGTCCGGCTCACGCACGTCTGCTCGCAGATGAAGGGCCTGGCCCTCCTGGTGGGCGACATCGGGGCGGGCAAGACCACCCTGGCGCGCAGGCTGCTCGACTCGCTGCCGGAGAACGAGTACGAGGCGGCGCTCCTGGTGATCATCCACAGCGGCGTGACCGCCTCCTGGCTGCTCAAGCGCATCGCGCTGCAGCTCGGGGTCGACGCCCCCAGCGAGGACAAGCTGACGCTGCTCGGCCAGCTCTACCAGCGGCTGGTGCACATCTACGAGCAAGGCAAGCGGGCGGTGGTGCTGATCGACGAGGCGCAGATGCTCGCCACCCGCGAGCTGATGGAGGAGTTCCGCGGCCTCTTGAACCTCGAGGTGCCGGAGCGCAAGCTGCTCTCCCTGATCTTCTTCGGCCTGCCCGACATCGAGCACAACCTGCTCCTCGACCCGCCCCTCGCGCAGCGCGTGGCGATCAAGTTCCGCCTGGCCCATCTCACGCCGGAAAGCACCGAGGCGTACATCAAGCACCGGCTGCGGCTGGCCGGGGCGTCGCGGATGCCCTTCACGCCGGAAGCGGTGAACGCCGTCCACCACTTCTCCAGCGGCACGCCGCGCGTGATCAACACGCTCTGCGACAACGCCCTCTTCGAAGGCTACGTCGCGCGGGTGCCGATGATCGACGAGGCGATGATCGGCCGGGTGGCCGGGGATCTGGGCCTGACCAGCGGCGCGGCCGTGAACGACGATAAGGCAGGTAGGGCAAATGGGGGACACCATGACGACATGGTGTCCCCTCCGCGATACGCCGCGCCCAGGGAGCAGAAGCCACTCGATCTGGGGGAGATCGATCGCTATCTGGCGGGACTCGCCAAGCCCTCGTGACCGCGGCCGGCCCCAGGCCGGTCGGGAATTGAAGAGAGAAGCATGCGGCGCGCGCGGTCAGCTCCGGGCAATGGACCCTCGAGCGAGGCGGGGAAACGTCCGTGCTGAGGCGCGTCCTCGTCGCCGGCGCTCTCGCCGCAGCCGTGGTTGCAGGAGGCGCGATCGCCTTCCTGCGCACCGATTTCGTCGCCAACAACCTCTGCGCGTACGCGGTCGCCACCATCGAGGAGACCACCGCCGCCCAGGTCCGGGTGGCGCGCTGCTCCGTCGACCCTGCCCGCGGGCAGCTCACCATCGACGGCTTGCAGGTCGGCGACCCGGGCGGGCGCATCGACCTGAAGGTCGCCCGCGTGTTCGTCCACGTCCTGGTCCGGCCCGTGCTGCAGCGCATCCGGCTCGAGCAGCTGGAGATCGACCACGCCGAGATGCACCTGTCCCTCGATCGGCAATCCGCCCCCACCGCGCGCGCCCGGCGGCAGGAGTGCCTGCCCGACGTGCTCGATCGCTTCGAGCTCGGGCGCGTGAAGATCCGCAAGGCCTCGGTCGAGGTGCGCGGCGGAGGCGTGAGCGTGGTGCTGCCGCGCGCGAGCGCCTCCATCCACGGGAAGGGCGACGCGATGCAGTTCGCGCTGGCCACGCGGGGCGGCGCGGTCGAGCTGCCCGGACGCCGGGTGGGCCTCGTCTCGGTGCGCGGTGCCGCCAAGGTCGACCTGCGAGGCACGGGCCAGCTCGAGGTCACCCGCCTGGACCTCATCGGCACCGAGGCGGCGGCGTTCCTCTCCGGGCGGATCTCGGACCTCTGCGATCCTCACATCGACGCCAGCGCGAACCTGCGTGCGGACGACCTCGCGGCGGCTCTCGCGGCGTACATGCCCGGCATGCTGCGCGGCGTGCGCGGGTCGCTCGGCGCCGATGCGACCGTCACCTTCGCCCGCAAGGACCCGCGTCTCCGGGGCGAGGTCCGCCTGCGAGGGCTGCAGCTGGAAGGCTTCGATCCGGGCGATCTGAACGCGCGATTCGACCTCAACCCCCGCCGGGTCAAGGTCGAGCGCCTGGACGTCGCGGTGGGCCGCGGGCAGGTGGCGGGGACCGCCGAGGTGGGCTTCGGCCCGGGGATCCCGCTTTCGACCGACCTCGCCCTGCGGGACGTGGAGCTGGCCGAGGTGCTGCGCAAGCTGACCCTGCCCCATGCCTGGGTCGTCCTGCGGACGGGAGGCAAGCTGCAGGTGAAGGGGACTCTGCTCCCCCTGGCGCTGAGCGGCGACGCCTCACTCGACCTGTCCGACTTCGCCGTCCTCGACGGCGCCTACGACGCGCGCCGCAAGGGCGGCCTCCGGCGCATGCTCGAGATGCCGAGGGGCCACCTCACCAGCGCGGTGACCATCGACCCCCAGAAGATCTCGCTGCGGGGCGCCCGGATCGAGGCAGGCTCCTCCCAGCTCAACGTCGAGGGCGCGCTGTACACCGACGCCGCCCGCGGGCTCGACCTCTTCGCGCAGACCGACGAGCTGTCCCTGGACGACCTGCGCGGCCATGTGGCCCAGCTGCCCTGGCACGGTCGCGCGGCCCTCGCGGCGCGCGTGCACGGCCCGTACAGCGAGGTGCGGGTGGAGTCCAGCGCCGCGATGCGCGGCTTCCACTTCATGGACCTCTCCCTGGGCGACTTCTCCGCGCAGGTCGATTTCACCCGCATGGTGCTGTCGCTCGACCAGGTGCGCGGGCGCAAGGACCGATCCACCTACGCCGGGCGGGTGAAGCTCGACTTCCGGCCGCACGAGCCGGCCATCGACGCGCACCTCGAGCTGCCCGACGCGTACGTGCACGACCTCATCGACCTGGGCGCCGGCCTTTTGCCGGCCCTGTCGTCCGTGAACCACCCCGACGACCTGGACGGCCGCCTGTCCGGGGTGATCGACGTGAAAGGCCCGGTGGTGGGGCCCGACGGGGAAGCGCGCCTGTCCTTCTCTTCGGCCTCGCTCTGGGGGCAGGACTTCGACGGCGGAGAGGCGCGGCTCACGCTGCACGGAAAGGAGCCGCGGCTGCAAGTCGAGCGGCTGGTGCTTCGCCACGGCCAGGCCGAGCTGGAGCTGGCCGGCAGGGTCGGCCCCGCGTGGCAGCTGGAGATGGATGCCGCCACGCGCGACTTCACCCTCGGCGACCTCGACTTCGCCAAGGCCGCCCGGCTGGCGGGACCGCTCGCGTTCGAGGCGCGCCTGCGCGGCGTGGCG
>Ga0137399_10000228_pt1 | contig 20763 bp, 12 predicted proteins | sample czorhiz316metaG_FD_104810 | JGI IMG/M metagenome (GOLD analysis project Ga0137399, IMG submission 104810) | Vadose zone soil microbial communities from Angelo Coast Range Reserve, California, USA - czorhiz3.16 metaG | ecosystem: Environmental > Terrestrial > Soil > Vadose zone | place: USA...
AAGAAGCTCCCGCTCGTGGCCGGCGTGAGCCCGGTCGCCGCGGCCGTCAGCCGGTAGCTCGTGCCGGGCGTGGCGATGCTGAGCGTCGTGAAGGTCGCGACCCCGCCCACCGCCGTCACCGTGGCGCTGCCTGCGAGCGTCGCACCGGGGGTGCCCGTTCCCGCGGCGATCGCGACCGTCATATCCCCCGTGAAGTCCAACACGGGATTGCCCAACCCATCGAGGGCCGTCACCTGCACCGCCGGCGCGATGGCGCTCCCGGCCGCCGTGTTGCGCGGGTTGCCGGTGAACGACAGCTTGGCCGCCACGCCGGCGACGGCGACCGACGCCGCCGGCTGAATCAGGGCGGTCTGGGCGCTCGGGGCGGTTGCCTCGCGGCGGTCGCAGGACACGAGCATCGTAGCCGCAAGCAGGGCGCCGGCTTGGCGGAGGCGAAGGGGGACCGCGGCTGTCACAGCACGCATCGTGTGAGCACTCGCTGAAAGACGTAGTGGTGCAGGGCACGTTTCATACCTGACGCCGGCGCGGTGCGGAGTGCCCGGGTCCATCTCGGAGAGCCGGCTCATCGCAGGGCGCTGTGGCCAAACGTCGACACGTCGGCCGCCTGTGTGGCTGCCACGGTCATCACTTGACGGTGTCAGGCCGCGCGTCCACGACATAGGCCTGGATCACGGACTGCGCTCCCGTACCCGCGCCCGCGACCATCCAGTTGCTCGCCCACAGGACCCGCCGGCCGTCGCGCGACGGCACGGCGTGCGCCTCGCAGCGATAGCAATTCGTGCGGTCGGTGCGACTGTGGGCGAAGCGCTCCACCGCTTGGCTGCCATCGAGCTTCACCGCCACGATCTCGTCGCTGAACCGTTTGCCGGGCGCCGGATAATAGCTGACGTAGGCCCAGCCCAAGCGGTCGGAGTTGCGCGTCGAGACGTGATTCGGGTAAGCCTCGTTCGTCGGATCGGTGAGGGGCGTGATGGCGCCATCGCGCAGCCGCACCATCATCACCCGCCCGAGGAGCTTCCCCGCGACCATGTGGCCCGCGTTGTGGCAGTGTTCCTGACCGACGATGATGTCGGCCTTGCCGTCGAACGGGTTCAGTGTCATGTCGGCGTGACCGACGTCGTAGATGAAGCCGCCCGCCGGTGTCCCATGGCAGGTCGCAGCGCCAGCCGGCAGGGGTCGGGGGGCGAACGCCAGCGTCGCGGGATCGATGTCGTAGATCCGCAGGTAGTCGCCCTGGAAGGCCACAACCAGGTATTCGCCGGAGGGCGAGACCGACACCCAGTCGATGCGGCAGCCGCTCGAGACACCGCAGTCGGTCACATCCAGCGCCGGGCCGATCCGTTGAGTGGGGTAGGGAGCGAACGGCGGCTGCGGGTCCATATCCACGAGGAACGCCCGCCGGCCGTCGGACAACGCGACGTAGCGGCCGTCGAACGAGACGTTGCCCTCACCCATCCCCAGGCCGACGACCGGGAACGGCAGCGTCCAGCGGCGCGTCGTGGTGCAGGTGACGACGTCGAACCACGTCAGGTCGCGGTCACGGACGTTGATGCGTTCGTGCGCGTGGGTCGGCGCCGGATGCCAGCGGTCGTCGCCGTACGCGTAGTCGCGGCATCTCTCCAATCGCGGCGCGTACGTCTCCCCGTCGACGAACAGCTGGTGCGGCGAGCCGCTGTTCTGGAGCGCGAGCAAGCGACCGTCGGCGCTCCAGGGTTGGTCTTTCGAGTAGTGGTGGCGGGCGTCGGCGCCCCAGGTCCCCCGCGCGTCGGGGAGGAGGAGCGGCCGCCCGGGGTCATCGACGATCCGGGTCACGCTCAGGCCGAACGGCCCGGGACAGATCGGCGTGAGGTAGGCGGGTTTCGGCACGCCGGGCGCGGCGAGCGTCGCCTGCGGGTCGCGCAGCAAGTGGCCCGCGGAGCCACAGGCGAAGCGCCCCTCGCGCCGTAGCCCATCGAGCCAAGCCGGTGGATACGCGATCAGGGCGACGGCCGCCAGCACAAACGGTGCGTGGAAGCGTCGCCCGGGAGACGCCAGGTTCACGGCATCAGGGCTGGGCGCTCTGGTGCTCGGGAACCGCCTGGCTCGACGGCCCCCAAGCCGGTCGCGTGTCCAGCGCAGGCCGCGGCGACGGCTCCACCTCCACCGGCGCCCGGCTCGGGACGGCGACGGGGCGCCGCACCACCGCGGAGTAGACGGCGAGTGTCCGATCCAGCATATGCTCGAACGTGAAGTGGCTCTCGTAGCGGCGCCGACCGGCCGCGCCGAGCCGCACCCGCAGACTCGGATCGCTCAACAGCGCGGCGACGCGGTCTCGGACCGCCGCGACGTCGTGACGCGGTACCACGAAGCCCGTGTCGCCGTCTACGACGGACTCACGCACGCCCCCGACATCCGACGCGACGACCGGCAACCCCGCGCGCATCGCCTCGAGGATGCTGCGTGGGAACCCCTCCCAGTTGCTGATGAGGGCGAAGAGCTCACACTGCGCGAGCCGCTCAGCGACATCCCGCCGGGCCCCGAGCAGCCGCACGCGATGGCCGATACCCAGGTCTGCCGCCAGCGCCGCGGTCTGCGAGCGCAGCGGGCCGTCGCCGATCACATCCAACTGCCACGCCATGGACTGTAATTGCGCCAGGGCGCGGAGCAGCGTGGCGTGGTCTTTCTGCGGCTCGAGCCGCGCGATCGTCACGAGCCGGGGCGGGGAACGATCCGGGTGGGCGCGCAGCCGGGCGGGAATGTCGGGCATGCCATTGTGTACGGTCACGAGTTTGGCAGCGGGCACCACGTGATGGCGCAGCGCGAGCTGGTGGTCGTACTCGGACACCGTGACGATCCGATCAGCAAAACGGGCGGTGAGTCGCTCTACCCAGCGGTACAGGCGCGCCTGGGCCGCCGGGACGCCGGTGGTGAACGACCAGCCGTGGGCGGTGAACAGCACCGGGATCCCGAGCTCGGCGCCGACTACCCGGCACAGCCACCCGGCCTTGCTCGAGTGCGCCGAGACCAAGTCCGGGCGCAGCCATTTCAGGTAGGTGCGGATCTCCCAGAGGGCGGCGGCGTCGCGCCACGGCAGGATGGGACGAACCAAGTGTCGCAACGGATAGTGGGGGATCCCTTCCGCCGCCAGCTCCTCGCCGAACGGCCCCCGTTGACCCGAGAGCACGATGGTCTGATGTCCCGCCGCTCGCAGCGCGACCGCCAGGTCGTGCACGTGGACGTGCGCGCCTCCGATCGAGTCCGAGCGCGTGACGACGTAGACGATTCTCATGGCCGACCGCCGGACAACACGCTCTCGCGTTGCCCCGTGAGGCCGGGAGCCGGCGCCGGCTCGGCACCGGATCGCGGCGCAGGCCGTACCATGTGGCCCAGGGTGCTCAGCACGACGAGAAAGTCGGTCCACACCGTCGCGTGGGCGGCGTATTCGAGATTGAGGCGGATCTTGTCCGGCAGAATCTGGGAGACGTAGACGGTTTGCGGGTCGGACGCCCGAGCCAGCAGCTCGCTCTCATCGCGGTACTTGATGGAGGCGCGATCGGTGATGCCGGGGACCAGGTCGAGCACGCGCCATTGCTCGGCCGTGTACAGCGCGACGTAGCGCGGCACTTCGGGACGCGGTCCTACCAGGCTCATCTCACCCCGCAGGACATTCCAGAGCTGCGGCAGCTCGTCCAGCTTGAGCCTGCGAATCCATCGGCCGACCGGCGTCGTGCGGGGGTCCCGGCCCACCGTGAGCAGACTTCCGGCCTTGTCCGCATCGACGACCATGGTGCGGAACTTGAGCATGCGAAACACTCGCCCGCCCTTGCCGACCCGGGCTTGCCGGTACAGCACCGGCCCGCCGTCGCCCAGCGCGATGATGAGGCTCAGGACCACGAACACCGGCCACAGCAGCGCCAACCCCACCACCGTCCAGAGCAGGTCGAACAGGCGTTTGGCGCCGCTCATCGCCGGTAGGTCCGCACGACGTCCAACACCGCTTCGATCACGTCACCCACATCTGCGTCACTGAGCCGCAGATTGAGCGGCAGGCTCAGCATGCGGAGGTAGTTCGAGTAGGCAACCGGGAAGCTGTCGGGCCGGTAGCCGTACTTGTCCCGGTAGTAGGGGTGCAGGTGAATCGGGATGAAATGCACCGACGTGCCGATGTTGCGCAGCGCGAGCTCCTCGATGAGTTGATCGCGCCCGATCCGCAGCAGCTCGGGCCGGAGCCGGAGCACGTACAGGTGCCAGGCGTGCTCGACGTCAGGGCGCGCCGTCGGCATCTCGAGCGCGGGCTCGTCCTGGAAGGCTCGCGTGTACGCGGCGACCACCTCGCGCCGCCGGACTTCGAACCCGTCCAGCTTGCGCAGCTGCCACAGCCCCATCGCCGCCTGAATGTCGGGCATGTTGTACTTGAAGCCGGGAAGCAGCACCTCGTATTGCCACTTGCCGCCCTTGTCGTAGCGCTTCCAGGCATCACGGCTCATCCCGTGGAGACTGACGATCCGAGCACGATCCAGAAACTCCGCGTCCCCGGTGAGCATGCCGCCTTCGCCCGTGGTGAGATTCTTCGTGGCGTAGAAGCTGAAGGCGACCGGGTTCGATCCCGAGCCGATCAGGCGGCCGCGGTAGCGCGCGGGGAGGGCGTGCGCTGCATCTTCGAGCACCGCCAGGTCGCGTCCGCGGGCGAGCTCCAGCAGGGGCTCCAGGTCCACGGGGTGTCCGGCGAAGTGCACCGGGATGATGGCCCGGGTGTGCGGCGTGAGCTGGCGCTCGACCCGCGCCGGATCGATGTTCAAGGTGTCGGGCTCGACATCGACCAACACCGGCCGCGCGCCCACGTGCTCGACGACGTTCACAGAGGCGGCGAACGTCATCGGTGTGGTAATGACCTCGTCGCCCGGCCCGATTCCCAGGGTGATCAAAGCGGTATGCAACGCCGCCGTGCAGGAATTGAGCGCCAGCGCCCCGGGCGCGCCGAGGTAGCTGGCGAAGTCCGCTTCAAAGCGCTTGGTTCTCGGGCCCGTGGTAATCCAGCCCGAGCGGAGGGCCTCCACGACCTCCCCGATCTCTTCGTCGCCGATCAGCGGCGGCGAAAACGGCAGGAACTCAGTGCGTCGGGTAGAGACCGTCGGGACCGTTGGCGCGGCCGGCAAGATCATCGTCACACTCTGGCTCGAGTCGTCGCGCTCTGTCGCAAGGGGCGTGCGCCTAGCCGTGCGACCTGCCGACAGCCGCTAATGACCGAAGGATCAATGGATTGAGTACGCCGCCCGCGAGCGGGCCTCGGCGCCGCCTGTCGCTCGCCACGGCGGCAGCCTGTAACTACGTAGCGACACCGCGTGACGTCGTCCGGGGGCGTGTCGAGCGCGGTCTGCTCAAGCCCTTCTTGGGCAAGTGATTGGTGCCGCGATGGCGTGCCGGCCGACCGACCCAGCCAGCTGGAGGTGGCACGAGACTTGACTCCCTTCAGGCCGGCTCACCGTGCCCTCGTGACCGGCGGTTCATCCGGAAGTGCCGCCCCCAGTTCGTCTCGACGTGGAGAACAACGTGCGACCCGATTCCGCAACAGGCCGCTTGACCCGTACGCGACTGCTCAGGCTGCTGTCGCTCGCCGTCGTCGGAACCTGTGCGCGCGACGATGTCGCCACGGGTCCGCGGAGCCCCGATCGGCCGCCCACGGCCAGTGTCACCGCGGCGCCGGCGGTCGCGCTGGGCGCGATGTCGGCCAGCAACGTGCTCGTGGGGGCCGGTCAGATCGCCGATTCCAACAAGCCCAACAGCCCGTTTACCGCGAACCTGCTCGACACCATCCCGGGCACCGTCTTCACCCTTGGCGACAACGCCTATCAAAACGGCTCCGCGACCGCCTTCATACGCGAGTACGACCCGTATTGGGGGCGGCAGAAGGCGCGGACGCGGCCCACTCCGGGGAATCACGATTGGGAGACTGCCGGGGCCGCCGGATACTTCGGGTACTTCGGAGCGAACGCGGGACCTGCGGGACGGGGGTACTACAGCTACGACCTGGGCGATTGGCACATCATCTCGCTCAACAGCATCAGCGGGACGCAAGCGGGCGCCGCCCAGGAGGCATGGCTGGTCGCCGAGCTGGCGACGACGACGAAGCCTTGCGTGCTGGCCATGTGGCACCACGCGCGGTTCTTCTCGCCCTATACCTTCTCTGACAATTGGCCCGAGCCCAACCCCTACATGCGGCAGTTTTGGGCCGATCTTTATCAGGCCCACGCGGACCTGATCATCGGTGGGCACAACCACCAGTACGAGCGCTTCGCACCGCAGACTCCCGATGGCGGGCTCGATTCCGTCAACGGCATCGTCCAGATCATTGCGGGGACGGGAGGCGCCGGCCACGACGTCCCCATCGTTATCGTGCCCAACAGCGTGGTCGAGAACTCCGCCACGTACGGCGTGCTCAAGCTCACGTTGTCGGCGGATGGCTCGGCCCAATATGTGTGGAAGTTCATCCCGATCGCGGGGAAGACCTTCACCGACTCGGGCGCGGGTTTCTGCTATCCTAAAGGGACGTCGGTGGTGTCGGCCGGGCTGTCGACGCTCGCGGTGTCGCCTGCGAGCGTGTCGGTCGGCGGATCGGCCACGGTGACCGTGACGGCGCGTGATGCAAACGGCAACCCGTTGCACGGAGCGGCGGTGGTGCTGGCCGCGACGGGGAGCGGCAACACGCTGACGCAGCCGACGGCCACGACCGATGCCAACGGCATCGCGACCGGGGCGCTCTCTTCCACCGGGGCGGGGACAAAGACGGTTTCCGCGACGGTGAGCGGGACGGCGATCAACCAGACGGGGACGCTGACGGTCACGTCCGCTACCGTCTCAGCTACGCTATCAACCGTCGCGGCGGCACCCACCACGATCACCGCGGGTGCGGGGTCGACGACGATCACTGTGACGGCCAAGGATGGCTCGGGGAACCCGATCAGCGGGGCCTCGGTCGTGCTGGCGGCGACGGGGACCGGGAACACGCTGACACAACCGACGGCGGGGACGAACGGGAGCGGTGTGGCGACGGGGACGCTCTCCTCCACGGTGGCCGGGGCGAAGACGGTATCGGCCACGGTGAGCGGGACGGCCCTCACTCAGACGGCGACGGTGACGGTGACGGCGGGTCCAGTGTCCGCGGCGCAGTCGACGATCGCCGCGGCGCCGGCCAGCATCGCGGCGGGTGGAGCCACGACGACCATCACCGTGAGGGCGAAGGATGCGAACGGCAATCCGGTGAGCGGGGCGACGGTCGTGCTGGCGGCGACGGGGACCGGTAACACAGTCACGCAGCCGGCGGCCCTGACCGATGCGAGCGGCGTCGCCACGGGGACCCTGAGCTCGACCGTGGCGGAGGGGAAGACGGTGTCGGCGACGGTCAGCGGAACGGCCCTGACAGCGACCGCGGCGGTGACGGTGACGGCGGGCGCGGTGTCGGCGTCCGCGTCCACCGTGGCGGCAGCGCCGGCGAGCATCACCGCCGGTGGCGCCACCACGACGATCACCGTGACGGCCAAGGATGCCAACGGCAACGCGGTCGGTGGCGCGACGGTGATATTGGCTGCGACGGGGACCGGGAATACCGTGACGCAGCCGACCGGGACGACGAACGGGAGCGGGGTGGCGACTGGCACGATCAGCTCGACCGTGGCGGAGCCGAAGACGGTATCCGCTACCGCGGGTGGGACGGCCGTCACGCAGACGGCGGCGGTGACGGTGACGGCGGGAGCGCTGTCGGCGACCGCATCGACGGTGGCGGCCGCGCCGGCGAGCATCCCGGCGGGCGGTGGGCCGGCGACGATCACGGTGACGGCGAAGGACGGCAACGGTAATCTGATCAGCGGGGCGACGGTGGTGCTGGCCGCGACGGGCAGCGGGAATACCGTGACGCAGCCGGCGGCCGCAACGGACGGCAATGGCGTGGCGACCGGGACGGTGAGCTCGACGGTGGCGGAGGGGAAGACGGTCTCGGCGACGGTGAACGGGACGACGCTGACAGCGACTGCCCCCGTGACGGTCACGGCGGGGGCGGTGTCCGCGACGGTGTCGACGGTGGCCGCGGCGCCGGCGACGATCGCTCCAGGGAGCGGGGTGGCGACGATCACGGTGACGGCAAAGGACGGGTACGGCAACCCGGTCAGTTTGGCGACCGTGGTGCTGGCCGCGACGGGGAGCGGGAACACCGTGACGCAGCCGGCGGGCCAGACGAACGCGAGCGGCGTGGCGACCGGGACGTTGAGCTCGACGGTCCCTGAAGGGAAGACCGTTTCCGCGACGGTGAACGGGACGGCGCTGACCCAGACGGCGGCGGTCACGGTGACGGCGAGCGCGGTGTCGCCGACGCAGTCGACGGTGGCGGCGGCGCCCGCGAGCATCACGGCGGGCGGAGCCGGCACGACGATCACGGTCACCGCCAAGGATGGGTCGGGGAGCCCCGTCAGCGGGGCCACCGTGGTACTGGCGGCGACGGGGAGCGGGAATACGCTCACGCAGCCGCCGGCGGTCACGGATGGCAATGGCGTGGCGACCGGGACGTTGAGCTCGACGGTGGCGGAAGGGAAGACGGTCTCGGCGACGGCGAACGGGGAGGCGGTGACGCAGACGGTAGTGATCACGGTCACCCCCGGCGCTGCTTCAGGATCGGTATCGACGGTGACGGCGGCGCCGGCCAGCATCGCGGCCGGTGGACCCACCACGACGGTTACGGTGACGGCGAAGGACGGGAACGGCAACCTGATCGGCGGGGCGACGGTGGTGCTAGCCGCCACCGGGAGCGGGAACACGCTCACGCAGCCGGCGGCGACCACCGATGGCAATGGCGTGGCGACGGGGACGCTGAGCTCGACGGTTCCAGAGGGGAAGACGATTTCGGCGACGGTGAACGGGACGGCGTTGACCGCCACGGCGGCGGTGACGGTGACCCCGGGCGCGGTCTCGTCCAGCCAGTCGACGGTGGCGGCCGCGCCGGCCAGCATCGCGGCGGGTGGGACCAAGAGCACGATCACGGTGACGGCAAAGGATGCGAACGGCAACCTGATCGGCGGGGCCGCAGTCGTGTTGGCCGCGTCGGGTACGGGGAACACCCTGACGCAGCCCGCCGGCGCGACGAACGGGAGCGGCGTGGCGACGGGGACGCTGAGCTCGACGGTCGCCGAAGGGAAGACGGTCTCGGCGACGGTGAACGGGACGACGCTGACTCAGACGGCGCCGGTCACGGTGACGACGGGAGCGGTCTCGGCGACCTTGTCGACCGTGGCGGCGGCGCCCGCCAGCATCACGGCCGGGGGCGGGCCGACCACGATCACCGTCACGGCCAAGGACGCCTCGGGGAACCCGGTCGCCGGGATGACCGTGCTGCTGGCGGCGACGGGGAGCGGCAACACGTTGACCCAGCCGGCGGCGGCCACCGATGGCAATGGCGTGGCGACGGGGGCGCTGAGCTCGACGGTGGCGGAGGGGAAGACCGTTTCGGCGACGGTGAACGGGACGGGACTGACGCAGACGGCGGGCGTGACGGTGACCGCGGGGCCGGTCGCGGCCGCCCAATCCACCGTGGCGACGACGCCGGGGATCATCGTCGTCGGCGGTCAGCCGGCGACGATCATGGTGACCGCGCGCGACGCCAACGGCAATCCGGTGAGCGGAGCAACCGTGGGGTTGGCAGCGACCGGAAGCGGGAACACGCTGGCGCAGCCGGTGGGGCAGACCAACGCAAGCGGGGTGGCAACGGGGAGCCTGGGCTCGAACATCTCGGAGCTGAAGACCGTCTCGGCTACGGTCGACGGCCTGTCCCTGGCGCAGACACCGACCGTGTCCGTCGGGGTCGCGCTTACCGGAGCCGGCACCATCGCCACCTGCAGTCGCCTCAACGACGACGCGACGGCGAACCTGCTGGACACGATCCCGGGGAACGTGTTCACCGCCGGGGACAACGCGAACTCCGTGGCGAACCTCGCGGACTTCACCAACTGCTACGCGCCGTCGTGGGGTCGTCACAAGGCCCGGACGTTCCCCGCGGTGGGCGACAAAGAGTACCAGGTGACCGGTGCGGCGGGCTACTGGCAGTACTTCGGAGCCGTGACCGGCGATTCCGGGAAGTACTATTACAGCTACGATCTGGGAACTTGGCACGTCGTGGTTCTGAACAGCAACATCGACATGACTGCTGGCTCGCCACAAGAGCAATGGCTCCGTGCGGATCTGGCGGCCAGCACGAAGCAGTGCACCTTGGCCTACTGGCATTACCAGCTGTTTAGCTCCAGCGGAACGGGTTATCGGAGCGCGGTGGTACCGCTCTGGAACGCCCTCTATGCTGCGGGCGCGGAGATCGTGGTGAACGGCCACGCCAGGGTGTACGAGCGGTTCGCGCCACAGACGCCGACAGGCGGGTTGGACCAGGCGAGAGGGATTCGCCAATTCACCGTCGGTACGGGAGGCTATCTCACCGACACGATCGGGACCGTGCGAGCCAACAGCGAAGCGCGCAACGGCGGCGTGTTCGGCGTCCTCAAGCTGACCCTCTTGCCCGGGTCTTACACGTGGCAGTTCTACCCCATCGCCGGCCAGAGCTTCACCGATTCGGGCAGCGGAGCCTGTCATTGACCAGGTGAACCCTACCGAGCCCCTCAGCTCCCCGCCTGAGCAGCCGCCCAGCCGGACCGAGCGGGCGTTCTCGGGCTGGCTGTGGATGTCGTCCGGCGCCGGCGTCCAGGGTCTGGTCACCGTCGGTGTCCTGGCGGTCCTGGCCCGGCTGCTCACGCCCGCCGACTTCGGGTCGGTGTCGGCCGCGATGCTGGTGATCAACCTCTCCCTGCTGGTGTCGCAGGGGTTCGTCGGCCCCGCGCTGGTGCAGCAGCCGCGGCTGCGCGAAGCCCACGTGGAGACGGCGCTTTCCCTGTCGCTGCTGGGCGCCGGGCTGCTGGGCGCCCTGCTGTGGGCGTTCGCGCCGGCTGTCGCAGTCGCGCTCCACGTGCCCTCTCTGACCGCGATCGTGCGCGTGCTCGTCTGGGTTCTCCCGATTCAGGGCCTCTCGGCCGTGGCGGATGCGCTGTTGCGCCGCGACCTGCAGTTCCGGACGGTGGCCGCCTTCCGCATGATCTCCTTCGCCCTCGGGTACGGGGCCGTGGGGATAACGGTGGCCGTGTTGGGTGGCGGCCTGTGGGCCCTGGTGGCGGCGAATGCCTCGCAGGCGGCGCTCAATACCGCTCTGCTGCTCGGCAGGAACCCGCACACGCTGCGATTCCGCCTGCATCGCCGGGAGTTGGGCGAGCTGCTGTCGTTTACCGGCGGCTTCTCGCTCGGCCGGATCGGGAACTACGCGGCCGTGAACGGCGACTACCTGGTCGTGGTCCGCTGGCTGGGCGTCACGGCCCTCGGTCTGTACGAGCGAGCCTACCAGCTCATGGCCGCGCCGGCGACCCTGGTCGGCCAGGTGCTCGACGACGTGCTCTTCCCCGCGATGGCGCAGATCCAGTCGGAGCGGCAGCGCGTGGCCGTAGCGTACCGGCGGTGCGTGGCCGGAGTCGCGCTCTTGACCTTGCCGCTCAGCGCGCTGGCACTAGTGCTGGCGCCGGAGATCGTGCGCGTGTTGCTCGGGCCGGGCTGGACCGAGGTGACGGCGCCGTTTCGCGTCCTCGTGCTCGGAACCCTATTCCGCACCAGCTACAAGATCAGCGACTCGCTCACTCGAGCGCTCGGCGCCGTGTATCGTCGCGCTTGGCGCCAGTGGAGCTATGCCGCGTTGGTGATCGGTGGAGGAATCGTCGGCCAGCGCTGGGGGATCACGGGTGTGGCGTGGGTCGTGTTGTTGGCCCTGCTCGTGAACTTCGGGTTGACGGCGCACCTGGGTACGCGCCTCGTGGGCATGGGCTGGCGCGAGTACGTGGGGGCGCACGGGCCCGCGCTGCGGGCAGCCGGCGTCGTGGGCGTCTCTGCATGGGCGTTCGCTGCCGCCGCCCGCGCGCTCGGGGCACCCGCGGCGGGCGTCCTGGGCATCACCCTGGCCGGCACTGGCGCCGTGCTGGGCAGCGTGGTGTGGATGCGCAACGGCGATTGGCTGCTGGGGCGTGACGGGCAGTGGCTGCGCGAACGCCTGGGCGGCTTTTGCCGGAACGCGCTGCGACGGGTGCGGCCCGCACGGGCCGTCGTGGGAGGAGTGTTGTGACCGTGGCCTGGGGACAGATGGTCACGCTCGACAGCCCCGCCGTCCACCGCGGGGCGACGCGGCGAGGGGGGAGGGTGGCGCGGGGGTGGGGTAGATCGGTGCTCGCGCTCGCGCTCGCCGCACTGTACCCGTTCCACAGCTACGTCGCCGGGGTCAACGTGAGCGCCGGCGACGGCGTCGTCGCCCTCGTCGGGCTGATCCTGGTACTCCAGTTCGCCGCCCGCTCGGTGCCGCTGCCCCGGTACACGCTGCACGCGTTCCTGCTGGGCTTGATCATCATCGCCTCGCTCGCGATCAACAGCTTGGTGCCCAGTGGATTCTTTGCCCTGCTCCCGGGAGAGGTCGAGGCCCTCAAGTACCTGGCCGCAGTGGCGTGGATGGTGGCGCTGTACTGGTTGCTGCGCGACCAGGTGCCGCGGCGGTTGCTGGTGTTCGCGAGCACGTCCGTCCTCATGGCGACGGGGTTCGCGATCCTGACCGTCTATCAGAACCTGTTCCTCCACGAGCAGCGGCCGACCGGGCCGTTCGAGAACGCGAATATCTACGGCAACTACCTCGTGCTGAACGTGTTCTTGGCGATGTGCGCGGCCAATCTCCTCGCGGAGGACCGCGGGGGAGGGGAGACGCGCAGCTCGCTCCTGCTGCGCAGTGGTCGGACGGTGGGCATGCTCGTGGTGATACCGGTGCTGATCGTGGGCGTGTTGGCCACGGGGTCTCGCGGCACTCTGGTCGGCTTCCTGGTCGGGCTCGTGGTGGCGCTGCGGTTCCGACCCCCGACCGCGCTGGGTCCGCGGAAGCTACTCGCCGGCGTGTTCGCCATTGTGACGCTGACAGTCGCCGTCGCCTGGTTTCTCGAGCACCACCCCTATCTCCTGGCGCGAATCGGGCGGACGGGGAGCACGGACCCGAACGTCGAGCATCGGCTGGCCTTATGGCGCGCGGCGCTCGCGGCCTTGTCGGCCCATCCGCTGTTCGGCATCGGGTACGGTCAATTCACGAGCTATGCAGGGTACGTGCGCCTGTGGCGGGCGCAGGTGGCCCACCAGACCTATTTGTCGATGGGAGCCGAGCTCGGGTTGCTCGGACTGCTCGTGTTTCTGTGGCTGCTGGGGACGGTGATCCGGGACAGCTGGCGCGTGCGGGTCGCCAAAGGGCAGGGGAGCCGGCTGGGCCGGATCTGCTGCGGGTTCGCGGTCGCGACGAGCGTGCAGGGCCTGTTCAACAACGTCGAGCAGTTCCGTTCGCTCTGGATCACCTTTGGTATCGTCGCCGCGCTCGTGGCGTACGCCCGCGCGGCCCGGGCGCGCGCCGTCGTGCCGTCCTCAGGCGGGGACCCAGCGCGATACGTGGAGCCAGCGCGGACCCGACAGCAGCTCTGAGACCGCGTCGGCGATCGCCACGGCGTGGGCCGGCAGGGTGCACTCCGCGTCGTTGTCGATCCGCAGCACCACGAGATCGTGCACGTGCGATAGTTGCCACGCGATGTCTTCGACGTACTTGAGCACCTGGCTGGCTCTCGCGAGACAGTCGGCCGACCTGTCCGTGACCAAGTCCCGCTCCAGCCGACTCTTCCCTGTACCGCGTTGCTCGAGCCGCTGCAGAATCGTGGGGACCGCCGCGTCCACCAGCACGACGAGCGCGCGCGGTGGGAGCGCGCTACCGAGTCTCGACAGCAAGCCGGTGGAGACGACGTCGGGGCGCCGAGCGCCGTACCCGATCGACCAGAGGGCCTGGAGCAGCCCTTGATCGAACACGTGGACCCCCGGGACGCCCGACCAGCGTTGCAGGCTCCCGATCAGGTAGAACCAGTTCAGGGCGACGGTGCGCGGCCAGCGCGCGCCGTCCTGGTGCGCCGCGACGAGCGTCTGCATCCAGAACCGGCTCTCGCGTGGATTCCGAGCCCACCCGCGCGCGGCCAGCCAGAGCTTCGATGCCAGCCGCTGCGCCGGCGGGGTAGCGTGGTCCATCTCGTAGGACGGCTCGGAGACGCGCAGATGGCGCGCGCGCAGCACTCGCGCCGTCGCGCGAGACACTTCGGACTTGCCGGCGCCCGGCAGCCCGACGAACTCCACCCACACACTGCCGTTGGGTGTGGCTAGAGGTGGCTCCACACCGCCCCCTCGACATCGCGCAGGACCTGCTCCAAGGGGCGATCCGCGTCGATCTGGACGACCGTCGCCCCCGGGAACGCGAGCGTGCTGATCGCCGCGATCCGGCGCTGCACTTCATGCGCGCCCGTCTCCGGCTTGCGCCGCGTGGCCGTTTCGCGGGTGACCGTGAGCTTCACGATCACATCCGGCGGATGCCGCGCCGCCCAGTTGTAGGGCGCCGCCTCAAAGCGCGCGAGCGCGCGCAGCACGACGTTGCGATGGGTCGCCAGGTGAGCCAGCAGCGGGCCGTCGTTGAAGCCCGCCAGCTGGGCCTGCGGGTAGCGATCGGTAAGAACGATCATGCCGCGGCTCCGGGCTCGCCACGACGCCCGCAACTTCCGCCGCTTTTCGACGGCGAGCGTGAGGGCCCAGAGCACGAGTCCGCAGGACCGGATGGGACCGGAGCGCCGCGCCGCGCGCTCTTGCCCGGCCGGTCGCCACACGAGCCCGAGTCCGGCGCCGACTCGCCGCGCGAGTCGCAAGGGCCAGCGCAGTAACGAGCCGGGCCCGTCCCCGCTGCCGAAGTACATGAGGAAGACGTCGAGCTTCTGCGCGAGCAGGGCGGCGAGCGCCCGGGTGAGCGTCGATTTCCCGGCGCCATCTGATCCCAGAAACGCCACCATCACGCCGCCGTTCGTCAAGGTGCGCCGAATGGGGCGGGCAATGCGCCACCGCCGCCGGTTGAGCTTCACGACGCCGGCGGCCAGCTCGCGGCGCCAGGCCAGCAGCCGGCCGGCCAGCGGCCCGGATTCACGGAACGACCGCAGCGCATCGCGAGCCGACCGCCGGAAGGCCAGCAGCCGCGACAGGGTGAGCTCGCCGGCGAGCAGCGTTCCGAATGCGGGCGTGACCCGCGCACCGAGCAGCTCGGTGCACCACGCCGCGGCAGCCACGCGGTCCGCGCGCTGGCGCAGCCAGGAGTGCTCGCGAGCCGCCCCCGGTGCGATACCCGGTCGCCCGAAGAGGGCACCGGCGAGGTCGCGGAACCGCACCCGGGTCGCGGCGCGGGTACAGAGAAACAGCATTGCCAGCGCGGGATCGGGAACCCAACCGCTGCCGCTCGCGGCCGGTCGGCGGGTCGCGAGGAACCGCTCTTCCCACGGCAGGTGGTAACCCTTGAGGTAGGGCTCACCGACGACGAGGCGATAGTGAACGTGACAGTGCAGCAGCCGCGACGTGTCGGCGTCCAGCGCCAGGTAGTCTTCCACCGCGGGATGGCGCATGGCCGGGGTCGCGACGGCGCGCTTGAATCCGCAGCGCGCCAGCGCCGCGCCCGCCGCCTGCGCCTGGGCGTGATCGATCAGCAGATCGAGATCCGAGACGCCTGAAAGCGCCTCGTCGATTCCGCGCGGGTCACTCTTCCAATGGCAGTACCGGATTCCTGCCCGGTCAAGCGTCTCGAGCAGCGTCAGCGCGACGCGCGAGACGGTTGCGCCGGCGGGCACCGCGGAGGACCGGTGTCCCGGAGGGTCGGCCCGCGCCGCTTCGAGGGTGTGCGCCATGGGGATCGACCTGCTACCCGACCGTGAGGGAGTGGCGACAGCACTCGCTCAATAGGCCACGAGGTGGTTGTAGAAGCGCGGTTCCGACGGGCTCGCGACGCGACCTTGCGCCAGATCGTCCCAGATTTCCCGAATCGCGGTTTCGACGGTTTCCTGCGTTTGGAAGTGCAGGTCTCGTTCGATCTTGCCGAAGCTCACCCGATAGTCCCGTAGATCTTGAACGCCGTCTTCGATCACCAGCTCGACGCCCGGCAGCACGCTGCACACCAGCTGCCCCAACGCCAGAATCTGGTAGTTCTGCGCGTCCGAACCCACGTTGAACGTCTGGCCGCGTACGCTCTCGATCGGCGCTTCCAGGGCCTGGTGGAAGGCGCGGGCGGCGTCGCGCACGTGCAGCAGCGGGCGCCACTGCCTGCCGCCTTTGACGACGATGCGGCGCTCCGTGAAGGCCTTCAGCACGAAGGTGTTCAGCACCAGGTCGTAGCGCATCCGCGGCGACGCCCCGTACAGGGTCGAGAGCCGAAGGCAGCAGGGTGCGAAGTTCTGGTCCGCGAACGCCAGGATCCCCTGTTCCGACCCGATCTTGGTGCGGGCATAGAGGGACACCGGCGCGAGCGGTGACGTCTCGTCCAGCACCGCGCCGCCGAGTCCGTACACGCTGCAGGTCGAGGCGTACAGAAAACGGTTGATCTGCTGGTAGCGGCACGCGTCCGCCAGGGCCTGGGCGGCTACGAGGTTGGTGCCGATCGTTTCGCGCGGGTTGGCCTTCGACGCCGGATCCCCTACGATCGCCGCCAGCAAGATGCACGCGTCCATGCCCTCCAGGGCGGCCACCGCTTCGTCGATGTGCCGCAGATCGCCGCGCACCAGCTCGAAATCGGGGTTGGCGTGGAGGTCCCTCATGCTCTCCCCGTCGCGCCGTCCCCCAAACAGCAGCCGGTCGAACGCGCGCACCTGGTAGCCGGCATGCAGCAAGCGGCGCGTGAGGACCGAGCCGAGATAACCGGCGCCTCCGATCACCAGCACCGAGCCGACCGTGCGGCGGACGGCCTGCTCGGCCCGTCGCGTCGCCAGCGGCGGCTTGTGGAGCAGCCGCTCGAGCTCGTCGATACGGCGCACCCCCGCGACCGTCCCGTCAGCCGACAGGACGGGGACGAACCGGGCCTGGCGCTCCTGCAGCAGGCGTACGACACCCGCCAGCCGCGATCGCTGAGCCAGGTCGACGAGCGTGATCACCACGGGAGTCTTCGTCATGGCGACCTGGGTCTGGGAGGCGACATCCTCCCCGGCGAGCAGGGCTTTGCGGATGTCGCCGTCGCTGACGACGCCGAGCAACCGCCGGTCGCCATCCACGACGAGGGCGAACCCCACGCCGCCGCGGTCGATGACGCGCATCGTGTCGGAGATCGTCGTCTCCGCGCTCACGAGCACTTTGAGCCACCTGAGGTCGGTGTCCCGCGCCGGGGCGGCGCGATGGACCGGCTCGCCGCTCCGCGGCACCTCGATCGTCGTCACTCGGGCCAGTCCACTCCGGAATTGTGCTGCCATTCGCTCCTCGCAGTTGCGGACCCGGGGATACGCATCAGGCAAGGGTCGTGCGCCGGCGTATGCGTGGTGCGCGTTTCCGTAACCGCTGATGCAGGAGTGGTTTAGACGGGACTGGCGGAAGTCGCGGGCGCGCCAGATGTGGCAGCGCTTCGTCTGGTTGTGGGTGGGGTGAGCTACAGGCGGGCGGGAGCCCGACTGGGAGTGCTACAGTTCGGGCGCCGGGGGCAACTCCAGCTCGAAAAAGAACCGCGTGCCGCTGTCGGGGTCAGTCTCGACTCGGAGCTCCGACCCCATGGCGCTGACGAGTTTGCGGCAGATCGCCAGGCCGAGTCCCGTGCCCGAGAAGCAGAAGCCCTCCCGGCCCGGATTGCGACGGAACGGCTCGTACAGACTGCCGAGCGCCGCCGGACTGATGCCGCGCCCGCTGTCGCGCACGCCAAACTCCAACCGGGTCGGCCCGCGCGGCGTCGCGTGGATCTCGACGAACCCGTGGTCGGTGAACTTGAGCGCATTGGTCGTGAGGTTGAGCAGCACGCGCCCCAGCGCGAGCGGGTTCCCGAGGCGATGGTCCGGCGGCTGCGGCACCGCGCGGACGGTCAGGCCCTTCTCCTCCGCCATCGGGTGGACGATGTCGCGCACCGAATCGAACAACGCCACCAGCGAGAACGAGGAGGGCCCGTCATCGAGCAGCTCGTTGCCGTGGCGCGCCAGCTCGATCGCGTCGCTCGCCAGCGAGCTCAGGCCGAGGGCGGCGCTGTAGATCAGCCCGAGCTGCCGGTGCTGCAGCTTGTTGACCGTCCCGCTCTGACCCAGCTGCAGCGTTTCCGCGAGGAACAGGATCGACGTGAGGGGAGACCGGAGGTCGTGCGCCACTTCGACGAGCAACTCCAGGCCGTCGGGGCCGGCGAGCTGCGAGGCCATGTGCTCCGCACCGCTGCGCTCGACCGCTTTCCGCACGGCCTCGACGGCGTTCCACGTCTCGAGAACGAGGGCCGCGCTCACGCGCGCGCCATCCTCGTCCCAGGCGCGGATCAGCTCGGTCCGCAGCAGCTCGAGCTGACGCCGGCCGGCCGGGGACGCGGCGCGCGGATCCACGGTGACGGCGTCGCCATGGCGGGCCTGCTGCACCGCCTCCGCCAAACCGAGCAGGAGCGTGGGGCCGTCTCCCGCCGCCCCCCCCCGCACGCCCTCGGCGCGCCAGGTTACGGCGGCGTGCGCCGCCGCCGCTTGCAGGTCGGCATCCGCGTTCCACACCGTCGCCTCAGTGACCCGCGGCGGCGCGTACGCATCCCACCTGCGGAGGTCGCTCGACGGCGGCGACTGCGGCACGCTGTATCGCTCTCCCCTCGATGCTTTCGTGTCCGCCAGCCTCTCTAGTGTGCAACATGTGCCAACTCGTATCATCGCATGCCGCTCGCGTGCGAGCGCTACATGTCCTCCGTCCGCGCGACCCCTTCGGGGTCGCGTTGCATCCCCTGACGCTCCATTAGACGGTACAGTGTCGTCCGGTCGATGCCCGCCAGCCGGGCCGCCTTGGACATGTTGCCCGCCGCGAGCTGCACCAGTCTGATCAGATACTGGCGGTCGAATTCTGCCAGCATCCGGTCGCGCGACGCGTAGTACTTCTCGCCCGTCGGGCTGCCGATGAGCGCGCCCGGCGCCGCCGCCGGCGCGGTGCGCTGGCCGTTGCCGGTGATGAACGGGATGTCTTCGGGCCGCACGTCCGCGCTCGGCTCCAGCAGCACGACGGCATGCTCGATCACGTTCTGCAACTCGCGCACGTTGCCCGGCCACGAGTGCGCGCGCAGCGCGGCCAGCGCCGCCTCGGTGAGCTTCGGCAGGGCCGGCACTCCGCTACGGTGACGGTTCCAGTAGTAGGCGAGGAAGTGCGTCGCCAGCAACGGGATGTCGTCGGGCCGCTCGCGCAGCGCGGGCACGTGAATCGGCACCACGCGCAGCCGGTAATACAGGTCCTCCCGCAGCGCGGTGGACTTGACGGCGTCCTCCGGGACCTGATTGGTGGCGGCGATGAAACGCACGTTCACGATGGCGTCGGTGGTCTCGCTGCCGACGCGGCGCACCACGCCGTCCTGGATGACGCGCAGCAGCTTCGCCTGAATCGGCTTGGACATCTCGATCAGCTCGTCGAGGAACAAGGTGCCGCCGTTGGCCGTCTCCAGCAGGCCCGGCTTGTCCCGCACCGCGCCCGTAAAGGCACCCTTGCAGTGACCGAACATCTCCGATTCGAGCAGCGTCTCCGGCAACGCGGCGCAATTGATCGCCACGAGCGGGCGACTGCTGCGGCGACTGTGATGATGGATGAACTGGGCGACGAGCTCCTTGCCGGAGCCGCTCTCGCCGGTGATGAACACCGAGGCGTCCGTCGGCGCGACTCGCCGCGCCAGGGCGATCGCCCGGCGGAACGTGGGCGACGTCCCCAGGACCGCCACCTTCTCACTGTTGCCGTGTTCCTGCTCGAGCCGCCCCTGCAACGCGCGCGTTTCCCGCGCCACCAGCACGGTGTGGGCGGCACGCCCTACTAGGACTTGCAGGTGCGTGGCGGAGAATGGCTTGGGGAGGTAGTCCCAGGCGCCTGCCCGCAGCACCTCGATCGACGAATCGACGCTCGGATTGCCCGTCATCATCACGACGAGCATGTCGGGGCGTACGTCCAGCGCAGCCCGCAGCAGGGCCAGCCCGGGCACCTGCGACATGTACAGATCGATCAGCACGATGTCGAAGGGCGAGCTCTTGAGGGTTTGCAGCGCCTCATCGCCGCGACCGCACGCTGCCGCCGTGTAACCCTGGCTGCGCAACAAGGTTACGCAGCTCTCCCGCAGCGTACGCTCGTCGTCCACGATCAGGATGCGCACGCTGGCGCGTGACGCGGTGCTGATGGGGAGCAGGCGAGTGACGTCGTCTTGGAGGGGGGGAGCCTCGGGCGCGTTCCGGGCCCGTGGCGGGACTGAGACCGATGTCGGGATGGACGGACTGCTCATGATTCGACCTCTCGCCCCGTGCTTTCACTTGTAGGTGCGCCGGGGGCACCTCACCCGCTGGCGAAGCGCCGCACGGCGCCCGGCCATATGCAGGGTTCGGGCCGAGGCGCCGACCCCGCAACGCGGGTTGTAAGGGCCCAAATACGCGCCATTTGGCCTTCCTGTCAAGCGGCACTGTCAGCGATCTGCGACACTGTTGCTGTCCGCCGCCGCAACGCCCGCGCGGCCACGGGCGGACGAGGCGCGCGGCGGCGCGGCCGCCGCCCAGACGGTGGCGTCGCGCCAGTGAGCGGCGCTCGCGGTACTAGCCTTGCGGTGGCGCGGTGCGCCGGCACGCCTGGTCCCGTTCGCTGCCGATGGCGTAGTCACCCGAGGGAGGCCGTGAGACCGCGATGGCGACC
>Ga0137399_10000230_pt1 | contig 20736 bp, 11 predicted proteins | sample czorhiz316metaG_FD_104810 | JGI IMG/M metagenome (GOLD analysis project Ga0137399, IMG submission 104810) | Vadose zone soil microbial communities from Angelo Coast Range Reserve, California, USA - czorhiz3.16 metaG | ecosystem: Environmental > Terrestrial > Soil > Vadose zone | place: USA...
AATGGAACGGTAACCAATCATAACCCTGGTGGCATAACGGTTCCGTATGGATATCAAGCGGTCGTTCGGGTTACTTTTTCGTACAGAGTATCTAACGCCAATCTCTCCTTGAGGGTACTAATTCCTCTTCTTAACAACCAACTTGCGATCACGTCCATCCCCGAATCTGAACCATTCGTCAGTTCTCAAAACTGGAATTCGGCTAGCTTCGACATGGTCCTTCCGAGTAACACCGCCATGTTCACTGTGAGGCTACAGGGAACTGGATCTGACGGATGGTTGGAGTTGAAAAATGTCAAGATTGCGGTCAATCATCTCAAATTGGACAGCGGATCGCCTTTTGGAGTTGTCCTTCCAATCCGAGGAACATCCCCTCAAGCACTTGGCACTTACTCAGGCTCCTCGTATATGCAACTCCGAGGCAACGGTAACATCATCGTTAGAGACGAAAATATCACAATTACAAGTCCAGACAAACCTACGTGGATCACTCTAACTACAATCCCCGGCTCTTTCGTCTCTGCTTCCGGGAGCTTGGAGATCATCGACCTGATCGTCAGTGACCGATCACTTCACGTCGGGCAATCTAGCTCAAGCACCGAGGCAGGGGCATACGATTCAATCACGACAAATTCGACGGCGAACATTGTATTCGCCCGAATGTTTAGTCCCGGCTACTCACTGGAGGACAACGGTAGATCCCTAACGTCCACACCTACTCTTGATGGAATGAATCTCTTCTTGGGCGTCGGAACCGGCGTTCACAGGGTTGTCGTCGCTTCTCTTACTTCTATGACAGTAGCATATTCGATGACATTGCTGTTGAACGCAGGAATTCTTGTCATAATCATGCGACGCAGGGTCTCTTCTCTCTTGACGAAGGTTGGACTCAAATCAACTCCGAAGTGATTTCGTACGGCCGACTGAGGTTGGGAGAAAAACATCAAAGAGTATCAAAGATAGATGATTACTGGTGACCTGAGAGATGGTTGAGAGAAATTTCGATGCACTGTGGGCTGGCAAGAGAGTCGTGGTCACGGGTGGTGCAGGATTCATAGGTTCACATTTGACCGAGGAACTTGTCCGCGTTGGGGCCAAGACAAAAGTCGTCGACTCTTTTGTTAGCGGCTCAAGAGACAATTTGCGGAAACTCTCTGACCGAGTCGAGGTGGTACGTGCGGATCTCACGGACCCCGATGAGTGTGTCAGGATTTGCTCCGACGCCCAAATAGTCATGAATTTGGCTGCGAAGGTGGCAGGCGTCGCCTACAATAGCAATCATTCGTCAGAGATGTTTGTGACGAATGTTAGAATAGGGACGAATATGCTTGACGCCGCTAGAATCGCTGACGTGGATAGGTTCCTGTGCGTAAGTTCTGCCTGCGTGTACAGCAGAGACGCATCGGTTCCGACCGCCGAAGAGGAGGGATTCTTGAAAGATCCCGAATCCTCGAACTTGGGATACGGATGGGCGAAGCGTATGCTCGAGGTCCAATCGCGACTTTACGCAGATCAGTATGGAATGAAGATCGCGATTGTTCGACCGTTCAATACCTACGGGCCGCGAGACCATTTCGATTCGTTAAACAATCATGTCATACCATCTCTGCTAACGAGAGTCCTAAGAGGAGAAGACCCTCTCGTAGTCTGGGGGAGCGGTCAGCAAAGTAGATCTTTCGTATATGTCTCGGATGTGGTTCGGGGCATGATGTTGGCCATCGAGAGATACGCCCAAGCCGACCCCCTTAACATAGGCAGCAATGAGGAAATATCAATTGGAAATCTTGCCCGCCTAATCGTTGGGCTCGCCAGACCCAACACAACGATAACGTTTGATCCATCGAAGCCTCAAGGGCAACCCCGTCGGTGCCCAAGTATTGACAAGGCGAGAACCAAGATCGGTTTCGAATGCTCGACCGAGTTGAAGACAGGATTATCGAACACACTCCGGTGGCTCAAGGATCCCAAGAACAACATCGAAGGTATATCCCTTGAAACGCATGCATTCGAAGCTTAGCGTGTTCACTTGCACTCATTTCTTTACCACGGGTCCAGGAAATGAATTGGAAGAATTTCTTCAGTCTAAGACAACCTACCTCGCTTGTGCTTTTCATCCTTTTTATTATTCTCACCTGAGACACACGTTTGTGAGGATATACGAGAGCGGTAGCCTATCTCGAACGCTATACTTCAGAACCCTTCCTAAGTTTGGAACTCTCAATTATGTTAGGGACTTCGCTCTCACGTTGACGATGCCAATTGCTCTCAGGAGGAAGTTCGACTATTTCATAGGCTCCAATCCGCTTAATGCGCTGGCAGGAATCCTTCTTCGAAGACTCGGCTTTGTCCAGGATGTGGTCTTCTACAAGATCGATTACGTTCCCAAGAGGTTCGCTAACCGGGTCTTGAACACATTGTACAACAGGCTTGATAGATTCTCCTCAGAGCACTCCGATTGGACTTGGAATCTCGCGCAGACGATGATCAAAGAGCGATCTAAACGTGGCTTGCGGCTGAGTCATCAGTTAGTTGTTCCCATTGGAACCAACTTTGAAAGAATTCGAAGGGCACCTCCCTCGCAAGTTATTCCAAGTCGACTAGTATACATGGGCTCGTTGAGGCAAGGGCAAGGAATCCAGCTTGCTGTCGAAGCCTTTAGTGAGATCAAGAGAGAGTTGTCCCAAGCGGAACTCGTTATCGTCGGAAATGGACCGTTGGAGAAAGAACTCAAATCAAATGTCACTAAGCTTGGACTCGATTACTGTGTAACATTCACTGGCCAAATCCCAAGCCATGAAGAGGTTGAGAGGATCCTGACCACGTGCGGAATCGGACTCGCGCCTTATGAGCCCTCGACCGACAACTACACACAATATACCGAGCCAGGCAAAGTGAAAGTGTATCTCGCGTGTGGGTTACCCGTCGTTATCACGAGAGTCCCAGAAATAGCCAGAGACATAGAGCAGAGCGGGGCTGGCGTCGTCATCGATTACAATGCTCATGACCTCGCGGTCGCAATTGAGACACTGATTAGAGACGAATCAACCTACTGGAAGGCCAGATCAGCAGCTATTTCGTTTGCGTCTCGATACACATGGGATTCGATCTTTGAGACAGCTTTTAGCTCAATGCTCAACGGCAGTTCTTGATAGCTGAACCAAAGTGACCCCCAATGTTACATCACAACACACCTTTCCGCTTAACGGGGGTCTCATTTCGGCATGACAAACAGCTTACGATTGCCTACATGCTACCAAAATTGCATCAAGATCTGAAGGCCGTATGTTCTTGGGTGTGGTAGGCCGAATCATTTCCACTGTAGCATCCAGCCGCTATGCACGAAAGCTCGTTGGAGTCTCTCTCAGTTTAACATGTGCGGTTTCATCGAGACTAAGATGGGACCCGATAGTCCAAGTTCAGTTGGGACCCCTTGGGGTAGATGCAAGATTCGCATTTCATTTGTTGAACAGAGACTTGTCCAATTTGGTGGAGATCTTTGTCAATCATGTCTACGACAAATATTGCCCCATTAACAATGGGGACCTCGTGATAGACTGTGGTGCTTACGTGGGAGAATTCACGGTCCAAGCTGCTAGGAAAGTCGGCGGAGAAGGCCTTGTACTGGCTTTCGAGCCAAATCCATTGAGTTTTCCTCTCTGCAAGGCGAACATAGAGCGGAATAGCCTGAAAAATGTCAGACTATTTTCAAACGCTCTTGGCGAAACGGACGGCAGAGCACACTTTCAAGTAGACAGCGTGAACCTCGGCGCGAGCAAAGTAATCCCAGCTAAGGATCAGGGGCCAACGTCTGGCGTTAGCGTAATGACGCTCTCGCAATTCATTGGTTATTTCGACCACAGAACAGTCAAGCTCCTGAAAATTGATGTTGAAGGATTTGCGATGAAGATAGCGAGCGGCGCAACAGACCTATTCGCTAGGAAACTAGTCCAGAATGTGTCTGCCGAAATACATCCTGGAGAAGAGGGGTTGCAGGAATTCCTTGAGAGCTATGGATTTAGATGCTCCCGGGAGGAGAACTATCTCTACGCCACGCTCTAGAAATCTCTGCAAGATTTCAGAGCCCGCTAAATCGAGCCTCCAATCGTTAACTCTCTACGTAGAATCTAAGGTAGGTCAATACTCGTAGTCCGATATACGAGCGTGAATTTCTGACGAAAACAATCTGGTGGCCCCACCGTAGCGTAGAGATGGCAAGAGTATTTCCCGATCGGAGATTTTCGGGATAGAGTTCAGCGACCGGGACAAGTAAGGGATTCATGAGTCTGCGAAAGCTTATCACGCCTGCTCGATCACAAACCGACTCTGAGAGATTGGAGTAAGTGGCGAGCCTTTCCCCGGGAAGATCTTTCTGGCAAGGAAAGACTGTTCTCGTCACCGGATCAAGCGGATTTGCTGGGCGAAACTTATCCATACTTCTCTCAAATCTAGGTTCAAGGGTTCGTTGCTTTGTTAGATCCAAGAACGATTTCCCGGTGAGCGAGCCGGGCATTAGCCTTCTAGTGGGAGACGTCCAAGACTACCAAAGCGTACTAGATGCTCTCGAGGGTGTCGATGCGGCCTTTCATCTCGCGGCAATCACCTTGATACCAGAAACAAGGGCTAAGACCTTCAATACATTCGCTACCAATGCGCTTGGAACGCTCAATTTTCTCATGGCAGCTAAGGCGCAAGACGTTTCGAAACTAGTCTATGTTAGCACGTGTCATGTCTACGGGAAGCAGGACAAGCTCCCGATAACCGAGGACACGGCTCCCAGGCCGATCGACATCTACTCGGCCAGCAAACTATCGGGTGAAAGTCTAGCGCTTTCTTTCGCAGAGATGCATGGAATGAACATCTCTATCAGTCGAGCTTTCAACCACTATGGACCTTACCAGAGGTCCGACTTCCTCGTTCCGTCTATCATCCTGAGATTGTTGAGGGGTGAGAGACTTGCGATGGGCAATCCTACTCCCACAAGGGACTTCAGCTATGTCGAGGACATTGTCCGAGGCTACGCTCTTCTCGGAGAAAAAGGCCGGTCTGCAGAGATCTACCACTTTAGCAGCGGAGAAGAGAGATCAGTCCAGCAGATAGTTGAGACTGTCATGAAGATCAGCGGGGTCAAGTCTGAAGTGCACTGGAATCCAGACGCCCGACGCGTCGACATTCCGAGAAGCGTGGGAGACTACTCCAAAGCGGAAAAGGAACTCGGCTGGACGCCGCGCGTTGATTTCGAGGACGGGATGAAGAAGACCGTGGCGTGGTACCGGTCGCAGTTAGACCAGCGGAATCCTGAGATGATCCATGTCCCAAACGCTTGACCGGATAAGGCCCTATCTCCGGAAACACTTCCAGCTGAACAAGACAGAATTCGTCCCCGGCAAGACCCGGATCCCTCTCACCATACCCACCTACGGCTCAGAAGAGGTGGAGGAGGCCATTGACAGTCTACTCTCAACCTGGGTGACAATGGGAGCCAAGGTGAAAAAGTTCGAAGAAGCCTTCGCCCAGTACAACGGCTCCAAACACGCCGTAATGGTCAACTCAGGAAGCTCCGCAAACCTACTCGCCCTCTCAGTACTCACCAACCCAATCCTCCCAGACCATATCGAGAAGGGCAGCGAGATCATCACACCCGCCGTCACCTGGGCGACAACCGTCTATCCAATCGCGGACGTCGGCTGCACACCTGTCCTTGTGGATGTTGACCCACAAACCTTCAACATACTGCCTGAAGAAGTGGAGAGAGCCGTCACGTCAAAGACCCGGGCGGTAGTCCCGGTCCACCTCTTGGGTCGCCCATGCGAATTAGGCGAGATCAACCGTATCGCCGAAGAACACGACTCGTTTCTCATCGAAGACGCATGCGAGTCAACAGGAGCCGAGATTCAAAGTAAGAAGGTCGGCAGTTTTGGCGACATGGGAACTTTCAGCTTCTTCATCAGCCACCACATCTCAACGATCGAGGGCGGAATAGTCGTAACCGACGACGACAACCTCTACGAGTATCTCAAGGCTATGCGCGCGTTCGGCTGGGTAAGAGATCTCAGAGAGAAGGAGAACTACTCCTCCGCCAACAAAGGAATAGACCCCAGATTCCTCTTCATAACACACGGCTACAACCTTCGCCCCACGGAAATCCAGGGCGCATTCGGAATCCATCAGATTCGCAAACTGGACAGTTTCATCAATCAACGACGCGAAAATGCGGCCTACTGGACAAAGAAACTTTCAGACTACGGGGACCAGCTGATCCTACCAAGCGAACCGGAACACGCGAAGCACGTCTACTTCGGGTATCCCATCACCGTGAGACCGAACGCCGGCTTTACTCGAGCCGAACTTGTGAATCATATGGAGAAGAAACTAATCGAAACCCGGCCCATCATGGCCGGAAATATGGCTGAGCAACCAGCAATGAAACACGTACCTCACAGAACAGTGGGAGAACTCCCCAACTCTCAGATGATCATGCGACAATCATTCTTCTACGGCAACCACAACGGAATAGGAACGCAAGAAAGGGAGTACATCACAGATACAATCATCGAGTTCTTAGAACACGCGTCGAAGCGCTAACGGCGCTTCAAACATAGGTCGCCATTATTTGCCCTAGGGAGGACCGGCCGCGTCTCTCTGGGGTGCTCTCTTCCGTCACGAACAAGAGTGGCGTACCCAAGCCCACAGCAGGAATCACAGCCTTCCTCAACACCAGTAACCGACGCCTCAACCGTCGGCGTCTGCGCGAACCTGCCTTATGATTTGTACCGAAACGAACGTTCTATCTTGGCTACGCTTAGACCTACCCGCAAAATACCACAGCACCTCAGGCAGACGTTTGTTGCTCGCTGAGGGACGAGACCGAAGCTGATTTAACACCAATCCATTTCTCTGACTAGTCATCGAGAAAGCAAACCCTTGAGGGTCTTCATTCTCCTCATAGTGATCCTATCGGCCACTCTCCTTGGCGGCACCATGTCGACACCAGCTGCCGCTCAGCCTGTTTCATCAAATCTTCTAGCCCAAAAGATGCAGGCGGCGTGTTCCTTTCTCAATAGTCTGTACAATCCCCCGCTGGGGCTGGCAAGAACCACCGCCAACAGCAACATCTACTACATCGCCAGCGATAACCTACTGGTTGAGAAGGCACTCTCGCCCTGCAATTCCACAACCCGCCCAGCCATCAACCAGTCAATCAGCTCCTGTTGCGACAACGGCAACGATCGGATGCACGAGGCGCTGCTTGGAGTTCAGATTCCTCTTCCAATCACCCTTCCTCTCACTTACACCATAGCGGAGTCCGCGGTCGGCAGACAGTTCCGAGGCGTCTCTCCAGCCGCCGCCGGTGGCAACTACACCGTTCTCTGGGAGTTTCACAACGCCACCGGAACATTTCCCGACTGCACATACTCAGACGTCACTGTCTACACAGCCCTAGAACTGAGACGAGAGGGAAACACGACTGGGGCGCAGCACGACATGGAATGTCTCAATCTCATGTTTGACGGTCGAGGTATGGCGGACGAGGCCTACAAGGGTGGTCCGTTCATCCAATATGGACTCTATCAGACCTACAAGCTCGCGCTCTACATCTACGCTCTCCAGAAAATCTCCGGATCACACTTCTACGCATACGAAGAAAACCTCCTCCGATCACAAGGCCCGGACGGCGGCTTCCACACAGGGTACGACCAGATCGGAACATACGCCGGAACACAAGAAAACGCGGAGACAACCGCCATCGCCATGATAGTCCTCTCCAGCCTGTCGGCAGCAAACCCCTTCCTGTTCCCGATCTTCTCGATTCCCTCATGGATAGTCTACTTCTTCGCCGCCTGGGCCCTGATCGGTGTAGGAGTAGTTGTCTCTGTTCTCCTCTACGAACGGAGGAAACAGAAACAATCCTTCCAGACCAAGCACTAGAACCGATTTCCTTCCCGTCAGGTTCCTTCCATGCTCCTCGCGATCCAAACACACTCTTCTGAGTTTCATCCACGCGGCTGGTCGGGTGTGAATGCATGATCACAATAAATCTGAAAGAACTCGGAAAGGATGTAGGACCCGCTATCAACTACTTGCGATCTCGATCGGATGACCACGTCCAGGTCAAGGGAAGCCAAGTAAAGCTCCCGCACACAAGCGCGCGAGCAGCAAAACTACTTCTCCACAAATTCTTGCGTCAGCTTCGGCTTGAAGAATACAGAATCGTCGTCGTCCATTCGGGATTGATTGATGTGCGTCCCCCAGAAAAGGAGAAACGTCCGCGTGCCCGACATGTTGAAGGTGCGAAGCCGTCAGCTTGGGAGACGATTCCCGATCTCTGGTACACTACTCCCCCAGGCATCATCCGCCAGGCCAAGAGGAGCAAGAGAGAGATGAAGCGGACGATGAGAGGACTCTAAGCAACCGAGCCTAAGTGACGTTGACTGTTACTGTGACAGAGCGTGAGACTGGTCCACTTGTTCCCGTCACCGTGATCGTATAAGCGCCGACTGGCGTCCTGTGCTGTGCTCTCACGTTGAGTGTCGAAGTGGTCTGCCCTCCTGACGTCAAAGCGACAGATGAGCTACTAAGCGACGTTCTTGGACCCGCTGTGGAAGAAACTGTTGTTGAGAGGCTTATGGTTCCCGTGAACCCATTCAAGCTAGTCAGAGTGATCAGGCTGTTTCCAGATGTACCGCGAGGCAGACTCAGCGACGATGGGCTGATGGAGAGGGAGAAGTCTGATACGACGACGAGAACGGAAACAGAGTGCACCATCGACCCACTCGTTCCCGTAACAGTTACCGTGTAATTCCCGACACTGCCAGAAGCGACCGACAGTGTTGATGTGGCGGTTCCGCCAGAGCCGAGGGTCAGGCTTGTCGGGTTAATCGACGCTGTCAATCCTGTTCCGGCCAAGACTGAGAGGGAGACCGTGCCAGAGAAACCTCCGATGCTTGTAACGGTCATGGTTGATGTTCCTGAAGAGCCCGCGAGTATCTGAAGAGTAGTGGCGCTTGATGCGAGACTGAAATCGGACGACTGCGAGACTGTTAGAGTCAGAGAGACGGAGTGTGAGAGGCTACCACTTGCTCCCATTACCAGGATTGTGTAAGCGCCTGGAGTTGTGGATGCGGATGTGGTAATTGACAGAGTTGATGTTGCTGAACCTCCCGAAGACAGGGTGAGGCTTGAGCTGGTCAGCGAGACGACTGGTGGACTGCTTGTAGCCGGAGAGACACTATCCGTCAACGTTACCGTTCCAGAGAAACCATTCAGACTCGTTACCGTGATGGTTGAGCTAGAGCTGGCTCCGCGCTGCAGCGTGAATGAGGTCGGGTTTGCGCCGATCGAGAAATCAGCCGCAGAGCTGACCGATACCGTTACAGTGGTCGAGTGCGACAGGGATCCACTCGTCCCTGTTACCGTGACCGTATAGGTGCCTGTGTTTGAAGAACTGACAGACAGGGTCGAAGAGCCTGTTCCACCTGACGAGAGGGAGATACTTGCCGGGCTCAGCGACATGCTGGGACCTGCCAGGGAACTCGTTGAGGATAGAGCTACGGTTCCCGCAAAACTGTTCAGGCTTGTCAGCGTAATTGTCGAAGTAGCGGTAGACCCGGAATTGGTGCTGAGCGAGGCCGGGCTCGCACTGATGCCAAAGTCAGGTGCAGGCGAAGTGGGATTGAAGAACTCCGTCATCGCCGTCGCACTACCATCTCCCGTGCTGAGACTAGCCAAGTTCCAGTTCGTCTCGATCGTCTTCGGGAACGAGTAGTGGTTGTAGAGGTTGGTTGAGCCGAAGCCGGTCCTGGCCGCGGATCCAGCCCAGACAGAGTAGACGCAGCTCTCACTGCTACCGTTCAGCGGACAGTATCCGTTGCCCTCGTCGAAGGTTATGAAGAGAGCCGACCGTCCCGCCTTGAACGTGTTACTATTCAGAAGATTTGGCACTAGGCTCTTCAGATAATTATCTCCCGTGGTGATAGACGCGGAACAGATTCCACTTGCACCCCGCATATCGTTACAATCGTTCGGCGTCAGCCACATGAAGTTAGGCGCAGAACCAGAGTTGAGATCGTTAATCAGAACACAGTCCGTAACGCCACAGGTACTTGGATTCGCGAGAACAAGCTGGTTACAACGAGCAGTGTTACTCGAAATATCCTGGAAGGAGATGAACGGATTATGAATCGGCTCATACGGCTCATGAGAGCTAGAGTCACAACCCGACGCAACATTCTGGTTCTCAAAATATCCCTTCCAGCTAAGGCCCGCTGCCTCAAACCTGTCCACAAGATTAGGCGCAGTTATCGTAGGACAACCCGACGAGGTACACCCAAGAGTCGATCCGCCGATCAGGGCGATGTAGTTAGGCTGACTCGTATTGATTAGCGAGAGATAACGCGAGCCAATTCCGTACCCGTTCGCCAGACCCGCCATGTAAGGAGCCGGCCCACTAGTCAAGCATGGAGGAGGACTGTCACGGCAAATATCGAAAATGCCCTGGTTCTCCATCATGATGATCACCACATGGTCGAAGAGACTCCCGCTAGGAGGGGCCGAGACCACGGGCTCCGCAGAGCCAATGGCTGGACCAGTTGCGAGATTTGCTACTTGCCAGACTGATACGACCATCAGAGCGAACGTGAAAACTGTAAGAATTCCAGTATGACTTCGCATAACGACTCGGTGAGACGCATTCTCGCGTATTTATTCACGCCCCCGCAAAGGATATCCAATTGTATCCCCCGAACTGGTTTCACTAGCCCAAGCGGGCCCAAGTCCTACCTCGGTCTGGAAACATTCCAGCGAGGAAGAGTCAACGCTCGACTAGGGAACCCTAGCAGAAATGCTTCCAGTATCCGGCTGTCTAGGCGACGATGCTAAACGTGCCCTTCGTCACCGGAATAATTGTTGGCTTGATGATATTCGCTGAAGAATCGATCCCGGAGCCGTATTGAAGGTTGATGGCGAAACTGTATCTCAACCCAACGCTCGCACTAGTGAAGGGCTGGGAGAGAGTAACGGTCAAAGAGGCTCCCGGCCGCAGCAGCGTCACCGAAGTCTTCAGCGTAAAGGTCTGGTTTGAGCCGGAAGCAGTACCAGCTATCACCACCTGGACATAGGAGGGGCTCTGACCAGTATTACTGACAGTCATGGTCCAAGTCTCAACTCCACCGTTCCTGCTCAGACTCAGCCTGTGACCCCAGGAGACGCGGCTCTCCGTCAGCGATGTAACCGAGGTTGAGGATACGATGATTGGAATGGCGACGGTGTGAGCGAACGAGCCACCACTCCCCACCACTGTCACATTGTAGTTTCCAGCCTGAACAGTCGAAGCCACCGATATAGTCAGGGTTGAGACGCCGGAGCCGCCTAGAACCGGGTTCGGGCTGAAGGCCGCAGTAATTCCTGCCGGAGCGTTATACAATAGTAACACGGGACCTGTGAATCCGCGAATCGGAGAGACCGAAATTGTTGAAGCGGCTGAGAATCCGGATGCGATGATCAATCCAGACGCACTGGTTGTCAATGTAAAGTCTGGAGGCAGAAGCACCGTCACACTCATAGTCGCCGAGTGCGAGCCAGCAGTCGAGCTAGCAAAGAGGCCTATGGTGTAGGTTCCAGGACTCGTAGTGACGGCAGCGCTAACTGTAACGTTCACGACAGCTGTTCCACCAGCCGAGAGAGACACCATCGAGACACTAGGCGCAGCAATTACTCCCGCTGCGGAAATTGTCGGTAAGAGTTCTACTGGTCCCGTAAATCCGTTGAGGCTCTTCACCGATAGGACCGTCGAGCCTGAAGATCCTGCTTGAACAGTCAATGACGAGGGGCTGATGGATAACGAAAAGTCGGGCTTGGGCGCGATGTACAGCTGGACGTTCACCGAGTGGGTGATCCCGCCTCCCGTGGCGGTCACGTTGATCGAAAAGTAGCCTATGACATTGGTGCCTGCTGAGACTGTAAGGGTGGTAAGTGTGGTCCTCCCCGCCGTCACGGCTATCGTACTATTTGCAATAGAGACTGTTGGACCCTGGAGCGACATTGTGCTGGTAAGAGTGACCGTGCCCGCGAAGGAATGCAAGCTAGTCACGTTGAGGGTAGAGGTGCCGGATGAGTCTTGAACTATAGAAAGGGTAGGTGGGTTGGCTATGAGTGCGAAATCAGGCGCTGGAGCTATCGTGAACGTTACGTTGAGAGCGTGTCCGACGGGAGTGCCCGATGGTGTGTTGAAGCTGCCGACGAGCACGATGGTGTAGTTGCCTAGGGCAGCCGTTGGAGACGCTGAGATCGTCAACGTTGTCGAGACTGTCTGGTTATTCTGGACAAAGAGAATGCCCATTCCGATCGATACCGTTATCCCTGGAGTAGGCGGCAGGAGCAACGCCCTGAGACTCACGAAGCCGCTGAGACCGTTAAGACTAGTGACAGTTACAGTGGAAGTGCTCGACGCGCCCTGAAAGACAGTCAGTGGACTGGGCTGGACCTTTAGCGAGAAATCGAACGCTGTCACAAGGACAGTCACGAAGCTCGTCACGTTTAGGCCGCCACCAGAACCAGTCAGTGTTACCAAGTAATACCCTGCGACAGGGTGGGCTGAGACTTTGATAGTCAGAAAAGCGGTGGTAGAAATGACCGTGGAGTTGAGCGTCACCGTTGCTGGACTCATAGTCACGTTCAACCCGGCCGGGGATGAGGACGCTGAGAGGTGTACGGGCCCACTGAACCCGTTGAGAGCGGTGAGTATTACCGACGTGTCACCGGTCGTTCCCGCGTTGAGCTGGAGGAACGAGAGAACAGGCTCCAGAGTGAACGAGGTCCCAGTTACTTGAATCTGTACGAGAAGAGTTCGCACAATCCTTCCGCTAGTAGCCTGGATGACCAACGCGTAGAAGCCTGGAACGGTCGACAAGGGCGCGGCTATCGTGACGTTGGATGTGACTGTCCCTCCCGAAGCGACAGAGACGATCTTCGGTGAAAAAGTAACTGAGAGGGCTGATGTCGATGTGGTATTGAATCCCGTCACGACCACGATCGCGGTCAGATTCACGTTCCCACTGAATCCACCCTGGCTTCTAACCGTCAGAGTACCCGTGGAGGAGCTTCCCCGAGGAACAGTCGGGAAAGATGGACCGAATAAGAGCGAGAAATCAGGAGTAGTTACAACTACGAAGATGGATGTGAACCGCGTCAGGTTACCGCTGGTACCCTGAATAGTCAGATACGACGATTGCGAGACAGCGGTCGGGCTAGCTGAGACAGTTAGCGTAACCGTTGCAGACCCACCGCTAGTAAGCGTAACGTTGCGACTGCTCAAGGTCGCGTTGACACCCGGGAAGAATCCGTTGGTTGAGAGAGTAACAGTACCATTGAACCCGTTCAAGCTAGTTACTGTGAACGTCGACTGAGCGGACCCTCCCGGGTTGAGCTGTAAGGCGAACGGTGGATTGAATGAGAGAGAGAAATCCGGCGCTGTAACGCTGACGAAGACAGACGTGAACCGCGTAAGATTGCCGCGGGTGCCCTCAATGGTCACAAAGAAGGACTGTGACGGTGCAGACGGGCTTGCCGCGACTGTCAGAGTCACCGAAGCGGACGCCCCACTCGTAAGCGTGACGTTGGACTTGCTCAGGGTCGAATTGACACCTGAAAGACCGAATTGGAACATTGAGAGAGTAACGGTCCCGTTGAATCCGTTGAGGCTGGTTATCGTGATCGTCGACTGCGCAGACGACCCGGGCTTGACCTGCAGCGAGAACGGATTTGGCTGAAGAGCAAAATCAGGCGTGATAACCTGGACGCCGACGAAGTAGGTATGAGTTATCAAACCAATAGTAGCGTTCAACATCACATAATAGCCACCACCCAGCAGCCCGCGTGGCACCTGGACAGTCAGAGTCGTCGTCGCCGTTCCGTTTGCAACGAGATGCACCAGACCGCTGCTGAGAGTCGCATTAAGAATCGAGACCGTTGATAGAGTAACATCCCCGCTCAATCCGTCGATACTGGTCAGAGTCACCGTACCAGTAGCGGAGTCTCCGGGCTTCAACGAGAACGAGAATGGGAAGACCGAGATCGAAAAGTCTGGACCGATGACGTTCAGCTGTATGTAGGTTGACCGGGTGAGATTCCCTCCCGTCGCAGTCACTTGGAAGTAGTTGTTCCCGGGCAGAGTAGTTAGGGGAACGGAGAACGTCAATACTGTAGTTACGGTCCCGTTGGCTACCGGGGTCAGAGTCGTGATGCTCGGCGAGACAGAAATCCGACTGCCAGAGTATGTAGTCGTAGTGATTGTGACTGGCGCCTTGAAATTGTCAAAGCTCGTCAATGATATCGTGGAATTAGCTGTCTCTCCCTGACGGAGAGTGAAGAACGACGGGGACGCAAAAAGGGAAAAGTCGGGCCCAACGACCTGCACCTGGAAGAAGTTCGAATGCTGGATCTGCCCGGATGTACTGAACACGGTTAGATAGTAGTAGCCTGGACTCATGCTGAGTGGCACGTCGACAGTGAGCGTCGAGTTCGCAGTACCTCCCCGGGACAGGGCCACGCTGGCCGGACTTATCGAAACCTGAAGGCCAAAAGGTGAGGAAGTAGAGAGACTGACACTGCCAGTGAAATTGTCAACGCTTGACAGAGACACCACCGACCTTCCAGAGCCACCCTGCGAAATGGTGAGAAATCCGGGGTTGAAGAAAGTGGAGAAGTCAGGACCGATTATCTGAACAGTCATGTATAGGCTTCGAATCAGGTTGCCACTCGTAGCCGTTAACGAGAGACTATAGTATCCCGGAGTCACACCGTTCGGAACAGTCACGGTGAGAAGAGCCGTGGAGGAGAGCCGCGTAGAGTTTAGGGTTACACTGCTAGGAGTCACCAGGGCAGTGAACGGTCCGAACAGATTGGTGGTTACGTCTATCACACCGGAAAAGCCTCCGACGGCAGAGAGGGTCAGAGTAGCGTTTCCAGTATGGCCAGTTTGAAGAGTTATGAAGTAACTACTGCTTCTGAACCTAAAGTCGGGTCCAGTGACATTGAGATTGACGTAAACGCTGTGAAAGATGTTATTCACGCTCGATCCAGATACGTAAGCTGAATAGACGCCCGGAGGGCCCGTCGCTGGCGTCGAGACAGTCAGAGTAGTGTTAATCGAACCTCCTGGGGCGAGGATCAGCGAGGAGGCCGCGAGAGAGGCCGTCACTGGACTATAGGAAAAGGTTGACAGAGACACTGTTCCCGCGAAGCCAAAGATGCTGGCCAGAGTGATCGTCGAGGTTGCGGACTGCCCTTCTTTGAAGGTTAGGAAGTTAGGGGTTGCGGTCATGCGGAAGTCTGGTCCTGTAACGTTTACGAGAATAGAGATCGACCGGTAGAGGCTCCCGCTTACAGCGTTAACGTAGACATTCGAAACCGAGGGAGGAGCTCCAGGATTTGCCAAGACCTTGAGAATCGCCTGAGCCTTCGTGGCTGTCGAGTTGAGCGTTACCGAGGTCGGAGAGATAGTGGGTGTGATTGGACCGTATGACTGGATTTGCAGATTAACTGTTCCCGTGAACAGACCTCTACTTACAACTGTGATTGTCGAGTTTTTCGAAGATCCTCCAGACAGAGTTAGATTGCCAGGGTTTGCATTGATAGTGTAATCAGGCGGCGCAATTGTAACGGCTATGATAGCATCATGTTCTATGGTTCCGGTGGTCGCGTTTACGCTGACCAAGTACGTGCCCAGCGTGGTGGAAGCGTTTGACGAGACCGTTAAGACCGATGTTGCCATAGGTTTGCTGGACGATAGAACTAGACTCGTCGAGCTGATTCTCACGTTGGGTGGATGAGATGGGACAGTGCCCAACAGATTCGGAGTAAGGCCGATCGTTCCATTAAACCGGTTGAGACTCGCCAGATCCAACCGGTAGCTCGCAGTTTCGCCAAGGTGCGGTCCAGGTGTCTGAGCTGACGCGTCGAAGGAGAAGTCGGAATTAGTGTCGGGCGTCCAGATGTTTGTCGCCGTGGCTTCGAAGAAGATTTGAGTAATCGTGGAACCCGACGGCGATGTGAAATTTGCGTTCTCGTACGCTTCAAGCAATAGTCCAGTCTTGACATCCCAGTAGTAAGCGGCTTTCACAGACTGGTATGGTGATTGATAGGTTATGTTGAGTAAGTTGACGCTTCGCAGTGCACCAGCATAGACCTCGTTAACGGTCTCATTGACTGAGACAGGAAAGTAACCAGGGTTCTTGAAAAGCGAGTCCCCGGCACTGAGGCCTCCGGCAAGCAAGTATGGAACGAGGTTTCCCTGACCAGTGTCCGTGGTCCCCGACAACGTCGCGTTTGTCATAGTACCGTTACGGTACGTCGTGATCAGCAGGGCGGTCACGGTATTTGTTGAAGTGACAACGCTCTTCACCTGGATAGCGAGCGAGCTAATGTTCCCCTGAAAAGGGGGATACGGTGTGGTATTGTTCACACTGAACTTTCCATAAGTTATCTCATCCCCCGCTTTAACGCCCGGAGCGTAATTGGTAACGGCGTAAGCGTGGGGAAAACTATGAAGCCAGACTGATGATAAGACGATGATTGCGAGCAGGACAGAATAGACGTTTAACTTTCTCAATAATCGTCCCGATTCTTGTTAACATTGGAAGTTAATAAAGCACTAGCGCCAAATCGTTTCTTCTCGCTATCTCGCGCTATACGGAAATAGCGATTGTGGACCCCTCATGTCTCAGATTCTTCTTCCCGACCTGTACTCAAATGTGCGCAGAAAGCCCTCGATTAGACTCACTATGACTCTCTGAAAGCCTATGTAGCCTACGCCCGCCCGCCGTTCTCCTGGAAAATGCTCTCGATTCCAAGGCTAAGGCTCAACCCTGACCCTGAGAGAATCAACCTCCTCCTCAACCGAGGCGCACCAATCATTCTAACAACTCTCGCGAGCCTCGTCATCTTCCACGGCTACCTCCTTATCCAAGAGAGCAACGGAGGCTCAGACCTCGTCAGCGCTGATATCCCCAAGAGTCTCATGCTGCTAAACGGCCAGAACCCATACTCCTCACAACCCTGGGCTTCACCCTACCCCCCACTACTCTTACTGACAGTCTCCGCATTAATCTGGATCGCCGGACTCTTCGCCTCCCAATCCTCCCTCGACCTTATCAGCCAACAACTCAGACTCCTCGGCCTCTTCGCCGACACCGCGGTCGCACTCATAATCTACCTAGCAATCCGCGCCCGAACCACCAATCCACTCCAAGCGCTCATACCACCCTGTCTCTTCCTAGCTCTACCCGCCATCAGCACCTCACCCCTCTACTTCTTCCACAGCGACACGTTCGGCTACCCGATCTTAGCCATCGCAGCACTCACACTCTCCCAACGCCGATACTTCACCGGAACAACTCTCTTAGCAACAGCCACCATCTTCAAAGTCCATCCCCTCCTAGCCCTACCCCTAGTAATGATCTGGCTCGTTCGTACCCAGACCCTGCGCAAGACCCTGCCAAGCCTAGCAAGCGCTGCAAGCATAACCAGCCTCGGACTCGTCCTCCCCTTCACCATTCCGGGCTACCAGCAATCCCTACTAGGCTTCAACCTCGCCAACCAGGGAAACGGAACCACAACTACCGCCATGAACCTGCTCAACACCATCCTACCAACAACACTCAAGCTCATCCCGACAGACTCCATCACCAACCAAGCATGGATCACAGCCACTGCCGCACTCTACATCATAATTCTAGGAACAGTATGGAGGAAAGCGAAGAGTCTCAGCCCCATCGACGTGGTCCTGCTCGGACTCATCGCATGGCTCATTCCTCTCAAGATTGTATACGCACACTACTTCGTCTGGGGAATCATACCCTTCCTCATGCGAGGACGACTCAAACAGACACTCATCATAGCCGGCCTCCTGCAACTTGCAGACACCCTCGCCTACTGGTCATCCTCACCCGGCAACAGCCCCATACCGGAGTTTGCGGCGTCCTACGGGCCGATACTGGCCAGCCTTGTCATCCGCTTCATAGGCGCTACAGTGCTAATCTTCGTCCTGAATTCGTTAAGGCGCAGTTCTACGGACACTCTTCCGGCGGCCGCCTCGCCAATCCGTATAGTCCTGTTGACAGATACGCGCTAGCGTCAGGGCCGTCCGGTCGCGAGATAGGTGAAACCCGCTTCCTCAGACTCCTTCCGTGTCCTAAGATTCCTCGTATCAAAGAGGATAGGACCATGATTCATCTGAGACTTCACTTCGGCAAGATCCACATCGCGAAACTCTGCATGGTTCGTCGCGATCAACACGGCGTCAACGCCCTTGACCGAATCAAGAATTGACCCTGCAGACTTGTACCGTAAGCTACCCGCCTTGATCGTATCGACAAAGGGATCGTAGGCGACAACCTTGACCCCGGATCGCTGGAATAACTTCAACAGGTCCACACTGGGACTTCTACGCGTATCCTTGACTCCTCCCTTGTACGCGAGACCCCAGAGCGCGACCTTGACCTTCCGCGGATTCTTCTTTAGCTTCCGGAACGTTTTGAGCAGTCTCTCCACCGTGTGCCTAGGCATTCCATTGTTCAGTAACTCTGCAGTAGAAACGATTCGTAATGGGAAGCCTGCTTTCTTCGCCTTGTAGACAAGGTAGAACGGATCCTTCGGGATACAATGCCCGCCAACCCCAGGTCCAGGATAATGGGCCATGAAACCGAAAGGCTTCGTCGCCGCCGCATCGATCGCCTCAATAAAATCAACCCCCAGTGCTTCATGCAACACCGCCAGCTCGTTGACCAGCGCAATGTTCACGTAACGGAACACGTTCTCCAACATCTTCGTAGCCTCCGCAACCGAGGGACCACTGACTGCGACAACCTTCGCTTGAAGAATCGTGCTGTAGAAGGCCGCACCTAGTCGCGTAGACTCCTCATTGACGCCACCCACAACCTTCGGAATGCTGCGAACGCCAAACGATGCGTTTCCATAATCGATTCTCTCCGGAGAATAGACCAGCGCAAAATCCGTTCCTGCAGACTTACCCCCGCGTTCCAGTAACGGCTCGAAGACCTCCTTGGTAGTCCCAGGGTAGCTTGTGCTCTCGACAATGATCAGCTTGTAATCATTCAGCTGGCTTCCTAGACTCTTCGCGACCGTTTTCAGAAAGGAGAGGTCGGGATCCTTATCCTTCTTGAGCGGCGTAGGCACGCAGACGATCGCAATGTCCGACTGGGGAACAGCCTCCGACAGTTTCGAATAGGCCTTGATCTTTCCAGAGCGTACGAGGGAGGGCAGGAGTTCTTCGCTGTACTTGTCCTCGACATAGCAGATCCCTTTGTTGATCTTCTCAACCTTGCCCCCATCGACATCGACTCCTAGAACGTTGAAGCCTGCCTGGGCTGACGCGACCGCGAGCGGCACTCCGACGTAACCGAGTCCAATGACACATACCGTCGCATTTTTCGAGGAGATTTTGTCCCCTAGTACCCCAGCGCTTGCTGCCAACTCTTAGTTGGGCCTTCTAGGCTTTCTGCTTCTGTTGTAGAGTCGGTGAGAATAATTCTCCATAATGTACTATTCTAGTTCCGCGTATTTCTTGCTTCGCCGCGACTTTGTTGATAATTGGTGTCGGAGACTGCTATTGTGAGGACGAGGGCTTCTCTTCAGTAGGAGAGGTCGGATCTTTCTTCTTCTGAGCCGGCATAATTCCGGTTATGACTGTTGTCATATTGGCTGGCATTTGCGGTGTCGTTGGTTGAGTAGGCGAAAGTACTGACGACCCCGTTGGCTGCTCGGACCTGAGAAACGGCAGTGGGCGTGGTGCATCTGATCCTCCGACTTGGTCTACCCTATGAACGGGAGACTGAGCAAATGATGTGACCGGCTGCACTGGCCGAGTACCCGTCACAGGATTCTGGCGAGTAGAGTTTAGCTGGTCGACAACCGATGTTTTCTGAGCTTCCATCTTAGGAACCGGCACCGTCGTCGGATGTTCAACGCCTGACCCGGGCATCGAACCGAAGCTCAATCGTCTATCAGCCATGTCGGCCTTCAGAGCCGCCACCACCGGATGAAAGTCCAGACTAGGTCTGGCGCTAGCTTCAGGCGGCTTCGTACTCGCTGTTGCTGGAGGCTTGACTTTTGGAGAGGAACTGGTGATTTCTAGTGAGACTGCTCCGAACTTTTTCTCTCCATGTCTCCGCCTGGCGAGCATCAAACTGGATAGGGATCCGAGCATTAGCAACCCTCCAAGAATCCCGATGATCAGACCGTCCGCGGCAAAAACGTCGCCAACGTATTGGCGGAGGTACATGTTGTTCAGATATTCTTCGACGATCCAGTACGTTAGAGATAGAATCAGAAAGGTCTGCACGGTGATAACGATCTTAGAAGCAATAGCGTGCCTGACTGTGGACGCTGTGTTTACATTCGAGGCCAACGCGGCTCCCTCGCAACCATCCTCAACCAAGTAATGATTCTCTGTTAAGATGAATGAAACCAGCGAGAACAATCCTCAGTACCCAGTCTCAGGACCCAGGGGCTAGAAGATGGAATCGCAGATTGACAAGTCGGGTATCAAGATTCTTTATTATGCCGAAGCCGAAATAGGAGAGAAGAGCGTAGAGCGATCTCACTAAGAGCCTGCTTACTCGCTCAAGCACTGGAATGATCCCTCGCCAACAACGCAGGGAAACCGATTCTGTACAAGCTGAGTTGAGAATCGAATGAACATGTTTCGAGAACTAGACCGGAAAT
>Ga0137399_10000235_pt1 | contig 20673 bp, 21 predicted proteins | sample czorhiz316metaG_FD_104810 | JGI IMG/M metagenome (GOLD analysis project Ga0137399, IMG submission 104810) | Vadose zone soil microbial communities from Angelo Coast Range Reserve, California, USA - czorhiz3.16 metaG | ecosystem: Environmental > Terrestrial > Soil > Vadose zone | place: USA...
AAAGACGGTGCTCGCGAATGAACGCTTCGGCGGTCTCGCGAACGGCGCGGAAGAAGGCAGGACGGTGTGGAGTTCCCGCGAGGGAACGACTCCGGTCGCATCGGCAAAGCTGAGTTTCACCATCAGGTACCGGACGAGCAGGCTCGATCCGACTTCAAAGTCTTAGGAGGACACAATGCCAGGAATTAAATATCCCGTCCCGCATGTCCCCATGCTCGGAAAGGGTTCGATCCTGTTCGACATTTTCGACGCGGCCGGACTCGGCACGGGCCTGCGGCACCTCGGGAACTGCACCAAATTTGAGCTCGATATGAAAGACGACATCAAGGAGCTCTACCAGTCGCTGAACAAAAACGTGACGCTCATCGCAACCGCGGTGTCAAAGCGCCAGCCGAAGGTCAGCATCACCGGCACGGACTTTTCTTCCGACCACGTCGCCATCGCTTCGATGTCCACGGGGAAGACGACGCTCTCGACGGTTGTCGCCACGTTCACCGCTGAAGTGCTCGTGAGCGTCGCGCAAGCGGCGGTAGCGAAGGGTCGCTACTTCCGCGTTCTCAATCCGAATTTCGATCCCACTGGCACGCCTCCGGTGCTGACGCAGAACTCCGTCGCGCTCGTGGCGGGGACGGATTACGTGCTCGCCGATCCAGTCGCTGGACTGATTTACTTCCCGGTGGGCTCCACCATCGTGTCCGGCTTCGCGATCACGATCACCTACCACACCCTGGTGGGCAGCTTCGATCAGGTCGCCGGCGCGACGGTTCCGCACCAGCAGGGACATCTGGTGTTTGTGCCGGACCCGGTCGACGGCCAGAAGATCGGCTGCGATATCTGGCGCCTGAACCTGAACCCGAACGGTCAGATCGGTCTCATCGCCGACGATTATGGGAACTGGTCGCTCGACGGACAGATCCTCGACGACACGGCGAATCATCCGTCGGCTCCTTTCTATCAGTACACATTCTTCTAGAGACTTGGCTCGTGGGAGGGCAGGGTCTCTGGAAGATAGGGGCGGGGAGTCACGGTTAGGGTGATTCCCCGTTCCGCAGTCAGCGGGCGGCGATCCCGTCCCGGAGGAACGAATGTTCGAAACGATCACGCTCGACGGCAGAAAATTCCACGGCATCACGCAAGCTCTCACCGCAAACCAGGACGACTACATCCTCGCGCATCTCCGGCTCGCCGGCGCCATCGAGGTCCTTCACGATCTCGACGGCATCGAGCGCACGAAGGAGAAACGCGCCGAGGACTTGCTCACTCGGATTCTGCTCTCCGGGAGAACGCACCACATTCTCTCCGGGTGTCTGACCGAGGACGGGAAGGTCTGGAGCCGCCTGGAAGCTGACGCGAATGCAACTCGGTTCGCCGCGCTCACCGAAACCGCTGAAAAGCTCGCGATGCGGAAGTCCATCGTGGAGTTCGTCATCGGTTTTTTTACGTTAGGGGAACCATCATCGGAGACTTCCCGGAAATCTTCGAGCCGGAGCGGAAAGGTCCCCCCTACAAAGAGCGCGGCTCCGTCGACCTCGGGGACTTCGCGTCGCTGATTCGCGAGGTCGCCCATCACGACGCCGGCAGGATTCGCGAACTGGTGGACTGGCCGCTGCGGGAATTGATGCTCGCGTACCTCGAGTGTCTGAAGATCGCAGCGTTGAGGACTTACGAAACTGAATTGCTGGTATGGAGCGCACTCGCTCCGCACCAGAGAAGGAAAACCGATCCGCCGAAGGTGCCGAGGGTTCTGAGGAGTTAAGCGATGGCCGATGCTCCCGAGATCAAAGTAAAACTGACCGCCGAGGACACCGGTGTCTCCGCAGCCATCAAGGAACTCACCAGCCAGCTCAAGACGCTGAAGAAGCAGCAGGACGAGACGGCATCCTCCGGTCTCTCGCTGAAGAACGCATTCGCGGGTATCGTCGCCGCGGCCGGCGCGCTCGAGTTCGGCAGGATCGGCAAAGAGGCATTCGACTCCGCGGTCAACATCGGGAAGATGGCCGACAAGACCGGACTCACGACGCAGACTCTCAGTGTGTTCCATCACGTTGCCGAGGAAACCGGTATTGCGACGGAGGGAGTAGATAGGGCGCTCGGCAAAGCAGCGCGCACCATCACGCAGTTCGAGCAGGGGAGCGTAAAGGCCGCACAAGGTTTCAAACTTCTCGGCATCACCCAGAAGGATTTTCAGGGGCTGAAGCCGGACGAGAAAATCGCACTCGTGACCGAGAAGCTCGGCCACATGGAGAAGAGTTTCCAAAAAAACACCGCAGCGGCAGCGATCTTCGGGCAGAAGGTTGGCACCGACATGATCGTGGTGGCAAATGCGGTAGCTGGAGAGGGTTTCGACCACATCACCGCATCGGTATCGAAGCTCGGTCTCCTTCTCGACCAGGAAACGACCGACGCGTTCCGATCCGCGAAGGCGTCCATGCAGGAACTCGAGGACGTCGGCAAGGGCATGGCGACACAGTTCGAAGCCGGGCTGCTCCCCGCAATCTCCGACGTCGGCGAGGCGCTGGTCGATTCGCTCACGCAGGGCGGCGTCTCTTTTAAAGAGCTCGGCGGATACGCTGGCGAAGTAGTCCGCGGCATCGCTCTCATCTTCCTGAGTCTCGGACAGACGATTGGAACGGTCATCACCAGTGTCGGAGACCTGTTCTCTTCCGAATTCGATCTCATTCGCAATGAAGGAGTGAAGACGTTCGAAGCCATCGGGCAGGCGGCAGTCGGCGATTTTTCCGGCGCATTCGCTTCGCTCAAAACAGGACTCCGAGACGGCACCAACGCGGTCAAAGACGAAGTCGGCCGGCAGAAGGCGATCTACGGGTCACTCGTGGACACGCTCAAAGCGGATTACGCGAATCTGTTCCCGTCCGACGCAGAAGAGGCGAGGCGGAAGAAAGAACGGATCGGGCGGCTCCGGCCGGAGAAACAGATCGAGGCGCCGGAGGTCACCGCGGCCGCGGCACCGACCGATGCCGCGGCGAGAGCCGCGCTCGCGCTGCTCGAGAAACAACTCCAGGATGAACTCGCCATCCATCGCGCGTACGGAAAACAGACCGAGCAGATCGACAAGGAATTCCTCGACGCCGGCGAACTCTCGCTGCATGAGTATTTCGAACGCCGGCGTGCGGCGGTCCTGGCGGACAGCCAGGAGGAGATTGCCATCCTGCAGAAAGGGCTGGAGGCCGCTAAAGAAGCCGTGGCAAAGGCGGCGGCGGCAAAGGCGAAGGCTGACACTCCGAAGGACGCCGACAAGCAGGAAGCGCAGCGTCTGAACGCTCTGCAAAAAGTCGACGAACTGGAAACGAAGATCACCGAGATTCGCGTCAACTCTGGCACGAAAATCCAGGCGCTGAATACGCAGCAGTTCAAGGAGCAGCACGACAACCAGGAGAAAGTCCTCGCGTTCAACAAATTGGTGGAGTCCAGCCAGGGGCATGCGCTCGAAGCGGCCAAGGCGGAAATCGCCATCGAAAAACAGAAGCTGCAGATCATCCTCGCGCAGTCCGGCCTGTCGCAAGCGGAGATCGACAAACGTCTCTCGCGTTACGACGAAGTGAGAATCGCCGAGGTCACCTTCACCGAGCAACAGAAGGACGGCGCGGCGGCGCTGAAGCTGCTCGCAGATCAGCGCGCAGAAGTCGAGGCGAAGATCCAGACCGGGCAACTCTTCCAGGTGCAGGGCGAGGAACAAATCCGCCAGCTTGAGCAGGCGCGGCTCCCGGTGCTGCAGCAGATCTCCGCTGAAATGCTCGCCGCGGCGAACGCCTCGGGGGATGAGGCAAGAATCGCCTCGGCAGAGGACTTCGCAGCGAAGGTCGGTCAGATCTCTGTCCACGTGAACACCGTGGGCCAGCAAGTCGCGACGCTCAAGCAAGGACTCACCGGAGCGATCAGCGGAGGGTTTAACCAATTCTTCGGCTCCCTCTTGCAGGGAACACAGAGCGTCGGGCAGGCATTCCGGGGTCTCGCCTCGAGCGTTATCTCTTCTCTCGCGCAGGTGATCCAGCAACTCGTGATCACAGCGATCATGACGAAACTTCTAAAGGGCGCGCTCGGAGGATTTTCTGAGGGCGGTTCCGTCGGCGGCGGTGGTGGAGGAGGCGGCGGCGGATTCGCCGAGGGCGGTTTGATTCGCGGTCCTGGAGGTCCGAAGTCCGATTCCATCCCGGCGCGTGTTTCCCCAGGCGAGTACATCGTGAAGGCCGACGCTGTCTCCGCGTTCGGAGTCGCCAATCTTGAGGCGATCAACCGCGGTCTCAAGGTTCCGTCGTTCGAGCGGCTCGCTCTTCCCAAGTTCGCCGAGGGCGGTCTAGTGGGCAACATCGGCGGCGCCAGCGAGTCGAATATCAATCTCGGGATCGGCCTGGACGAGGGTCTCATCCTGAAGCACCTCAGTTCGAAGGCGGCTTCGAACATCATCCTGCAGCACCTCACGAACAATCCGAAGGCGGCGCAGAAGGCGCTTTCGAGGAGCGACTAGATGAGCGTCAAAATTGGAACGGCGACCGACTACGCCGATCTTCTGAACGTCCTCGACACCTTTTTGACCGCCACGGGGATGGCGCTCACACCGTCCTTCACCGGAACTGGGAACGGAACCATCGACGCGCGCGGCGGCTCCGCAGGAGTGGCCGAGATCATCACGGTGACGTTCACCAGCGCGACAGCGTTCGGCGTGGTGGGGTCAATCTCCGGGTCCCTTGGAACGGGCGTGGTAGGCACGCCATTCACTTCTACGAAGGCAAATCTGACCATCACGGCCGGCGGGACAGCTTTCGTGTCCGGGGACATCTTCACGTTCGCCGTCTGTCCCCCTTGGGCCTCTAAGCGCCGCGTCAGCGGCTCGGAAATGATCTGGCAGGCTCCCGGCAACGGCGGTCTCGAGCAGATCATCGTAGGCGCGCAGGTGTTCTCGGACGTGGGCGCCGACTACTACAACTGGCGGCTCGGCGGCTTCACCGCTTTCAACTCGGGAGCGGTGTTCAATCAGCAGCCAGGGTACGTCGGCGGGGCTTCCCAGGCTCACGCCTCTCCGGTTCTCACGCTCTGGAACTCGACGATCCCCTACTGGATTATCGCCAACGGCCGGCGGGTCATCATCATCGCGAAGGTCTCGACGGTCTACGTCACCGCCTATCTGGGGTTCATGACCACGTACATGGCTCCCGGCTCTTTTCCCTACCCACTCATCGTGGGGGGGAGTCTCGATTTCCAGTTCGAACCGGCGACCAACAGTTCCTCGTGGCGCTGGAGCTACACCGGAAACGAGATGAGGAACTTCCCGATTCCTTTTGCTTCGGCGATGTCGGCGGATTACCAGAGCTCGCTGAACCTCAGACTTCCATCGGGCATCTGGCGCGGCTTCGACATTGCCTCCAGCGAGTCGCTTCTCGGGCAGCTCTGGCCTTACGCGTACATGGACCAGTCCTCCGGCATTCCGGACTGGCGCCCGAACCTGGACGGCGGTTACCCGCTGCTCCCCATCGTTCTCACTGATACGACGCCCAACACGTACGGGGAACTCGAAGGCGTCTATGCGACGACGGGATTTTCGCAATCGTCGGAGAACACCGTCACCATCGGAGGAATTAAGCACCTGGTGGTTCAGAACGTTTTTCGCAACACGAAAGCGGACTTCTTTGCCGTGCGGCTGAGTTAGGGGAGAAGCATGTCCTACCAAACAGGAACCGCGAGTTCATCGACCGACCTACTCCAGAAGCTCGTGACCTGGCTCGTGGGCATCGGTTGGACGCAGGATCGGAGCGCGATCGAAGGGTCCGGCTGGACCGCATCCCTTCACAAGAGTTCGAACTACGTCCATCTCCGCGCGGCCGAGAATGAAAGCGCCGCGCCCTGGCACACGAACTTCGGGTCGGCGCACTACGGCGTTCACATGTACCTCGGCACGGGTTTCAGTTCCGGCCAGCCGTTCAACAATCAAACGACCGGGGCTCCCATCGGAAGTACGACATTCCCCATCGGCGTGGGGATGCAGCTCTCCGCGGGTCCTTTCTCGAACTATTATTTTTTCTCGGACTCGGGCGGGGACAACATCGTGGTGGTGGTGGAGAAGACTCCCGGTCTCTACGTCCACATTGGATGGGGACTTTCGATTCAGAAGGCCGGGACGATCACCGGCGGTCCCTATTTCTTCGGGTCCTCTTCAGGCTTCTACACCAGTTACACGTCGGCCGGCGCGGGCATTCCCGGCTACACCAGCACCTCAGATTGTCCGATGGTCAATGGCGACCAGGTGGGCGGCGGCTCCGGGTTCGTTCGCGCGGACGTCGATTCGTGGACTGGCAAGTGGGTTGGCATCTGGAACTCGACGAGCGGCGCCGATCAAGGTTTCACCGGCAAGCAGGGCGTGAGTTCGGTTCGCGGGCAGAGCCAAGCCATGAAGCCAAATTTCCCGGTCTACTGTTATTCGGCACAAACGTATCAGTTTCAACAAGTCCAGACGAGCCAGCAGGACGGCAGAGCTAATCTGCTCCCCATCATGCTGTGGGCACTTCGAGACAGCACCACCACAGGGTTCTCGCTGCTCGGGACTGTGCCGTTTGTTTTTGTGGCGAACGCCGTCGGCCACGGTTTTTCGAATGCCGATGAGTATCTGCTCGGCGCGACGACGTACAAACTGTTCCCGAATTTCGCGGTCGTGAAGCAATAGAGAGGAGCGATGGCTGATTTTGCAGGAGAGATTTTTTCTTTTCCCGGCGGACTGGACCCGACGAACCGTTCGACCAGCGTAACCGCTGGTGTGTTCGCAGCCACGATCCTTCTGGGTCTCGGGAGTTTCCCGCTGGCCGCAGACCGCGGCGTGCCAGAGCCGGCCGTCTCCATCTCCCATCAGAATCTTTCCGGGGAGCGCGTTGAAATGTTCGGGGGCCAGCTCTTCGAGAAGGTCATCGTCATTCCCCGCGTGAAGGCGCTCGGCTTCATTCTGACGGCGACGCAGTTCGCAGTCGAGGTGTGGAACACCTTCAGGGACGCGGATCAGACGCTCGGCGCCATCAACATCACAGGGACTGGAGGACTCACTCTTACCGACCCATATGGCGAGCCGCTCATCTTCGCCGCACTCGACTCGTTTATTTATCAGGCAACCGTCCCAACGTCCGGCGCCGCGCAGATCGACCAGACCGTCGCGTTTGTTTTTGACAGTGGCATCCTCGGCGCGAACCTGCACGTCACCGGCTCCCGCATCACGCTTTTTTCCATCGCCCCGGATTGGAACGAAGGGATGGAGGAATCGCTCGAGTACCTCACGGACGTGCTGCGCGCGTATTCCGACAACGAGCAGCGGCGCGCCTTGCGCCAGCTCCCACGCCGTGCGATGCGCTACCGGGCGCTCACGCTGAATGCGCGGGACGCTGCAGGCATGGAGTCTCTCGTTTGGGGATGGCAGAACCAGCCGTACGGAGTTCCCTGGTGGCCGGACGCGCAGCCTCTGCTCTCTGATATCCCGGCTGGCTCGTTTGTGATTCCCGTCGACACGGCAGACCGCCAGTTCGCCGCCGGCGGCTTGCTCACGATCTGGGTCGACGAGTACACGTTCGAAGCGCTCTCTATCGTGAGCGTGGCCGCTCATTCGGTCACGGTCTCTTCGCCTACGCAGTTCGCCTGGCTCGGGGGACCAGGGACTCGCGTCATGCCGGTCTTTCTCTGCAGGCTCCCGGCATCCGTCAGCGTCTCCAGGCATAGCAGCGAAATCGATCACATCGACGTGGACTTCATTGGCGAGGCGGGACAACCGGCTCCGGCGCCAGCGGTCTCACCGACGCAATTCAAAGGGTTCGACGTGCTCGAAATTCCACCGAACTGGGATAAGGCACCGCTAAAACGCAATTACAAGCGTTCGATGGTGACCATCGATCCGAAAGTCGGACCAATTCAGGTCATCGACAAAGGCGGGACGGCGCTCGTGGGCCAGGAATTCCCCTGGTGGCTCGACACCCACCAGAACGTCACCGCGTTCCGCGCCTTCATGCTCCGCCGGTTCGGGCAGTTCAATCCGTTTTGGATTCCGACGTGGGACCAGGACCTCGTGCTTTTCCAGGACGTGCTCTCGACCGACACGGGCATTCGTATCAAGTCGGAGTTTTACGAACGGTTTTTCTTCCCGACGCCGGCGCGCCGCTTCATCGCCTTCATTCCCATCGATGGCTCCGGGAACGTGTACGCCAAAATCACTGCCGCGCATGACAACGGCGACGGCACCGAGAACCTCTCGCTCGAGGCGCAGCCTGGGAGGAACTTCGGAAAGAGCACGACCATGATTTCGTTTCTCACACTGGCGCGGCTCGCGTCCGACCGCGTCTCGATCAAGTGGGATAGCTCGGAGCATGCCGAGTCGATCCTCTCGCTCCAGGAACTCCCGAGGGAACTTCCATGAGTTTTGATGCGAAGGAACAGTCGGGCTTCGCCGCGCAGCCCTACGAACTCTATCTCTTCCAGGGCACGGGAATCTCTTTCGCGCTGACGAGCGCAGAAAATCCGATCACCTATCTGGGCCAAGTATTCGCGCCGGCGACGATCACGCGGACCGAGGTGGAGCAATCGAATGAAGTCGTGTCCGGTGAGATCAAGGTTTACATTCCGAAGGATCACCCGCTCGCGCAGCTTCTCCTCCCATACCTGCCATCGTCGCCAATTTCGGTCACCGTCTACGGCTCTCACTACGCAGATACCGAGACCGTGGTGCTCTTCACGGGTCTCATCGCATCGGCGCGGTTTACCGATCAGTGCGAACTGACCTGCCACTCCGCGCAGTACCTGCTTCAACGGAAAATCCCGCAGCAGCTCTACCAGGCTCCCTGTTCTAACATTTTTGGCGACGCGGGGTGCGGTGCGGACCTCTCGCAACACACGTACCACGGCACGATCACCGCGATTGATTCGACGGGGACGGTCCTCACGATCCCGGCGTTCGCTTCGCTCCCGGATTCGCTCCGCGCGGGATATCTGAAGCATGGCGACGACTTCCGCATGGTGGTGGACCATTCCGGTTCCACGGTGAAGCTCATTTCGCCGATCCCCGGCCTGGCCACTGGCGCTGCGGTCGACGGCATCGCCGGCTGCGCTCTGGACTTTTCGACGTGCGCGCACTATGGCCGCACGATCAGCTTTCTCGGGTTCGACCTGATTCCGACGGTGAACCCGTTCAATGGCAGCGCAAGCATCGGTTAGCTCGCAGAAAGGCGGTGCAATCTTCTTCTGGCTTCTGCTCTTGCTCTTCGTGGCGACGACCGTGGTGGGAGCTCTCTTGGCTCCGCATCCGAAGGGACCGCTGCCTTCCGCGCTCGGGGACTTCTCCGTCCCCACGGCGGAAGAAGGCCGCGCGATTCCCGTGGTGTTCGGCACATGCATGATCAAGGGCGGAAACACCACCTGGTGGGGCGACCTCAAAACGAAGGCCATCAAGGTGGGCGGCGGGATTCTTTCGTTCGGCCGAACGCAGACGACGGGCTACAAGTATTACCTCGGCTGCCAGTTCATGCTTTGCCACGGTCCAGTCGACGCGCTGGTGGATATCCAGGCGGACGTGAAAAGCGTTCCGCGCACACTGACGACGATCCTGAACGGAAACGCGACCGAGAATTACATCAAAGTCAACGCGACCGGCGACAAGCTTTTCGGCGGCACGGGTCCGGGCGGCGGCGGCGGAATCTCTGGAGAGTTCCGCTTCTATCGCGGTCTCCAAACGCAGCAGCCGGACGACTACCTGAGCGCGAAGCAGGGCCGCGTGGTGCTGGACCAGTCCGGCATCGGCTACACCTTCGCCGGCGTCGGCAATGGCGGAATCACGGCACTCTCCGCCGGCAGCTCATCGCTCGAGGAAACATTCACGATCACCGCGGTAGGCATCGACGGGAACCCGGCTCACCCGCACTACCAGAAGATGAAGTTCACCGTGGTGGGTTCGCTTTCCGGCCAAATCGTGAACACGGTAGACGGCGGAGATGCATGGGCGGATTTCGCGTTCTCTTCCTCGCGGATCAACTTCACGATTCAGACCGGGTCCACGCAGTACGTGAACGGCGACGTGTTCACCATCGTGACGAAGCACTCGAAGGTTGCTCCCGCCTATCGCGGCTTGTGCTACGTCGTTTTCAAGCAGCCGTATGTCGGGACGTCCAGTTATCTGAAGCCGCTCGGGTTCGCGGTGCGGCGCTGTCCCGATCCGCTCGCGCAAGGCGCCGGGGTCGCCAACATCAGCGGCGATGCGAACCCGGCACTGGCGGTCTACGAACTTCTCACGAAGGTGGATTACGGTCTCGGCATCCCCGCCGTCCGCATCGACGCCACGAGTTTCACGGCCGCGGCATCGACGCTGGCAACCGAAGGTCTCGGCATTTCCATGCAGTTCGACACGCAGGCGAGCGCCGACCAGCTCATCGGCGAAATCCTCCGGCACTGCGATGGCTTGCTCTACACCGACCCGGCCACGGGTCTCTGGACTATTGTGCTCGCGCGCGGCGGCTACGATCCGACGACGCTCCCGCTTTTGACCGTGGACAATGTCCTCGCGACACCGGACTTCTCGCGCGGGTCCTGGAGCGAAACGACGAACCTGGTCGCGATCCGCTTCACGTCCCGTTCGAACAATTGGAACGACCGCCTGGTCAAAGCCTACGACGCAGCAAATATCGCAGTCACCGGCGAGGTCCGTCCGCAGACCATCGACTTCAAGGGAATCAGTTCGGAGGCAGCGGCGGCGCTGGTTGCGATCCGCGTCCTGAAGACGCTCACCTATCCGCTGGCGAAGATCAAGCTCGTGGTGAACCGCACCGCGTGGAAGTTCCGGCCTGGAGGTCTATTCCGGTTCACATGGGTCCCGCTCGGCATCCAGAACCAGGTTTTTCGGATCACGCGCATCGGCTACGGGGAACTCAGCGACGGGAAGATCACGATGGACGCCGTCGAGGATATCTTCGGGATCAACAGCGTGGCATTCGTCGCGCCGCCGTCCTCGGGATGGGTGAACCCCGTGGGCGCGCCGCTCGCGCCGGCGGCGCAGGAGCTAGTCGAGCTCCCCTATCACTTTAAGCAGGACGGCATCCACGCGCTCGCTCTCTGCGTTCGCGGCAACTCGCCAACGAAGAGTTTCGAGATCTGGCTCGACGAAGGAGCCGGCTACTTTTTCTCGACCGAGGTCACTGGGGTTTGTCCGTCAGGACTGCTCGCGGCGACGTACGCAGCCAGCACCCCGGCGCTCGACCCAACAGGCTTTACGCTTGCGCTCGCCGGACTCGTGGACGTCGACCTCATCGACAGCGTTCTCGCGACCGACGTGGCAAATGGGAAACTGCTCGCGCTCATCGAAGACGAAATCTTGAGCCTGCAGACCAAGACCGAGAACGCGGATGGCACTATCACCTTCACGAACGTCCTCCGCGGCGTCGCCGACACAGTTCCCGTCGACCATCCTGCCGGCGCGCGCGTCTGGTTTATTTCCGAGGGCGGCGGTCTCACGAAGGAGCCGCCGTACGGGTCCGACCTCACCGTCACCGCGAAACTGCTGCCGCAGAATTCATTCGGAGGGTTCCCGCTCTCGAGCGCGACTGCGGTATCTGTCGCGACCAATTCGCGATTTGCGCGGCCGTATCCCCCTGCGGGTCTCATCATGCAGGCGCAGGCGTATGCCGTTCGATTCACGAAGGTGTACGGCGACCTCGTGCTGGCGTGGAAATCGCGGAACCGCGTCACGCAAACCGCGGCGGGTCCGCTCGTGGCGCAGGATGCCGCCGACATCACACCGCAACTCAACACGACGTATACGGTGAAGATCACGGTGGGCGCGACTCTGATTCGGACGGTCACTGGCATCACCGCCCAGACCTATACCTACACCGGCGCGCAGCGCGCTCTCGATGATATCGACGGCACGAAGACGGTCACGATTCAGGTCTTTTCGAATGCTGCAGGTCCCACCCTGCTCGTGCCGGGGAGTTCGCCTCCCGCGTACATCTCGACTCTGTACGACAGCTTTTTCCCGAACGCTCTCACTCCGGTTTTGATGACGGGTTTCGGGCTGGACTTCGGGAACTTTTTTGGAGGGGTGCAAGTATGAGCGTCACGAACGGTCCGAACCTCGGGAAGATGATCAGCGCGGCCACGGGAGACAATTTCGACGTCGATTTCAGGAAACTGCTTCGCGCTTTCGACGTGCTCCTTCAAGCCGCGGTGATTTCCAAAACATTGACCGCTCCTCCGGGGTCCCCGGTGAACGGCGACCGCTACATCGTCGCTGCAAGTCCCACGGGCGCGTGGGCGGGGCAAGCGAAATCTGTCGCGGTCTGGACGACCGACAATCCCGCGACGCCGTCAGGTCTCTGGGAGTTCTATCCGCCGAAGAGCGGATGGTTTCTCTACAACGTCGCCGACACCACGCTCTACTACTACAACGGTTCGACCTGGGTTGGACTTGCCACGGGCGGCGCGACTGCCTTCACCGGACTCTCTGATGTGCCGGCATCCTACTCCGGCGCGGGAGGCAAAGCCGTTGAGGTCAATGCCGGAGCGACGGCTCTGGTGTTCAGCACGAAGCCGTTCGACGTGTCCGCTTTCGCTCCGGGAGTCGGAACGAACAATCAGATCCTGCTCCGCATCAAGCTCGCGCGCGCCGTTACGTTTCCGTCTGGAGCCTCTCTCTCTCTCGCTGCAGCATCCGCGAATGCGACCGGGTCCACGACGTTCACGCTGAAGAAAAACGGGACCTCATTCGCCACGGTGAACTTCGCGGCCGGCGCCGCTGTAGGAACCTGGACGCAGGCGGCGGATGCGGTATTCGCAGCCGGTGATCTTCTTGAAATCGATGGGCCCGCCACGGCGGATGCGACACTCGCAAACGTAGGGATCACGCTGGCCGGGGTCCGCGCATGAGTATTTTCGGATCGCCGGCGACCAGTTTCACGAGCGTTTTCTCCGGGGGTGCTGGAACTCTTGCATCTTCGGCGCTGAACACAGCCATCGGCGATTTCATCGTCGCATGCGTGTTCGGGTCAGGGTTGACGGGAGGGACGACCATTTCACTGGCGGACCTCGCCGGAAACACGTACACGGCGCGTCCGTTCCTACCCGATGCCGGTGGTGGACAGGGATTCCGATGGTTCTACTGCATCGCGACCGCAGCGCACGCGAGCAATGTGATCACCGCAACATTTTCAGCCGGCACAGTCGTCGCGCTCGGTATCTGTAAATTCCCGATCACAGGGGGGACACCGGCTTTCGATGTGGACACAGGGATTCAACTCAACACGAACGTCACCAACCCTGCGGTTTCTCCCGCCTTCAACGCCACTGGAGCGGACGAGGTCATCCTAGCCGTGCTTGCGGACGGCGGCACTGAGCCCACGTTCACGGCCGGCACCGGCTACACGCTCGTGAACTCATCAGGTCTCTCGTTTCCTCGCCAGAGAATGGAATACGGCGTGTTCGCCAGTCCCGGCTCCGGCGTGAGCGCATCGTTCCCATTTACAGGCTCGGGAGTCGCCAATTCTGTGACGGCTATCGCATTCAAGGCTGCCGGCGGCGGAGGCGCCGCTGCCGCTCCGGTAGTTTGCATCATGCAGTGAAAACTTGCGGGACAAGGGAGACGAGCAACGATGAACGGGAGAACGCATCATGAGGAACTCACACCAGAAGGCCGCTTGGCTATAGTCGTGCGCGCGCTCGTGCTGAAGCTCGCGGAGCAACATCGGAATACCAGGGTGGGTCCGAGGGAACCGGACTACTCCGATTTCCGCGAAGCTCTCCGTCCCTACGTCAGGAGGGAATTGCTATTCGCGCGAATCGACGAGGCCAGAAAGACCGCAGCGACGGCTCTCACCGGCCGCATGAAGGAACTCGCCGCTGAACTCTTAGCCTGCGAACTGGACATTCCGCCAGAGGACCGCATGTGATTTTCACCTTCACAGAGGACGCCAAGGTCACCCTCGTGGGCGCTATCGTGACCTTCATCTTCAGCGCTGGCGGATTTTACGTCTGGGTGCGGCTCAAGATCCGCCAACTGCAAGAAGAAACGGCGGCACGTTTCCGCGAGTGCATGACCGACATCAATGGCGTGGCCGCGCGCGACCGCGACAATTCGCGCGACGAACGGCGCCACTATCACAACGTGACGATGGCCATCCTGGTCGCCGCTCCCGCGGACAAAGAAACGGAGATCACCAAGCTCTTGAAGGAAGAAGGCGGCGAGAAATGAACTTCCCACTTCCGGTCGAACTGATTTCCGCGATCCTCGGACCCTATGGTCCGCTCGATAACGTGCGCGCGAACTGGCCGCTCGTGGAGGACGTGCTCGACAAACGCGACATCTACTCGCCGCTCACGGCGGTCGCTGCGATCTCAACCATCGGCGTCGAGACCGGAAGGTTCTATCCGATCCGGGAGCGCGGCGGTCCGACCTACCTCACCAATCTCTACGAAAACAGGAAGGACCTCGGGAACCTAAATCCCGGCGACGGCGCTAGGTTTTGCGGTCGCGGATTCATCCAGATCACCGGTCGCGTGAACTACGCGCACTTCGGTTCGGAGATCGGCCAGGACCTCGAGAACAACCCAGACCTGGCTCTGGACCCGGCAATCGCGGCGGACGTCCTCGCGCTTTTCTTTCGTGAGCGGCACATCCCCTTCTACGCAGAACAGCAGAATTGGGAGATGGTCCGGCGTAGAGTGAACGGCGGTCTCACAGGCTGGCCGCGGTTCATCGATGCTGCTTCCAAGCTAGTTACCGCTCTCAACAATCCCCCGCCAGCGGCGGGAATTTCACCGGAGGTCACAACATGAGCATCATCAACTCTGCAGAGCAATCTCTCGCAAAGTATCACCTGCTTCACCTTGTCATCGGCGCGATCCTGGCCGCGGTCCTGCTCCTAATCCCGAAATCTATCGGCGCGCTGCTCACCGTTTTTCTGGTATCGATGTTTTTGCCGCCGGTCATCCTCCCGGAGTTCACGCGGAACCATTGGTTTGACCGCATCGCAGTCCTGGTGGGCGCGTTCGCCGTGGCCTTTCTTTTTCACTTTTTACACAAGCTCTGAGGTGCTCGCATGGAATGGATGGACAGCCTATCGCGCCGTATTCTCCAGATCACCCGCGGGAGAACGACGGCGTTCTTCATCGCGTTCTTTGTTTCCGGGCATGTCATGGCGGCGTTGGGCAAGCTGACGACGACCTACATCGCGTTCATGGGAACGCTCGGAGGTCTCGTGCTCGCGCACTCGGCCAAAGAAGATTACGTGGCGGCGAAGATTCCGCCGGCAGGAGGACCAGGTGTGGGCATGGCTCGCGATCCCGTGGGTCCGTAAGCTCTGCGAGGTAGTCCTGCTCGTGGCCGCACTCGGAGCCGTGGTGCATTGGATTTATCACTCCGGCCGCACCGCCGGGCTGCAGGAAGAAGCCGGCAAAGAGACCGAGGCGAACCGCGCGCAGTTCGAGCAAGTCCGTACTCAATTCCAGTCCCAACTTGATGCCGGCCGCGCGCGGGAAGAGCAGCTTTCGCAAATGGCCACACGCTTCGCGGACCTTGCGGCTCAGGCGAATTCTCGGGTCCAGACAGCGCAGCGGCAGTCGACCGTCGACGCCGGCAAGGTCCAGGCGCTTCCCGATTCGGCCGTGAAGAGCGATCTTGAATTGAAGCTCGGAGGGCCGCTCGAAAATCCAGCGGTGCTCCGGCAGGCCGATGCTATCGTGACGGACTATCCGCACAAGGTCGACGAGGCGAAGGCGCGCGCCGCCGAAGCGGACGCTATGAGGTCAAGTCTGGAAACCGCCAGTGCTCAGACCGGGAATGCGGAGAAGGAACGTGACGCAGCGATCTCCGCGTTTAACCAGGTGCTCCCGCTCTATACCCAGGCGTACAATGCCGCGATCCAGGGACACCGGAAGTGGTATTGTCTGTGGCTCTGCAAGCCGAAGCGGACACTCTCACTTCCCGCTCCGGCCACGCTCGCCGGAACCCTGAAACCCGCCCACTGACAAGGGTTTTCGAGCTACAATTGGCTCACCTCATGGCCAGCAAAATCCGCGAACGCATCGTCTCCAACGCCGTACGCTGTTTCGCCGCGCACGGTTATTCCGGTTGTTCCACAAAAGCAATTGCACAGCGCGCGAACGTCACCGAGGGTTCACTATTCCGGCTGTGCTGCTCCAAAGAGAAACTATTCACCGAGGCTTTGTCGCTGGCGCTCGCATCTAAAAAGAGCCGCACCACGTACCGCCGTCTCGTGGCCTTCGCGCTCCTCGAGCAGAAGGGTCTGAACGACGCCAACGTGAAAGCTCTCCGCCACTTCTCCGCAAGCTGTCCGCTCATCCGGGAACTCCGCTCGATCTGTAAGTGACAAATTATTTACAATCTTGGAATCCCGCGCCAAGATTGGCGTCGTAGTAAACGCTACGAAAAATAACCGTACACTTCTGTTGACATTGCATCCTGAGTAAGAGTAAAGTCCGACCTCGCGTCTCTGTTCGATGGCGAGCGAACGGCGGCAAATCGTTTTTTCTTTCTGTCCCCAGGAAGGATGTTTTATCCGTGCCGGACCCAGGGTTAGTGGATGCGCTGTTCGAAGTGGGAAAGCAACGCCAGCAGATACTGCAAAACCTCCGAAGTGCCTACGAGAAGAAAGACCTCGAAGCCGTTCTCGTTCACGTCGCGGAGCTAGTGGGACTCGAAGAGAGTCTGGAAAGGCCGCGTGAAAAAAGTCATTGAACTCATCCGGGTTTCGACGCAGGCGCAGGCAGGCGACGACCGCGCAAGCATCCCGGCGCAGAAAACGGTGAACCGCAGGACCGCTGACACCTACGGTTTGACGATCACCAAATCCATCGAGATCACGGACGTCTCGGGGACTGCGGTGCTCCGCGCTCCCGAGATGCAGGAACTGCTCCGGCTCATCGAGTCGCCGGACATCGCCGGCGTGGTGGTGCGGGAATTCTCCCGCGTCATGCGTCCTGATAACTTCGGCGACTACGTGCTCTTTCAAGTGTTCCAGGACACCGGCACTTTGTTGTATCTTCCAGATGGTCCTCTCGATCTCAACAGCAAAACAGGAAAACTCGTGGCGGGACTCCGGGCCATCATCGCGGGGAATGAACTTTCGGAAATCCGGGAGCGCGTCTGGTCCGCGAAGGAAGAGATGCGTCGCGCCGGCAAGCACACCCAGAGCCACATCTGCCTGCCATTCGGCGTGGGTTACTCGAAGGAAGAGGGATTCTTCTATAAACCCGAAGCCGAACATGTCCGCGAGGCTTTCCGCCGGCTGCTCTCCGGCGAGACCAGTTACACTGAACTCGCGAAACCGCTCGGGTTCACCCCGCAGGGCATGCACACGATTTTCACCAATCCGATCTACAACGGATGGCGCGTCTACGATAAAAAGCGGGACATGGCGTCGAAGGCTCGCCGCTACTGTGCCGGCGGACGCCAGGGTGACCGTCCGAAGATTAGCCGCGATCCAGACGAAGTCATTCGCGTCAAGGTGATCTCCTCTCCGCTCGTGGGAGATGCGGAGTTCCGGCGCGCCCAGGAACTGGTCGCTCGGAAGACGCTCCGCCATTGGAAGCACCGCGCGGACACGAAGCACCGCTTCACCTATAGCGGGTTCCTGCTCTGTGCCGAGTGCGAGTCTCCGGTCTATGGCAAGGACGCGAGCGGCTTCTACTATGCCTGCCGGCGGCGCCTCTCGAAACTCGCGAGCGGGAAGTGTCCGACCAACTACATGCGCCAGGAACGGCTGGAGTCGAAGCTCGATGGGATTCTCGCCGAGCGGCTCACCGACCGGGACTTCATCACTGAATTACTCAGTGACTTCCACGCCAACTCCGACGCGGCGGCGTCGCGCGGTAGAATCGCCAGGCTCGAACTGGAGATGAAGAAGCTTCGCGAAAAGCGAGAGCGTGTGCTCGATATTTATTTGGAGGGCATTCTTTCACGCGCGGATCGGGACCAGCGGCTCGGCGAGGTCGACGCGCGAATCCAGATGACGGAGGAGATGCTGCTCCGAGAAGTGCCAGCTCCGACGGTGTCGGTGCGCTCGCTGATGACGGCGTTCGCTCCGCTCTTCGATTGGCAGTTTATGAACCGGGAGAGCAAGAGGAGGATTCTGTCGGTGACCATCCCCGAGATTCGCGTATCGAACTACCAGGTACGCGGCATCTCGGTGACGTCGCCGACTTTTTTTTGTGGCGAAGAGGTAACCCACTTCCGTGCGGGTTCCCTAATAGCTACGAGAAGTCCTGAACGCCTCTTCATCCCCCTAAACCTATGAAAACGGGAGCCATCGACAAGTTTGCACCTCGCCATCCCCTAGATGACGTGGTCCTTTCCCGCCCGCCGGAGCGGGGCAAAAGTTCCGGCACTAAGGAGACTCGTGAAACCAAGCATCGGAAGGATCGTGCATTACTTCGATGATTGCGGACGGCACCATGCGGCGATCATCACGGAACTTCGCACGGAAGACCGTCCTGGAGACGGCGATGTGGTGAATCTCGCCGTCTTTCAAAACTGCAGTAAATCCCTCCTTAAGGGCGTTCTATTTGTCGAAGACATTCCCCGGTCAGATCTGATTTCTAAGCCCTGCACGTGGCACTGGCCGGAGCGCGTCGATTGAAGAAAGGAAAATCCGTGTCCAAGAAACCGGAAGGCCAGACGAAATTTGAACAGTTCATTCGCGAGTTCGGTGCGGCTGAACTCGCGCGGAGGCTCGGGGTCGACCATTCCGCAATCTGCCACTGGCTCCGGGGTTCCACGTCTCCTCATCCAGCGAATGCTCTCAAGATTCAGATGCTCGCAAAGCGGCGCGGCATCAGTCTCTCGCTCGACGAAATCTACCAGCACTTCCGTGAGGTCCACAGCAAGCTCTACACGACCTCTTCCCTGAAACCCCAACCCGCGCGCGTCTGACGCGATTCCACAAAGGCCAACACTCACGAGGAGGAAAGCGACTTATGGAAGACAACGAAAAGGTAACACTCTCGAACCTTTGCGGCGGCGCCATCGAGGAAGTTTTCCAGCGCGAGTTCGCGGAGGTGCTCACGAACATCGGGGATGTGAACACGGACCCGGAAGCGAAACGGAAAATCGTTCTCGAGTTCACGCTCGAGCCGTTCGAGGACCGCTCCGGCGCGCAGGTGACGTTCGCCTGCAAGTCGAAGACGGTTCCGGTCAATGCCGTGAAGGGCACGGTGTTCCTGCAGCGGCGCGGTCTCGCGATGGTTGCGATCCCGCACGATCCGAAGCAGATCCGGCTATTCGATCCGAAGGCGGCGGCGGCGAACGACAAAACGAACTAGGGCCAGGGAGTTCAAATCGAAAGAGGAGGAACGAAATAGATGAGCACTGATGCGGATGCTATCCAGAAAATTCTCACGCTCGCGCCGCCGAACATCCACAAGATTGGCGACCTCGAGTTCACCGACAAGAAACTGGACCTGATTTACCCGCCGTCGCCCAAGGCGGTCGAATGCTCGACGCTGCAGGGTCTGGTGGACCTGTTCATGGGCGACCTAGACAACGTGACCCCGGACAAAGTCCTCGTTCACATCACTTCGCCGACGTGCGTCGAACTCATCAGCAAGGATGCCGATGACCACGGCCGGCGGCGCGTCTGGGTGCAAGCGGAATATCCCGGCTGCGAGTCGTTCAAGTTCGGCGTCTGGCACAACCCGGAGAGTTTCCTCATCTCTGCTCAACAGGGATTTCAGCGGGTGAAGATCGAGAAGGACGACGGCACGTTCGCTCCCGATCTTGACTATGTGCTGAAGGTCGCTTCGAACATCACCGCAGAAAATGCGACCAGCCACGAGGACGACGGATTCGCACAGCGGGTAGCGGTGAAGCAGGGCATCGCTCTCAAGGCCGAAACGGTCCTGAAACCTACGGTGAACCTCGCGCCATACCGCACCTTCGCGGAAATCGACCAGGTGCTCTCGCAGTTTGTTTTCCGCGCGCGCATCGGCGGTGAATCGATCCAGCTCGCTCTATTCGAAGGCGACGGCGGTCGCTGGAAACTCGGGGCGGTCGCTGCGATCAAGACATGGCTCGAGCCCAATTTCGGGGACGTGCCTGTCATCAGCTAATGGAGAAGGTCCCCGGCATCATCGAGCGCGGCGGGGTCAAGGGCATTTGGTGGATTTCATTCCTTGACCAGGACGGAGTCCGCCACAAGGAAAAAATCGGCATGCACGACGCCGCGCTCGAAATGCTCCGCATCAGGCGTGCCGAGGTCAAGAGTGGGAGGTACGTCCCAAAGCGTGAGGAGAGAGTGTGGACATTCAGACGATTGGCCGACGATGCGATCAAGAAAAAGGCGATCCGTCTGGCGCCGCTCACCATCGCGACGGACAAGATCCGTCTAGGGCAGCTCTACAAGCGCATCGGCGACCTCCGGTACGACCGTTTCACCCCGGAGAGAATCGATGCCGTCCTGGGCAACCTCAAGGCATCGGGTCTGAAGGATTCGACCTGCAATCGCTACCGTTCGTTCATCTCGAGCGTTTTCACTCACGCGGTCTCGACGGGGCGCATGGCCACGAATCCCTGCGCGAAGGTGAAGCGGTTCCCCGAAAGAGCCGGTCGCACGTTGTTCCTATCGGAGGAGGACGAGAAGAAGCTGAAGCTCGAATTGACGGAGGAGCAGGAGGCGGAGGTGCTCCTCGCGATGCACA
>Ga0137399_10000236_pt1 | contig 20591 bp, 21 predicted proteins | sample czorhiz316metaG_FD_104810 | JGI IMG/M metagenome (GOLD analysis project Ga0137399, IMG submission 104810) | Vadose zone soil microbial communities from Angelo Coast Range Reserve, California, USA - czorhiz3.16 metaG | ecosystem: Environmental > Terrestrial > Soil > Vadose zone | place: USA...
CTTCCATGGGCCGTCCGATCGGGTGGGCGCGATGTCTGGATAATGTCGCCGACGTGCTGCGTCGAGGCGCCTGGTATCCCATCGTCGAAGCGACCGCCGACAAGGTCGTCATTGAAGTGCGACGGAAACCGGTCCGGCTCAGCCGCATCGACGTCTCCGTGCGCGACACGCCGCCCGATCGATGGAGCATCGTCGTCCGCACCGGCGTGCTCCGCCCTACCCTCGGCGGCAGGGAAGGGGAGGACGTGATCACGACCTACGCCGTCTGTCCCCACTGCCAGGAGCGGCAGGACTTCAAAGGGAAACCCGACGCCCTCAGATGCACGCGGTGCTCGCGGGAATCGAAAGTCGACTGGTCGGAAACCTGCTGACACGGCGGTCTTGCGAGGCCGGAAACTGTTTAGTATGTTAACTATCAACATGTTAACAACTAATCACGCGACTGGTGGCGCATGGCGGATCGCTCGGAATTGGCGCTGCAGCTGACGGACGCCGTCGCGGCCGCGTACCAGGCGATCGAGCGCGCCGGTAATCGTGCTTACAAGAGCTTTGGGCTCTCGCAGCGCGCCCATGCGGCGATGGCCGCCGTGGACATCGGCGGGCCCGACGGCGCGCGCCCGAGCGACGTGGCGCGCGAATTGGGCGTCTCCCGCGCCGCCGCCACGACGTTCATTCAGCGGCTCGAGGCGAAAGGCCTCGTCGAGACCGCGACCGATCCGGACGACGATCGTGGCGTGCGCGTCACGCTCACGCGCCACGGCTTGGAAGTCCTGCTGCGCGTGGGACAGCTGGAACGCCGCCTCGCGGCCCGCACGATCGAAGGGATGCCCGCCTCGGCGATGGCACGCTCGATCCACGTGCTCCAGGAGCTGCGGCAACGCCTCGAACAGAAAGTGCTCGAGGTCGTGCGCTGAGCCTGTATACCGATGTGCGAATCTTTATGCAGGCGCCCGCAACGTGGCTCGGTGCTGCTGTCACTTCACGTAGTACTTCAATGCCTTTTCTTATGCGTAGTTGCTTCAACGCATTCATCTCACTATGCGGTGACGTGGTGTCGCTTATCCGAGACCCAATCGACCCTGGTCCTGGCTGGCTAGTTTTCCACATCTCGAACAACTCCTGAATTTGTGGAAAACTTGAACGGCGACCCGAAAATACGTCGCACGAAAATCGTGGCGACCCTGGGGCCCGCCACCGCGAACGCGTCCACCATCGCCGCCCTGCTGCACGCCGGCACGAACGTCGTGCGTATCAATGCATCCCACGGTACGCCCGAGCTCCGTGCGGAATGGATCGCGGCAGCGCGGCGGGCAGCGGACTCGCTTGCGACGCCGGTGGCGGTACTCCTCGATCTCCAAGGTCCGCGTATTCGGGTTGGACACCTTTCCCATCCCCGCGAGCTGACCCCCGGACAGCAGGTCGTATTCGCGCCGGAGGACGTCGCGAGGGGCGACGAGCTCCCGACGACGTACGACGGTTTGGCGACCGACGCTCGGGTTGGCTCACGCATTCTTCTGAACGACGGGCTCTTGTCGGTGGAGGTCACCGGGGTGGATGCGCCGCGCGTACGCGGTCGCGTCATCGACGGCGGTATTCTGACCGCGCACAAGGGCATGAACCTGCCCGGACTCCATGTATCGGCGCCGGCGCTGACGGAGAAGGACCGGGAGGACGTGCAGGACGCGGTGCGCGCCGGCGTCGATTATCTGGCGCTCTCGTTCGTCCGTCGCGCCGAGGACATCGAGGAGCTGCGGGGGCTCGTGCCGAACACGATCAAGCTCGTCGCGAAGATTGAGAAGGCGACGGCACTGGAGAATCTGGAGCGGATCGTGGCGGCGGCGGACGCGGTCATGGTCGCCCGCGGTGATCTCGGCGTGGAGCTGCCGTTCGAGCAGGTGCCACTCGTGCAAAAGCGGCTGATCAGCGAAGCGAATCAGCAGGGAAAACCGGTCATCACCGCTACGCAGATGCTCGAATCGATGGTCCACGCGCCGCGCCCGACGCGCGCGGAAGCCTCGGACGTCGCCAACGCAATCCTCGACGGCACGGATGCCGTGATGCTCTCTGCCGAGACCGCGGTCGGGCAATATCCGCTGGAGGCGGTGCGGGCGATGGATCGCATCATCCGCGAAATGGAGCGCCACCCGCTGCGGCAGCGGGAAGAGCGGCGCAAGGCCACTGATGGGGTCACGACGGAGGACGCGATTGCGTGGGGGACGTTCGCGGTCGCGCGCATGCTGAAAACGCCGCTCATCGTCACGCTCACCAAGGGTGGATTCACCGCGCGCAAAGTCGCCGCGCTCCGCCCGCCGGTGCCGATTCTGGCGGTGACGACCGAGTCGACGACGTACCGGCAACTGGCACTCGTGTGGGGGGTGGTCCCCGTCCTCGTCGACCACGTACCGGGATACGACGCAATGCTGGAAGTCGTGCGCGATCTCATTCTCAAACGTCGGCTCGCGCAGCAGGCCGACTGCATCGTGATGACGGCGGGAGTGCCGTGGGACGTCTCGGGCAGCACCAACCTCATCAAGGTCGAGAAGGTGTGATGTGCGGCTGATTTTCCTCGGCACGGGTACATCGTTCGGCGTGCCGCAGATCGGCTGTCGCTGTCCAACCTGTACATCCTCCGACCCCCGCGACCAGCGCACGCGCACGGCCGCGCTCATCGAGACGAGAGGGAAGCGCCTCCTGATCGACACGCCGCCCGAGCTGCGGCTCCAGCTCGTCGCGGCCGGCATCGATCGGATCGACGCCGTGCTGTTCACGCACGCGCACGCCGACCATGTGCACGGCATCGATGACCTGCGTGCGCTGTCGGTGCGCCAGGGCGCGATGCTTCCCGCATACGGCTCTCGGGAGACCATGGCGGAGCTCGCCGTAAAGTTCCCCTACATCTTCGATCCGTCCTTCGTCGTCCCAGCGGGGACGAGCAAGCCGGAGCTGGCGCCGCATGTGGTCGAGGGCGGGGTGACCGTTTCCATCGCCGGCGTCCCGGTGCTGCCCCTATCGCTGCCGCACGGCGATCATAGAGTGCTGGGGTATCGGATCGGTCCGATCGCCTACATCACGGACGTGAAAGCGATTCCCGATGACGCCATCGCGGCGCTCGCGCATCTCGACGTGCTCGTGCTCAACGCGCTGCTCTCGCGCCCGCATCCGCTGCATCTCTCGGTGCCGGAAGCGATGGCCGTTGCGCAACGCATCGGCGCGCGGCGTACGCTCTTCACGCATCTCACGCACGAAAACACGCACGCTGCGCTCGCGGCGCAGCTGCCGGCGGGGATTGCGCCCGCGTACGACGGGCTGGTTATCGAACTGGACGAGCCATAGATTCCGCCGCGAGAAGGAGGAGGCTCTCTCATGTTGCAGCAGTTCGACGATCCCGCCGTCCGCCGAAGCCCCAAGATGGATGCGCTGGTGCGCGACGCCGTGTTCGGCAACGAAGACACGAAGACGCAAGCGCGGTGGATGCTGTGGGAAATCGGCCAGCGAGCCGGCGTCCGTCCGGCGTCGATTCACGAGCTGTACATGGCGCGCGGGCGCGGGGACGTTCCGGCGTTCACCACCCCCGCGATCAACGTCCGCATTCTCTCGTACGACACCGGGCGCGCGATTTTTCGCGCGGCGAAACGGCTCGATGTCGGCGCGGTGATCTGCGAGATCGCCCGCAGCGAAATCGCCTATACCGATCAGCGTCCCGCCGAGTACGTCGCAGTGATGACGGCAGCGGCGCTGCGTGAGGGATTCAAGGGGCCGCTGTTCATTCAGGGCGACCACGTACAGGTCAACGCCAAGAAATACGCCGCCGACGCCGCAGGCGAGCTGAAGGCGCTGCGCGCGTTGATCGAGGAAGAGCTGCACGCGGGCTTCTACAACATCGATGTCGATACCTCGACCCTGGTGGATCTCTCGAAGCCCAACCTCGACGAGCAACAGCGGACCAACTACGAGCGCGCGGCCGAGCTGACGCAGTTCATCCGCGAGCGCCAGCCCGAGGACGTGACCGTCTCGGTCGGCGCCGAGATTGGCGAGGTCGGCGGCAAGAACAGCGACGTGCACGAGCTGCAGGCGTTCATGGAAGGGTACAACCGCACGATCCGGCGGCTGGGGACCTCGCCCGGCATTTCGAAAATTTCGGTGCAGACGGGCACGAGCCACGGCGGCGTCGTCCTTCCTGACGGCAAGATCGCGAAAGTGCAGCTCGATCTGGCGGCGCTCAAGGCGTTGTCGCACGACGCCCGGACCAAATACGGACTCGGCGGCGCGGTGCAGCACGGCGCGTCGACCCTGCCGCCCGAGGCGTTCTCGCAGTTCCCGGCATGCGAAGCGGTGGAGATTCACCTCGCCACGAATTTCCAGACGCTCGTGTTCGACCATCCCGCGCTCCCTGCCGATCTGCGACGCGACGTGAACGCCTGGGTGAAGAACGAAGCCAAGGACGAATGGAAAAAGGGCGACACCGAAGAGCAATTCATTTACAAGAGCCGCAAGAAAGCGATCGGTCCCTTCAAGCAGCGCTTCTGGGATCTGCCGGCCGACGTGCGCGCCGCGATCGGCGCCGATCTCGAGAAGACGTTCGGGTTCCTGTTCGAGCAGCTGCGGGTGAAGGGGACGCGCGCCGCCACCGATCGCTACGTGAAGCCCAAGCTCGCGTCACATGCGGCCCCACGGGGCGCGCTCGTCGCGGCGCCGGATGACGCGGAGGCGGGCGAATGAGCGAACGTGGCAGCAGCGGGTTCGGGGCGTTCCTGTTCGGCATCGCGCTGGGCGCGGTCGCCGGATTCCTGTTCGCACCGGAAGGCGGCGAGAGCACGCGCCGCCGCGTGGGCAAAGGACTCCGCAATCTCAAAGATCTGGCCGAAGAGAAGGTCGACGAAGTTCGCGGGCTGCTGAAGGAGGCCGAGGAAGAAGCAGAGGAGACCGAGGAGGACGAGGAAGAAGAGCCCGAGATCGCCACGCGTGAGCAGCTGCGGCGTCGTCTCGAGGCCGCGCGCCGGCGGCGCAACCGTGCCGGGCGGCCGACCCCCTCGGCCCCGCCCGTCGCTCCCGCATCCGAAGAGGAGGATGAGCCGCTCGCGTGAATGGAGAAGGCGGCTGGCACCGCACGGTCACCGGTGTGGTCCGGCGGACCCTCGAAGCCGCCTACGAAGACAACATCCCCTTTCTCGCCAGCGCCGTCTCGTTCGACATCCTCCTCACCACCATTCCCTTCGTCGGCCTCGTGCTCGCCGTCGTCGGGTATCTCGTCGAGTACCAGGTCGCCATTCACCAGCTCAACGTCCACGAGCTGCTGCAGCGCTTCCTTCCCGACTCGAGTGAAGGCAAGACCGACACCTTCGGCTTCATCGAGCGCGCGCTCGGCGACCTCGTCGCGCGGCGCGGCCGCCTCACACTCTTCGCCGCGCCCCTGTTCCTCTGGTTCTCGACTCGTATGTTCGGAGGACTGCGCGCGGCCCTGAACGAGGTGTTCGACACCGAGGAGAATCGCCCCTGGCCCGTTGCCAAGCTCACCGATCTCGCCATGGTGTTCGCCGCCGGGGCCCTGTTCCTGGCGAACGCCTTCGCTTCGACCGGCCGGGGGGTCGATTCGCAGCTCGGCACACTCGTGTTCAGCACCCTGTTGTTCTTCCTCATCTTCAAGTTTTTGCCGAGCCGGCGCATCTACTGGCGCACCGGGCTCGTGGCATCGCTGTTCTGCGCGGTGGGGTTCGAAGTCGCCAAACGCCTGTACACTCTCTACGTCGCGCACTTCGTCACGTTCAATCGCGTCGCGTCCGATGCCAACCTGATCGCCGTGCTGCTACTGCTACTGTGGATTTACTACACGGCCTACGTTTTTCTGCTGGGCGGAGAAGTCGCCGAAACGTACGATCTGATGCGGATGCGGCGCCTGCAGCGCGTGCGGCTCGGATGAACGTCATCGATCTGCGGTCGGATACCGTCACCAAGCCGTCCGCCGGAATGCGACGCGCGATGGTGGACGCGGAAGTCGGCGACGACGTGCTGGACGGCGATCCGACGACGCGCCGGCTCGAGCAGCGGATCGCCGAGCTGCTCGGTACGGAGGACGCGCTGTTCTTTCCGTCGGGGACCCAGGCCAATCAGACCGGAATCGGGCTGCTAGTAGAGCAGGGAACAGAAGTCCTCCTGGAAGCGAACGCGCACCTGGTCCACTACGCGCTCGCCGGGATCGCCGCGTTATCCGGTGCGCAGATCCGACCCATCACCACGTCCGACGGCCTGCTGACCGCGGACCTTGTGCGGAATGCGTTGCGCCCCGCGTCGCCTCACGTACCGCGCAGCAGCGCCCTGGCGATCGAGAATACCCACAATGCCGCCGGCGGTCGGGTGCTCAGCGTGGCGGCGTTTGACGGCGTCGTGCGCGCGGCGCGCGACGCAACGCTCGGCGTGCATCTCGACGGCGCGCGGTTGTGGAATGCGGCGGTTGCGGCGGACGTCCCGACTGCGCGGCTGACGCACGGTGCCGACACCGTCATGGTCAGCATCTCGAAGGGACTCGGCTGTCCGGTGGGCTCGTGCCTCGGATTCAAGCGGGAGCGTCGCGCGCGCGCGTGGGAGATTCGCAAGCGGTTGGGCGGAGGAATGCGGCAATCGGGAATTCTCGCGGCCGCCGGGCTGTACGCGCTCGATCACAACCTCTCGCGAATCTGCGAAGACCACGCGAACGCGAGGCGGTTTGCGGAGCTGCTCTCCGACCACCCGCCCATCCGCCCATCCGTCCCCGAGACGAACATCGTGATGCTCGATCTCGTGGGTGACGGGGACGTCGCCGACACCGTCGTGCCGCGGCTCGCCGCGGCCGGCGTGCGGGTCGTGCCATTCGGTGTCCGGCGACTCCGCGCGGTCACGCACCTCGACGTCAGCCGCGCCGACGTCGAGCGCGCGGCGGGAATCATCAGAGACACGCTGCGGTGACCGCCCCCCCCCCAGATCGTCCTGCGCCGAAGCTTCAGGCGATGCCGCTGGACCGGTCGATCCTGTGGAATCCGTCGCTGCCGGGGGCGCGTCCCTCGGGGGGCGGCCGGGCACCGTATCCGATTTTCTTCCAGCAGGAAGCCGTCATCGCACTGCAGGAGCATCTGAAGAGCTCGCCCACCCAGGCGATCTTCGGTTTTCTGATCGGTGACGTATATCGCGATCCCGAAACGGGCGTGCTGTACATCGTCATCGACAAGACCCTGAAGCTCAGCCAGCCCATCTATGGGGATAAGACCGAAGTCGTGGTATCACGGTTGTGGGATCGGATGCAGCAGCAGTTGGCGAAGGCGGCGGGGTTGTTGCTCGGCTGGTACCACAGCCATCCGGGGCAGGGCGGCTACCTCACGCCCCACGACGTGGAAACGCACGAGAAGTTTTTCACCGATCCCTGGCAGGTTGCCGTCCTGATTGCCGCCGAGGCGGGAGGCGTAACCGGAAAATTCTTTCGCGCGTCACAAGACGCCGATTGGCACAAGACGCCGCAGTCGTTCTACGAACTGCTGCAGCCGGATTCGATCAAACCGGACGGGAAGAAGCGGTCATTTATTACGTGGCGGAATCACAAGGCATTCGGACCAAGCCTCAAAGGGCCACCGCGCCCCAAACAAGCCGCCCCTCCGCCTCCACCGCCGGAGCCGGAGCCCGAAGAGGCCGAAGAAGAACCAGCACCGGCGCCGCCCCCTCCGCCCCCCAAGCCCCCCACGCCCGTCACGGAGCGTGGCTTCCGCATTATGCGCTCGAGCGCGGACGACATTCCCGTTATTCGCTCGAACGCGGACGACGAGCCAGCGCCTCCCCCGCAACCGGAGCCCCCCCCCCCACCTCCTCCGGCTCCCTCGCGCCCCGCGCCGTCCCAGCGCAAAACCGTGGAAACAAGGCGCCCGGCTGCGCCGGTCTTTGTCCCGGACGAGCCACCGGCTCCGGTGGCGCCACCGCCACCGCCACCGCAGCACTCGTCGGAAGGGATACCGTGGCAGGTGACTCCGGAGTCTGTGGCTGCGATTCCGCCGGAAGTCGCGGCTCCTGCTCCACCGGCGCCGCGGCGCACGCCGACGCAAACGTTTCGGCTGCTCGAGGAGGAGCCAGAGAAGAAGCCGGCACCGCGCGCGCGCCGGCGCAAGCGGCGCGGCTCCTGGACGAAGCGGTTCGTGCTCTTGCTGTTGTTGGCGGGAATTGGTGCCGGCGCGTACTGGTATGTGAAGATCCGGAATCCGGCGGAGCCGTTGCCCTGGGCGGGTCTGCTCGATCGGGCCAAGAAGTTGGTCGCGCGATCCTCGACTCCTCCCCCGGCCGCTCGCCGGCCGCCGCGCCGTACGGAGTCCGGCAATACGCAGCCGCCGCGGCCCACGCAGCCGCCGCCGGCCGCCACACCGCCTCCGGCCCTCCCCCCGCCCCCTCCTCCACAACCGGTGTCGCCGTTTGCGCGATTCGATCGCCTGAGTGACTCCTTATCGCTGGCCGTGCGCAATTTCCAGGATCGCGCCTCGCTGTTCGCGAGCGGCCAGATGGATTGCGGCGGTCTCTCGAGTGGGCTGGTCACGATCGAAAACCTCTGGATCACTTACAACACCGAGCGGCGTGCCCGCATGACGGCATTCGATGCGCGACGTGCATCGCAGGATCAGGCGTTGTACGCGGGGGTCGACTCGGTCGAGAGCGGATTTGAACAGTCGGGGTGCCGCCGGCCATGACCCTGCTCCTCGCGTTGTTCCTCGTGACGCAAGGCGCGGCGCCGCTGCGCAAGAGCGATCTCGTGCGGCTGCTGTCGGGTTCCGCGATGTCATTGGTGGAATTGGCGCAGTTCGTCGGTCGCAACTGCTTGACGTTCGAGCCCACCGAGCGTGACCGCACGGACTTCCGGCGGCTCGGCGCCGACCGCGCGCTGCTCGACGCCGTCGATCGCTGTGCGCGCCGGCCGACCGTCGTTGCGGTGGTGGCTCGCCCGCAGCCTGTTCGCGTTTCACCGGGGCGCAGCGGCTTCGTTGCCGGCGGAGGTCAACGCGGTCCGGCCGGTGCGCAGCTGCCGCGGGCGCTCGTCTTCGATGCCCGTGACTCGTTGGGAATGCCGATCGCCGGCGTGCCGATCGTTTTCACCGGTATCAATGCGCGAATCGCGCCGGACACGGCGACCACAAATGCCTCGGGAGAGGTGCGCGTGGGCGTCGCGCTGGGTCCGCACGCGGGATCCGCAAGCGTGCTCGCGGCCGCCGGCGACGTCGAGAAACAGGTTGCGTTCAACGTTGCGCCGGGCTCAGCGGCGCAGCTCGTGATTCAATGCGCTGAGAAATCCGTCACGGGACACTTTGCCGTGCGCCCTGACACGGTGATCCTCTTGCGCGTCACCGCGCAGGATGGGTTCGCCAACGCGACCCCGCTTCTCGAACTGCGCGGCGCCGTGGCTGACGCCCGAATTTTTCGGGTGCTGCGCGTGACGCAGGACAGTCTCGCCGGCACGCTCGCGCTCAAGCCCGATCAGCCGGGCACGACGAGTCTCGCGGTGATCGCGAACGGAATGCGGCAGTACGTGACGGTGACGGTCCCGCCGCGCGTTGCGCCTGGCAAGGTGGATTGCCCCTGAGGGCGAATGATCAATGTAGAATGATCAATGATCAATGATCATTGGTCATTGATCATTGGGTGCGGAATGCCCCAGGCACCCCGCAACGAATCCCGACATCGTTTAGCGCTGCTCCCTGCGGGGGCCTGACGCGGTTCACGAGCGGAAAGCCTGCGGACCTGGGGCACGCGAAAGGTACCCAGGTTAGATTCCGTTCTCAATGATCGCCCTCGCCCGAAAGTATCGCCCCAAGCAGTTCGCCGACCTCATCGCCCAGGACCACGTTGCCGCTGCGCTCCGCGGCGCCGTTGCCCAGGGCCGCGTCGCGCACGGGTACCTCTTTGCCGGACCGCGCGGTGTGGGCAAGACCACCGCGGCTCGCATCCTCGCAATGGCCCTGAACTGCGAGCAGCGCTCGCCCGCCGGCGAGCCCTGCGGGGTGTGCGATTCGTGCAGCCGCATTTGGACCGGTGCCGCGAACCTGGACGTCGTGGAGCTCGACGCCGCCTCCAACCGCGGCGTCGATGATGCGCGCGACCTCCGGGAACGCGCGATGTACGCCGCCAGCACCGAGACGCGCTCGAAGGTTTACATCGTCGATGAAGCGCACATGCTCACCCGGGAAGCGTGGAACGCGCTCCTCAAGATTCTCGAGGAGCCGCCGCCGCGCGTGGTGTTCGTGTTCGCGACCACGGAACCGCAGAAGATCGCCAACGCGGCCGCCCCGATCCTGTCGCGGCTGCAGCGCTTCGATTTCCGCCGCATCGGGCCGCATGCGATCGTCGACCGGCTCAAGCAGGTGGTCGAGCAGGAGAAGCTGCGAGTCGATGACGATGCGCTGCATCTGATCGCGCGCAGTGCCAACGGCGGCATGCGCGACGCCTTATCGCTGCTCGATCAGGTGCTCTCATTCGGCGAGGGTGCGGTGACCGCCGCCCGCGTGCGCGAGGTACTGGGGCTCGTTCCCGACGAGCTGTACGGCGAAATGCTGCGCGCCATTGTCGAGCACGACGCCGGCGCGATGTTCCCGCTGGTCGAGCGCCTGCTCGAAGCGGGTGCGGACGTCGGCGAATTCGTGAATGGCGCCGGCGAGACGCTGCGCGCACTCCTGCTCGTGGGCGTTGGTGGGCAACCCGAAGGCTTGACGGAGGGTCTGCTTGCGGTGATTCGCACGTATGCGCCGCAGCTGCCACCGGCGGATGTGGTGCGTTTACTGACGATTCTGAGCGAATCGGAAGAGCGCCTCAGCCGCAGTGCGAATACGCGAATGCTCGTCGAAGTCTTGTTGCTGCGATGGGCCATGCTGGATAGAACGGTGGAGTTGTCCGAAGTTCTCGAAGCTCTCGGGAAGCGAGATGCGAGAAGCGAGATGCGGGATGCGAAAAACGACCCCACGCATCCCGCATCCCCTATCCCGCATCCCGACAGCCCGCCACATCCCGTGGCAGCGTCCGCGCCCAGCCGCAAGGTAGAACCGACGCTCGAGAATATCCGCTCGGTTTGGCCTCACGTCGTCGCCGACGCGCGTACGCGCGGCCCAATGCTCGGCAGTCTCTTGGCGGAAGCGGAAGTGATTGCGGTCGACGGTCGCGTGGTGACGTTGCATCCCGGAAACGTGGGTCATGCCGAGGGGCTCGAGCGCCAGCGCGATACGATCGCGCAGAGTCTCGGCCGTTACGTCGCCGAGGCGCCGCGGGTCAGGATCGCGGCGCCCGACACCGGTGGCACGCCAACCCCCTCTGAACGGCCGGAGCGGATGACCGAAGAGCGAGCGAACGCCGAGCGGCTGAAGGTGCTGCGCGCGAAGGATCCGACGCTGAGCGCGGCGGTGGATGCATTAGATTTGGAGCTGCTCGAATAGCTTGCTAACGCACCCACGCGGGGTAACTTTCGACGTATGGCGGATTTATCTAGCCTGCTCCAGCTCAGCCAGCAGATGCAGGGGCGGCTTACTGAGATCCAGACGCAGCTGGCGCAGCAGACCCTGACGGTATCGGCCGGTGGCGGGATGGTGCAGGCCACGGTCGATGGGCGCGGACACATTCGCGCCATCAAGATCGATCCACAGGCGGTCAGCCAGGGCGACGTCGAGATGCTGGAAGATCTCGTGCTCGCCGCGGTGGCGGAGGCGCAAAAGCGCGCGGCCGAGCTCTACCAAGCTGAGGTGCGGAAGCTGGCGTCGGGGCTGCCGTTCCCGTTCCAGCTGCCGCTCTAGGCCGCCGGCCTTTCAGTGTCCGCCATCGAGGAGCTCGTGGCGGAGCTCGCCAAGCTCCCCGGCATCGGGCGCAAGACCGCCCAGCGGCTCACGTTCCATTTGCTGAAGCAGCCCGCGGAGACCGCGGAGCGTTTGGCGGAGGCCATCAGGCGAGTCCGCGGGCGGGTCTTCGCGTGCGCGACCTGCGGCAATCTGGCCGATGAAGACCCCTGCCCGATCTGCCGCGACCCGCGTCGCGACACGGCCTTGCTGTGCGTGGTCGAGGAAGCGGGCGATGTCAGCGCGATCGAGCGAGCGGGGCGGTATCGCGGTCGCTATCATGTGCTGGGCGGCCGGATCTCACCGCTGGACGGGGTCGGCCCGGAAGATCTGCACGTGGATCGTCTGCTCGCGCGGCTGGCAAATGGCTCCGAGGTGCGCGAGGTCATCGTCGCGACGAATCCATCGATGGAGGGTGAGGCGACGGCCACCTACCTCCAGCAGGTGTTGAAGCCGAGCGGGGTCCGTGTCACGCGCATCGCACGCGGTCTGCCGGTGGGCGGCGACCTCGAGTATGCCGACGCGGTGACCATCGCGCAGGCGCTGGCGGCACGGCGCGACATGTCCGAGACCGACTAGGAGGCTCATGGCCGGAGCCGCAAGCTGGTCTTTCAACGAGAACGACTTCAAGCAAATCCAGACGCACCTGCAGGCGTTTCTGCGTGACTCGAACGCCCGCTGTGCGCTGCTCGTCGACCGCAACGGCCAGCTCGTCGCCACCGTGGGCGACACGCCCAAATTCGATCCCACCGCCTTCGCGTCACTCACCGCCGCCGACTTCAGCGCCAACGATCAGCTCGCCAAGATGATCGGCGAAGCGGAATTCGCCTCACTCGTCCACCAGGGCGAGCGCGAATCGATGTATCTCGCCGACGTCGCCAAGCGCGTGATTCTCGTCGTGCTCTTCGATCAGCGCGCGACACTCGGCCTCGTCAAGCTCAAGGCCAAAGCGGTCGTCGGTGAGCTCAACAAAGTCTTCGAGGAGATGTTCAGTCGGGTCGGAACCGGTCAGGGGGGGGCAGAGCAAAAGGGCCTGCTCGAAGGGGCAGAGGACGAAATTGACAAACTCTTTGGTTAAGGGGACGCGCCCATGTCGATGATCAACTACGCGTCCCGCGAGATCAATTGCAAGCTCGTCTATTACGGCCCGGGCCTCGGGGGCAAGACCACCAACCTCGAGCACATCTACGGGAAGGTCTCACCCAACACGCGCGGCAAGATGATTTCGCTCGCCACCGAAACCGAGCGGACGCTCTTCTTCGACTTCCTGCCGGTGGACCTGGGAACGATTCGCGGTTTCAAAACCCGCTTCCACCTCTACACCGTGCCGGGGCAGGTCTATTACAACGCGAGCCGCAAGCTAATTCTCAAAGGCGTCGACGGCATCGTGTTCGTCGCCGACAGCCAGATCGAGCGGATGGAAGCGAACGTCGAGTCCATGCAGAACCTGTACGACAACATGGCGGAGTACGGGTACGACCTGACCAAGATTCCGTTCGTGATCCAATACAACAAGCGCGATCTGCCGAACGCCGCTCCCGTCAAGGATCTGCAGGCATCGCTGAACCCGGGATGGCCGATCGAGGACGCGACCCGTCAGAAACAAACGCCCGATGCCTCGCATCCGGGGGAAAATCTCGTCGAGAAGGTCGGCGCTGAGTGGGTCGGCCGGGCAGCGTATCACGAGGCGGTCGCCGTTCGCGGCGACGGCGTGTTCGACACACTCAAGGCGGTCAGCAAGCTGGTCCTCAAAACGTTGAGCTAATGGCTGGTCCCCCCCCCCAAGGTCCCTCTCGTTCCACCGCGATGCGGTGGACATTGCCGAACATCATTACGCTCGCGCGCATCTGTCTCACGCCAGTCATCGCACTGCTCCCATTCATCCAGGGGTACTGGCCCAAGGTCATTGCGTTCGTCGTGTTCCTCATCGCGGCGTTTTCCGACCTGGTCGACGGCTGGTTGGCGCGGCGCTACGGTACCACCAGCGAGCTGGGGATGTTGCTCGACCCGATCGCCGACAAGCTGCTGCTCTTCGCCACGCTGATCCCCATTTTCTGGATGACCCGACATCCGACGATCCTCGTGGACTATCGCATCCCGTGGTGGGGGAGTTTACCGGTGTGGGTCGCGCTGCTCCTGGTGGGGCGGGAAATATTGATCACGGTGTTTCGCTTCTTCGCCAAGCGACGCGGCATCGTAATCCCCGCGATGGGCGCCGGCAAGCTGAAGGCCGTCGTCCAGAACGTGTTCATCGGCGCCACGATCGCCTGGTTTGCGTGGAAAGACGCAATCGCGCAGCGGCACATCGCGGGCGCGTTCCGGAATTTCTGGGACCAGTTCCACGGCTGGTTCGTCTCCGTGACGCTCGCCGGCGCGATCGTGCTCACGGTGTATTCGCTCCTCGTCTACCTGTACCGCTACCGGACACTCCTCAAAGTCGGCAAGTGAAGCTCGAGGTCGTTACCATCGGCACCGAGCTGCTGCTGGGACTCACCCCTGACACCAACGCCGCCGACCTGGGACGGGCGTTGGCCGCGGCCGGCGTCGAAGTCGTTCGTCACAGTTCGGTGGCCGACCGCCCCGACGCGATTCGTGCCGCGGTTGCGGAGGCGCTCGATCGCACCGGATTCGTGATCACGACCGGTGGCCTCGGCCCGACGCGCGACGACATGACGAAACGCGCGGTCGCAGAGCTTTTCGGAAAGCCGTTGCAGCTGGACGCGTCGATGCTGCGCTCGCTCGAAGAGCGGTTTCGGCGCCTTGGCCGCACGATGCCGACCGCGAATCGGAGCCAAGCCGAGGTGCCGAGCGGCGCGACGGTGCTGCCGAACCCCCGTGGCACGGCCCCCGGGTTATGGGTGGAGGAACGGGGGCGCGTCGTGGTGATGTTGCCTGGCGTCCCGTCGGAAATGCGCGGCCTGCTCGCCGAGGAGGTGCTTCCTCGGCTCACGGCGCGCGGGTCGGGAATGGTGGTTCGGTCGCGGACTGTGCGCACGACCGGCATCGCCGAATCGGCACTCGCCGAACGGGTGGGCGCGATCGAAGACGACATCGCGCCGCTGACGCTCGCCTACCTCCCTTCAGTCGACGGCGTCGACCTGCGTGTGACCGCGTGGACAATCCCTGAAGAGGAAGCCGAGCGTCGCCTCGCCGCGACCGTTACGGTGCTGCGTGAACGGGCGGCCGAACACTGCTATGGCGAGGATGGAACCGAACTCGCCGGCGTTGTTGTGCAGCAGCTCCGCACACGCAAGACGCGGCTCGCCGTTGCCGAGTCGTGCACCGGCGGATTGCTCGGCGGGCGAATCACCGCGATACCGGGTTCATCGGAGGTCTTTGCGGGCGGCATCGTCGCCTACGACGACGCCGTGAAGCGTGCGATGCTCGACGTATCGCCTGCGCTGCTGCAGACGCACGGAGCGGTATCCGAGGAAGTAGTGCGCGCCATGGTTGCGGGCGCGCTGCGCCGCTTCGGCGTCGCTGCCGGGCTCGCGGTCACCGGAATCGCGGGACCGAGTGGTGGAACAGCGGAGAAGCCGGTCGGCACCGTGTGGTTGGCCGCCGCGTTCGGTCAGGAAACGCGGGCGCTCAAACGCATTTTCCCCGGCGACCGCGCCGAGATTCGTGCGCGCGCCGCGCAGGCGGCGCTCGACTTGTTGCGGCGCTTGATCGGCGAGACCAATTCGTGAACCGCGTCAACGCGCCCGACGGCACGCCGCTCGCATACGACGTCTACGAACCCGCGCGTCCCAACGTGGCGGTGCTCGTTTTTCACGATTGGCATCCGCCGCTCGGGGCTGAGTCGCTGGCCCAGATGGGACGGCAGCTCCAAGACGCTGGTCTCGCTGCGTATTTCATCGATCAGCGCGGTCATGGTCGCTCGGGCGGTCACCGAGCCCACCTCTCGCGATTCAGTCAACTGCTTGGCGACCTCCAGGCGTTCCGGCGCGCCGTGCGCCAGCGACTGGACATCCCCCAGGTTCTCGTGGGCGACGGCGTTGGCGGTTTGGTCGTGCTGCGCTATCTCGAGACACAGCCCGGCGAGCCGCCGGCGGCTGCGGTCGTATCGAATCCTGCACTGGCGTGGCGCGCGCGACCCGCCGTGTGGAAGCGCCTTGCGGCGAAATTCGCCGACCTGTGGCCCACGCTGCCGACGGGACGGGGAGGCGAATTCATGACGGCGGGCGCGCGGGCCGAATTGCAATGGGCGCAGCGCGCCGTACTCACCGATTCACAGCGCATCGAGCGTCCGCTGCTCTTCCTGCTCGGTGGAAATGATGGGCTCATCGATGCGCCGCTCGCCCGGCTGTTCGCGGAGAATCTGCCTGTGCGTACGACGGTCAATTGGTATCCGGAGCTGGCGCACGAGGTCTTCGGTACGCGGCGCGTCATGGCTGACTTGATCGCGTTCGTCGCGCGGCATCGATCCTAGCTCGCCACGGGGGTTCCGTCCTGCGTTTTGCTGCCTATCTTGTTGTCAGACTGAAAGTTCCAAATCAATGACCAACAAACGCCACGCGCCTCCTTCGCCATCGCCCGAATCGACCACTCCGCGCGCTCCCTCATTGGATCCTGATCCTGGGGCGCCGACTCCCACGGCTCCTGCGTCCGGAGCGGCCGCCGAGACTGGGTCTCCCGCGCCGTCGGAGGCCGATGTCTGGAAAGACAAACATCTGCGACTCGCCGCTGATTTCGAAAATTTCCGCAAACGCACGGCCAAAGAGCGTACGGAGATGTGGATGCGGGCGCAGGCGGATCTTGTCACGCGCCTCGCGGATGCGCTGGACGATTTGTCGCGGTTCGCGCACATCGATCCGGCGGAAATCGATGCCAAGACGCTGCATGAGGGCGTCGATCTGGTCGATCGCAAAGTCTGGAAGGAGCTCGCAGCGGCCGGCGTGACACGTATCGATCAAGCCGGCGTGCCGTTTGATCCCAACGTACATGAAGCGGTGACGACGCAGCCCGCGTCGAAACCGGAGGAGGATCACACCGTAGGCCAGGTGGTGCAACCGGGTTACAAGATGCGCGACCTCCTCCTGCGACCTGCGCGCGTGGTGGTGCTGACGTGGCAAGGTAAGTAATGGCCGCTCAGCGCGACTATTACCAGTTGTTAGGAGTCGCTGAATCAGCCAGCACGGAGGAAATCAAGAAGGCGTTTCGCCGGCTGGCGAAGCAGTACCATCCCGATCGCAATCCGAACAATCCGCAAGCGACGGAGCGCTTCAAGGAGATCAATGAAGCGCACGACGTGTTGAGCGATCCCGGAAAGCGAAAGAAGTACGACACGCTGCGACGCTACGGAGCGTTTGCCGGGGCGGGCAACGCAAGTTCTCGCGGTCGCCGCGAGGGCACCGCCGGGGGGGGACGCGGCACGCCGGATAGCGGCGATTTCGATATGTCCGATTTCGGCGGCCTCGGCGACCTCTTCTCTTCCATATTTGGTCGCCGTGGCGCCGATCGCGAGGCCGAGCCTGAAGAAGTCGAGACCAGCGTCACGATTCCGTTCCGGGTGGCGGCGCTCGGCGGGTCGGTGCCGATCACCTTGGCAATGCCGGAGGTGTGCCCGACCTGCGGCGGCACCGGCGCCGCCAAGGGCGCCACGGTCAACACGTGTCCTGAGTGCAATGGGCGCGGCACGGTGTCATTCGGACAAGGGGGCTTCGCCGTCAATCGTCCGTGCCCTGTGTGCCGCGGGAAGGGCACCGTTCCTTCGCAGCGCTGTCCAACGTGTCAGGGCAGCGGCGAAGTCCGCATTGAAAAGCGCATCACCGTCGACGTCCCGGCAGGGGTCGAGGACGGTGCTCGCCTACGGCTCAAGAACCAGGGACCCAAGGGACAGGGCGACCTCATCGTCGTCATCCACATCGCACCCGATCGCTTCTTCCGTCGCGAGGGTCTCGACGTGATCGGCGTCGTCCCGATCAATCTCGCGCAGGCGTTGCTGGGATCGCGCATCAAGGTGAAGACGCTCGACGGCAAACGCGTGGTGTTGCGAATCCCACCAGGGACGCAGCACGGGCAGAAATTCCGGATCGCGGGACATGGGATCGAGCGAAACGGTCGCCGCGGCGACATGTACGTGGAGGCCCACGTCACGCTCCCCGAACGGCTCAGCGCCGAGGAGCAGGAGGCGGTGCGGAGCTTTGCCGAGAAGACGGGGATGAAGTACTGAGATTGGCGCGCATGGCGACGGCGCTCGCCGGGCACGCGCCGCGCAGCTCTTCGGATTGTCCCAACGCCGGATCCAACTGATCGCGTGGAATCGGAACGAAGCCAAAACGCGGGAAGAAATTTGCGGCGGTCGTCGTGAGCAAGTAGATGTCGCACACACCTCGGCGCCGCGCCAATTCGAGCGCCGCCGCGGTGAGTCGCTGGCCCAATCCATCGCCGCGCCGATTCTCCGCTACGGCCACTGACCGCAATAGCCCAGCCGCCGCGTAAATCTCAACTGCTGCGCATCCCACCAAGCTTCCCGAGTCCCGGGCAACGAGTGTTGTGGCGATGTGCCGCTCGATCCCGGCGACGGGCAAATCGCTGCTCCTCAACAGAACCAGGATCTCGGGCAGATCTGTCGGCGTAGCCGTGTGAATGTTCATTGACAGTCGAAACCTATCATGCTTGCTTTGTTTTCCCTCGACGCCTCGGCGTCCCGGCGTCTTGGCGTCGAGCATTTTGGGGTGTAGGTCAACTGGCAGACCGCCCGGCTGTTAACCGGGAAGTTGGAGGTTCGAGTCCTCCCGCCCCAGCTTCAGACGCAAACAGGGAGTCTGTGGTCGACGTGAGCAATCGTGGGGCTGATGATCGCCCTGATCATCGACGTAGACTTGCCACACTCACGCGATTCGCGGTGCTGCTCGATTCCGGGATGCGCATCCCCGGCACGCAATTGCGATTCGGGCTCGACCCCATCATTGGACTGATTCCCGGCGTCGGCGATGCTGCTGGCGCCGTTCTGGCCGGATGGATTCTCATCGAAGGGATCCGACTGGGCGCGTCGCGCGCGACCCTGGTGCGGATCGCGGGCAATATCGCGCTCGATGCTGGACTTGGCGCGGTTCCGATTCTCGGGGATATTTTCGACTTCGCATGGAAAGCCAATCTTCGAAACGTGGCGCTGCTGGAGCGCCATCTGATAGATCCCGCATACGCGATACGCGCCGACCGATCCTTCGTGGCCTTCGTGATTGGTGGGATCGTGGTCGTGACCTTGGGTGCGCTCGTTCTGGGCACGATCCTGGCAATCCGCCTGCTGCGAGTGTTGGGCGTCGCCGCTGGGGTGGTGTAGCACAGCCGAGGGGCTAGTTTCCGCTCCGTGATCGCTCCGGAGCCCTCCCGTCCTCCCATCGCCGTCGCACTCGCCGATCGCTACACGATCGAGCGTGAGCTGGGACGCGGCGGCATGGCGACCGTATATCTCGCCGACGAGAAGAAGCACGGCCGCAAGGTCGCCATCAAAGTCCTGCGGCCGGAGATCACCGCGGCGCTCGGCACGACGCGGTTCCTGCGCGAGATCGGCATCGCCGCGCAGCTTGCTCACCCACACATCGTCCCGCTCATCGACTCGGGCGAGGCCGCCGGGATGCTGTACTACGTCCAGCCGCACGTGCCCGGCGGCTCTCTGCGCGAGCGGCTCCTCGAGCGCCGGCCGCTGTCCGTAAAGGACGCGCTCCGCATCGCACAGGAAGTCGGCGCCGGCCTCGACTTCGCGCATCGACAAGGCTTTGTGCATCGCGACGTGAAGCCGGAGAACATCCTGTTCGCTGATGGTCACGCGGTGCTCGCCGACTTCGGCGTCGCGCGCGCCTGCTGCGACCCCGACGCAGACACCACGCGTGCCGGCGAGCTTGCGACCGAAGTCGGATTGGCGGTCGGGACGCCCGAGTACATGAGTCCGGAGCAAGCGAGCGGCGAGCCGAATCTCGGCTCCGCGAGCGACGTCTACAGCCTGGCGTGCGTGGTCTACGAGATGCTGGTGGGCGAGCCGCCGTTCACCGGCGCGGGCGCGCGCGCGGTGATGGCGAAGCACGTCACCGAATCGCCCCGGCCGGTGCGCGGGTTCCGCCCCGAGGTGCCGCGCTCGGTGGAACGGGCACTCGAACACGCATTGGAGAAGGATCCGGAGCAGCGATTCGCCAGCGCGGCGGAGTTCGTCGCCGCGCTCATGGCTTCCGACAGCCCAGGGATCGCGCGAGCACCCGCCAGCACGCGGTCCATCGCCGTGCTGCCGTTCGTCAACGCGAGCCCGGAGGCCGAGAACGAATACCTCAGCGACGGCATCAGCGACGAGCTGATCGACGCGCTCGCGAAAATCGCGGGGCTGCGCGTGTCATCGCGCACGTCGGTCTTCGCGCTCAAGGGCAAGTCGCTCGACGTCCGCGCGGTGGGCGCGCTGCTGGGCGCGAGCGTCGTGCTCGAGGGGACGGTGCGCAAGTCGGGTGACCGGCTGCGCATCACCGCGCAGCTCACGTCGACCGACGACGGGCGCTTGCTCTGGTCGCAGCGCTACGACCGCAAGCTGATCGAGATGTTCGCGATTCAGGATGAAATCGCCGGCACGATCGTCAACACGCTGCGGACAACGATGTTCGCTGATCTCTCTGAGCACGTCCCGCGGCGGTACACGGAAAACATCCAGGCCTACGGCCTGTATCTCAAAGGACGATTCGCCTGGAACAAGCGAACGCAAGAAGGCGTGGCCGAAGCCGTGCGCTTCTTCGAGCTGGCGATCGCCGAAGATCCGAACTATGCGCCCGCCTACGCCGGCTTGGCCGACTC
>Ga0137399_10000237_pt1 | contig 20591 bp, 19 predicted proteins | sample czorhiz316metaG_FD_104810 | JGI IMG/M metagenome (GOLD analysis project Ga0137399, IMG submission 104810) | Vadose zone soil microbial communities from Angelo Coast Range Reserve, California, USA - czorhiz3.16 metaG | ecosystem: Environmental > Terrestrial > Soil > Vadose zone | place: USA...
ATCGCGCAGTTCCTCGCGCGAGAAGATCAAGGCGCCCTGCATCGCGAAGAAGGGATTGCCACCCGTGTGGTCAGAATGGATGTGCGAGTTGACCAGAATTCGAATGGGCGCGGAGCTGAACGTTCTGATCGTCTCCAGAACTTTTTCGTGCAGCTCTGCGTCCTGGGAGTCGACCATCAGGATGCCGTCAGGGCCGAAGAGCACAGCGACCCTGCCGCCGGCCGCGTCAGGGTGGTTCGTGTCAAGAGTTCCGCCAGAGGCTCATAGCATGGAAGCAAACGTCGGTAGCATTTCGGCCCTCACTGCGAGCATTAGCTCCCATCTGATAAACGGGATTCTTAGAAAGTGGGACGAACTGCTCATAGAATACCCCAAGCCGCCGGAGCCGCCAGATTTGCCTCTCTCCAGACATGACTCGCGTTCTATTCTTCCATTCTGAACTTCCTTACGGAGCTTCATCCGGCCGCCGCGAATGCCTTGGGCGAAGCGATAGGAGTCATTGACAGCCGGAGATCACTTCTTAGGATTAACGCAGGGCCGAGCATTTGTTCGCGTATCCATCTGAACTTTTTACATTCGCTTGCGTGTTAGTTTGGAATAGGCCTCTTTTTGACAATCAAATTTCGAGTTTGTGGAAATGACCGCTAACCGCCCCCCAATCCGGGTAGGACTTATCTTGCTGATCTCAATTTCGGATTGGCCGTCATAATAATTACTGTAGGAACGACCACATATTCCTTGCCTTCTTGATCGATAAGCGCCCTTTCGTCCCGTGTGCAATGGTAATTCCTGCAAAGACAAATCCGAGTGGTTGGAGGGTCAATGGTGATGTCCAAGATTGACGCCTGCAAACTCTCATCTCCGAGCAAATTGAACTGGCTCAGCCGGCGGCTCCGGATTTGGCACTTCCGTGAAGACAATCCATTTTCTTGCCGAGCTCCAACCCAAGACCGACGCGCCAGAGCGTTCTGCAACGACCTTCCGCAAACTGTCGTCCCGATTATGTCCTAAATTAGGTTACATGCTTTTATTTTTTGTGATGGCGTGATTTAAAATAGTTCTGGTTATTTCCGCGCGGGTTCAAGCTGCAGCAAACGGAGTGCCGACAAGGGGTTTGTGGTAGGTGTGGGTAAAGCGTAATATCAGGTGGCCAACCCACCAGGGTTCGGAACTAGGCGTAGCATGAGGTTAAGCGAGCTAATGGAACTCGGATTGCCTGAATGTCTGTATCGTAGGAGTCGCGAGTAACCTTCGGTTCTCGGTCGCCATGCGAGGCAGGCGCGCCCGTCAGGAGCAAAGCATTTGTGCTCAAGGTCAATAGGGCCTTGGTATTTGGAGCGGTGAAATGCGAGTCCCCTTGGAATAGTGTAGCGATGATTGTGTCACCATTTACTTACTGGAGGATTGAAGTACGGCAACTTTTTCGCAACTCCTTTTCTAAACGCGAGGTCCCCTCACGCCGGATGAGGTCGTTTGGTCGGACACGGAGGGGGCCTGCGAGTGCATATTCCGAAACCGTAAGTAATTGCATGGAGTCCGCGATGAAAAACAAGAATGAAGCGGGCCAAGCATTGATCTTTACTGCTGCGGCGCTGGTCGTCCTGATGGGTTTTGCCGGCTTGGCAATTGATATGGGCGTGATGCGCCACGATAAGCGCCTCCAGCAAACTGCCGCGGATGCCGCAGCCATCGCCGGCGCCTCGAACCTGTCATTCGGGGGCATAGCAGCAGGGGCGCAAGACGCGGCTTCCCGCGTGGGGTATACCGATAACGGCGGCGGGCAAGTGAGCAACTGCACTGGCGCTGCCGTCGGCACGGTTTGTGTAGAGGTGAATAGTCCGCCGAAAACAGGCCCCCACAGCTGCAGTGGCGGTACGTGCGACTCCAATTATGTCGAAGCCCTCGTCGCAGTTGTACATCCGACCTACTTCATGAGGATTCTGTCCATCAACAGTCAGACGATTACGGCGCGCGCTGTTGCTGCGAATCTGGGAGGCGGAGCCGGGAATGGCTGCTTGTATACCTTAAGCCCACCTTCCTCCGGAAACGAGGGCATAAGCGGAAGCGGGACCATCAATGCTTCCACCTGCGGGATCGTGGATAACGGTGACTACAACGGAACCGTGCCAAATGTCAGTGCCGATACCTTCGCCGTTTCCGGAAGTTTGAGTGGCAGGTCGGCGACATGCACAACGCCTGGTCCCTGTCCGACATTTGGGATACCTGCCGCAGCAGACCCGCTGTCCACACTGATTCCTCCTTGTACATCGTGTTCGGGCGGCAACATCGTTACCGTCATGGGCAGCGGCAATCCTACCTGTGGTCCTGGCTGTGCCTTTGGTAGCGGTACCTATACCATTAGCCCCGGTACTTATTGTTCGATCACAATCGATGGTGTTGCGAGCGACCAAGTGGTCTTCAGCCCGGGAGTCTACATAATTGACGGGTTGAGCGCGGGTTGTTCTTCCGCCTCTCTCAACATACTGGGGAACGACACGATTAGCGGTACCGGAGTAACCTTTTATTTCACGAACAGCTCTACCTTAAACATGACCGGCACGCCCACTATGAATCTAACAGCGCCGGATTCCTCCGGACCGTATCCTGGAATTTTGATGTATCAGGATCCCAATGACACCAACACGACCGGTCCCACGTTGAGGGGCAATAGCGGGAGCAAATATGAAGGGGCGTTGTATTTCCCAAAGGACCAGCTTGCTTTTTATGGGAATAACAACAGCATCGATGTAGGAGTCGTGGTTTCGGATTCGATCACCATGAGCGGCAACCCCACGGTTAACCTCCAAGGCAGCGCCGGGCTGCCTTCAGGCGTCCCCAATCCAATAAAGAGCGCCACGCTTGTGGAGTAGATCATGAAAGCGAATGGAAAAACGCGAACCAGTCTGGCAGTAGGGCGCCGCAGTCGGGTCGGGCATGCTCCGGGAATCTTGCTGTCGCCGTCCGGACAAAGCCTCTTGGAAGTGGCTCTGCTAACGCCTATGCTGCTAGCTTTGTTGCTTGGGGTGATTGAGCTGGGGCGGTACGCCTATTTCAGCATATTGGTTGGAAACTCGGCGCGGGCCGGCGCGGCGTACGGGGCTCAGAACCTAGTGCTATCGGTAGACATTACAGGAATTCAGACGGCTGCCAACAATGATTTCCAAAATAATGGGCAAAACACGAGCAAGCTTTTTGTCAAACGTTCGACCTCCTGTGGATGTGACAGCAATGGATCGGTCACGCCGGCTTCCTCCTGCAGCACCGCCGCCGACCCGACCGCAGGTGCTTGCACTTCTGGCCACTGGGTCGTAATGGTATCGGTGACTGCTTCCGGGACGATTAATCCATTGTTTAATTATCCGGGGATTCCGAAGTCGCTCACTGTATCGAACACGGCGACGCTGCGGGTGGCGCAAAGATGAGTCAACAATGTGAATCGACCATAATGTTATGCGCGAGAAGCGCGATTGTGCGCTTCGCCCATAACATTACGACGCGAACGCCGGAGTGTCCTGTCTATCCCCTTACGCGGTTCAAGAGCGACGCTGGTTTTACAAATCCAAGCCCGGTGCCGGCCTTGCGGAAGCTGATGGGGGAAGACGGAAATAATCTCATCGAATATGCCCTTGTTTTCATGTTCTTCATGTCGATGGTGCTGGGAATCGTCGATTTTAGCCGCGCGCTCTACACCTATCATTTCCTCTCCGAAGCAGCACGCGAGGCCACGCGCTGGGCGGCTGTGAGGGGTAGCACTTGCTTCATCGATGGGAGCTGCACAGCTGAGGCCCTCCAGGGGGACATTCAAACCTACGTGAAAAGTATTACCCCGCCCGGCGTGAATCCGAATCCCCCGGATCTCACGACGACAGCATCCTGGTCGGGGACTGGTCCCAATTGCCTGAATGATACGCACTCACCTGGCTGCCCAGTCGAGGTCAAGGTAAGTTACCAATTTAAATTCGTCGTTCCCTTCATCCGCAGTACCCCGCTGACGCTATCGAGCAGTTCCGAGATGATCATCGTTCACTAACAAGCCAGAACCAGTACTGGAATGGACCGCGGCCTGATGCCGATTCTGCGCGAAGGCAGGCGTGCACCCTCCGGCTGGCGAAGCAGGCAACTTCGAGTGGCCCCTGGCACCTAGGAGGGATTAGGAAGGTTTGTTCTGCTTCGATATTCAGGGGTGGAGATTTCTCGTGCGAGCCGGCTTTGGATGACTCGCGATGTAATGTTTTACCGCTGGGTGAATGTCTTGGTGTTGGGGACGCGCTGAGCTGCCCCGCGGGAAGTGGAACCAGCTCTTGGGCCCACTGGAATTGGCATAACCAAACACGGGTATCGCCGATGCGAACAGCAGGACCGGGGCGCTCCAGCGTTTTTGGGTTCTCATCGTTTCCTTTTTTCGACCGCGCGGCTCGATGGAGGAGAACTATGAACTCAGTCGGCCGGCGGTTGCTTTTTCTTCAGTTGCGCGATCTCCAGTTGGTCGCCCACCTGCGTCCGCGAGCGGTAGATAGTATGGGGCGGTAACTCCAGAACGCTCGTCGCCTTGAGCGACACCTTCGAGATGCGAAATGGACGCACGAACTCTTCCAGATGGACAACTTCTTTATCTTTGCTGAGGAAGATCAAATCTATTGGGAACAGCATCCCAATTGTGTGCACGCCGCGGGACGGCACGATCCAGAGTCCTTTGCCGAGCTGCGCCCATCGTCTCGACTTGCCAAGTAACCCGACAAGTCGAGTAAAATACGAATTGGCAACAGTCGCCTCGGTGGCGATGAATGTCTCCTTCATCTTGTTATACACATATACTGGGCCGTCGATGCCGTTATTTGGCATGGCTTTACAGTTTCTGTCCCTTCACGCACATCATTGCGCCAATGGCGAATCTACACGGATAGCTTGCGTTTCCGCCGCCACACGATAATGAACAGCACAACAACAGCGAGTACCCCAGCTACCATCCGAATCAACGTTACTGAGTCCAATTTGTCCTCCTCTCCGCTATATTGAGTCGCCTCGCGCTCCCAGTACCTGGCAGCCCTTGCTACATTTTCAAAAATTGCCTCATGATCGTTACGATTGCTGGCCCCAGGACCACGATCATCAATGCCGGAAATATGAAAAGCACCAGCACAGGCACCATTTTGATGCTTATCTTAGCCGCCATTTCCTCGGCACGCTGGCGCCTCTTCGTCCGAAGCTCTTCTGAAAAAACCCGAAGTGATTGAGCAATGCTCGTTCCAAATCGCTCGGTCTGAATCAGCATGGTAACGAGACCTTTGATATCTTCGAGACCCGTGCGGCGGCCAAATTCTCGCAAAGCGTCCGTCCGAGTCTTACCAAACCTCATCTCCGTCGACACGAGCTGAAGCTCGTCGCTGAATTCGCGATGAGCGCGTTCAAGCTCCTGGGAAACACGAAGCAACGATTGATCCAGGCCTAATCCAGCCTCTACGCAGACCACCAGCAGATCCAGGCCATCGGGAAGCGCCACACGCAGACGATGCTGGCGAGCGCGAACACGCTGCAGAAACCAAATTTCGGGCACCATATAGCCTAGGAGAGCCGCGCCAGCAAAAACCAAAACCGCGCGCCCACGATACAGGCCACCAAAGTAGGCGACCGCCACCAGAATCACCGGAAGGAGAATCCTTACCCCGGCGATCACCAGCCTCGCCTCCGGTCTGCGGAAGCCGGCCCGGAGCAGCGTCAGCTGAGATTGAGAAGATTCCGGGTTCGCTGATACCAATTTTCCGACAGATACCAGCGTATCTTTGAGGCGCTTCTTTTGCTTCTCCTTGAACCCTGATTCACGAACGGGACCTGCCTCGTTCAGCATGCGCGACAGACGTGACGCTATGCCCATCTCCCCGGGGAAAAAAGCATAAGTCAGCGCGCTTAGGATCGATAAGACAGCGAAGAATGTTAAAATTACCATGGCCAGCCTACCTCTTCTCTCCTTGCCGCCGATCACACCTCAATATGAATGATTTTCCAAAGCAGTGCCGACCCAATGACTTGCCAAATTGCGGCGCCCCATAGAATTAGTGGACCGATGGGGTCGTGATACAGCACGGGCAGGTAAGACGGGTTCACAATTCCAAGACCAAATGCCATCAGAGGAGGCAAGGCGATAAGCATCCCCGCGGTTAGCCGTCCATGCGCGGATTTTGTCTGAACATCACGGTAAATCCGGAATCGATCCCGAATTACGTGTGCGAGATTCTCAAGTATCTCCGCGAGATTCCCGCCCGTTTCTTTCTGAATAAGCAACGCTGTAACGAAGAACCGCACATCGATCAGCGGAACGCGTTCTGTCAGATGCTGCAGCGCGTCCCGCAACGGCAGTCCGAAATTTTGTTCCACGAATGTCGTGCGGAACTCCCCCGCGATCGGTTCCGATGCTTCATTGGCGATCATCCCCAGACCGGCCGTAAACGCGTGTCCCGCTCGGATCGCCCGATTGAGCAAGTCCAAAGCTTCCGGGAAATGTTCCTCGAAAAGGCGCAATCTGCGATGCCGCTTGACAGCCACATAGGCGAACGGGATTACGCCGGTCACGCCAGCAACAAATATCGGAAGTGGAAATCGCACATGGAAGAATCCGGCCAGAACGAATCCAAGGCAGGCCAGGACCCCACCAGTCAGGATGATTTTGCCGGGGCGGGTTCTCATCCCGGCCTGCAACACGAAGTCCCGGAAACGCATCGCCCACGCCCACTGGATCATCATGCGGTCCAATGCTGGCACACCGCTCATCAACTCATCGCGAACCAGCTGCACTCCTAGCGTAGTGGTGCCGCGCCGCTCGGCTCTTTGCACCGCCTCCAACCTTTGCCTAACCACGTGTTGGCCGCTTTCCGCGCCGAGCGATAGCCAGACCAACACACAAATCACCGCTGCCACAATGAACGATACCAATGCAATCAGCAGCGCCATGCTCGAACCTCCTATTGCCGCAGTGTCGGCGCCTCGAACATCGACGCGGGTAGCTGAATTCCAGTCACTAGCAAACGCTCCGAGAACTGAGGACGAATTCCCGTTGGCAAGAAGTCTCCCAGGACTTCCCCGTTTTCTCGAATTCCTCTCTTGTGGAACGCAAAGATATCCTGCATGGTCACCACTTCGCCTTCCATTCCAGTGATTTCAGCGATGCCCACAATTTTCCGCGTTCCATCGCTCATCCGGCTCATCTGAACGACTACGTCGAGGGCCGCGGCGATCTGTCTTCGGATCGCGGTCTCAGGCAGGTTAAAGTTGGACATTGCCACCATCGTCTCCAAACGGCTGAGCGCGTCGCGGGGGCTGTTCGCATGTATTGTAGTCAGCGAGCCGTCGTGACCCGTGTTCATTGCTTGTAGCATGTCCAACGTTTCTTCGCCGCGAACCTCGCCCACGATGATTCGGTCGGGCCTCATGCGCAGTGCGTTGATTACCAACTGCCGCTGCTGGACGATGCCCTTGCCTTCGATATTTGGCGGGCGCGTTTCTAGACGGACGACGTGCTCCTGGTTCAGCAGAAGTTCGGCCGCGTCTTCAATTGTCACAATCCGCTCTCGATTCGAGATGTAAGAAGATAGAACGTTTAGCAACGTCGTCTTGCCGGTGCCGGTTCCGCCCGAGATCAGGATGTTCAGGCGCGCCTTCACACATCCCCGTAAGAGTTCCAGCATCTGAGGTGTCAGCGACCGGTTGCTGATTAATTCCTCAGCCGCCAGCCGGTTGTGACCGAATCGGCGGATAGATAGGCACGGCCCATCGATCGCGAGCGGTGGGATGATTGCATTCACGCGCGATCCGTCAACTAGACGGGCATCGACCATTGGGGAGGATTCATCGACGCGTCGGCCCACAGCAGAGACAATTCGGTCGATGATGGTCATCAAGTGCGCGTCGTCTCGGAACCGAATGTTGGTCTGTTCCAGCATTCCTTTGCGCTCTACGTATACATTCTTATGTGTGTTGACGAGAATATCGGATACCGTCGGATCGGCCAACAGCGGCTCAAGCGGACCCAGGCCGAAGACCTCGTCCAGAACTTCCTTTGCCAGCCGCTCTCGTTCTTGCATGCTCATTGGAGTGGACTCGCCGACAACGAGCCCCTCGAGGATGAGCCCCACTTCGCGGCGAACCTCATCGCGGTTCACCTCAGTCACGCGGTCGAGGTTCAGCTTCTGGATAAGCTTACGGTGAATCGTCGCTTTGAGGGCGCCGAAGTCGCTCCTATCGATGGTGTTACTGATTGCCATTTTCTATTTACCTCTTGCTCTGAAATTAAAAAATCCGCCTAAACCACTCTTTTTCGCCACCTGATCGGCGTCGATTCCCGCGATTTGCGCCGCCAGCTGTCGGTATCGGAGACTGAGCCCATTTTTGTGTCCATTGTCAAGAAGAGGCGTCCCCAGGTTGATCGAATTGCTCGCTTTCCGGAAATCATTCGGAATGCACGCGAATACGGGCCGATTTATGTCTTCCTGAATCCCTTTCACAATCTGCTCATCGCCTTTGTGCCAGCGGTTTAGGATTATCTGGACGCGATCGGGTTCAATCCCGAAGCCCGTCAGTGCCACCAGGCGCCTCTGCAAGGTCCAAAGGGATGGGACATTCGCCTCCGCGACGATTAAGTTCATCCGCGCCACCCTTAAAATGGCGCTCCAATCCGATGAGAATTGCGAGCCTATGTCGACAAGAACCACGTCAAAGTTGCTCTGCGCGACGTTCACGATGCGCTCCAGGGGTGGCACCGCAATCGTCTGCCATTCTTCGGGCTGGAGGGCTCCCGCGAGGATTTCCAACTTCGTTTTGTGCTTAGTTAGGAAGCCGCCGAATAAATGGCTATCCAAGCGGTCCAGGTTGTCAACTGCGTCGCGCACTCCGAACCTGGGGCGCAGATCGAGCAGCAGATGGGCATTGCCCAGTGGGCGGGCGAAATCGAGCAGCGCAACCCGTTTGTGCGCAAATTCCGATAGTTGTACCCCCAGGTTCACCGCCACGGTCGTCGCGCCAACTCCTCCCTTGGACCCCATCACAACGATCACTTTGTTGTGCGACGGCGGATCTTGTGTATCCAGATCCTTGACCCATCGAGACAGCATTTCCTTTAACGCATCCATCCTAATGGGCTTCGGGAGGAACTCCTGCACTCCGGATCGCATGGCCTCAAGCAAGAGTTGCTGAGTCAGAGGGAACGCTGCCGAAACAGCAATCAGCCTCGTCGCCGGGTGGATTCTTCGAAGATGTGTCGCAAATGTAAAAAACGGATCCGTATCCTGGCCCAGATCAAGCAGAACGAAATCAGGCACTCCTTCTGTCGTAGCGGGAATTCTCTTGGCGGGAATCGTCCATTCCGTGATAGATTTGAAGATGCCTGTCTGTTGCAACGCCGCGACAATCTGCGCCGAGCTAGTCGGATCGTCGCTTACAATCGCTACTGTTAGCATGACCCCAACGCCTCGATGTCTGTTTCTCGTCTCGCCCGCGAATCCATATGATTTCCAGCCTTATTACTTTTGCGACGGTGGTTTCTGTTCCACCGGGACAGTCGATTCCATAAATGGAAGAGGAAACAGCGGCCCTGTGGGGACATCGTTCGGCGCAAGGGGCTGAACAATGTGCGGAGTCACGAGGACCAGCAACTCGTTGTCCGATTTATTCAAGGCGCGGCTCTGAAAGAGCTTGCCCAGGATCGGAATATCGCCGATGCCCGGAATCTTTTGGAACTGCTTGGTCACACGATTGTCGAGCAGACCCGCAATCACAAAGCTCTGGCCGTCCTTCAAATTCATTTCCGAATCGACGCGATTGGTCGCCACTCCTGGAAGCACGAATCCCTGAAGCGTCAGGGCATTTGTGTAGTCCAGCGAGCTGACCTCAGGCTCGACCTTCAAGTGGATCAACCCCCCGGGCATCAGGGTCGGGGTAAAACTCAAGCGGATGCCGTACTCCTTGAACTGAATGGTAACGCTATTGAATCCTGAGGATCCGCCCGAACCTTGCACCACCGGATACGGGAATTGCCCGCCCGCCAGGAAACTGGCTTGCTTTCCGGACTCGGTCAGCAGATTCGGTTCCGCCAGGATTTCCAGAACATTGTTCTCCTGCAACGCCTTGATGAAAACGTCAAGATTGATGTCAGGCCGGAAAACCGCCACATTCAATAATTCGCTGATAAGGAAGAAGTTACCTGATGTGTTTGTGGTGCTTGTGTTTCCGTTGGACGTTACCGTTTGCGTTGTCCCCAATTGAACTGGTCCGAACTGCCCCGTGCCGATGGACATTGGCATGTTACTGCCGAAGTTCCGCAAAATATTGACGCCGAGCTGCTGGACCGCTTGCCGGTTGACTTCCGCAAACCGAACCTGCAAGGAAATCTCCGCGACAGATGCCGGAGGAATTTCCATCAGACTCGTCACTTTCGGTGTGCTGTTCTTTACCACTTCCAGGATCTTGCTCGCGACCTCCGCGGACGAAATGCGCCCAGACAGCATCACCACGTCCTTTGACGATTCCACCTGCACCGGCTCGGCTGGAAACACTTCGTGAATCTTTTGTGTCAGCCCGAGGACGTCAATGTCCACTAAGACTTCGAACGATTGGCTCTGCCCTGACTCATCCCACAAGATCAGGGAGACGCCGCCGGGAACTTTACCGTTGATGACTAACTGAGTCGGACTTACCACCACCGCTTCGGCGATTGCGGGATCCGCCAGCGAGACACGTTTGATCCGATTGGGTGATGTGATCACCAGCGAACGCCCCACAAGTAGGTGCAGCGTTTGCGGAGCAACTGACTCCTGCTCCTGGTTGGGTTGCGGAGGCTGAGGTAGGGGAGTCGCCGTCTGCGTCACCGGAACCTCTGTCTGCGCTCCTGGAGCTGGAACTGCAGCCGCCAGTCGTTGCACCAGCGGGGCCCAACCGGAAAACGGTATTCCTGCCATCATGAAAAGTCCGAAAATTCCTAAGCGATTTCGCTGCCGTTTAGTCACGTTCAGTAGGATTCCCATGCCTCTCACTGGTTGTCGAAGGTCTTTATTTCCTTCTTTGATCCAGTGATCACTTCCACGGTGTAAGGGGTGGGACTCACGGGAGTTGCCTTTCTGACGTTAAGGTGTATTGGCGGCGCGACAGGCCCGTTGAACAGAACCGCCTGAAGGACAGGAGCTGGATTCGTCAGTTTCGCGTCAATTGTGTTCCGCAGCGCTAACTGGATTTTACCCTCGGTGCTGGCCATCGTCAGCTTCGTTGCGTCTTCCGGCGTCACCAGCAGGGTGACCACTGGAACCTTCTGTGGTTTGCCTTGGCGGTCCTGCTCCACCTGCTGGCCCGCCGCAAGAACGCGAACATTTTCAAGGATCACCCGCGTGATGTTATTGTCCGGCTCGGCAGTTTTGCCGGAAAGCCGTCCTGTCACTAGGATATCCACCATCGTCCCGGGAATCACGAACCCTGCTACTCCGTTCACTTCGTTCACGGCGACCGAAACTGCCCGCATTCCTTCCGGAATCGTTGCCGGCAAGCCCGCCCCCGCTTGCTTGGGTGCGAGCTTGCTTTCCAGGACGGGCTCGTTCCCCGCCAAGTTAGTGAGTAGCGCGCGCCCGGCGCAATCCTCGACCCGCGTGAAACTTCCCGCGATTGCTTCGTCCGCCGGCCAGGAGATCACCCGAAGGTTGGTCGCTTCAAGGCGCGTCCCTAGCTGAATCGGACGGTCCGCCACCACAATCTGCTTCATTGGCGCAGGCCTCACATTCGTGATGCTCTGAATCGTCCGGTACATGTACACGCTGAAGAGAAATGCAATCGCGACCGCAGTTGCCAATCCTGTGATCATCCGGTTTCGGTTCATGGACCTTGTCTCCTTCGCCGCGAACTAGAGGCGCAATCGAATCGCGGTCAGACTCCATGCGGCCAGTGGGTCAGCACGAACCTGAACAGGGTCGCCGCCGCCACTGCCGCTCCAAACGGCTGCTTGATCAGGTTCGGGTTGTCCAATGAGATTTCCGGATTGGCGTGCAGCCCGCACGTGGCGAAGCCCGTGGCAAGCGTCAGCACATTCCACAATGTTTCCTTCACGCGCCTCACCGCCATCACCTGGAAGAAAGCCATTACTCCGGATATCATGGCGCTTGCAATCAAAACGGCCAGCATCTCACGCCAACCCAACACCGCTCCCATTGCTCCCATCAATTTCCAGTCCCCCGCTCCGAAGCCGCGCAGCAGCACGAGCGGCAGCAAGACGCTGAGCGCCAAGACCGCCCCTTCCAGCGATATCAATGCGCCATGCCAGCCTTGCAGGATCGCATTTGCGGCGAGGCCCGTGAGAGCTCCGGGAACGGTCAGCCAGTTCGGGATCCGCCGCGTTCGCCAGTCCATCCACCCGCCATAACAGGCCAGAGCGAGTGCCAGCACCCAGATTGTCTCGATGAAGTTCACCAAAATCTTCCCTGTTTGGACGCTGCCTGCTGGGCGCTAAAGCCAGGAGCCAGTCAGTCCTTCCTGTATTTCACGCGACATGCGGTGGATTATAAGCAGGTCCCGCCGCTTAGACAGGTGTTGGCATTCACAAATATGGTGTTAATCGATTTTCCGATTGTCGGAAAAACAGCTACTGCAGCCAGCGCGATCAAGGCTACCAGCAAGGCATACTCGATCAGGTCCTGGCCTTCCTCTTCCTTCCACAGTCTCTTCATTATGTTCTTCATTATCTGTTGTTCCTTTCGTTTTGTTGGCTTAGTCTGGGTGGCATCAGACGACACCTATCCCAGATTAGGAAACACGCCCCTACCCATCAAAGCATTTCGATAGCCAGTTTGAAAAAATCTCGTGCCTAGGCTTAACCTCCTTTTTTTCATAATACTTGGCCCGCTTTGCTGCCACCGTCGCTGCCCCAAGCGTCACCTGTTGTGGACGCTTAGATTGCTGGTCGCTTTTAATTTGCTGACAGAATCTTTTCCTCCAATGAAGAGGAGCTCTCAAAAATCGAACATTGGCGATAAACAGATTCTGCGCGCACCTTGCGGGCAGACGGAGCGCTTCCCTCGGGCGAAAGGTAGCCGCAAGGCTCTAACGGTATAGCTCTGCAATCAACCTCAGATGTTGCCTGGCGCGATTGCAGTGAAATGCTCTCAGTGTTATGGTAAGCGCCACGAGGAAGAAGACGGTATCCACAAGCAGTTCTGTGGCCGGATTCGTGTGGTTGACAGGGTCTAGGATCGCAGAACGCAGCAGCGACGCCATGAACCCAAGAAGTGCACTGGTAACTAACGATACCCAACGAGTCCAGACTCCCGCAATCAGCAGGGCGCCCAGCGTTAGCTCTACCCACGGCAATACCCGCGCGAGCCATTGCACCGCCCCGAGAGGCACCATTCGATAGTAGCAGATGGCCATCGCAAGGAAGAAAGAGCAATCTCGGAGATGCCACGCGCCGTTGAAGTGCAGCTTTGCGTATGCGCCTAATGCGAGAATCAGACCAAGGAGCACCCGCCCTACGGGAATACGGCTTCCCGGCCGGCTCGACAACAGCGTACGGGGAGAATCTATCGCAAAAGGGGCTTGGCGGCTCATGCATCAGTGCCGTACAGCGTTCTACCACGACTACATGACCTGCGTGGAAGGAGGAACTCGAACGGGGGCGGCAATCGCCGCCTTCTCTTCTATTTCTTGAATCTCCAGTTGGTTGATAAGGCGATGCAAGTATCCCCGCGCGACTCCCAGCACTCGCGCACTTTTGGCCTTGCGCCATCCGCACTCGCGCAGCGTTCGGAGTATAAGTCTGCGCTTGAAATCGCGAATTTCTTCCTCGTAGGAGCGAGAGAGCAGCGGCACGTCGCAGCTGGTGCGCAACGGGGCTGGTAATTGCCAGAGTTCTATCGTTTGGCCTTCGGACAAGACTACGGCACGTTGCACTGCGTTGTGCAGCTCGCGAACGTTGCCCGGCCAGGAATATTCCTCAAGCGCGCACAGCGCTGCTTGCGAAAATCTCCTCGCTTTTCTCTTGAATTGCACGGCGGAGCCCTCAAGAAAATGTTGCGCCAGCAAAGGGATGTCGTCGCGCCGTTCGCGGAGTGCCGGCAGATGCATTTGAAAAACGTTCAAGCGGTAATACAAATCCTCGCGAAACATTCCTTGCTGTACCATTTCGGCAAGATTGCGGTGAGTTGCGCAGATGACGCGAATGTTGACGCTCAACATGTTGTTGCTTCCAAGCCGCTCGATGGTGCGTTCTTGCAGAACGCGCAGCAGCTTAGGCTGTAATCCGAAACCGAGATCTCCAATTTCGTCCAGGAACAACGTCGACTGATCCGCGGTTTCGATACGGCCGCGCCGCATCGTGAGAGCGCCGGTGAACGCACCCTTTTCATGTCCGAACAGCTCGTCGTCGATTAGCGTATCCGGAAGGTTTGTACAAGAGAAAGCAACGAGCGGACGTTCGCTCCGGCTGCTCATGCGATGAATTGCGTGCGCCAGCAATTCCTTGCCCGTGCCCGTCTCTCCAGTGATAAGCACATTCACGTCGCAGGGGGCGATCTTCTTTGCCAAGGAAAACAGCTCCCGCATGGCGCTTGTCGTTCCGAGAAGTTCGTGCAACCTCCCCGACCCTCGTGCGTTCGCTTTCAGACGCTCGACTTCCTGCTCCATCGTATGAGACCTGTGGGCGCGCCTCAACACAAGGCGCAGCTCCATCATGTTTGGCGGACTCGCAATCGTGTCGTACGCACCGTGCTCGACGGCATCGACGATGGTCTGTCGATTGCACTCGTCGCACAGGACAACGATCGGGGGATGGGAGGTTATTTTGCTAATTTCGTCTATGATGTGGAGGCCGCCGGACCCGCAGGGGCCGTAAAGGCTCCCCGACCGCAGGTCAAGCAAAACAACATTGCCCCATTCGAGGAGATCCGCTAACGGATTAACCTGTACCTCGTTGCTGGACCGAGTGACGAACTCAGGCCCCAAGGTGCGAGACAACGGAACCTCAAAACCCAATTCTTGACTTAAAAAACACAACCGTATGCTCTCTTCGGGCATTCTCTCCCCCAGTCGAGCAGGCCCCCCTACCCCCGATTGCCTCCCTGACACCTCCAACGATGCCAGCGTTCTTGGCCCAGGAATTACCGCAATCACCGCCGACGACATGACCTGGGTTGAACGCCGACTTTTTGAACCGCGCAACTGAGGTTCCAATAGCGATCGAATCGAGAGTCACTTAATTTAACGTCTTAAGTGAATTTATTTGAGAGATATAGGGATTCCTAGCTGTGTACGAATGTGGACATCAATATTTTTCACATGAAAATTTGTTCCCGATTGTAGGAAATAATTTCCTATTTTCCCCGATGTTGTCACCTGTCGGTTACTCTGCCTGTACATAAAAAAGTGCACGAAAGTGCCCATGCCTCAGCGGTTGACGTGGTCCTCCTCAGTCAATGGGGGAATGCCGACGAGAATCTCTACCTCAACCGGCTTGCCATCCCTCAGTGCCGGCTTAAAGATCCAGCGATTAAATGCGATACGTGCTGCCTCATCCATTTCTGGCAAGACGCCCTGGTGCACAACTAGATGTCGGATAGTGCCGTCTATCGCAATGACTCCCCGGAGGATGATAGTCCGGTGAGAATTGTCCGCTGGCAACGGGAGGCGCCTAAAGTCGAAGCGTTGGGTGAGATCGACATCTGGCGGGAGTAGAGGTTTTTCGAGGTGCAGGACTGTCCCGGGAGTTTCTTCCAAGCTCTTTTGAGTGCCACCTGATTTTTCGCAATACTGCAGCGACCAATTCTTTCCCGGCATGGGCAGGAAAATGGAATAGATCGTTCCGCAATGCAAAGCGCCATATACATTTAAGCTGCCTCCGCCTACCGGGCCTGCCGAGACAACAAACGCATTCTTGCGCACGCTAATCGCGCGCGGCACGGGAAATACCATGTTGGTTGGGGAGATAGGATCCACCATCACGCCTGATCCACTGCCGGCTTCAGTTCCAGTGATGCTTATTGTGCCGGAAGTCCCGGAGCTGCCGCCGCCTCCGCCACTGCCTCCAGATCCCAGACCTGTACTTCCGTCACCACCAGGTCCTCCCGTGCCATTGCCGCCACCTACAGTACCGTTCAGAGCTCCACCAGGTGCGCCGGGATCTCTGCCAGCTGGCCCAATTGAGAACTCGCCCAAACGGTTGCCACCGGGCAAAGAGATTTTATCCGTCATGGCGCCTGGATCAACTCCAAGCGCTACGATATCTCCAGATTGAGTGGGAGGCGCTTCCGAGGCCTTTCCCGGCATGTCCTTTGGGCTTTGGAGACGCCATGCCTCGCCAGCAAGCGGAATGGCCAGACGGGATTGAGTATTCAAGGGCTCGAGCAACGTAGTCATGGGAACGGCCGGGATCGCGTCCACGGACGGAGCGGTAACTTGAGGGAGTTGGCGGCTGTTCAGAACTGGTTTGACGATGTCGAGACTCAATCTTGGTTTCGGCGCCGGTACCGGCGTCAGCGACACGATATTTGGCAACTTTTGTTCCGTCGTGATCCTTAGGTCCGGCGGCGAAGAAGACTGGTAAATGGTTTGCCGAGAATTATCTGGATGAAGTGGCTTGGAAATAATCGTCATGCTGGAGTGAATAGCCGTGCTTCCCAGAGTCGGAATTGGTGAGTGGATAGATCCCGAGCCAGGATGGTCGCCGGGCCCCGCTGGAGCAAGGCGAGGGATTTTTGCGAGATCCTGCAGGGGAAGTCGATAATAGATTCTTTCCTCGTGGAGTTGCTCCGAAAACTGGGGCCAGGCCTTAGCGGGCATAAATCGTGGCAAATAAGCCAGTAAGGCCAGGAATATACCATGAACGAGGGCGGAGAAGCGCAGCGAGCCTCCGGGAAAATGCATGCGAGTTATGCCCGTTGGGCGGAATAAATAATTTGGAGACACGGAGGACGGCACGGCCGTTCGGCTCGCGAGAACCGCCAGGGAATCCCGGCAGTTGGCGAAGAAGGAGTCTCCGCGAACGAATAGGCGGAGCGCACCGCACTCCGTGAAGGGTGGACGCGAGTCTCTTGAGTGAATCCTCGCAGTTTGGTCAATGGCGAAAAGAATCATGCCGATCGGCTTCTCATTGTCAACTTGTGTTTAATTATCATGTAACCATACATGATTCAACTGGCCGGCCAACGAAATTCCTGAAGTGAATCCGGGAGCACGTCAAGTACCAAGAGTCCGCGAACCATCTCTCAGCGGACCGGACGATGCACCGGACAAATAGCTTCGTCGGGCGTTGCTGCTCCTCAGGACGAGGGATAGTCACCGTTCGGAGACGTATTGGCACATGGATTGAACGCATTTGGTTACACCGGGGTGATTATGCTACTTTCCCTTAGCTTAAAATGCGGTATTCGAGATTAGAGAGTGGTTTAATTTGGACGCGTTCCGGCTCCGCGACTTTGGTATCACTCCTGCATGGAGTCAGTGATCGCTCTCGGCAGAACAAAGTGCTGATCGCGCATCAAGCGAGCGCGACTACAAAAAAGGACGGCTCTCAGTGCGGATTTCTCACCAGGATTGAGCAAAAAGGTCTGCCTTGAAAAAGGGAAAGGTCGCTTTCGCAGTCTCGGGATAAGTTTTCTTGTTTCAGCGTTTGGTTTGTTTTTCGTGATCGAGTGGTGCATTCGCGTTCTAGGAAGGGTAAGATTCTCAGTAACTAAAATAGGTAGATTTCTTGTAGGTATAGAACATCGTCCCCCTGACTCCGACAGTATGCTCCGCTATCCGTGCCGCAAGGGCCCGCCGCCTTTATTTCCTACCAGGACTTCTCGTACCTTGGACGCCAGTTCTTCTGGACTGAATGGTTTCTCGATGAATGCCGTTCCAGGGACAATCATGTCAAGATCCATGACAGTATCCTCGGTGTGGGCTGACATGTAAAGTATCTTTATGCCGGTGCGTAGGGCCGCCAAGCGCCCACCCAATTCGCGTCCTTTCATCCCCGGCATGATTACATCGGTAAGCACCAAGTCGACGGTTTCCGTGTGGTTCCCCAGGAATTCGATCGCTTCCAGGCCGCTACTAGCCTCCTTCACGGTATAACCTTTTATAGTTAGAAATTCGCGTGTCATGCGACGCACCGCATCATCATCTTCGACCACCAGAATCGTTTCCTCGCCATGTGAAGCTCCGGGTAATTCTTCAGCCACTTCAACTGTCTGGATGGTTTCTTCGACGCGCGGAAGAAAAATTTGTATCGTCGTTCCCTCGCCGGGCTTGCTCGATACGGTGATACTGCCGCCGCTCTGGTCAATCGTTCCATAAACAGTTGAAAGACCCAATCCGGTTCCCTTGTCCCTATCCTTCGTGGTGAAGAAGGGATCGAACATACGTGCCTGAATATCTGCGTCCATTCCGTGCCCGGTATCGCGGATCGCTAGGACCACATGCGGGCCAGGCCGAGCTCCCGGGTGTAGACGCACCCAATCGTCGTCTAGTTGAGTGTTCGCGGTTGAAATTGTCAGATCGCCGCCGGTTGGCATGGCATCACGAGCGTTGAATACCAGATTCATGATTACTTGTTCCATCTGCGCGGCGTCAATCTTCACCCGTCCAAGCTGGGGATCGAGATCCAATTTCAGGTGAATGTCTTCGCCAAGCACGGAAGGCAGCAGTTCCGCCATCTGGTTAACCAAAGTATTGAGATCCAGCACTCGAAGCTGAAGCATCTGCTTACGGCTGAAGGCCAACAGTTGACGAGTTAGCGAAGCTGCACGGTCCGTCGTCTTCACAATCTCAATTAGGTCCCGACGCAACGGGTGGTCGGAATGAACGCGATTCAGCGAAAGCGCCGCATGCCCACGAATGACCATCAGCATATTATTAAAATTATGGGCCACGCCTCCTGCCAGTCGCCCGACCGCCTCCATTTTCTGCGCTTGACGTAACGTTTCTTCAGTTTGCATGCGGTTGGCGATCTCCTGCTTTAACTTTTTATTGGTGGTTTCCAATTGGCGAGCCTGAAGCTGCGCCGACTCAGCCATGAAAACAGCGAAGGCCAACAAAGCAGACAAAAGGATGCCTCCGACGAAGGTTACACGGGGAAGCGGGGATCTAGCGTAGGCCAGCGTTTCAGACTTCGGCCAGATTCGCACCCGCCAGGTGAGCTGTCGAAATCCGACATCCGCATCCTCGGCCCAGGGGCTGTTTTCACGAGGATTGGCTCCTGTGCGACTGTAGATTTGCTGGTTGCTGTCGTATAGCTCTATCCAATAATCCTGCCCTACGTTCCGCAACATAGAGTCAAAGAGTTCGTGATAGGTCAAAACACCGACTAAAAAGCCGTCAAGTTTTTCCTCGGGGAATACAGGTACACATACCAGCATACCTGCCTCCCCGTGATGCAAATTGGCAGTGCGTGTCACGGTTACGCGTCCGCTATCCGCAGCGGCCTGAAGCGCCATACGGACTCGCTCGTCGGACCATGGATCCGTGCCAATGCTTCCTTCACTTCCTGGCCGAGACGCCAGCCACCTTCCATTGAATGCCGGGTCAATCCAAGAAATTGCCTGGTAGATAGGGTATCGGCTCATCACCAGAGAGGCATCGGATTCCAAATCTGCATCAACGTCCTTGCTGTGGACCTGCCAACGCTCGCCTAGAAGCTCGAGCGGCAGGATGCGTTCGCTCAAATCTGACTCGATTTTGCTTTTTACAAACAACACCTGCGCCTTGGTTGCAGTTTGGATATCGGCGCCCTGCTTTGTAAGCAACCGCTGCCACAGGATCAGTACACCAACGAATGCGCTGAGGCCTACAATCGCTGGTAACAACAGCCGGTCGATGAAGCTACTACGCATCGGTTCCCCCGAATCATAGGTTGGGTGGATCCCGGGAGATGTGGTCACTTATCTTCTTACCACAAATGGTGTCTACATCAGAAGAGAAAATTTGTTGCGAATATTGCCCGTATCTTTTTTTGACTCGACAAAAGACAATTTGTAATAGGGCAATGTCTTGTTATCGGATTGTGCGATTTTCCAAGAAGAACCCCAGTTGGCTTTGGGGCTAGACGGCAAAATTTACTACTGCTGCTAGAAACCATGCGAACCCGAGTATGAACGCAGCAATTGCCGCAATCCACCTTCCGATGATCGCCGAATAGATCCCGAGACCGATTGCGACGAGCATATCGATTTCAACCGTTGCAAAGCGGCGGGAGGTATAATCCGCTCCAAGAAGTGCTAACTTCACACCGGGAACGTTCGCTGAATTGAGCAAAACAGCGCTGAGTGTCAAAATCGACAATTGGATCCACTTTCTTTCACTTTCGTACCACGCGATCAGTAACAGCAGAAGTGGCAGTATCATGCACGCATTGAATAGCTGTGGGTTGATCAAAACTATCCCCAAGTAGTCTTGCGCGGTCTCGGAGTGAGTATACAGCAGCAATTCGTGGCAAAGTCCAGAGAAGTCCTCCTCTAAGAAAGTGGCCGCTAAGTTATTCATTCTCCAGGCGAACATCCGAGTCACTTTCTTCCGTCCCTGTCTGGGCGGAGCCCAGTCAGTTGCTTATCTGTACGTAAGGCTTCACATATTGCGCTGGCATCAATCGCACCTCG
>Ga0137399_10000238_pt1 | contig 20580 bp, 16 predicted proteins | sample czorhiz316metaG_FD_104810 | JGI IMG/M metagenome (GOLD analysis project Ga0137399, IMG submission 104810) | Vadose zone soil microbial communities from Angelo Coast Range Reserve, California, USA - czorhiz3.16 metaG | ecosystem: Environmental > Terrestrial > Soil > Vadose zone | place: USA...
AGCAGCGCTGTTGCTGGGTTCCGCCGGAGCGGCGGTACTTTCTCTTGGCTCCCATACCGCCTCGACAGTTGCCGCCACTGAGGCGCAACCCCCGATGCTCGGCGCGCAGCCCCTCGGTTCAAATTCCACCCAGCCCGCGCTGACCACCGACCCACACCGGCCACTGATCTTCGAGGCCAACCAGGGACAGGCCAGCCGTCCGGTGAAATTTGTTGCCCGGGGGAGAGGCTACAGTCTCTTTCTGGCTCGCGACCAGGCAGTTCTCGCCCTTGAGGGTCGGACGGCCATCCACAGAACCTCTGCCGCCGCTGCCTCGGTCCTCCGCATGAAGTTGGTCGGCGGCAACACCAATCCAGAATTGCACGGCTCGAACCTTCTTCCCGGCCATAGCAATTACCTCATTGGCAGAGATCCCTCCAAGTGGCAACACAACGTTCCGCAGTACGCCCGCGTTCGTTACAGCCAGGTTTACCCGGGTGTGGACCTCATTTATTACGGCCAGCAGGGTCAATTGGAATACGATTTCGAACTCGCTCCCGGAGCCGACCCGAACAACATTCAACTGCAGTTTGAGGGCAGCACGCACTTGAGACTGGACGGTGGCGATCTGGTGCTCGGGACTGCCGATGGCAGCATCCGCCTGCAGGCACCGCATGTCTACCAGCCCGGCAACGGATCGGACAAGCCGGTAGACGGAGGCTTCGTGCTGCAGGCGCAGGATAAAGTCGGGTTCAAAGTGGGTGCCTATGATCGCGCCCGCGCGCTGGTCATCGACCCGGTTCTGAGCTACTCCACTTATCTCGGTGGTAGCGGCTCGGAGGTGTTCCCGACGGTGGCAGTCGACTCGGGATTCAACTTCTACGTGGCAGGCTCGACCAATTCCGCCACCGATTTTCCGACGGCGGGCACCCCCTACCAGGCTTCGTACAAGACCGGGGCGCAAGCCAATGTTTTTGTTTCCAAGTTCGATCCCACCGGCGCCACGCTCATCTATTCGACCTACCTGGGCGGAACCGGTCTCGACACGAGCGCCGGAATCGCAGTGGACGCGGCCGGGAACGCCTATATCGCGGGCACAACCAGCTCGACGGATTTTCCGACCAGCACCAGCAGCGCTTTCCAGGCCAAGCCCAAGGCGCCCGGGACGCATGCCTTTGTCAGCGAATTGGATCCGAACGGCAGCAACCTGAAGTATTCGACCTATCTTTCCGGCAGTCTCACCGACACCGCGAGCGGGATGACGCTCGACAGCAAGGGCTTTGTCTACATCATCGGGATTACCAACTCGACCGATTTTCCAACCGCCCCCAGCGCGGGCACTTTTCAGAGCTCGCTTTTGGGAGCCAAGGCGTTTTTTGTCGCCAAGGTCAATCCGACGACTTCAGGCACGGATAGTCTGGTGTTCTCGACTTATTTTGGCGGGGGCAACCCAGCCAACGGAACGGTAGCGGGTGGCGGCATCGCGGTCGACAACAATGCTTCCGGGTCGAATATCTACATCACCGGCGGCACCAACTACGTCTACACCGGCACCAATGCGACCACCGATTTTCCGATCAAGAACGCGTCTCAGTCTTGCCTGGATAGTCCGCCGCCTCAAGGCGTTTGCCCCAGCGCAACCGCCATGGATGCTTTCGTGGCCAAGATTAATCCGGGAACTACGACGGGTTCGCAACTGCTCTACAGCACTTATATCGGCGGTTCTGGTGACGACGTAGGCAACGGAATTGCTCTGGATGCTTCCGGAAACGCCTACGTGACCGGCACCACGAATTCTGCCTCGACGGCCACGGGAGCGACCAATCCGTTTCCTCCGGTTTTGGGAGGCATCACGGGGTATCAGGGATGTCTGAATAATCCCACCGGGATGACCGGCAGCTGCCCGGCAACGAACTCCAATACCGATGCATTTGTGGCCAAGATCAACAATCCGGTGACGGGCACGGGCACCACCAGCACGAATGTCGAGCTGGTGTATTGGTCCTATCTGGGTGGAACAGGCAACGACGTAGGGACTGCCATCGCGGTGGATGGAATTCAGGGCGCACGAGTTGTCGGCAACACGACCTCGGCTGACCTGAAAACTCTCAATGCGTTTCAGACCTCCCTGAGTGGGCCCCAGGACATCTTCGCGGCTCGTCTCGACACGCTGGGTACTTCGGGCACCGTCACCACAAACCAGTTCGTGACGTATCTGGGTGGATCGGGCACCGAGAGTGCCGCCGGCATCGCGCTCGACAGCAACACCAATACCTACATCACCGGCGTGACGACCTCGGGGAATTTCCCGCTGGCGTCCACGCCGTTTCAGGGGACGTTGAAAGGGCCCCAGGACGCTTTTGTGGCGAAGCTGGGCCCTAAACTGGCTTTCACCATTACACCCCCGACACCATTGGCTTCTTCGGTCAATGCCGGAAACCAGGTCAGCTTCGCCTACACCATCACCAACACGGGGGATACCACCTCGAGCGTGGGTTTCCAGGACAATCTGGGTGGCGGCAGCGGCAGCGCTCCTGCGACCTTCGTGTCGGCGACCGCATCGGGCGGAACCTGTCCGTCCACACCGACCAACAACACCATCCTCTGCAACCTGGGAATCATCAACGGAGGAGGCTCGACCACCGTCACGGTTAACTTGACTCCCACCGGCGCTGGAACTCTCAGCAATAGCGGAACAGTGCTGGTGGTTGGCAGTGCATTTTCGAAGACCGCGACCGCCATGCCCGTCCAGGTGAACTCGTTTGCGGTATCAGCCCTCCCGGTCACCCCGATCGTGGTGGCCGGTCAGCCTGCCTCTTACCAGATCACGCTCACACCGAACGTGACATTCAGCGCCAATATTTCTCTTTCGTGCTCGGCAGGATTGCCGGGCGGCTCACCCGCCCCGGCGTGCACCTTCTCCACAACGCCCGTCGCTCTGCAGGGCTCAAGTCCATCGACGGTAACGCTGACCATCAGCACCACCGCCAGAACCACCACTACGGTTCAAGCCAGACCTCCGATGGGCCCGTTCTACGCAACCTGGTTGCCGGTCTCCGGCCTGGCCTTCGTCGGCTTGGGCATCGGCAGCCGCATGCGCGGGAAACGGCGCGTGCTGGGCGGACTGGCCTTGCTGGCGCTGGTGACCCTTATTCTTTTGCAGCCCGCTTGTGGCGGTCACAGTTCCAGCACAACCACCACCGGCACCCCGGCGGGCACCTACACCATCACCGTCACAGCAACGTCGGGTACTTTCTCGCAGACCGTTCCGATCACGCTGGTCGTGCAATAGCGGAGCGGCGAGCTGCCTTGACCCAGGGCTGGGATCTGCTCCCGGCCCCTTCGAGTTCTGATTTCCGGATTCAGGCGATCAAAAGCTATGATTCAACTGCGGATGGGCGGATTCCGGCGCTTGCAGTCGGCGCAGTTGCCGGCCTGCAAACAAGCCGAATGCGGAGATGCAAACTGTGTATTCGCAGGTAGCTCCAGGACGGGCTGCATCGCGTGGACAAAACCTATCAGGCATTCTTTCGCCGGGGCAAGGGATTTCCCCGTTTCAAAGGAAAGGCTGGTTTGATTCCTTCACCTATCCCCAGCTTGGTTTCAACGTGAAGGGCGGTCAAATATCGCGAGCGAAGATTGGCAATGTTAAAGTGAAGCTGCACCGGCCACTGGCGGGTGAAGTCAAGACACTCACCTTAAAAAACGAAGGTGGCAAATGGTATGCCTGCTTCTCCTGCATGGTCGACGCAGAGCCTTTGCCGGTCCATGATTCAGTGCTTGGCATTGATGTGGGCTTGGAATCGTTCGCCGTCACCAGTGATGGGGAAATCACGAGACAACCCACGTTATTATCGGAGGGCACAAAGGCAATTGCGCCGAAAGCAACGTCATGTGTCTCGCTGTATCAAACGTATTTCGGGCTGGCGCAAGGCCGGTAGGCTCACCGCCAAGCTGCACCGCCATGTGTTCCATCAACGCAATGATTTTCAACACAAACTATCCCGTGAACTGGTGAACCACTACGGTCGAATCGCCGTGGAAGTTCTCGCCAAGCTGCTCGATCAGGCTGAAAGTGCCGATCGAGTGCGGGTGAAAGTAGAGAGGAACCTCGCAACCATGCCCTGGTGGAAAGCCTGCTCCGAAGAAACTTTGGAATCGGCTCCATCGGTGTTCGTCTGGTCTAAACACAACCCGCGACCACGCCTCGGCATGGGAAATTCTACGGCGCGGACTGCGCCTAAGAACCGAAACGCCTGCCATAGCGGGGGTGGCTCTTAAAGCCCCTAGCTTTCGCTATGGGGCGTAGTGACCTCTATGAACGCAACCGCCGGCGGAGGACCCCGTTCGATGCTCGAGATCAGGAAAGAGTCTGTCCAACCCGACATCACCGTGCTGCACTTGACAGGTCGGATTGCGATGGGGCGCCCCTGCCAGGAGATCGAGTGGCAGGTCGATGAATTAATCCGCGAAAAAACCCCCAAACTTGTCCTGGATCTCGCCGAGGTTCAGCGGGTCGACAGCACCGGTTTTGGCACCATCGTCATGTGCTCGGGCAAGCTCAAGAAAGCCGGCGGTGAGCTGCGCATCGCCGGGGCCAGGGGTATCGTGGACGGTATTGCTCACACCTCCAACATTCCCCGTATCATCCCCTTCCATGCGACCGTCGAGGACGCGATCGCCAGCTTCGCCGGGCAGGCATAGTCCCAGTTCGATCTCCCGGACTTCCGATTGTCATTTACGGGCTTCCCTGTATTGCCGGTCTTGACGGGCAGCACTTAATTTAGTCGCAGACGAAGTGGCGCAGGCCCCGCGCCAGGGGGAAATGGTTGAACGGGATTCTCCTGACGCGGGGTCTTTACTTTGCCCGGCGCCGCCCAGCCTACTTTCAGCGCGCAGATAGATAGCAGCGCAGGGGAGGCACGATTGAAGACATCGCAATACAAGGTGACCCGATTCGCAACCGGCTTGACGCTGGCCACTGCCTTGAGCGGGGCCCTGCTGCTCGCGGCCGCCGCGAGCGCCCGCGCCGACGATGACCACGAGAAATGCCAGCATCGGATCGAGAAAGCGGAAGCTCGCCTCAACGAAGCCATTCGCCATCACGGCGAGCGGAGCTCCCAGGCCGAAAGCCGCCGCCGCGACCTGAACGCCGAGCGCGAGCGCTGCTGGAACAGCTACCACGGGTGGTGGAACGGCGTCGATCACAGATGGCACAGCGAGCGCGACTGGGACCACGACGACCATGACCGCGATCGCGACCACGACGATCACCGCTAGCTGCTGCCGCCCAAAAAACCCACCCCCGCGCAGGTTGCCGAGGGGTGGGCAATTCTTACCGATCTGCGATTATTGAGGCCCGGCGCTTTCGGCGGGGCCCTGCTTCAAGATTTTTGACTTCATTTCTTTTCCGTCCAGGCGCTTGAGCACGAGTTTCTTCCCTTCGATCCGTACCTCGACCGGATCTCCGGGATTGAAGTCGGTGATTTTGAAGTGCTGGTCCTCGCGAAAAACCGCCGTATAACTGGTTCCCTCGAGCGCAACCGTGATCTGGCAGCGCAAGTACTGGCTGGGGATCGAGGCAGTCATGCCGCCTCCCGCCTGGGCAGCGACCGGATGATTGGCAACGGCGGACTCAGCCAGCGAACTAGCGTCCCGCACATCCTGCACCTTGGCGAGCTTGTAGTCGGCTGCACTGGCGCATGCACTGATCAGCATAAGCACTGCGAGAAGTCGTTTCATGGAAGCCTTTCTCCGAGGAATGACCTCGTTCGTCCGACAGGCCCCGCACACGAGAGCCTTTCGGCCGGACAAGGCGAGTTCCGGAACGGTCAGAAACCTAGCACGACCCATTCCCGATTTCGTGCATTTTACATTTCTTTACCAACCGCACGAAGACTCGAGCGGGTGCCGAGCGGCGAGCATTTTTTTTCACTCCGGCGCGACGAGTTTCTCCAGAACCATGTTTCTCCAGAACCGAGTCGCAGTACGATCGGAACCGTGCGCCATCGCGAACCCATCCGGTGCGGAGACGGCATTTGCGGCCCGTCGGGGGTTAAATCGACGACTGGCAGGCGCAGTTTATTGTTTGTGTAACCAGGCCCGGATCGTAAGATTTCAGCTGAACGATGAGGCACTGGCGGTCGCGAGGTAGAGGCGGGCAACGGTTCGAATGCAACGGCCCTCAAGAATCAAAACCGGATGGCTACGGCCAATATTCTCGCAGCGGCCCTTGGTCTTGGGCATGGTGGTCGTGTCGGTCATCGCGCTGTGCATTGTGGCCTTCCTGCAGTACCGCTGGACCACCCAGGTCAGCGAAGCTTCCGAAATTCGCATGGGAAACAATCTACAGCTGATGATGATGGACTGGCACCTCGACTTCTACCGCGAGTTTGCCGCGGTTTGCGTGGCCCTGCAGGTCGGTCCCGATTCCGGGGCGCGGGACGGCTGGAACGCCTACGCCCAGCGCTATTCGGACTGGCGACGTGGCGCCGCGCCGGCCGAGCTTGTGAAGGACGTCTACATCCTGGAGAGCAGTCAAAGCACGGCTCGGTTCTTTCGCCTGGGGGCCGACGCGCCCCGGATTGACTCCCAAAGCCCGCCGGAGGATCTCGCCCGGTTGTTGCGCCGTCTCCAGGCCAGATCCTCCAGCCTCCGAATTGCCTTGCGGGCCTGGGATTCTGTGTCTCCGCTCGCTCCATCCCCCGGGGAGGGCAAAGTCTACGAGCCTCCGGCCTTGCGCAGCGATACCATGACTGGTTGGCAGTTCGATGCCCGGATTCCCGCCCTGGTTCACCCGATCATTCACCACCAGGATCCGTTCGAAGACAGTTCGTCACCCAGTTCGGGATCGGTCGACTGGATCATCGTTGTGTTGGACCATGACGCGATCGGGAACAAGGTCCTGCCCATGCTCGCCCGCCGGTACTTTGCCGATCAGCGCGAACTCAGACTTGAAGCCGCCGTGACCACCGGCGATGAGACCCGACGCGTTTTGTATTCGTCCGATGCCGAGTTTCCGGGCAACAATCTGGCCAGCGCTGAAGCCGCCATGAATATTTTCGGTCCCCCGCCGGAGAGCGCCGAAGGTCACTTTTGGCAAGCCGTCAAGCGCGGTGAGTCCCTGCGCCGCGAGGATTGGCGCCGTTTCTCGGGGCCCGTGTGGTTCCCGGTGATCCGCTATGACGCAGCCGATCAGCCGTGGATGCTGCTGGTGCGGCGCCGTGGCGATCCGCTTGACGCCCTTGTCCGAAAAACTCGGCGGAGAAACCTGGCGATGAGCGTGGGAATATTTCTTCTGCTTGCCGTAAGCCTGGGCCTGGTGGTGGTTGCCAGCCACCGGGCGCAAAAGCTGGCGCAATTGCAGATGGATTTTGTCGCGTCGGTCTCGCACGAGCTGCGCACGCCTCTGACCGTCATCTGTTCGGCGGCAGAAAACATCGTGGACGGCGTAGTCGGTGGCAAACAGCAGCTCACGCAATACGGATCGGTCATTCGCCATCAGGGCCGCCAGCTGACCGCTCTGGTCGATCAGGTCCTGCTGTTTGCCTCCACCCGGGAGGGCCGAGCCCGTTATCCGTTGCGCCCGCTCTCGATCGCGTTGATTTTGCAAAACGTTCTCAATAACACCGCAACCCTGGTAGAACGCGCCGGGGTGCTGATCGAGAAGGATGTGGCATCGGACCTGCCGCAGGTCATGGGCGACCTGTCGGCTGTGTCCCAGTGTCTCCAGAACCTGATTGTGAATGCCGTCAAGTACGGCGGAGAGATGCGTTGGATCGGGATTCGCGCGCGCCTCGACCACGACCACAGCCCGCCGGAGGTGCTCATCAGCGTGCAGGACCGCGGCCTCGGAATCAGCGGCAGCGAACTGGCGCACATCTTCGAGCCTTTCTATCGCAGCCCTCAGGTGAGTGCTGCACAGATTCACGGAACCGGCCTTGGACTCCCGCTCGCCCGGCGTATCGCCGAAGCCATGGGAGGCAGCCTCACGGTGACAAGCCGGGTCGGAGTCGGATCCATTTTTACGCTGCACCTGGTTTGCTCACCAGCGGACCGTTCGCGAAGCGAAGTCAGCGTTGCGTCCGGGGAGTCCAGCCGCGAACCATGAACGAGAATCTTCTGCTGGTGGAAGACGAAGACGATCTGCGCATTACCCTCAGCGATCGCCTTCACTCCGAAGGCTACATGGTTCAATGTGCTTCTAACGGTGAGGACGGTCTCGATCAGGCAACGCGGCTACCCTTAGATCTGATCATTCTCGACGTCATGCTGCCCGGGCGGAGCGGTCTCGATATTTGCCACGACATTCGGCGCGCCGGACTGGCAACCCCCATCCTCATGCTTACCGCGCGCAGTCAAATCGTCGACAAAGTTCTCGGGCTGAAGCTGGGGGCCGATGACTATCTCACCAAGCCCTTCGAAACCCTGGAGTTGCTCGCGCGCATCGAGGCGCTGCTGCGGCGCGCACCCGCGCGCTCGGAAAAGGGCGAGATTCTCGAGTTCGGGTCGCTGCGCGTCGATTTCCGCGGCACCCAGGTGGCGCGCGACGGCAAATCGGTGTACCTGTCGGCGCGCGAGTTCCAGTTGCTGCGTTACTTGATTGAACATCGCGGCAAAACTGTTTCCCGCGACGAGATCCTGAAAGAAGTGTGGAACTACGAGACCACCACCTTCACCCGCACGGTCGATGTGCACATCGCCAGCCTGCGCCAAAAGCTGGAGCTAGACGCGAAGCGCCCGCAATGGATCCTGACCGTTCCCGGACTGGGCTATCGCTTCTTCCAATGAGACCGCAAGGTGTCCGGGGTGGAGCACCAACTTTCCCGCGTGACTTTGCTCCAGCGCAAATTCGACTCCGGTCGATCTCCACCGTTTGGATGAGCTGACTTTACCGGGGCTTTACAGAGGATTTACAAGGTTTTACCGCAGCGCTTCTCTGTCCGGTGTGTAATCGTTTCAGCGCCTTTCCCCAGTGCTCGTGATCACGGTCGACTGCAAGAATCACCCGGACATTCGTTCTATGTGGAGACGGGAGCCAGCCAGCATGCGAGCCCAGAATTTTCCCGCGAGTCATTTCGGCAGAGCCGCCCACGCCGGGGCGCGCGAGTTTTCCCTTCAGTCGCCCGCAGCGGTCGAGCCGCAGAAACCGAGCTCCGATCGGAGTGCTTTGATCGCCGCCGCCGCCCAATTGTTCTCGCGCCACGGTTTCAAGCAAACGACTCTGCGGGAGATTGCCAGAACTGCCGGCCGCCCGCTCAGCGCGGTCCGGCGCGAATTCGGAGGAAAGTCTGGACTGATTGAATCGGTGCTGGGCATTGCGGGACCGGGCGCGCGGCCTCGCTTCGAGCGCGGCTCCGACAACCCCTTGCAGCACGACATCTGCCGCCTGATCGAGTGGGAAGCCAGCCGGATGTGGGGGCACAAGAAGCTCATCGCGAGCATTCTGCCCCACGACCCTGATGAGCGGGAACGGACACGCATGGCGGGCAGTTTGAGCTTCTCGAGCGCCGACGTCATTGGGGAACGCCTCCGGCACCATCGCAACCTGACCGATGCCGAGCGGCAATTCCTGCTTTACGCGATCCAGTCTGTGGGTCTTGCGCTCGGCTTCGTGCGGCCCCCGGTCGCCGACCCGGCTTCGACCAGGAGCCGGGTCAGGAAACTGGCAGGAATTCTGGCGGAGAGCATCGAGCGAGGCGAGCCGCTGCCGAACCGTTTCCGGTTGTTGACGCCGTCGCTCCTGCCCGTTTAGACCGCACCTCAAGCCATGATCAACGATTCCAGCCCCATCCGATTGGCGACCACCAGCGTGGCGCCTTCCTGTTCGATCAGCCGTCGCTTCTTGAATCCGGCGAACAAACGCGTGACGGTCTCGCGCGAGGTGCCGATCATCTGCCCGATTTCTTCATGCGTCAAAGCCATCTTCATGCGTCCGGGAGTGCTCGAGTCCGCGTGATCATCCAGCCATCCCACCAGAAGGCGTGCCAGTTTCTCGCTGGCCGAACCGGAAAGCATCAGCGTGCGGATTTCCCGGCAGGTCGCGTTATAGTCGTGGCTCAGGCACTGCGTGACCCATAGCGCAAACTCGCCGTGCACCCGCATCATGCGCAAAACGTCGCTCTGCCTGACAAAACTCGCTTCGCAGGGTTCTTGCGCCTCTGCGCTGGCTTCGTATTCACGGCCGCCAATGGTGGCCGCCACGCCCATCACCTCACCGGCTTCCACCATTCTCAGAATCAGAGTTCGCCCGTCGCTGGCGCAGACCCACAGCTTCACCCGGCCGCGTTGCAACACGTAAATGCCGCGCGCGCTTTGTCCTTCGCCAAACAGCACCGCTCCGGTTGGATAGTGGTTCGTCAACCCGACGGTCTCGAGCGACTGAGCGACAACTGGAGACAGATCACCCAACACCGTGCGGGCTGGGGTAACGTTCTGGGGGGTCTCATCGGTTGTGTGGCCAACTCTGCCTCCGTGGAACAGCGCCCTACACCAAGGCAAGCCGCCGACCATTCGATCGAGGTCGAGAAATGGTCGCGGGTATGGTCCGTAAACTATTTAAATGATTGGATTACATGGCTTGCAGGCAGCGTCGCGAACCGTGCGTCCCGGGGCCCTGACCGTCCCAAAGTGGGTGATTTAACCCAGCCCTGTGTGATCTCCATCACATTGACTTGGTGACAAGGCTCGTTCGGCCCTCGGCCAAACCTCAGACCAGAACTTCATGCCGGGCTGCCAGGCCGGATCATCCGCCGGGAGATTCTGAAAAATGAGCTCACGCGCCGGCCGACAGCCGGTGGTGGCTGCGGGCTTCGGCGATTCCGTACTGACGGATCTTGTAGAGAAGCGCCTTGTAGCTGATTTTCAGCAGAGCGGCAGCCTGCTTGCGATTCCAGTTGGTCTGCTCGAGCGCTTGCGTGATGGCCGCGGCTTCAGCTTCATCCTTCGCACTACGCGCGAGCGATTTCAAACCGCCTGTCGAGGCCTCTCCCGCTCCGCTCCGCGCGGTCGCGTCCGCGTTGGGTCCGCCATTTACATCGTTTTTCGGGTTCAGTTCGGCGATCGCCAGGGTTTCGTCCCCCAGGATCAGGTAGCGTTTTATGAAATTGCTCAACTCGCGCAGGTTGCCCGGCCACGAGTACTCCAGGCAGGCCGCCATCATGGTCGGCGAGAGCGGTAGTGGCGCGCGCGCGTATCGTTCTGACATGCGCGCCATGAAGTGCTTCAGAAGGATTGGAATTTCTTCCTTGCGCTCCCGCAGCGGAGGCAGATTCAGCGTGAACGCATTCAGGCGGTAATACAGGTCTTCACGCAAGCGTTTGTTCGCCAGCGCTTCCGGAATGTTGATGTTGGTGGCCGCCAGGATGCGGACGTCGACTTTGATGACCGTGCGGCTGCCCAGTCGCGAGAACTGCTGGTCCTGTAGCACATGCAACAGCTTGGCCTGCAGGCTGGGAGGCATTTCGCCAATCTCATCGAGCAGGATTGTTCCTTTGTTGCACAGCTCAAACTTTCCAGGTTTCGGATGGGTCGCGCCCGTAAAGGCTCCCGCTTCATATCCGAACAGTTCACTCTCCAGCAAATCCGCCGGGACTGCGGCACAGTTCACCTTCAGGAACGTGCGGTGTGCCCGCGGAGACAGCTTGTGCACGAGTCGGGCCAGAACTTCCTTGCCCGTGCCGCTTTCGCCCAGTAGCAGCACCGGAATGTCCACGTTGGCGACCAGGGCGGACTGCGAACGAATCTTTTTCATCGCCGGGCTGGCGGCGACGAAAAACACGTCGTCACACAATTCTTCGACTTCTCCCGCATAGGCCTGCTGGTTTTTCCCTAAACACTGATCGACCACCGCGTCCAGTTCGGCCTTTTGAAAGGGCTTGGTGAGATAATCCTGGGCGCCCAGGCGCATCGCCTGCACGACCTTGCGCGTGTCGTTCACGCACGAAAGCATGACGACTTTCACACCCGGCTTCATCTGGCGCAGCTGTTCCAGCGTTTCCAGGCCGTCAATTCCCGGCATCAGCACGTCGAGCAATACCAGGTCGGGCTGCAGACCCTTCTCAACCCGCTGGAGCGCTTCTTCCCCCGTCGATGCTGTCTCGACCTTGTAGTCATCGACCTCGAGCAAGGTCCGGATGTATCGCAGCATTCCCGGTTCATCGTCGACCAGCAGGATGTTGCCCGCTTCACTCATTGGCTTTCCCTCTTGACGCATTGTTGGAGGAGGGCTTCAGCGGAATCAGAAACGAAAACTTGCACCCGGCCCCGGGCTCGCTTTCGACCCAAACCTTGCCGCCCATCGCATTGACCAGGCGTCGCGCGATCGCCAATCCCAGGCCCATGCCTTCAGACGTGTTTTCATTGCTCGGCAAACGGAAAAAATCGTCGAATACCTCCAGATGGTATTCCGGAGCAATGCCCGGCCCGGTGTCGGAAACGCTGACCTTCACCGCGTTGGGCGTGGATAACAGTTGTCGGCGCCGTTCCTTATCCACTTCTGGCTTGGCCGCCGAGCGCCTTTCCCACATGTATGGTTCCGCATGCAGCCACACCGTCCCGCCCGCGGGCGTGAACTTGGACGCGTTTTCGAGCAGATTCGAAATGACGCGCTGCACCTTGGCGGAGTCGAACGAAAATCCCGGCAATTTTTCATTGGCGAGAAAATACAGCGCCAGCCCCTTGTCCTGGAAGCGATGGGACCACAATCTGCACACCTCAGACAGAGACGCATTGATGTCGCCAGACTCGTACTGCATGCGGAGTTCGCCCGTCTCCAGCACCGTGTAAGACAGGAAATCCTGGATGAAATGTTGCAAGCGCTGACCGCTGGCGTGCATGTCGCCGATCACCTCGCGCTGCTTCTCGTTCAACGGGCCCACCTTCTCGCTTTGCAGCAGTTCGACGTATCCATTCAGAATCGCAAGCGGAGTCTTCAGGTCATGCGCTGCCGAGGCTAGAGCGTTCGTGGTACGCTGAAATTTTTCGCACAGCTGGCGGTAGTTCTGGACCAGATCCGCAGGATAGTCAGCCCCGCCACCCTCTCCATTCAATCGCTCGGGAAAAGGGCGAGTTTCGGCTGCCGTCTTCGCACTGGCCTTCGGCGGAAGACACGGATTGTCCGGACTAGCGCCCATATGGGGACACACACTCGTGGTTTGACAAACGGGGAGGGAACACTGCTTCCAAAACAGCGTTTCAGAAGAAAGTTTGTAGCAAAATCGTAGGATAGGGACTCACGGTTGTCAATGAAAATGCACCGGATTTGCCACACTAGGGTAAATCATTGCACTCTTCCGCCACGTCCGGACCTAAGGTAACAAGACCCGGGGAAACCCCCCTCAATTTCAGGCGTTACTGCTGAATTCCCTGTAGAGAGGGGTGTTTCCGGCTGGCCCACCGGGTGCCACCGCGTAAAACCGGCCGGGGGTGGTCTTCACTCTTTCATTTGGCCCCTCAGATGCCAGCAACCCTGTGTAAAAACTATTGTTAGGGGACGCCTTGATCCGACGTAAAGTCGAAAAAGAACGTCGAAAGTGGACGCGATTGCCCCTGGCGATCCCCGTTTTCGTACGGAGCCGCGACGAAAAAGGCAAGGAGTTCTTGGAGTTTGCCACCGCGCTTAACGTCAGTGCCGGCGGAGTACTGGTTGCTGTGCGCCGTTCCTTGCCGCCATCGGCGCAGGTTCTGCTCGAGATTCCCAGCGCCCCCTTGGCGGCCACTGCAGCGCTGCCTCGGGCCGCTCGCACCCTCCGGGCACGCACCGTTCGGGTCAGCCACGCCGAAGGCTACCACCTGCTCGGCCTCAAATTCTCCCGCCCCCTGCTGAACGAAACAGGCCATGCGGTCTCGGCGCGAAGGAAACTTGCTTCTGCAGTGTGAAAATGTTTTCCTACCCTTTCGGTAACTTCTCTGCCGGAACTCGGCTTTCCTGCCAACTCGTTCAGCGGTTGACCAGTCCTATCTAACTATTTGTGTTTCAATGGGATAGTTTGATATTTCTCCGACGGCAACCGGCGCGCACTGGTTTGGCTCCCGGGGTGCACTTGTAAACTGCGTTCGACGGGCTGGACCTGAGCTAAACCCATGACAACAACAAATTCCGTCAGTTCCCTGGTGCAATCGATCGGCGAAATTCCACCCGAGTCCATCGTTTTTGGTCATTCCGACGCGATGCAGGCTTTGCGCGCGCGCATGGACAAGGTCGCCGCCGCCAATGTTCCCGTCCTCATCCAGGGCGAGAGCGGTACCGGCAAGGACATCATTGCCCGCATGATCCACGGCCGTTCTCCGTGGAAGGCGGGCCCGTATGTCAAGGTCAATTGCCCGGCGATTCCTGGAACGCTGCTCGAGAGCGAACTGTTCGGCTATGAGAAGGGCGCTTTCACCGGAGCGTATGGGATGAAGCCCGGCCGCGTCGAACTCGCCCATCGGGGTACTCTGTTCCTCGACGAGATTTCCGAACTCGACCTGGCGCTGCAGTCCAAGCTGCTGCAGCTTCTGCAAGACGGCCAGTTCTGCCGCATCGGCGCACAGGAGGACAAGAAAGTCGAGGTTCGTGTCGTTTGTGCCACCAACCGTCACCTGGAAAGCGAAATCGAAAACGGCACGTTCCGGCAAGATCTGTTCTACCGGATTAACGTGGTCAATCTCGCGCTGCCTCCGCTGCGGGAACGCCGCGGTGATATCGAAGAACTGGCCCAGTATTTTCTCGAGTATTACAACCGGAAATATAACTGCCGCGCCAAGGCGCTCTCGGTCGAACTGATGGCCGTGTTGCAGAAATACCACTGGCCCGGCAATATCCGCGAACTTGAGAACCTGATCAAGCGCTATGTCATCCTGGGATCGGAGGAGGTTATCTCGAGCGACCTGGTAACGCGCGAGCAGGAGTATTTCAATCCCGAGATCAGCGTGGACGGCCCGATCTCGCTCAAGAAAGTGACCCGTCAGGCCACTCGCGAGCTGGAGCGCAAGATCATCCTGAAAGTGCTGCAGGCCAATCACTGGAATCGCAAGCAGGCTGCCCGCGCGCTGAGCATCAGCTACCGCGCCCTGCTCTACAAGATCCGCGACGCCGGACTGCCATCCAACCGCACCGTTCGCCGGCGCGAGAACGCGTCAGGTTCCGCGCTCGCCGCCGACTAGCCGTCCGGTCAAATCCAGCCCTTCCGCACTCAGTTCAAGCCAAGCGGTGCCCGAACCGGCACCGCTTTTTTACGTATCCGAAGGGGAAGTTGCGCTCATGTGCAGACGTTTGCAGCTTGGGGATCAACAGGGTAGTCTTATGACCGCTAACTCCCTGATAAGACATCGTTTGCTTTACGAGGCCTTTGGCAGGCTGTATGCACTTGCTAGGACGCGGGATTCTGTATCTCCCCCCGGAGATGCGACTCCCGAGGTCTTATCCCCTGAGGTCAATTCGGTTCGGAACCTTCCTAGGAGGCGGTAAATTCATGCTTAAGAAAGTATTGTTGCTGGCTGCGCTGGCACTGGCCCTGCCAATGGCAGCCTTTGCTAGCGGTAATATCGAGTTCCAGAGTTCCGGGGGGTCGCTGACGGGCGGCGCGAGCGGTCTCTCGCTGAGCGGTGCGGTCCTGACACAGGTGAACGCACTCTACGGTGGCGGACTGCTGCAGGGTTCGAATCTCGGGAGCGTCAGCTTCACCACGGGCGCCCTGATTAGCGGCTCTCTGTCTGCTGGCGGTACGTTCGCTGCGGGTGGCACGTTCGTGATCAATGGCAACGGCTCCAACGGCGTCCCCAATGGAGTGATCTTCTCCGGGACCTTCGGCGGCCCCGTCACATGGACCGCGAATACGACGGGGATGCAGGGCGTTGTATCATACACGCTCAGCGGCGCCCTCTCAGGCACCCTTAGCAACGGGTACCAAACCATCGGGGACATCCATACGAGCACCGCGAGCTTTACGTTCACTGGTTCGCATAAGGGCTACTTCAAAGGTACCATTGGGAGCAGCGATACCACCGTCGTCGTTCCGGAGCCGGGCACCTTAAGCCTGTTTGGAACTGGCCTGCTCGGTCTGGCGGGTCTGGTCCGGCGCAAGCTGAACCTGGTCTAACGTACCGCAACCAAGCTGAAAACCTCGAAACCCGCCGTGGGGATACGGCGGGTTTTCTTGTGTGCCGATCTCCCGTTGCGCGTCGTGCCTGCAGGGCGGCTCAGTACAGGGAATGATGGGCCTGCTTCGATGCGGCATGATTGGACACCAGAGATCGCATGAGCCCGAGAGCGATCTGAGCCATCTCGCGTTCGGAGCAATGAGGCCGGGCAGTTTTTCCGGAAGTTGTCAGGGAGCACCCGTTTGCGCCCCCGGTTCCGATTCCTAAACCCCGCGGAGTCCGGCCAAGGCCTTCTTTACGCCGTCGGCGTCGTTGTAGTTGGGATTGAGCTTCAGAACCTGCTGCAAGTGTTCCTTCGCCAACGTAGGTTGGTCCGAGGCCCGGTACGCCAGGCCGAGATGGTAGTGAAAGGTCGGGTCGTTCGGGTTTTTCTTCACAGCTTCTTTGAACAGATCGATTGCAGTCGGGTACAGGCCTTTCTTGTAGTAGGCCCAGCCTAGCGTGTCGGCCGCGTTCGGGCTTTCGGGCATCATGCGCCGTGCGGTCTGCGCCATCGAAAGCGCCACGTCGATGTTGCCCCCCTGCTGCAGCATCACGTAAGCGAGGTTATTCGAGGCGACCGGGTTGTCAGACTGAATCTGCAATGCTTTCTGGTAAAGGTCCTTCGCCTGGTTCCAGTCGTGTTTGGTCTCATACATCTCTCCCAGCAGAATGTAGAACGAGATCTCTCCCGGATTGTCCTTCACCGACTGCTGGTAGGTGCTGATGGCCTGGTCGAGCGATCCTTCCGCTGCAAATACTTGTCCGAGCTTGAACACCGCGTCCGAGTTTTTCTTGTCGAGTTCGGTGGACTTGCGCAGGGCAGCCTCGGCAGCCTTGTAGTCTTTCTTGGCGTTGAAAAGCGCCGTGCCCAGAAGATCGTAAAACGCGCTGCTGTTGGGAACCTTGGCGATTTGCGTATTGGCGGCAGCGACCGCCTTGTCGGGGTCTTTCTGGACGAGGTAGACAGTCATCAGCCCGTTGAGCGCGTCGGAGTTGGTGGGATCGACGTCGAGCGCCTTGCGATAGGACTTCTCCGCCTCACCATACTGCTTCTGGAGTTGGCGCAGGTTTCCCATCTGGACGTAACCGACAGGGTTCTGCGGCGCTGCCTCGATGGTTTTGTTGATGTCCTGTTCTGCGCGGGCGAACTGCTTCGCGTTGAGATCGGCGACCGAGCGGAGTCCGTATCCATCGGGCGAAGCGGGCTGGGCCTGGATGATGGCGGTCGCGATCTGGTTCAGCGCGTCCCAGTCGTTCTTCCGAATCGAGACTGCGGCCAGCGCGCGTTGCGCCTCCATCAGGTCGGGCCTGAGACGAACTGCGTCGCGCCATTCGCTCTCCGCGCGGCTCAGGTTGCCCTGCTGATCGTAGGCGAGGCCAAGATGGTAGTGGGCTACGCCGTTGTCCGGATCGGACTTGATCGCGGTTTGCAGAGAGTTGACCGCCTCCTGAAGGTGGCCGTCTCGAATCTGGATCTGGCCACGGTAGATCAGTGCTTCATTGTCCTGTGGGTTGGTCTTGAGGATCTCATCGTTAAGCTTGCGGGCATCGCCAAGGCGGTTCTTCAGAATGAGGAGCTGGATATAGTTCTTCTTCGCCTGCGCGTCCTTGGGATGTTCGCTATAGATCGAGGCGTACTCGGTCACCGCTTTGTCGAGGTCGCCGGTGGCGAAGTAGAAGTCGCCAAGCATGCGATAGCCGATCGGCTTGTCCGACAGGTCCTGCTTGGTCTGCCGAAGGAACGCTTCCGCCTCCGGCTTCTTGCCTTCCGCAAGATAGAGACGTGCCAGCGAGGAGCGCGGATCGGGGTCCTTGGGGTCAACGCTGATGGCGTGTTTGAACTGCTCCTCTGCTTCGGGCAGACGGCCGCGCGACTGGTAGAAGCCCCCGAGCGCCAGCTGGGCTCTCATGGCCTTGGGATCGAGCGCGATGGCTTTTTTGAGACTGGCCTCGGCCGCGTCAAATTGCTGTCCCTGGATCTGCATGATGGCGTAGTTCAGGAACGCGTCCGAGCGATTCGGGTCGAGCGCGATGGTCTTCTGCATCTCCTGCATCGCCCCGGCAAGGTCCCCCTGGCGGTCCTTGAGGTTGGCGAGCGCCATGTGGACCGCAGCATTATTGGGCTGCTTCGCCATGAGCAGGTCCAGATGCTCCTGGGCCTCCTTGAGATACTTGGCTGTAATGAGCAGGTTGGTGAGGTCAATCCGGGCGTCGTAGTTCTCCGGTTGCAGCTCGAGGGTGCGGTTCAGTTCCTGGTAGGCGCGTGATTCCTCACCGAGCCGGAGATAGGCAAGGGCGAGACGGTAGTGCGCCTGAGCAAAGCGCGGGTCCACCTGGACTGCGTTGCTGTACTGAATGGCCGCCTCGCGGTACTTGGCCTTCTCGAAGTAACGTTCTCCGCTCTCGAAGTACTTCTGCTTGCGCACGTTCGGGTCGCGCGAACAGCCCGTAAACAGGGCGGCGGTTAAACCAAGGACGAGGAAGAGGCGAAGAGAGGATGAACGCATCATGACCGAGTCTCCAGACGCGAGCGCGTCGAACGCGCCGGGTGAACGTAAGCCCCGGAATTTCATTGGGGGATGTACTGGTTCAGCCGGGGCACTACCTCTCCGGCAAACGGAACCAGCCGTTGCATGGCGGAGTCTACCGATTCTCCGGGAAGCATGTGTGTAGTCAGACGAACCAGCGAACCGTCGCTGCGATTCATGCGGATCGAATCGGTGACCAGATAGATTTTCGCCCAATACTCGCTGGCGACCGCCCGGTTATGAGCCCAGTACCAGTACAGCACCAATTGCCGTTCGCCGCCCTTGGCGATCACGTAGCGATTCACGGTGAAAGGGGCTTGCCCCGGCAAAGAAAGTGGCACGCGGCTTGATTCGATGGGTGCCCAGCCGGCTCCGGGAAGGCAGTTCTTGGGCGAGTGAATCGTATCCCCGGTGCGCTGAGTGGGAAAGTAAGCAATGAAAAGCCCGTTGTAGGGCACCCGATTACTGTCGGTGCGGTAGGCACGCAGAAGGAAATCGCCCGGGCCAAGGACGTTGAGTATGTCCGGGGTCAGTTCGATGTCGGTGCCGGTCCATTTGCCGAACTGCTCGGGAAACGAGGCGAGCTGCTGCCGAGGCGGCAAGACCTCGGTTCTGCTGCGCGCTTCAAGAAAAAGGGCGGTCGAGGCCAGCAGACCCAGGGCAGCGAGGAAGCGCGCGTTTGTACGCATCAGCGGGATTCTCCCTTTGGCCAGACGGTCTGCAGACCGCGGTGCAGCAGGAAAAGCAGGCCGAGCGAAACCACAAAGATCAGCCAGCCCGAGAACGCATGAAAGAATCCCTCCGCCTTCTCCGGATCCCAGTACTGCACGAGCAGTCCCGTGCCCACGATGCGTAAGCTATTCGCCACCACCGCAATCGGTACCGAAGCCAGTGCCAGCGCGACGCGGACCAGTTTGCGGGGCTCCAGCAGATATCCGTAGATCACCGCGAGTGTCGCCAGCGACATCAAGGAGCGGATCCCGCTGCAGGCCTCGGCCACTTCGAGCGCCATGGCGGGCAACTGGATGACATTGCCTTCCCGCAGAACCGGGACGCCGAATAGCGGCAACGTCACCGCCGCCGCCTTCGATGCCAGTAACTGGAGCGGGAAGGTGATCTGGTTAAACACAATGGTCGGGATCGGAATCATCAACAGCAGAAAGAGCCAGGGAAACATCGTGGCTCGCAAGTGATTCCAGCCGTACAGCAGCACCACCAGTCCCCCGATCGCGATGAGGAAAGAGGACCGTGAGAGAAACAGTTCTGCCCCCAGCACCCCCGCCATAAGGACTGCGATCGCAAGCGCCAGAATCAGCAGCCCGGCCCAGGACGGTTGCGGCGGCAGACTGTTCAGGCGCGCCCGGTCCTGCCACAGCAAATACAACGAGAAGGCCGGGACAAAAAACCCGTGGGAATAGTTGGGATCATGGCTCCACTGCCCGACTAAATGGCTTAAGACAGGGGCATAAAGCCACACCAGCGCCCCGCAAAGCGCCCAGAGCTGCCAGCGAGGAATTCGCTCAGAAGACGGAGTTTGGGAGTCGAGCGGCAATTGCGCGGCTTGTACGGCGTGACTCAAAACAGATGTTTTTCGGGGGAATCCCTCGCAAAAGCATATGCGAACTGGGGGAAGCGTGCAATCAGGGAGTGGGTCAACAGTGACCCGTCGGTAATCCCTTCTCGCGCTTTGGCGCGCTCTGCAAACCCACAAGACTTTCTCCCGGAACCAAACCGGTGGGAAAAGACTTGGGACTGGCAAAGGCGCGCCGATTCCACGACTGGTGGGCGAACCGCGAGGCAAAGACGGCGGGCTGAAGCTCCTTTATTGACAATAAGTTTGAACGATGTACCCTCGTCCGGGAGGAAAGTAACACCCTCTGGTTACCACAGAATGGGTAAAAACTTTCCCTTCCGATGGGCATGTTATAGGCTAGCGGAGACTTGAAACAGC
>Ga0137399_10000239_pt1 | contig 20485 bp, 19 predicted proteins | sample czorhiz316metaG_FD_104810 | JGI IMG/M metagenome (GOLD analysis project Ga0137399, IMG submission 104810) | Vadose zone soil microbial communities from Angelo Coast Range Reserve, California, USA - czorhiz3.16 metaG | ecosystem: Environmental > Terrestrial > Soil > Vadose zone | place: USA...
GAGGTAAGAGCCGTATGCAGCAATCCTGCCCGTACGGATCTGTGCGGGGGGCGCGAGGTTAACTCGCGTCCCTACCGCGACTGTGGGAGGGGCGAGCAGGTGACTGCTCCCCCTATCCCGATTCGCGCGTCCCGTTTTTGGCAGGTGAAACGTCTTCGCGGCTCGCGTAAGATTTCTATTCCGCGCTCATGCCCAAGCGTTCCACATATCGCTCTTCCTCGAAGAAGTCTCCTGCTGCCAATCCTGATGTGCGCCTCTTTCGCCTGTCCGGATTGCCCGAGATTCACCGCGGCGACGATCTATCCACTCAAATAACAAATGCCGCCCGCAAAGCACGCCTGCAATTCGAAAACGGCGACATCCTTGTCGTCGCGCAAAAAATTGTTTCGAAAGCCGAGGGCGCGGTGGTCCGGCTGGCAACCGTCGGGCCTTCGGCGCAAGCACGGGCCATCGCGGAGCGGCAAAAGAAAGATCCCCGGCTCGTGGAAGTAATCCTGAATGAATCGCGGCGCCTCGTCCGTAGCGATCCCGTGCTCATTGCCGAAACACTCCACGGCTACGTCTGTGCCAATGCAGGCGTGGATCATTCGAATGTTCCTGGCGACGATGCCGTGACCCTTCTTCCCCGAGATCCCGACCAGTCCGCGAAAAATCTCGCTGTCGCGCTCCGCAAAAGAACTCGCAAACGCATCGCGGTCATCATCAGCGACACCTTCGGCCGCCCCTGGCGCCTTGGGTTGACGAATGTGACCATCGGCGCGTCAGGCGTGCCCGTTCTCCTCGATTTGCGGGGAACGCGGGACCGTCATGGGAAGCCTCTGACTGCGACGATTCTTGCCGTCGCCGACGAACTCGCCGCCGCTGCCGGCCTCCTAATGAGCAAGTCGGGAGGCTTTCCCGTCGTCCTCATTCGCGGCTATCGCTACAAGCCCTCCTCGGAACCCGCCGCTCGCATTATCCGTCCCGCCGCCGAAGACCTGTTCCGCTGATCCCCTCTTCTCTGTGCCCTCTGCGTTCTCTGAGCCCTCTGTGTTAAATTCTTTCTGTCAATCTCTGCCACTAAGACCATGAGCATTCAGCCCAACGACGCTCCCGTTCACCCCGCCATGAATCCAGAAGTTGATGAGTCACTCGCTCGTGCGCGCGAGAGCGGCCCCATCAACCGCGAAGCCGCCCTTCTCTTTGCGGAGCAAGCGCCCTTGTCAGACCTGCTGGCCGCTGCCACCGAAATTCGCGCTCGCGGGAAGGGAACTGTCGTCAGTTTCTCGAAAAAAGTTTTCATCCCGCTCACCACCCTTTGCCGCGACTATTGCAGCTACTGCACCTTTCGCAAGGACCCGGGCCAGCCCGGCGCTCACTTCATGACGCCGGAAGAGGTGCTCGCGTTTGCCGAACGCGGCCGCCAAGCGGGCTGCAAAGAAGCTCTCTTCAGTCTCGGCGATCAACCCGAACGGATCTTTCCCGAGGCCAGCGAGTTCCTGAGCAAACAGGGTTTTACGCGCACGCTCGACTATCTCGCAGCGATGTGCGAACTCGTTCTGGAAAAAACCGGCCTGCTCCCGCACGCCAATCCCGGCGTCATGGACCGCGCCGCCCTGATGCGTCTGAAAGATTCGAACGCAAGCGTCGGCCTGATGCTGGAAAACGTCAGCCCGCGTCTGATGCGCGATGGTTTGCCGCACGCCAAAGCCCCAGACAAGGTGCCCGCGCTACGTCTCAGCACCATCGAAGAAGCGGGGAAGCTCTCCATCGCGTTCACCACTGGAATTTTGATCGGCATCGGCGAAACCATGGAAGAACGCATCGACTCTCTCCTCACGATTCGAACGCTCCATCAAAAATACGGTCACATCCAGGAGGTCATCATCCAGAATTTCCGCGCCAAGCCGGAAATTTCCATGGCCGCGCACCCGGAGCCGTCACTCGATGATATGCTGCGCACGATCGCTCTCGCCCGCCTGATCCTCGGCCCGCACATGAACGTTCAAGCCCCGCCGAACCTGAGCTATGACGACTTCCCACGTCTGCTGGAAGCAGGCATCAACGACTGGGGCGGCATTTCCCCCGTCACCAAAGACTTCATCAATCCGGAAGCGGCGTGGCCGCAGATCGCGCGGCTGCAAGCCGAGACCGAGTCCCGCGGCTTCACTTTGCGCGAACGCCTGGCGCTCTATCCGGAGTTTGTCCGCCGGGAAGAATTTCTCTCGCCTCGCGTCCGCGATCGAGTCGCAGCGCTGGCTGGCCCGAATGGATATGTATTGTAGTGACGCAGCATGCTGCGCCACTACTTGGTGCTACCCGCTGTACCGACAGGCTAGCCGCCCGCATCTGAATTCCCTATGCCCTCGAAACCAAAACTGAAAATCACGGCCCTCGCTGGTGGCGTAGGCGCCTCTAAAGTCCTCCTGGGCCTCTACGAAGTAATGGACCCTACTTTGTTGACCATCATAGTCAACACAGGAGACGATATAGTCCTCCACGGCTTAAAGATTTCCCCCGACTTGGACATTGTGACTTACACGTTGGCAAGAGTCGTCGATCAAAAAAAAGGCTGGGGCCTGCGCGCCGAAACGTTTCACGCCCTGAAACACCTCGCCATCTACGGCCGCCCCAATTGGTTCAACCTGGGCGACCGCGACCTCGCCACTCACATCCATCGCACCGCCATGCTTGCCGAAGGAAAGACTTTGTCCCAGTCCGCGGATTCGATTCGAACGGCCTTGGGCGTAAAATCCCGCATCCTCCCCATGTCTGACAGTCCTATTCCCACCATCATCGATTCGAACGAGGGGCCGCTGCATTTTCAGGAATATCTTGTGAAGCGCCGCACCGAGCCGGTCGTAAAGGGTATTCGCTTTGCAGGTGTGGAATCAGCGCAGCCCGCACCCGGCGTTCTCGAAGCCATTCGCGATGCCGACCGCATCATCATCTGCCCCAGCAATCCCCTGATCAGCATCGGCCCGATTCTGGCCGTGCCCCAGGTCCGCGATCAGCTGCGCGCTCACAAAGAAAAAAGTTTCGCCGTCTGCCCCATCGTCGGCGGCAAATCGCTGAAGGGCCCCTCCGACAAAATGCTCACCCAGCTCGGCCATGCGCCGACAGCCCTGGGCGTCGCCAAACTCTACGCCGATTTCACCGGCACCTTCGTGATCGACCCTGCGGACAAATCGCAATCCGCCGCGATCTCCGCACTCGGAATGAAAGTTGTAATTCTTCCGACCGTGATGAAAACGCCAGCGCAAAAACGCAAGCTCGCCAGCGCCCTCCTATCCCTCTCTTACTCTTTGTAGGGGCGCAGCATCGCTGCGCCCTTGCTGGGCTCAAGCGACTTCAATGGTTACTTCCGTTCCTGCTCAATTCTCTTGCGCGTAGAGTGGCGAATTCTGGTTGCCGCGCTAATCAGCCATTAAACCTGCCGGCGCGAAGCAAATTCTTAAATTACTCGTGAACGCGAACCGCTGTCTGCCCCGGCAGCGTCGCATGAATCCAAGCCTCTGCCGCGATCAGATGCAGCACAAAGCCGATCCAGAATGCGATTCCGAAGAATTCATACGGCGTCAAGCCTGAAAAGCGGCTCGTAGCAAAGAACATTCCAATAATGGGTCGGATGGCAGCCACCGCAAGCCCAACCGAAAAGGCGCGAATCATCCACTCGCGGTGCTGGGCGATTTCACGCCGCCGGATATGCCAAAACGCCTTGCACAGCGCGAACAGAAAGAACGTGGCGAACAGTGTCGTCGCCGCCGCCTGATTTATTCCACCGATAGCCGGCATGCCAAAGCTCATCACCAGCGCCGAAATTCCGATGACCGCGCCGCAAATCACAAAAATGCGGCCACTCCAGCGGTGCCAGCGGAGATGGCGCTCGCGAATGGTTGAACTGAACTGCAATGGACCCAGCATCATGAAAAGCAGGCCGGGCACAATGTGAACGAGAGTTAGGATCGGATAGTGCGCAAACAAATCATCCAGCGTGGCGAACCGTGCAGCTATGGGATTGGATGTGGCCGCGGGGGGATGATAGCCTCTCACCACGATAGGCAGCAGATGCACCATCCTCCGTAGCGCGACGGCAACTCCAATAAACGCCAGAAAAATGACGGCACTCCATAGCGCGCGGCGGAGACGAGTACCAGGCTTCATACCACGTACTACGTTTAATTCGTCAGATTCCTTTCAAGAGCGGACAAAGCAAAGCGGAACGGTTTCGGAAGCCATTTCAAGAGCCCCATCCGCTGCGACCATGCGATCTGCGGATTTCAGGGGAATCCTGAGTCGGATTCATCGTCTCAGGACTTTACCTCACCATGGAATTCAAGTCTTCCGGCACAACAATTGCTGTCTTCACTGGATTGAAGGCCCTCGCACCGCGCGTATAGTTCGAGGCTGGACGAGAAAGGCCACGAATGCAGGACGAACGGCTCGCGCTGTACCCCCCTCCGACGCCGAACGATTGGCCGCCCCTCCATCGCAACTCTAACCGACCGAGATTTGGGTACCGTCGTGGTGCGACGTCTTGAGCATTGGAGGTGAATTATGTTGCTGACAGTATTTCTTCTCTTGTGTCCTGTTCCTCAGATGGCGGACACACCGAAAGCAGTTTCCGACGCGCCAGCGGCGGCTATCAGCAGACAGCCGACAGGTTCTTCCCTCTCATCGGACCTGCCTTCAGCGCCCGCGCCGAAGATCAGAGCGGATGTGAAGGAAGCGTCCATTTCCAGCCCCGCGCCCTTATTGAATGCGTCATCTTCTACTGCAGGCCTTATCCTGCCTTTCGCTGAGCCGATCCTTCCGCGCTCGGCTGGAGCTCCCGCGCCGCCGGTCAAAGCCCCTTTCTTTCGACCTTACGAAACCCACCTGCGGAGGAAATTGTGGTACTCGCTGGCATTCACCGGGCACGGCGTAGCGGCCTTCGATGCCTGGTCCACGCGCCGCGCAATCTCGGGCAATTACGGAACGGAATCGAACCCGCTGCTGCGGCCCTTCGCGCATTCGGGCGCGCTGTATGCGGCTACGCAGGTTAGCCCTGCCCTTATGGATTATCTCGGCCAGCACATGATGGTGAGCCAGCATCGCTGGCTTCGGAAGATGTGGTGGCTGCCCCAAACAGCCGGCACGGGAATGTCGCTGGCCGCGGGCGTGCACAATGTCGGCGTTGTGCCTTAAGATCCACCTATCGGAAATAGCAAGAAGTTCCAGTGAAGGAGTTCTCATCGGGACTTCTTAGCTTTAGTTGGAGTCTTCTCTGGCAGCGGAAGCTGCTGCAAGCAATGGGGTACTACGCAGTTCACCCGCTGGAGAATTACAGTCTCCACCCAATTGGCAGCCAGTCTGGCTGCTGCTATTTTACTCCTGAGATGCCCACACGGGGAGCGCGCTTGCGTCTGGCCGCCCCCGGGAGCTAATTTTTCAATCCGAAGGTGCGATAGGCTGCCCTCTGATTCGGTGAACTGCGGGGGCATCCAGATCGCGCCACGTACGTGCAAAAACGTGCCGATCCGAAACTGGAGACGAACTAGCGGTGAACACGCCGCCCAGCGGCATGAAAGAGAACAATGATTGCTGTGGAACAGTCGGGGGAGACTATGCTAGTGCCGACTGGCCGATTCGAAAAGCGGATTGCGAAGGCGGTGACCGTAGAGATTCGTCCTGTGGACGAAGGCATGCCTAAAGAGAGGACGCTGACCGAAAACGTGAGTCCTCACGGTGTACGCGTCTTGATGGAACGGGAGTGGCGGCCGGGGCAGCAGGTGATGGTCATCTCTCCGAAGGAGGGTGTGCGGGCACAGGGGCAGATTGTTTACTGCGAGCTTTTGGGGGAAAGCAGATTTGCTGTCGGGTTGGAACTGTCCGTCCGGGTGGAGTCGTGGGCAAAGTCCTACTAGCGCCGTTCCAACTATCTTAGCCGAAAGAAAAATTTACATTCGCGCTGTCAGCCGAAAGGATTCTGTCACAAGACTTGGCCGAAAAACTTGAAACAGCATTAGCCGGAAGAGGCTGCCGTACTTGAAATCTCCCCATTAGTGCGGATCGCGTCACATTCCGGGCATTTCCAGAGGCGGAAGCTCTTTTTTTCGGGCCGCACCTCCGCGAGGTACATAAGGCGCCCATCGTTCGGACAATGGACGCCGGGCTTGATTTCCGACTCGCTCCTGTCCCCATTTTGGGGCTCGATGAAGTACCCTTGCGAGCTGTAGTAGTGGACGAAACAACCGGGCTCCCGGCAGGCATATAGGAACGTCTCTGCAGGTTCGCTCCGGCATTCTAGGAGCATCTCAGTGTGATGCTCGTAGCAAAGTACGTGCAGGTCTTTTCTCGTACTGCTACCCTGCCTTTCCTTCATGGTTGCCGTTTCTGGTTGGACTTTGGCCCTTACACCCCAAGGGCACGGGAGCAATTTTTGGCCCACTCGTGCGCCCACGACATGTTAGTAGACGTATCTTCCGCATAAAAAACGCCTTAGGTGCCCTAGCCTACTCCCACGGGAACCACGCCTTACTTGGCTAATAATTCCCGGGTTGGAAAAAGTTTGGACATTTTAGCCAATCCTCGGCAAAGCTTTCCCACCTAGGCAGAAGGGCAAAGAAACTCCAAGAAAAATATACCGCTGGAAATGTGGCTCCCCATGACGCCGGAACTTTTCCTCTCTATCACCTGCCCTACGTGCAAGGTGGCTTCTGGGAAGCGTTGTTTGCTTCTTTCAGAGTGGTACGCTCTCAGCGATGGCAACGAAGACAAAGAAGGCGAAGTGTCCCAGGACGAGACTCACGTTTGCTCAGGTTTGAATGGTTGTGAATTTTCAGGAGGCCCGACTCGCCAAGGACTCTGCAGTGGCCACGACCTCGTAGCAATCAAACTGCACGCCTACACTCAGCAAACCGTTCGTAGAAGTGACAGGTTTCACATGGACCACGTGACCGATACAAACCCAATCAGTTGCAGGCACGTGGCTGATTTCCTCTGGCATCCTGAAGTGGAGTTGCACTGCGGTGCTTCGGCGTAGGGGCAAATTCGTTGCAAAGTGCATGCCTCCTGCGGAGATATTGAGCGTCTCGGTGCGCTGCTCTCGCGCTCCGGATTTTAGGAGGGAAACACTCAGCCCGATTCTGAGGTTGAAGCGTTCCGTGCGGCGTCGTTCTATCGGTTTGATGGACGGCATCTCCTCAAGAATAAGGGGAGGCGCAGGGCTAAAATGATAGAGGCTTGTTCTCTGCGGACGGGAGATAACCCTTGATATGTCACATCGGGGAATCACCTGAGCGGCGATTGCAATCTTTTACGGATTGACAGCTCAATCGATCATGAGTAGTTAGTTGTTAGGTATAAAGACTCGCCAGTGGGGACTGCGCGTCTCGACGAGTGAGTCCTTCCATTCTGCGGCCCGGCGTAATGTCTCGCTCAGAGAACTCGTCCGCAGGAGGGCGGGGCAGCCACGTTCGAACAGAAATCGAGCAGGCCCAGATAATGTCGCGTGAGTGAGTTATGAATGGTACTACCCAGCGAAGCAAACCCAAACTGAGGCTTTTCGATGGCAGACTTGAGAAGCGCCTCACTATGTCAGTTCCCGTCTACCTCGCAAGCTTGGGAGAACCCCGCGCCCGTGAACGAACGGTCACGGAAAACGTCAGTCCCCACGGTGCTCGCGTAATCAGCAAGCGGTTCTGGCGGTCTGGCGAAGAAGCGCTTATTGCCCCCTCGACGGGTGAGTTTCCGCAAGTAGGAACAGTGGTTTATTCCCGGCGCAAAAACGGGGGAGGGCGCTTTTGCCTGGGTGTAGAATTCCTGGACCGCTCGGTCAAATGGGAGAATTACTCCGTACCGAGCGTAGAAAGAATCAGACCCTCGCGCAGAGGCGGTAAAGAAACTTAATCTATTTTGTGCCGCTGTCGTCTCGTTCCATCGTGGACTCCTCAATTCGCATGAATAGTCGCAGCCTGTCTCAACTACGCTGTTTTGAGAGTCAACGCTTGCGGCATAGAATCACGCTCCATGACAGAAATTCAGATGGGAAGAAGAACGGTCGCTGGGTATTGGAGGATTATGAAGTACAGATGGTTTCGTAGATGGAACGTAGTCTTTCCTTCTCACACACTCTCACGGAGTTCCAAAAGTCTTGATTAGCTGGCTTATCGGACATTGAAAATCGCATGTCCTGTATGTGCGTTACACTTCCCGGCACTCTAAACTGTCTCTCTATTTGTGTTGGATGTTCACGGGGGCTCGGGTCCGATCCAGCGGGAACACGCGCAGTTCCCATTTGACCGGGACGGACGTTGGCAGGTAGCAAATGATTTTGTCGCAAGCTTGATACTCAAGCTTTCCCGCAATCGTGAAGAGTTTCCCGTCTTTCCCCAGCGAGCCCCAGAACTCTGACCCAGAGTTCACTTTCACATCCTGGCTGATGCGGAACGTCCCATCGAAAACGGGTACGCGCTCCTTAATCGCGGGTAAATAGAGAACTTTGTACGGCGGGTAAACTGCCGGTTTGAGCTCCAGTTGTGGGACAGATTCAATCACGAGTTGAATGGGCTTATAACCCTGCGCGCCGGGCGCATAAACATGCACATCCGGGGGTAGCCGCACTTCGGCGACCAGAGTGATGCGAGTACCGGGAACCCCGATGGCATCGGATTGTTCGAGAGCCAGTTGAAGATGCGGGGCTTCGACCGTTTCGGTTACTTCCTGGCCTAGTTCCGGAAAAAGCTTGGAAATAATGCTATTTCCGGTAAGCCGCTCCCGGTATTTCGCTTCGAAGAACTTTTCTCGAATAATGCCGTTAGGATCAATAAAAAAATATCCCGGGCGAGCAAAGCCCTTCTGCATCCCCGTAGCTTCCTGATTGAGGACTCCATAGGCCTGAATTGTTTTTGAGTCAGGGTCCGCGAGCATTGGGTAGTCGATCTTGTGGCGGTCGGCAAAATATTTCAGGATTTCTTCCGTGTCATAGCTGATGGCTGCTAGCTTGACCCCTTGTTTTTCGAATCGCGGGATGGCGCTTTGCAGCTGGACCAGCTGCCCTTTGCAAAACGGTCACCAGTCCGCGGAACGGAAAAAGAGAAGAACGGTGCCTTTCGTTCCTTTCAAGGTATCGAGAGTTTGTACCCGGCCAAACTGGTCGCGAACTGAAAAAGCGGGAGCCTTCTGACCGGCCGCGAGTCCAATCGACATCAATTCGATGGAAGCCATCTGAATCGTATCGCCATCTAGTGTCCCCCGGACGGTCACCGTGTCTCCCAGGTGAGCAGTTACCGATTCCTGCGGCTCAAGGCCGTACATGACCCTGTTTGTATCGTCATACAGCGACAGCTTCGCACCCGGCACGTTTTTGGTGCACTCTGGAGATTCGGCAAAGGCTTCGTCTGCGTTGCAACTGCTGGACACAAGAATTCCGGACCACGATCCCGGCTTTGTTGTGTTGTTCTGCCCAGCCATCGCAACAGGGGCTATAGAAAAAAGCGCTACCAAAGACAGGAAGAAACATTTCGCTGCAAAATCAGCACTGACCGACAGCATCAATTCGAGACCCTCATTTCATTTTTGAATCCGCCGGTACTGTATACCTCGCAGTCTCGTCGCACAACATCTGCCAATGAAGAAGTGTCACTTCAAGGGAAGCCCGGTGAATCGAATCCCCGCGCCGTGAACTTTGTAGCGCATATTCAAACCAATCAAAAGCGCCGTCAGCGATTCCACGATGCGCGAATTCTCCAATTTTCCTCCGTTCAACGGCCGCGCTCCAGGAATTAAGCTGACCAATTCGAACGCCACCTGCTTCGCTTTCTCATCGTCGCTGCATACCAGAACGTCGCAATCGACTGGTCCATCTCCGGCAAGCAGTTCCGCTCCAAGATTCTGCAGCGCTGCCGCCAGGCTCACGCCGTCTGGCAGCAGTTCCCTCGTCTGCTCGGCTGCAGAACCTTGCCAGACGCCGAGCACGCGCGTCGGTGCGCCGCCAATCGTTGCCGCCAAAGGCACCGTAGTATCGATCACAATCGTTCCAGGCCTCCACGCGCTCTTCAATTGCTTGAGCACCGCGACTATGCCGGAGAAGGGAACGGTCAACACCGCGACATCGCACGAAGCCGCGGCAGAAAGATTGTCCAGGCCTTCGATCTGCGCGGCGCCGCCAATCCGTTCGCGTAATAGTCTTGCGGTCTCTTGCGCGCGGGCCGCCTCGCGCGAGCCGATCAGGATGTGTTCCCCAGCCTTCGCCATCCGAAACGCAAGCCCGGAGCCTTCGGCTCCCGTTCCGCCCAGAATCGCGATCTTTCGCGCCATCACTCTTCACCCCGTTTCGAATCCCGCCGCTCATTCGAACCGCCGCCGCCGCATCCCCGATGCGAATCCGCTGCTTCGCTTTTCCCGCATCCAGTATGGTATCTTCAAAAACTTCCAAGATGCTAACGCCACAATTCACCGCGTTCGAATTCCGCAAAGCACTGGGTCATTTCCCCACCGGCGTGACCGTCGTTACCGTCGAGCGCGAGCCCGGCAAGATCCACGGCATGACCGCCAACTCCTTCACCTCGGTTTCGCTCGATCCCATGCTGATTCTCGTTTGCGTCGACCACCGCGCGAAGATGCTTCCCTTGCTGGCAAAGAAAAAACGCTTTGGCATTAGCGTCCTCAAAACAGGGCAGGAGGCTATTTCCGAATATTTCGCCAAAGGCGAGCAAAGCGACGAAGCCGAGGAGCGATTGTCCATTCGCTATCGCTGGACCCCGAGCGGCATCCCGATCCTCGAGAATACGCTTCTCCAGTTGAGTTGCCACGTCACCGCGTCGCATATTGCCGGCGACCACACCATCTTTGTCGGGGAAGTGGAGGACGCGGAAACACACGAGGGTGAGCCGCTGCTTTATTTTCGCGGGGAATACCGGCGCATCGCGCGCCACTCCTAGAGAATTATTTTTTGCGGAGAGTTCGCTTTCGCGGCGAACCGGTTTTCTTGTGGAGAATTTGCTATCGTTCGGGATTGCCGGAAGGCCGCGTCGATTCCGTCGAATCGCCCAGCTCCTTGCGGTGGCTCTTCACTTCGCGCAAAGCGTAGATCGGTTTGTTCTGCGATTCATAGTAGGTGCGTGCAATGATCTCGCCGAGCAATCCCATGGAGAAAAACTGCACGCCGCTGATGAAGAGCGCCACCGATAGCATCATTAGCGGTCCGTGTTCCGCCATGATGGCCTTATGCAGGTAAAATTTTTCGTAGGCCAGGAATAATGCCAGCAGAGAACCAAGCCCCGCCCCGGCCACGCCCAGCAGCCCGAAAAACTGGAGCGGCCGCGTCGAATAATCCAGCAAAAACTTCACGATAATCAAATCCAGAAATACGCGGATGGTGCGACCGATCCCGTAATTGGACCTTCCGCTTTTCCGCTGCAGATTCTCGATGGGCACTTCCGCGATTCTCGCGCCCGTCGAACTTGCCAGCGCCGGAATGAACCGGTGCAGCTCGCCGTAGAGCTGAATTTCCTGAATGATTTCCCGGCGGTAGGCCTTGAACGTCGTTCCAAAATCGTGCAGCTCGATTCCCGATAGCTTTGCCATCATCCAGTTGGCGGCGCGGCTGGGAAGCTGCCGCATCAGCCAGTGATCGCGCCGGTTGTGGCGCCAGCCACTCACCAGGTCGTAGCCTTCCTCGATTTTTTCCAGAAAGCGCGGAATCTCTTCGGGGTCGTGCTGCAGGTCGCCGTCCATGGAAATGATGACTTCGCCCCGCGCAAAATCAAAACCTGCTTTCAACGCCGGAGTCTGCCCGAAATTCCGCCGCAGACGCACTAGATTGACGCGCCGGTCGTGCTCATAAATTTCAGAGAGCACCTTGAAGGAGTCGTCCTTGCTGCCGTCATCCACAAACACCAATTCGTAAGGCTCGCCGATCGCGTCCATCACTTCGGTCAGCTTCATGTAGAGAGGAGGGATGTTTTCCTGTTCGTTGTAGAACGGAACGACGATGGAGTACCGGACTGGCGAATCGCTTTTCATTCTTTTCTACAAAGGTCTTCTTTAAGCTTCCTCAGCTATCAAGCCATAGTCTATCAGGCGAATCCCCATTGAGGCGACAAGATTTCGGATCCCGGTGTCCGTCAGGATTTGCAGCTCGGTCTGCCGCGAATCCTGCAAGCGGGTCGGTGTTTTTTGAAGCGCCGCATCCGCGTAACCCGGGTGGCACATCAGCTCCGTCGTTCCGTCCGGCAGGCTCTTCACGAATTGCTTCACGCCCTCGCGGGTCAGCTCGCCGGTCTGCGCAATCCCGCAAAAATAATCCGCCGTGGAAATACCCGCGCGCTCGGCTTGTTCGCGCGCATCGCGCGCCAGCAGTTTCAATCCACGCGCCTGCACGCCTTGTTTCATGACCACGCCGGCGTTCTGTTTTGAGCCCGAAGAAAGAGCCGCGCGCAGACTCGACGCCTCCAGCGAAACCCGAATCGCGCCGATGTCATGGCGTTTCGCGAGCTTCAGTGCAGTCTCAAACAGTCCCGGCAGCATGTGTACATGTTTATGCCCATCGAGGTGCGTCGGCGAAATCCCCGCATCGCGGACTTTCTGAATTTGCGCATCCCACTCATTCTCCACTTCCGCCAGCGAGAGCTCGCGCCGCGCGCGACGCAGAAGCAGGTTCTCGGGTCCGCCCGCGAATTCGCCGTCGTTATTCAGAAGACTGGTAACGGTTTCCCGGTCGGCCACCGGCGAGCCATCGCTCAAGTTCAAATGCACTCCCACACCCAACCCGGGCGCCGACCGCGCGGCCTCCACTCCCCCCGCAAACGCGGCGCCGTTGGCCAGCAGCGAAGTGCTGGTTACAATCCCGTGATGAAACGCTTCGACGATTCCGCGATTTACCCCGTCCGTCCATCCCAGGTCATCCGCATTGACGATCAGATTCTTCAACGCGTGCCCCGCACCCTCGTTCTCCCCTGTCCTTTCGGACAGCTACTCATTTGCGCGCCCGTCTGTGTTCGTACCATTGACCCTTTTCGTCCTCAACTCTAGCATGTCGTGGTAGAGGCGAAAATGCAGGTAAAGCTGCGTGAATCCAAGCGTCTTGGTTCGCGGCACCACGAGAAGCGTCGTGGCCGCCGAATGAACTCCCGTGTACCCGTGCGTCTCGGGTGGGACGACGAGTCCGGCGAGCGCATCAGTGTCGAAGCGCATACGCGGGTGGTCAACCCTTACGGGTGCATGGTCGTTCTGTCGCAGTCGCTCAACCTCGAGCAACGGCTGGCGCTCACCAATCTGGTATCCGATACCAGCAATGCCGCGATCATCGTATGGAAGGGCAACCAGCGCCCGGATGGCTGGGAATATGGCGTCGAGCTGGTCGCGCCGGAAATGGATTTCTGGGGTATGGACCTGTGAAACCCACTTCACACGTGAAACCTTCGCCGTACGCGAAACCCGGTTCGATAAGCGCGGTGCGTCCCGCGGTAACGCGGCAGCCTACCCCTGAAGAGCGCCGCCGCGCGCAGCGTGTTCTCCTGCGTATGCCCGTGGTCGTCCACCTTCCCAAAAACCCCAAGCCCATCGAGGGATTTACTCACACGGTGAGCGCTGGTGGGGCCATGATTATTCTTGCCGAAGGCATTGCCCAGGGTACTAAGTTCATCCTCGAAAATCCAAGAACGCAGGAGCGCGTGGAAGTGAATGTTGTCCGTCCGCCGCAAATGAACCAGCATGGCTCCCTCATTCCCGTCGAGTTCCTGTCTCCCGCGCCCCAGTTCTGGAATATCGTCTTCCCACCCAACGCCAACTGACCATCCGATAAGAGGCGGCATCCTTTTGGCCCTGAGTCCGCCAGAGTGCGTGGGCGCACGGATCTGACCCTCGAAGCGCAAGATTGTTCGCTCGGCCCGCAAAACCAACCGTGGTGCGAAATTCGCGAAGAGCGAAAGGGGGTGTACACCAGGGTGTACACCCCCCATCAAAATGGATCGTTATCAAAACAAAGGAGTTGCTGGAAAAGCATTTTGTAACTTGCTGAATTGAAAGAGGATGGACGACGGGAGATTTTGTTACTTGGGGCTCGGGGGATTGATGAAGCCGGGAGGTAAAAGAGGTAGGGAGGCAAGGAGAAGAAACAATATGACCGGAAAGTGGCCGGGATGCGGGAAGGCAGGGCGGAACGGCTAGACTGGCGGCTAACTATCAAATGGGATAGTAAAATACAAGTACAGTACTTGTCAAGATAAAGTTTTTGGGGGGGACTTGGTACTGAGTGGTATCGTAGCGGTGCGACGCCTCTACAAGGCAATCGGCGGAGGTGAGATGTTTACGAGGAGTGACGAGCAAAGAGAGGGCGGCCCCGACACTTCGGGGCCGCCCGGTCTTGTTACGAGATTTTTTCTTAGTTGATTGTAAGGTTGACGGTCGGCGAGCCATTGGATGCTGCCGGCGTCGCGATGATCGTGAATGTAGTGTTGCCCACGAACGTGATGTTCAGCGCTCCGCTTTGCGACGCCATCGTGTTCGTATCACCCAGGTAGTGTGCGCTTATCGAATGCGTCCCCGCCGGCAACCCCGATTCGTTGATCGTAGCGGTACCGTTGATGACACTGGTCGGCGAGCCCAGCGGGCTCGTTCCATCGTAGAGCTGCACTTGCCCGTTCGCCGCCGTTCCCGATGAAGTGACAGTGATTGTGAAGGCATCTGTCTGCCCTGTGGCCACCTTCCCTGTGGAAGCCGTCAGCTTGGTCGTCGTGGCTGCCAGCCCGCCTCCGCCACTGCCCCCGCCGTAGCCGCTGCAACCGAGAGTGAAACTCAGCACGCACACAAGGCCAAGCCCCAGCGCGGCGCGATAGCGCTTCCGTCCGGGCAGCAGGAGCAGGAAAATCGCTGCGAGGCCGGTGCTGGCGCTGAGCGTCCACAAGCCCTTGCCTCCGCTCGCAGGAATCGTCCCGGCCGCATAGAGCATGCGCTCTGTCGGCGCCGCCGAAGCCGTTAGCGTCGTCGATGGCGGCGCCACGGCTACGGTCAATTGGCCGGTTACCGCCGCTGTACCCGTCACGTTGATCGGCAGCGGATTTGGTGAACATGTTATGCCCGCCGGCAATCCCGCCGCCGGACAAGTCACATTCACATTGCCGGTGAAGCCGCCGGTCGGCGTCAACGTGATGGTGGAGGGACCGCTGGCTCCAGCGGTTGCTGTCACCGCACTCCCGCCTATTGTGAAGCTCCCTGGCGTCGTGAGTGTAAACGTTACCGCGGCGGAAGTGCTTGGGTTGAAGCTCGCGTCTCCGCTGTAATTCGCCACGATGGAATGATTTCCACCTCCGAATGTCGAAATCCCGGGGATGGTGAACGCCTCGCTCGCCGAATTTACTGGCACGTTGCTAGCAACCGTCGTGGACGTACCGTTAGATGTATCCACAAAATTTACCGTGCCGCTTGGAAGCAGAGCGCCCCCTGGATTGATTGAGGCCTTTAAGAAGAGGGTCATCGGAGCCTGCCCAGAAGTAAAGGTGGCGAAATTCCCGTTACCAACGGAAATAAGCACGCTGCCAACTGCACTGCTGGCCGCCTTTCCGACGGTCACCGTTACTGGAGCCGACACACTTGGCGCGAATGTTCCGTCTCCCGCGTAGCGTGCCGTAACCGTGTACGTCCCGCCCGTCAGTTGGTTGGTGGTTCCATTTACCACTTTGCCGTTGGCATCCAGCTTGAATCCGTCAACGCCAGTCCCGGTGGCGGCAGTCGATACGAGCGCCACGTCGCCTGTCGGAATTGCAGTGCCGGTACTCGGCGTAACCGTAACGTTCACCGTCACGTTCTGTCCGGCCGTAATCCCAGTCAGAGGAGATAGGCTCAAGGTCGTGTTGGTCGGCGTAAAGGCCGTGAGGGCATTGCTCCAATTATTCACCAGGTTGTTTGCATTTACCGAGCCAAGTCCCGTCGCCAAATCATAACCCGCGGTCGTGCCATAACCACTGAGCAAGCCGATGGTGTCGGCAGCGACGTTCGTGTTGCAGTCCATGGTGCCCTTGGTGCACGGCATCGCAATCGTACCGGTGGTGACGTCATTAAACGTGCAATTTGCGCTGGGAAGGGGACTCGCCACGGAATTGCAAGCCGTTGCGGCCTGAAATTGCAGTTGCGCCAGCTTGTAAAGAGCAAAATTTGCGTTGCCCTGCCTGCCGTTTTTCTGATTCACCAGGGCCATGATGCCCGCAAAGCTCGGCGTGGAAGCGGATGTACCGCCAACACCAAGGAAATGGAAAGCCTGGCCTTTCGCGCAGGACGGCGAGGCGACCTTGTCCGCTTCGCAAACGGCGTAGAAACTCTTATTGAATCCGCTGCTGGCAAATAGAGATATGTCGGGGATATCCCGATGACTGTCGTTGGGCATTCCTTGTGCGAGGGTGATAAAAGACTGGTATGCCGGTTTTGCATAGCCGCCGCTGCAAGTGGTCCCTGTGAGCGTAAAGCAGTGACTGGGTCCGCCGCCGCCTGCGACTGTAATCACCGCTGCTTTGTTTGCCGCCAGAGTGCTGTTGCAGTTGGCCTCCGGATTAGTTCCAAAAAAGGCGTTTGTGCATGATTCATTCCACACACTCTCCGGTATGTATCCCTTGGCAGAGGCTAGCGTTGTGGGGTCATTGGTAGCGTTAAAGTACGTGCTCTGCGTTCCAGCATCGTTGAAATCCGTCCCGCCCACCGCGACGTTGAAAGGGGTGGACGCGAACCCGCTTACCTGAAGCCCTGTGGTTGCCGGATTCGGCGCAACTGCGTTCTGGTTCTCACAGCCAGCCGATCCTGTATCGCCCGAGGCCACAGTTACCGTGATCCCTTGCGCTGCTGCTTGCTCCCACAAACTGAGGAAAGTGTTATTACCCGTTGCTCCCAGATTCCGCTCGCAGTTGCCAAAGCTCAGGCTTAAGATCGGGTCCGAGTTGTTTTCTATGACGTGAAATATCGCGAGGATGAACCCGGAAGCAATGTCCGTGTCCGCCGCAATGACAAGGTGAATCTGCGCACCTTTGGCGACAGCACCTGCCCACTCAACATCGAGGAGCGCTTCGGTTTCCGAGCCATCGTTAATGATTCCCGGATCGGCCCCATCGATGACGACAATGGGAGTCGCAGGTCCACCGGTCGGCAGACCAAACAGCGTCCGGAAATCCTGAATATCTTGGAGATTGATGTTCGATGTGCCGATAACCGCTATGGTTTGGCCCGTTCCGTCAGTTCCGGCTGTCCAAAGCGGCGATACATTGTAGATCGTCGCAAAATCTGTCGGCCCGATTGCAAAATTCCCTCCGGAAGTGGTGAACTCCGGTCTGACAGACTTAACTTCGGTGCTGCCTATCGGTCTCGTGAATTCGCCGGCAATGTGATGCGCCGGCTTCGCCCTGAAATTGTTAAGCGGGGCCAAACCGTGCACCACTGGGGTCAGCGCCGCCGGGATTTGTGGGTCGCCTGTGCTAGCAAAATGCGTTTCGCCATTCACTACAAACTTGTGAATCCCCGTATGGAAAGCTTCGAGTACCTGCCTCGCAGACCCCGAAAACTCAATCGCAATTTTTCCTTTGCTTACTTTCGCGACTTGGAAGCCATGAGACTGCAGCCAGGCGGTAACCGTCTGAATGTCCGCGTCGGCAGGGCCAAACTGCGCACCGAACTGTTCCGGCGTCAGCCACTTGTGGTAGTGGGGTGAAGCCACGTTGTGCTGGTCGACCATCAATTGTGCGAGGGCGGATTCCTGCTCCACACCTCGCTTTAACACCAGAAGCATTCGCTGCATGGGCAAATCCGGCGACACCGCGCCCTGATCGAACTCCGGCCGGGCGAGCGGATGCACGTCGCCGCGCAGGCGGACGAGCTGCGTTTCATCTATCGCCTGGGTGATACGGGCGGGGATGGCCGCGGCCTGAGCGGCAGGCGCGCTATCGGGCGCGGTCTGCGCGGCGGCGCGAAAGGCAGGGAGCGCCAGAATCACAGCAAGTAGGAAGAGGGAATTGCGAAGCGTCGAAGAAAAGAGTTTCATATCCCGTCCAAGCTGCAGATTTGAATTCGATTCCAACTAAACGCAACCGGCCTGAAGGCGCGGCCATGCGGACAGAGGAACAATGTCCACAAATGGCTTCTCGCGGACTGGGGCTTGGACCGGAAACGATTCACTGCTGAACATATAAAGGCTAGCACGGGCGATTAAAATACTCTCTAGTACCCCGCCTGCGGCGTGCGCTTAGAGACACACCCTTAAACTGGAGCATCACCCACACAGCGAGCCCGTGGCCATTCTGATGCACGCAGGATTCCGCAGGATGCTTCAGCGGTTTCCTGGTGAGCGCCGCGTCTCGCCGTGATTCTTCGCCGCGCCCGCCTTCGAAGAAACTATCCCTTTAAACGATTTTCTACCGTTTCAAAGCCACTCTTATTCCGCCGAAAGCGCCGGGGCGTTCCGGTTTTCCGGAATGAATTACAAAAGGGCGCTTGCCATTTTCGTTTTTCGCTTGACGCCATTTCGTCAGACTCAGTACCGGAAACCGCGCCGGCCATAGAAACCCGGGCCGCGGCGCCAGCCCCAGCCGTCATAAAATCCCACGAAGCCTGGATAGGCGTAGCAGGGACCGTAGTAACCGCACGGATAAAGGACCGGGCCTGGATAGCCTCCGGCCACGTGGCGCGGTCCCCTCCGCTCTGATCTCCCACCGTCAATGTCCTGCTGCGTGACGGGCAAAAACGCCTGCTGGCTTTGCATCGTGTCAATCCTGACGGGATCGACCAGCCGGAAGCTCAATTGCGCCTCAGGCTCGAGTATGGTGGGGCGGCCTCGGGTCAGTAGCACCGCGCCAATTCCGGCTGCCGCGCCGGCTCCTGCGCCGATTGCCGCGCCAGTTCCCCAGTCCGCAGCGGCTCCGATCAATGCGCCGAGTCCTGTGGCGGTGCCAATGGTTGCCGCGTCCTGACCGTGCGAAGTCCCGCCGGAGCCCTTCCAGAGCTCGGTAAGAATCGGCACTTGGCGGCCATCCACGACGGTCATGTCCGTCAGCTCGACGCCCAACTCGGAGGTGCCCTTGACTCGGCCGGCTTTCCGCGCCTCTTTGACCTGCCCCACCAGCACTTGGCCGCGCCGCGCTACCACCCAGCCATTCACGACGACCGGGTTTTCCAGGACGGCGGTGAACTGGTCGCCGATCCGGCTGCGGTCGCTCGAAAGATATTCATTGATGCGAATGAGAAGGATCGTTCCGGCAGGAACGGTCAGCGTTCCCGGAATGGGTTGGACTTGTGGACCAGGCGCAGCAGGAGTTGGCCGGTCCTGCGAATAGGGCGGCTTGTCCGCGTCTTGTGAGGCGAAGGTTGGCTTAGTAGGCTGCGTGTCCTGCGTTTGCTGCTGCTCGCCCTGCTGGGGGCTTTGCTGCTCCTGCGCGTACGCCCCCGCGCTGAGGCAGACTGCGAGGGCCAGAGCACCTGTGCTTCTCGAAATGAAACCAAGGTTTCTCCACCTAGCCGGGTGGTTCGCCATAATCTTGATCTCCCTCGACCTGGGATTCTTTAGGATTCTCCGACCTCTCCGCACTTGGACCCATTAGATGGCATCCCTTGCCGGTTGAGATGCCCGGGTTATTCAGGGTTTGTCGAATTTGTTATTGGCGTGGGGTTGCGAAACTTTTTACCAGGTCCTGGGTTTAGTTTATCGGAATAATGGGGGGATTCGTAGCTTCATATCGCCCTTTTTTTTCGGCCGCTACTCTTGTCTTTTGACAACTGACGCAAGTCGTATCGGATTTCAGGTTGGGCGTCCGTCCTCTTTTTTCTGGCGTTCGAACGCATCCCAGTACGCCTCTCCCATTTTCAGGAGTCCTGCAATTCCCAACTCCTGCCCGTCGCCTCGCGAAAGCGCGAGCCCCTCCGCCCGCAGAAATAGCTCACGGTATGACGTGTAGTTCAGGAGCCCGCTGATGCGCAGGGCCACGGAATTATCCGGCGAAGTAGCCAGCGTTGCATCGGCAATGTCAATCACCTGTTTGCATTCCGCCGTAAGCGCGCTCTCCAATTCGCTCCAACTTAACGATTCCTCTCGCCACTTGGATTGGTAGTCGGCAATCAACCGAGCTTCCTCTTCGCGGGCGACGCCAGCGGGAACGGAAAACTCTCCCGGCCACACTGCATAATGAACTACCCGGGCCGATTGCACTCCATTCAGCCGCAGAAGGAACTGCATATCCAGGGGCAGTTTGTGGAATTCAAGCAAGTGATCGCTTTCCAGATGGAGAGTAACCGTGCGCGCCAGCAGGTTGGACTGGATGGATACAATTTGCGCATCGTGGAAGCCCGCCCACAGAGACAACTCAGCCGCGCCCTGTGGCAGGTTCGTCCAATCGACGATCCCCGATTGTTCTTCAGGCATGCATCACCGTTCTAAGTTTTAAGAGAACTTGCGGGCAGAGTATAGCCCGCACCCCGTCAAATCGAAACGCATTGTATAATCCTGCCCTATTCCATCCACCAGAGGAGACGCCATGGCCGAACCAACTTACGAAGA
>Ga0137399_10000243_pt1 | contig 20403 bp, 27 predicted proteins | sample czorhiz316metaG_FD_104810 | JGI IMG/M metagenome (GOLD analysis project Ga0137399, IMG submission 104810) | Vadose zone soil microbial communities from Angelo Coast Range Reserve, California, USA - czorhiz3.16 metaG | ecosystem: Environmental > Terrestrial > Soil > Vadose zone | place: USA...
AAAGAGGTGAAGATTCTCATTCATGAGATTAAGCGTCCCGAGCTGGACAGCTTTTTGCTCGCCGAGAATATAGCGGGACAGCTCGAAGGCAGGATGTCGTTCCGGCGCGCGATGAAAATGGCGATTACATCGGCGATGCGCATGGGCGCCGAAGGCGTGCGCGTCATGTGCGGCGGCCGGCTTGGCGGCGCCGAAATTGCCCGGTCTGAACAGTACAAAGAAGGCAGGATTCCACTCCACACCCTGCGGGCCGACATCGATTACGCTCAGGCCACTGCGATGACGATTTATGGGACGATCGGAGTGAAGGTATGGATCTGCCGGGGCGAAGTCCTCGACCGGACGCCAAAAGAGCCCCGGGGAGCGATCTAAAATGCTGCTTCCGAAAAGAGTTAAATATAGAAAGGCCCAGCGCGGCCGCATGAAGGGCAAGGCAACCCGCGGGGCGAGTGTCGCGTTCGGTGATTTCGGCTTGAAAGCGCTCGAACCCGGCTGGATCACCCAGCGCCAGATCGAAGCGGCCCGAGTCGCCCTCACCCGCTTGATGAAGCGGGAGGGAAAAGTATGGATCAGAATTTTCCCGAGCAAACCGGTGACGAAAAAGCCCGCCGAGACGCGCATGGGCAGCGGCAAGGGGGTCCCGGAGTTCTGGGTGGCCGTCGTCAAACCCGGGACAATCATGTTCGAGCTCGGTGGGATCAAGCAGGCCGTCGCCTCCGAGGCCATGGATCTGGCCTCGCACAAGTTGCCGGTCAAGACCAGGATGGTCATACGGCCCTCGTACCACGCGGGTTGATCATGAGGAAGGATACCCTGTGAAAATTTTTCAAGTTCGAGAGCTTCCGCCGCAGGAGCTGGAGAAGCGAATCAAGGACGAAGAGGAGAATCTCGTCCATCTGAAATTTCAAAAGGCGACGAGCCAACTGGAGAACCCGCTGAAGATCCGGAATGCCCGCCGCGATATCGCCCGCATGAAAACAGTGCTGCGCGAAAGGCAGGCTCAGAGCGCCAAATCGGAGAAGAAATCGTGACAGGAACTATCGATATCGCATCGGCGTTGCGCACATCGAAGCGTAAGCTGAGAGTCGGGCGCGTTGTCAGCAACAAGATGCAGAAGAGCATTGTTGTCGCGATCGAGCGACGCGTCCCGCACGGCCTCTACCGCAAGTATTTCCGGCGGACCTCGCAGCTCATGGCCCATGACGAGAAGCAAGCGGCGAAAATCGGAGATCTGGTGAAAATTATGGAAGTGCGCCCCTTGAGCAAGCGGAAGCGGTGGCGATTGGTTGAGATCGTTGAGAAAGCAAAATAGGCTGAGACGCCCGGTAACCGATGATCCAGGAAGAGACAAATCTCGTTGTCGCAGATAATTCAGGAGCCAAGAAAGTGCGGTGCATCCGCGTTCTTGGCGGCCACGACCGGCGGTACGCCGGCGTGGGCGATCTGATCGTCGTTTCGGTGAAAAGCGCAATCCCGGGTGCTGCCATCAAGAAAGGTGAAATGTCGAGAGCGGTCATCGTACGGACGAAGAAAGAAACACGGCGCAAAGACGGCTCCTTCATCCGGTTCGATGAAAATGCCGCCGTTCTGTTGAATCCGCAGGGAGAACCGAGGGGAACGCGCATCTTTGGCCCCGTTGCGAGAGAATTACGGGATAAGAATTATATGAAGATCATCTCGCTGGCGCCGGAAGTTTTATGAAAATCCATAAGAATGATAACGTAAAGGTCATTGCCGGGAATTCGCGGGGGAAAACCGGAAAAGTTCTCAAGGTTTTTCGGGAAGAGCGGCGGGTGATCATCGAAGGCGTGAACATCATTCGTCGTCACTCGAGGCCTTCGCAGAAAAATCCGCAGGGAGGGATCGTCCAGAAGGAAGCGCCGGTGACCGCGGCGAACGTCATGGTGATTTGCCCGAAATGCAGCACGCCATCGCGGCTGGGGCATAAGCCCGTGACCGATTCAACGACCGGGAGAAAGCACATGATGCGCGTCTGCCGCAATTGCGAAGAAATGTTTTAGCGCCTGAAAAAGCATATGGGAAAAGAAAAGCCAGAGAAAACAGAGAAGCCACAGAAAACCGAGAAGCCGCAGAAAACCGAGAAGAGTCCCAAGAAGACCGCGGCCGCCGCCCCTCAACCGGGCGCCCAGGAAACCGGGGTTCCTCCGCGCCTGCACGAACTTTTTGTGAAGCAGCTCGTTCCGGATCTGATGAAGCGATTCAAGTATTCGAATGTCATGCAGGTTCCGAGACTCGAAAAGATCGCCGTCAACGTCGGCGTGGGCCAGGCATCGCAGGATTCGAAATTACTCGACGTCGTTGTGAAGGACCTCGAAACGATTGTCGGCCAGAAAGTCGTAACGACGAAGGCGAAGAAGGCGATTTCGAATTTCAAATTGCGCGAAGGTCTGCCGATCGGCGCAAGAGTCACGCTCCGGAAACACCGGATGTATGAGTTCATGGACCGTTTTATCAGCATCGCAGTGCCCAGGATCCGCGACTTCCGCGGCTTTTCCGATAAATCTTTTGACGGCCGCGGGAACTATACCGTCGGCGTGAAGGAACACATTATCTTCCCGGAGATCGATGTTGACAAAGTAACGAAAGTTTTTGGAATGGACATCTGCTTTGTCACGACGGCCAAGACCGATCAGGAAGCGCACGAGCTCCTGAAAGGGTTCGGGATGCCGTTCGTGAAGCGTGAGGAACCGATCGAACAGAAAACACCAAGCGCCTAACAAAGAGGAGATCAGCGGTGGCACGATTGGCGATGATTGTAAAGGCGAAGCGGAAGCCAAAATATCCGGTGAGAAAGCATAATCGCTGTCTGATTTGCGGCCGGCCGCGGGGGTTCCTGCGGAAATTCGGCATGTGCCGGATCTGCTTCCGCAAAATGGCCCTCGAGGGGAAAATTCCCGGCGTTGTCAAGGCGAGCTGGTAGGAACAAGGAACAAGTTCATGAATACGACAGATCCGATAGCAGACTATCTGACGCGGTTGCGAAACGCAATCCGCGCCCGCCATAAGCGCGTTGATGTCCCCGCTTCAAATCTCAAGCGCGAGTTGTCCAGGATCTTGCTGGAAGAAAAGTTTATCAGCGGCTATACCGATATCCCGGACAAGAAGCAGGGACTCTTGCGGATCGTCCTCCGCTCGTCCGATGGCATCAACGCGATCACGGGCTTGAAGCGTATCAGCAGACCCGGTCTGCGCGTCTATGTCCCTGCCCGGGAGCTGCCTCGCGTTCTCAACGGATTGGGCATCGCCGTGGTCTCCACGTCGATGGGTCTTATGACCGAAAAAAGCTGTGCCGCCCGGAAGGTCGGCGGAGAAGTTCTCTGTCACGTTTGGTAACCAGGAATTGAAGGAGCGTGAGTCTTGTCACGAATAGGACGTAAGCCGATACCGATTGAGAAGGGTGTCAAGGTCCAGATGACCGACAGAAATCTCAAAGTCGCCGGATCGAAGGGCGAGCTGTCCGCCCTGGTCCCCGCGAGTATTGTCGTCAGCATCAAGGACGATGTCATCCAACTGTCACGCTCTTCCGATACGAAGCCGGAACGGGCGCTCCACGGGACGTGGCGCGCGTTGGTTAATAACATGGTCAAAGGGGTCGCGCAAGGGTTTGTCAGAAAACTGGAAATCGTGGGCGTGGGTTACAAGGCTGAAATCAAAGGGAAAAAAATACAACTTGCGCTCGGCTATTCCCATCCGATACTTTTTGAGCCTCCGGCTGGGATCAAGATTGAGATTCCGCTGCCGACGAGTATCGTTGTCTCGGGAATCGACAAACAGCTTGTCGGCCAGGTTGCCGCCAAGCTTCGCTCATTCCGGCCCCCGGAACCGTACAAGGGCAAAGGCGTGAAATACGAGGGTGAGTATATCCGCCGCAAGGCCGGCAAGGCGGCGGCAACAGCCGGAACGAAGGTAGGGTAACGGCCGCATGATCAAAAAATCGAGAGTTGGACGCAGGGCAACGATCAAGCACCGCGTCCGGATGAAGATCGCGGGGACGACGGATCGTCCGCGCCTGACCGTCTATCGCAGCTTGCATCATCTGTATGCTCAGCTTGTCGACGATTCAAAGGGTAAAACCCTCGTTTCCACATCGACCCTTTCGAAAGAGCTCCGTGAGGCGTTGAAGGGCGTAAAAGCAAAAAAGGAAATTGCAAAGCGCGTCGGCATGGATGTTGCAAAGAAGGCAGTGGCGCTGAATGTCAAGAAGGTGGTCTTCGACCGAAACGGATATCTCTACCACGGCATTGTCAAGGCCATGGCCGATGGTGCCCGTGAGGCGGGGCTGGAGTTTTGAAATTCGCAGAGGTTTCCACTGCCGGGTCGTCTAATGGCAGGACAGCGGCCTTTGGAGCCGTCAGTGGAGGTTCGAATCCTCCCCCGGCAGCACGAAACGACATAATTAAAAACTCGGAGTAACTCTCTGTGGCAAGAATCAGGGCTGGTGAGCTTGAACTCAAAGACCGTTTGGTGCACATTAACCGCGTCGCCAAAGTCGTTAAAGGGGGCCGGCGGTTTAGTTTCAGCGCAGTTGTTGTCGTCGGGGACGGCAACGGGCACGTCGGCATCGGTCTGGGCAAGGCGAACGAAGTTCAGGATGCAATTTCCAAGGGGATCGACGACGCAAAGAAGAATATCGTCACCGTGCCGGTCGTGAACGGAACCATTCCACATTCGATTATAGGAAAGTACTGCGCTTCGAGAGTCCTCCTGAAGCCCGCGTCTCCCGGAACCGGCCTCATTGCCGGCGGAGGCGTCAGGGCGGTGCTTGAATCCGCCGGAGTGAAGGACGTTCTCACGAAGTCAATCGGCTCATCGAATCCGCACAATGTCGTCAAGGCCACGATGAGGGCGCTGCTCACGCTCATCGACGCGCGGACCATGGCACAGCGGCGGGGGATGTCGGTCGAGGAGCTCTTTAGAACACCGGCGCCTGTCGCCGGCAAAACCGCACTTTGATGACGCGAAAAATCAAAATAACGCAGGTGGTCAGTCAGATCGATACCCTCGAAGCCCACAAGCGCACGATTCAGGCGCTCGGATTGGGCAGGCCGAACCGGTCGGTGATTAAGACCGACACTCCGCAGATCCGCGGGATGATCAACGCCGTACGCCATCTCGTCAAAGTCGAGGAGGTGAAGTAGTCTCTATGGCACCATCCGCATTAGGCAGTCTCCGCCACGCCGAGGGTTCCCGGAAGCGCACGAAGCGAATCGCGCGCGGACAGGGCTCGGGGCACGGAGGAACGTCCACCCGCGGCCACAAGGGCGAAGGGGCGCGCTCCGGCACGCACGACCGGCCCTGGTTTGAAGGCGGACAGATGCCGCTGATCAGGCGGGTCCCGAAATTCGGGTTCCGAAATCCATTCAAGATCAAATTTCAGATCGTTAATGTCGCAACCCTCGAGAAACTCTCCGAGACAGGAAAGCTCAAGGAGGGAAAGGTGAGCCCGGAAATCCTCTATACAATCGGGAGCGTTGCGAAGAAGAATGCGCCGGTCAAGATCCTGGGCGACGGCGAGATCAAGGTGACCCTCGAGGTGTCCGCTCATTCCTTCAGCAAGAGTGCGATCCAGAAAATTGAGAGCGCCGGCGGCAAGACAATCACCGTCAAGTTCGCCGAAAAATAGCGCATGGCAAAGTTCAGCGACAGTTTTCGAAATATCTTCAAGATTCAGGAGCTTCGCCAGCGAATCCTGTTTACGGCCGGCCTGCTGATCGTGGTCCGCTTCGGCGCCCACGTGACAATTCCGGGCGTCGATGCAAAGGTCCTGGCGGACGTGATGAGGAACCAGACCTCGAACACGCTCTTCGGGTTGTATGATCTGTTCGTCGGCGGGGCGTTCAGCAATGCGGCAGTCTTTGCGCTGGGGATCATGCCGTATATCAGCGCGTCTATTATAATCCAGCTCCTCGGAGCGGTGATCCCCTACTTTCAGAAGCTTTCCAAGGAAGGGGAAGAAGGCCGGAAAAAGATCACGCAGCTGACGCGGTACGGGACAGTGTTGATTTCGCTGTTGCAGGCCTGGGGCGTGAGCGTGCAGCTCTCGAGCATGTCGCCGGCCGGGACCCCGATCGTCCCCGCGGGCGTGCAGGGGTTCGGGTTTCACATTTCAACGATGATCATCCTGTCGGCAGGCACGATTTTCATGATGTGGCTGGGCGAACAGATCACCGAACGGGGAATCGGCAACGGCATCTCGTTGATCATCTTTATCGGCATCATCGCCCGGTTTCCGCACGCGCTGCTTGATGAATACCAGCTTGTGAGCCAGGGGGCGCGGAGCCTGATCGTTGAGCTGATTATCATCGCGATGATGGTCGTCATCGTGGCCGGAATCGTGCTGGTCACGCAGGCGACGCGCCGCATCCCGGTCCAATACGCCAAGCGCGTCGTGGGCCGCAAGATTTACGGCGGGGTGACACAGTATATTCCCATGCGCGTCAATACCGCGGGGGTCATGCCGATCATCTTTGCCCAGGCGATCATGTTCATCCCGAACACGATTCTGACTTTTTTCCCCGAGAGCGAGTTCTTGCAGGGAATAGCCGGTTATTTGAATTATACTTCGATCACATACTCAGTCGTGTACGGGCTGATGATCATTTTCTTCACGTATTTTTATACGGCTGTCGCCTTTAATCCGAAAGACGTCGCCGAGACGATGCAGAAGCAGGGGGGCTTCATTCCGGGGATCCGGCCCGGGAGGAACACGTCGGATTTTATCGACAATATTCTTACGAAAATTACGTTGCCCGGGTCCATCTTCCTGGCGATCGTCGCCATCCTGCCGGCGTTTATGATCCGGATGGGTGTCACGGCGAATTTTGCAAGTTTTTTCGGCGGCACGAGCCTTTTGATCGTCGTCGGCGTCGGCCTGGATACGTTGCAGCAGATCGAATCGCATTTACTCATGCGGCACTACGACGGATTCATGAAGAGCGGCAAAATCAAGGGCCGGAGAATGTGACGGCGGAAGCGCAGGGCGTTGCGGGGTAGGAGGTCAACTGCGGGTATGACGAAGGCGACCATCAAGACACCGCACGAAATAGCGCTGATGCGGGAATGCTGTTCGATTGTCGCAGAGGTTTTGAGAATCGTCCAGAAGATGATCCAACCCGGGATCACGACCCGGGAACTGGATTCACTGGCGGAGGATTATATTCGATCCAGAAAGGGGGAGCCAGCGTTCAAGGGGTACGGTACTGAACGGAACAATTTGTTTCCGGCAAGCCTTTGCACCTCCGTTGACGACGAAGTCGTGCACGGGATACCGGGCGCGCGGGTGCTTCGCGAAGGGGAGATTATCTCGATCGATGTCGGCGTGAAGTTGAATGATTTTTATGGCGATGGAGCATGGACGTATGAGGTCGGAAAAATATCCGAAGAGAAACGCAGGCTTCTTCGGGCCGCCGAAGAGTCGCTGTACAAAGGCATCGCCCAGGCCCGTGCGGGGAACCGCGTCCACGATATCTCCGCGGCCGTGCAGGGACGGGTCGAACGTGAGGGGTATTCAGTCGTAAGGGACCTGGTCGGCCACGGGGTCGGCCGCAATCTCCATGAAGAGCCGGCAGTCCCCAACTACGGTCAGCCCGGGACGGGCCCGGTGCTGCAAGAAGGCATGACGCTGGCGATCGAGCCGATGGTGAACCTCGGCGATTACCGTGTCCGCGTGGACGACGACGGCTGGACAATCAGGACCGCCGACGGCTATCCGTCCGCACACTTCGAGCACACGGTCCTCGTGACCGGCGGCGAACCGGAAATCCTTACGAAGTAGCCCGGTTCATGGCGAAACAGGGACCAATCACGATGGACGGTGTCATCACCGAAACGTTGCCCAATGCGATGTTTCGGGTCCGGCTTGACAATGGTCATGAAATTCTGGCGGTGATTTCAGGAAAGATGCGGATGCACTACATCAAGATTCTGGTCGGCGATAAGGTGACGGTTGAAATGTCGCCCTACGATCTCAGCAAGGGCCGGATCACGTACCGGTACAAATAAGAGGGAACTCCATGAAGGTGCGATCATCGGTAAAACGATTGTGTGAAAACTGCAAGATCATCCGGCGCAAAGGCGTCGTACGGGTCATTTGTAAGAACCCCAAACACAAGCAGCGTCAGGGATAATCACTCGAAAGGACTGTGAAGCGTGGCACGAATCGCTGGAATAGACCTGCCGAAAACTAAACGAGCCGAGATCGGCTTAACGTACATCTACGGCCTGGGCAGGACCAGTGCCCTCAAGATTCTGGACCGGGCGGGCATTGATCCGGGCAAGCGGGTGGGCGAACTGAATGATGAAGAGGTCGCCAGGATCCGTTCGATCATCACCTCCGACTTCAAGGTAGAGGGCGCTCTGCGCAGCGAGGTCCAGACGAATATCAAGCGGCTCATGGACATCAATTCCTACCGCGGTTTGCGCCATCGCAAAGGGTTGCCCGTCCGGGGCCAGCGGACTCGCACGAATGCCCGCTCCAGGAAAGGAAAGCGGAAGACAGTTGCAGGGAAGAAGAAGGTACTCGCGAAGAAATAATCAATCGATCGGACACGATTATGGCAAAACAGTCAACGGCACCGGGCCAGCAACCCGTTGTCGCAAAGAAAAAAAAGAAAATTCAAGTCGACGTTACCGGCAAGGCGTACATCAAGGCGACCTTCAATAACGTGATGGTCACGATTACCGACGTCTACGGAAACGTGATCAGCTGGTCGTCGGCGGGGAGAAACGGCTTCAAGGGGTCGCGCAAGAATACCCCGTTCGCCGCGCAGGTCACCGCCGAAGCGGCGGCGAAGGAGGCCTTCGACCTCGGTTTGCGGAAAGTCGACGTGTACGTCAAGGGGCCGGGCTCTGGACGGGAGGCCGGTATCCGGACGCTCCAAACGGTGGGCCTGGAAGTCATGAGCATCCGTGATATCACCCCCATTCCACATAACGGATGCAGGGCGCCGAAGCGCCGACGTGTCTAAGAAAGGAGATCATGGGAAGATATATCGAAGCAAGTTGCCGGTTGTGCAGAAGGGAGCGACAAAAGCTCTTTCTGAAGGGGACGAAATGCTTTACCGAAAAATGCCCTGTCGAGCGCCGCGGATATCCCCCGGGACAGCACGGTCAAAACCGGCGCCAGAAGATATCGGAATACGGGGTACAACTGCGCGAGAAGCAGAAGATCCGCCGCATGTACGGCCTGATGGAGGAGCAGTTTCGAAATTATTTTGAAAAGGCGCTCCGGAAAACAGGGCGAACGGGCGAGACGCTCGTGAAGATGCTCGAGTGCAGGCTGGATAACGTCGTGTACCGGCTCGGTTTCGCGCCCTCAAGGAAAGCGGCGCGGCAGCTCGTCGTTCACCGCCATTTGATGGTGAATGATACCGTCGTGAACATCCCGTCGTACCTCCTGAAGGCTGGTGACCTTGTCCAAATTCGAGACAAAAGCAAAAAACTCGAGGTCATCCATTCATCAATGAAGCGGATGAAAGACAGCGCGATGCTCCCGTGGTTGAGTCTTGACAAGGCGGCGATGTCGGGCACATTCCTGAACGTTCCCGAGCGTGCCGACATCCCGTTGAACGCAAACGAGCAGCTCATTGTTGAGCTCTATTCCAAGTGACGCCGTCCCGCGGCAGCGGGACGTTGAATTGAGATCAATATGCATTTCTGGAGAACCTGACATGGTAGGAATAAATTTTCAGATGCCCGAAAAAGTCCAGCTCGACGAGGCATCGTACTCAAATACATTCGGCCGGTTCATCTTGCAGCCGCTGGAAAAGGGATTCGGGGTCACGATCGGAAACGCATTCCGCCGTGTCCTTCTATCGTCCCTTCCGGGGACGGCGTTTACAGCCCTGCGCGTTGAAGGCGTCCTGCATGAATTCTCGACGATCCCCGGGGTGGTCGAGGACGTGGCCGAGATCATCCTAAACCTGAAATCCGTCCGGATGAAGCTTTTGAACAAAAAGCTGAACCGGGTCGTCGTCGAGTTGAAAGGGGCTAAGGACGTGACGGCCGCGGACATCCAGCGCTCGAATCCCGAGATAGAAATACTCAATCCCGGACAGCACATCGCCACGTTGAACAGCGGCGCGGCGTTCGAATTGGAACTCCGGGTCGGACGCGGGAAGGGTTACGTTCCCGCGGAGGAGAACAAGTTGCCGGACCAAACGACGGGTGTGATCACGATCGATTCCATCTTCACGCCGATCAAGAATGTCCGCTACTTCGTTGAGACGACGAGGGTCGGGCAGCAGACCGATTACGAAAAACTGATTCTCGAAGTCGAGACCGACGGCTCCATCGCGCCCGATGACGCACTGGCGCAGGCGGCGAACATACTGAAAGACCATATCCAGCTTTTCTTAAGCTTCGATATTGAGACGGAGGCCGCCGAAGAGATGCTGGAGAAGGACTCGGAGTTTGCGCGGATCCGGAAGATTCTGCAGATGAACGTCGACGAACTTGAATTGTCCGTCAGGTCTCACAATTGCCTGAGGGCGGCCAATATCAAGACCATCGCAGACCTTGTCCGCCGGGGCGAACCGGAGCTCCTGAAATTCCGAAATTTCGGCCGAAAGTCCCTCGCGGAACTCTCGGAGATCATCGAACAATTCGGGCTCAGCTTTGGGATGGATGTCGAGAAATATCTGCACGATTCCAATAATTAAGGCACGAGGACGATGCGACACCGCAAATCGGGAAGAAAACTCGGAGTTACCGCAAGCCACCGCAAGGCGATGCTCAATGCGCTTTGCAGCGCGTTGATCCGGCACAAGAAGATTCAGACCACGACGGCGAAGGCCAAGGAGGCGCGGATGGTTGTTGAGAAGCTCCTCACGCGGGCGAAGAATGCGGTTGCGGCGGAGACCAAGGGAAAGGATATCCATGCCCGCCGGCAGGTTGCCCGGATGATCCATGACCGGGACGACGTCCGGGAGCTTTTCACCGAGATCGCGCCGAAAATTGCCTCTCGGCCCGGTGGATACACCCGCGTGGTGAAGCTCGGCCGGAGGTTCGGTGACGGCGCAGAAATCGCCGTGCTGGAACTCGTCGATTACAATACCGGAGAAGCGCCCGCGAAAAAAGCCAAGGCGAAGAAAGAATCCAAAAAGAAGAAGGGGGAAGAGGCCGCTAAAAGCGCCAAGCCCGGGTAAGTCCCTAGGACGGAGATATACACTGAAACGAGGGTTCCGGATCATGCGGAGCCCTTTTCTGTTTCTAGGACGGGTTATCGGTTTATTGATTCTCCACGGTGAAATCCGTATTTTAATTACAAAATTGGGGTACGATGTATCCATTCAGAGAGATTGAACCCAAGTGGCAGAGAATCTGGGATGAGCGGGGGACCTTTACGGTTCGTGAAAGCGCCTCGAAACAGAAGCTCTACATCCTCGATATGTTTCCCTACCCTTCCGGGGCGGGACTGCACGTCGGGCACCCCGAAGGATATACTGCGACAGACATCTACTCCCGCTACAAGAGAATGAAGGGGTTCAATGTCCTGCATCCGATGGGGTGGGATGCGTTCGGCCTTCCCGCGGAGCGGTATGCGATGCAGACAGGTATCCACCCCAGCATCACGACCAAGCAGAATATCGCGACGTTTAAGCGCCAGATCAAAATGCTGGGCCTCTCCTACGACTGGACGCGCGAGATCAATACGACGGACCCCGCCTACTACAAGTGGACGCAGTGGATTTTTCTCAAGATCTTCAACGCGTGGTATGATCGAAAACTCGACCGGGCCAGGCCGATCTCGGAGCTGCCGGTCCCTCCGGGGCTCACCGAATCCGCCCGTGAGGAGTACATTGATAGTCATCGATTAGCCTACAGGGCCGAAATGCCCGTCAACTGGTCGCAAGAACTCGGTACAGTCCTGGCGAACGAAGAGGTGGAAGAATGGGTCGAGAAGGGCTATACCGTCGAACGGCGCCTGATGCGCCAGTGGATGCTCCGGATCACTGCTTATGCCGAACGGCTGGAGCATGACCTGAAGGATCTGGACTGGCCCCCCGGGATCATAGAGATGCAGCGGAACTGGATCGGCCGATCCGAGGGAGTAGAGATCGATTTCAAAATAAAGGGGCTGGACACGCCTATCAGGGTGTTTACGACGAGACCCGATACGGTATTCGGAGCATCCTACCTGGTTCTTGCTCCGGAGCATCCTATGGTCGATAAAGTCACAACACGGGAGCAGCAGTCCCTCGTCGAACAATACCGCAAAGTCACAGGTCAAAAGAGCGACCTGGAGCGCACCGCGCTCGAGAAGGAAAAGACAGGCGTCGTTACGGGCGGGTACGCCATCAATCCTGCCACGAACAAACCTATTCCCATCTGGATTGCCGACTATGTCCTGTCGACGTACGGGACGGGGGCGATCATGGCCGTGCCGGGCCATGACGAACGAGACTTCGAATTTGCCCGGAAATATGAACTTCCGATTCTCGAAGTGGTTGCCGGCGGAGACAATTCCAAGGCTGCCTCCACCGGCGACGGCATCGCTGTGAATTCCGCCAATGCCTCCATCTCACTGAACGGCCACCCCACATCCGAGGCAAAAAAACTGATCGTGGAATGGCTCGAACGAAATGGGCTCGGCAAGCGGGCGGTGAATTATAAGCTGCGCGATTGGCTTTTCTCGCGTCAACGGTACTGGGGAGAGCCGTTTCCGCTCATCTATCTCGAGGACGGGAGAGTCACGGACCTGCCGGAATCGGAGCTGCCGGTTCTGCTCCCCGGATTACCTTCCTTTCAACCAGGGAAGGGCGGGGAATCGCCGCTCGCCTCGGTCGAATCCTGGGTCAAGACGACCGACCCGAGAACCGGAAAGCCCGCGCGGCGTGAAACGCATACAATGCCCCAGTGGGCCGGTTCGTGCTGGTACTACCTGCGGTATCTCGACCCTAAGAACGAGCAAAAGTTTGTTTCGCCGGAGAAGGACCGCTACTGGATGCCGGTCGATCTTTACGTCGGGGGAGCGGAACACGCCGTTCTGCACCTGCTCTACGCTCGGTTCTGGCACAAGGTTCTCTTCGATCTGGGGTACCTCTCCACCTCCGAGCCTTTCAGAAAACTTGTGAATCAGGGGACCATTCTCGGGGAAGACGGGCATAAGATGTCGAAGTCGCTCAATAATGTTGTCAACCCCGACGAGGTCGTCGCCAGCTATGGCGCTGATTCGCTCCGGCTGTTCGAGATGTTCATGGGTCCCCTCGTCGATTCGAAACCCTGGTCGACTCGCGGCGTCGAGGGAGTCCATCGCTTCCTCAACCGGGTGTGGCGAATGACCGTCGATGAGGCCGGCGGACTGCACCCTTCGATCCGCGAGGCAGCACTAACCGCCGGGCAGGAAAAGCTGCTCCATCAGACGATCAAGAAGGTAACCGGGGACATCGAGGGGCTCAATTTCAACACCGCCATCTCGCAGCTGATGATCTTCGTGAATGAGTTCCTCAACGCGGAAGTCAAGCCGCGAAAGGCAATGGAGAGCTTTGTGCTGCTGGTGGCCCCCTTCGCGCCGCATATCGCGGAAGAACTCTGGGAAAAACTCGGTCACACCGAAACACTTGCCTACGCGGACTGGCCGGTCCACGATGCATCCAAGATCGCCGAGGACATGGTGGAGATGGTCATCCAGGTGAACGGCAAGGTGCGATCGAAAATTCCCGTGCCGGTCGACACCGACGAGGAGGTTTTGAAAAAAATCGTATTGGAAGACGCAAATGTGAAGCGCCATCTCGACGGGAAGAAAATTGTCAGAATTGTCATTGTGAAGAACAAGCTGGTCAGCCTGGTGGTGCAGTAACAGGATGGACAGATTATCGGTTGTCGTTATCACGCTGGACGAGGAGAAAAACATCGAGCGGTGCCTCCAAAGCATCCGGTGGGCGGATGAAATCATCGTTGTCGACTCCTTCAGCCGTGATCGTACCGTCGAGCTGGCGAGGAAGTACACCGATTCGATTATCGAGCACGAGTACGACGGAGACATCCCTCAGCGGGAGCGGGGCTTTGCGACGGCCTCCGGGGAGTGGCTCTTGTACGTCGATGCCGACGAGGAGGTGTCGGACGACCTCCAGAAAGAAATTCTCGGGATTCTGTCGTCCCGCGACACAAGGGACGGGTATGAGATCCCGCGCAAGGTGTTCATGTTCGGATCGTGGGTGAAGCACGGCGGCTGGTACCCCGATTACACCTTTCGCCTCTTCAGGCGCGACCGGTACCGCGCAGTGCCGGCCGAGGTGCATGGAGGATTTACCGTGGACGGAGTGCCGGGGCGGCTCTCGGGGCTCTTGAACCATTACACATACGATTCGATCGCCCATTATCTCTCGAAAATGAACGACTATACATCCCTTCAAATCTCCGGCAAGATTGGCGGCGGGCGGCGGCGTTCTGTCGGCGCTCAACGATTAATCCTGAGCCCTTTGTCCCATTTCTTGAGAAAGTATATTTCTAATAAAGGGTACCGGGACGGCTTCCGCGGCTTCCTGCTTGCCGCGCTCGGTTCGATTTACACATTGGCGCTGTACGCGAAGCTCTGGGAATACGATTTTCGTGAGCGCGAGGGGAGGGGCGTGAGACCCCCGATCACAAACCTCGAACTCCGGCGGCTCAAGCGTCTGTGAGCTACCCGGAGCATCTGTGAAGAAATCGCTTTCATTAATAGTTGCGGTTTACGGCGCCGTTCGCTACCTGGAATTTGTGTTTGCGGCGCTCCGGCGGCAATCCCTGCAGGATTTTGAAGTCATTATCGCCGATGACGGCTCGGGTGCGGAGATGAAGGAGATGATCGAGCGAACGCGCGCCCTCGCGGCATTTCAGATCAGACATCTCTGGCAGGAAGACGAGGGATTTCGAAAAAACGTCATGCTCAACAGGGCGATCGAAGCGGCGCAGACTGATTACCTCGTTTTCATCGACGGGGATTGCGTCCCGCACCGGGAGTTTCTTCACGACCACTGGACGAACAGGGGAGACTCGGCCGTCCTCTGCGGACGGCGGGTGAACTTCAGCCGGCAGATCACCGACCGGCTGACGGTTGATGACATCGCCTCCGGCGGAATCGAGAAGCTCAGCCCGCGCCTTTTGATCGACGGGCTGCTCGCCCGGAGCAGCAATCTCGAAGATGCCGTGCGAATCGAGAACTCCTTCCTTCGCCGCCTGCTTCACCGGGACAAAGCCCGGATCCTCGGATGCAATTTCTCGATCGAACGGAGACTCCTCGAACGGGTGAACGGATTCGATGAGGAATACCGCGCGCCGGGATTGGGCGAGGACTCGGATATCGCATTCCGGCTGAGTCTCGTCGGGGCCAGGTTCCGCACGCTCCGCTATCTGGCCGTCCTCTACCACCTTTATCATCCTCCGACCAGCGTGGGACCGGAAAACGTTCGCCTCTATGAACGGGCAGTGCGGTCGAACAATCCGGTCTGCGCCAACGGACTTCGGAAGCTCGAACAGATGTCTCCCCGGTGACAAGGTGACAAACTTTCGGACATACTTACGAATTGTGCGCTTCGCGAGACCCTACTGGAAACATATTGCGGTCTCGATCGTTTGCACCGTCTTCTATTCTCTCACGAGCGGCGCGTCTATTTCACTGTTCATGCCCCTTCTCGATATCCTGTTCCATCCGCCGGGGAACGGACAGACCCCGATGGTCCCGACGCCGGCACTGCCAGCCTTTCTAACCGGATTGTTCGGCGGTCTCGAAGCTGCGTTTCTGAAGTTCGTTTTCAGCGGCTCGCAAATGGATATCCTGTATAGAATCTGCGTGATGATCGTGATCGCCTTTCTCCTGAAGAACTTCTTCGGGTATATGCAGTCGTACCTGATGAACTACGCCGAGGAAGGGGTCATCAAGGACCTGAGAAATGCGCTCTATCGCCATTTGCATGATCTTCCCCTCGCCTATTTCACCAATGAACGGACCGGAGAACTCATCTCGCGAATGATCAATGATGTTTCGATTCTGAACGGAGGCATCAGCGCGCTTTTTGTGACGATGGTCCGTGAGCCGCTGCTCATCATCGTCTTCCTGAGCATGGCGCTCGCCATCAGCTGGAAGCTAACGCTCATCTCGTTGCTCGTCTTCCCCTTCTCTCTTTCGATCATCAGCTGGATCGCGATCCGGCTCCATCGTGAGCGCAGCGTTTCGCAGGAGCGCCTGGCCGACATCACGTCTGTTCTGCAAGAGACGATCTCGGGGGTCAAAGTCGTAAAGGCCTTCGGGATGGAGGAATTCGAGAGTGCAAAGTTCAGCCGCACAACGCGGCAATATTTTTCCTCCCTGATCCGGATTACCCGGATCAGGGATCTCGCATCGCCCACCACCGAGATTCTGAGCGTCGCGGCGGGGGCCGTTATCATTTGGTACGGCGGCCGGCAAATCCTGATCGAACACACGTTGAACGCAAGCGGGTTTCTTACATTTTTATTTATAATTTTTCAAATCATGCCGCCCGTCAAGGAATTAACGAACGTGAACAATCGCATCCAGGAAGCGAGCGCGGCCGCCAAGCGGATCTTCGAGATTCTCGATAAGAAACCGTCGATTAAAAGCGCCGATGGCGCACGAAAGCTCGATGAATTCTCACAGGGGATCGAATTCCGGGATGTCTCGTTTTCATACGACGGCGAAGACCGGGTCCTTTCCGGCATCAATCTCACGATTCAAAAAGGAGAGGTGGTTGCGATCGTCGGCCCGAGCGGCACAGGGAAGACGACGCTTGTTGACCTTGTCCCGCGTTTTTACGATCCCACCGGCGGCGCGCTCATGATCGACGGCATGGATCTGCGGAAGATCGACCTGAAATCTCTGCGCCAAAAAATAGGGATCGTGACGCAGGAAACGATTTTATTCAACGACTCGGTGCGGAACAACATCGCGTACGGCCTGGAAGACTGCCCGATGGAAGAGATCGTCAAGGCAGCAAAGGCGGCGAATTCTCACGACTTCATCATGGCGATGCCCCAGGGTTACGAAAGCATGATCGGCGAACGGGGGGTGAAGCTCTCGGGAGGCGAGCGCCAGCGGTTATCCCTTGCGCGGGCCATTCTGAAAAACCCGCCCATATTGATCCTGGACGAAGCAACCTCCGCGCTTGATACGGAAGCGGAAATCCTGGTTCAGGAGGCGATCGATCATCTGATGTCAGGCAGAACCTCCGTTGTCATCGCGCACCGGCTCTCCACCATCCAACACGCCCACCGCATTGTCGTGCTCGACAGGGGCCGCATCGTCGAGATGGGCAGGCACAGCGAATTGATCGCAAACGCTGCCGGTTTGTACAGAAAATTGTACGACTTACAGTTCCGGGTTTGATGAAGCTCGCCTCACTTCGCGGCGGCCGGGGCCGCGGCGTCATCCTGCGAGCGATCTATTGTTTGACGTTGCTGGCGGTTGTGTCGGTTACATTCTCCGTTTTTCTCTCTTCTGTGGCGATGGGGACCGCCATCGCGCTGTGGCTGGGCCTTCTGATCGCAGGGGGCAAAGAGGCATTTCCCGCTACACCCCTTGATCGGTACTTCCTGTTTTACCTTTCAGCGGAGGCGCTGGCAACGATATTCTCCGTCGAACCGGCGGCCTCTCTGGTGAACATGAAACGGTTCTTTCTCATTTCATTCATCTATCTGTGCTTGCTCGCAATGACCGGCCGCCGGCGTCTGCGAAGCGCGGTCGTCGCCCTCGTCTTCGTTGCGGCGGGCTTATCATGCGTCGAAATCTTCACTCTGACCTCCGTTGGAGGACATTACGCGCGGCTCTCCCTGTTCCAGCACTCCCTCACGGAAGGCGGCATCAAGCTGATGGTGCTTCTGCTCATCCTCCCGTTCATGATTCGTTCCGACGCGCCGCGGGCCTGGAGGCTGGGTGCGGCGGTTGCGGGGATTCCTTTATTCGTCGGTCTCATTCTGACCCAAAGCAGAAGTTCGTGGCTCGGCCTCGTCGGCGGCATGGTTACGATCGGGATCGTTCAAAACAGGAAAATAATTATTCTGCTGGTCCTGCTGATCGTGTTGTTCGTCCTCTTTGCCCCGGCGGATTTCCAGTCGAGAGCCCTGAGCATCCTCGATCCAGCCATGCACTCCAACCTGAGCCGGATTCACATGATTACGACGGGATGGAAAATGTTTCTGGACCGCCCGGTCTTTGGTGTCGGTGATATCGATTTGAAGCGAATCTATGTGACGTATATAACGCCGATCGAGGAGGGCGAGGGTGGACACCTTCACAACAATCTGATGATGCTTCTCGTAACGCTGGGGATCGTGGGCGCAGTGGCGACCGCCGCACTTTTCGTTCAGATTTTTCTTGTCGAGCTCCGCTCTGTGCGCGAAACGCGGCACGACTGGATGCTGGGAAGCCTGACGATCGGGAGCCTGGCGGCCTACGTCGGTTTTCATATTAACGGCCTGTTCGAATGGAATTTCGGGGACCATGAGATCGCCGTCCTGCTCTGGTTTACCGTCGGTGCGGCGCTCGTCGCTCGAAAGATCGCGGCGGAGCCCGGGGAGTTGGCCTCCTGAACGCGATGCGCGTCCCGCTGTCGGTTATTATCATCACGCTCAACGAGGAGGAGCGGATCGTCGACTGCCTGAAAAGCGTGGAATGGGCTGACGACATCGTTGTGGTCGATGCGGGAAGCACTGATCGCACAGTGGAACTTGCGAAGCAGTATACGCAGAAGGTGCTCACCGGCAGGTGGATGGGGTTCCCGCAGGCAAAGACGTTTGCCCTTCAGCATGCGGCGAACGAGTGGGTCCTCTGGCTTGATGCAGATGAACGTGTTTCGTCCGAGCTGGCCGGAGAGATCCGGGAAATTCTTCAACGCAGGTCCTCACCGTACGCCGGCTTCGAAGTCGCAAGGCGGGCGTATTTCATCGGAAAATGGATCAAGCATTGCGGATGGTACCCCGGTTACGTCGTGCGGCTCTTCCGTAAAGATGCGGGCGCCTTCACCGGGAGCCGCGTCCATGAGAAGCTGGAGATTCGCGGGGCCGTGGGTCGATTGCAGCACGATCTGTTCCATTTTACCGACGAGAATCTCTACCACTACTTCGGGAAGTTCAACACCTACACATCCCTGGCCGCGGAGGACGCCCGGGATGCGGCAAAGGCATTCTCCTACTACGATCTTCTCGTACGGCCTCCCTATCTGTTTTTCAAGATGTATATTCTTCGTAGAGGATTCCTCGACGGGATGCATGGCTTCACGCTCTCGCTGCTCTCCGCCGCCTATGTCTTCGTGAAGTATGCGAAGGTTTGGGAGCTCTCCTCGGCGGGCGGTACGAGCGCCGGGCGCGACCGATGACGCCGATCTGGTCGCTGGGCAAGGACTCGGCCGGGCGAGGGCTTATGCGCCTCCTGGAGGCAACACTGGGGCGTGAACCACTCTCACCGGATTCGTTGGATCGGTCCACGATCAAATCGATTCTCGTCATCCGCCAGCACGATCAGCTGGGCGATTTTCTTCTTGCCACGCCTGCGCTGCGCGCAATGCGTGAACACTTTCCTGCGGCCAGGATCGCCCTCGTGGTCCGCGAATACTTTCAAGATGTCGCACGGATGGTGCCGTACGTCGATGAAGTCATAGTTTTCCGGGAACGTGCCTCCCGCTGGACGTGGGCGAACGGAAGCGCCTTCTATCGAGATGTCCGCCGCGGATGGGATCTCACGGTCGTCTTGAACACGGTTAGCCATTCCTTGACAAGCGACGTGGTTGCGTCCATGTCCCGCGCCCGGCATGTGCTCGGATCGGGAGCAAGGGTATTCGCCGGGTCCAGGCGGAATTTTTTTTACAACCTCATCGCGCCGGTCCCGGGCGGGGAGCGGCACCAGACTCTGCAGAACCTGGACATTCTTGAGTATATCGGGGTCGGCACGCGGGACTACTCCCCGCGGATCGAAGTGCCTGATTCCGGCGAGCGCGAAGCGCGTCGCGAACTCGAGGCCCTGGGGATCGTTCCTGGCCGGCGCGTCATTGGTTTTCACCTCGGCGCCGGGAAGGAACCCAACCGTTGGCCGGTAGCCCGCTTCGCAGAGCTGGCAATCCGGTTGAGCGGGTCCGGTGGCGCCCAACTTATTCTTTTTTGGGGGCCGAAGGAAGAAGATCTGCACCGCCGATTTGTTGAGCGAGCGGGGGTCCGGAGCGTTGAGGTTGGACATCGGGAGTTAGGGAAGCTTGCCCCGTTATTCAAACGGTGCGACGCGCTTATCTGCAACGACACCGGCATCCTGCATCTTGCCGCGGCAGCGGGGGTACGGCTCGTCGCGATTTTTGGTCCGACGGATCCGGAAGAGTGGAAACCCCTGGGCGTCAGGATCGTTTGTGTCCGGCACCCGTCGCACCGGACGGAAGACGTGACGGTCGAGGTCGTCGCCGGGGC
>Ga0137399_10000244_pt1 | contig 20366 bp, 18 predicted proteins | sample czorhiz316metaG_FD_104810 | JGI IMG/M metagenome (GOLD analysis project Ga0137399, IMG submission 104810) | Vadose zone soil microbial communities from Angelo Coast Range Reserve, California, USA - czorhiz3.16 metaG | ecosystem: Environmental > Terrestrial > Soil > Vadose zone | place: USA...
CACTACGCACGAGATGGTCGCTTCCGATGATCCTTGAGAAATCATCATCACGTTGACATTGCTCGAGCCGAGCGCCACGAAGACTTTCGCAGCGGCTCCAGGTGAACCTATCATTCCTGTCCCAATTATTCGAATATCGCCTTGAGCAAAAGCCGCTGCCATGGCGGGGCCCTGCCTAGGTTTAGAACTGCGTTCTTGATCCGGATTTGTTCCGGAATGATCTTTCGCGCTTTTCTTGTCTTATCGGACTGAACCGGAAGCTGGGGAGTCACAACAACGACGGCCAGGTTAGCGGGTGGCTTGAGGCTAATCGTTCTTACTGGCTTGTCGTATACGATCACGAATCCTCCCAGAAGTGAAGCCGCGACATTATCCGCGTGTGCTGTTCCTGCGACCACTTTTTCGCCGAGACTTGCGACTTGCACCAGTTCATCGTTCGAGAGGTGAAGGTCTAGCAGAGCATCCAGGGCCTTCGTGCATGCTGCTGCTGTGGCGCCGCTGCTTCCAAGTCCTAGGCCTTGAGGCACGCGTTTTTCGACTATTATCTCAAGGCCTTTCTTTAGGTGCGCCTTCCTGGCCAATTCTAAGGCTGGAGGTCCTGCAGAGTTTTTCTTCACTTCTACAGGTATATTGCGGCCTTCAGGGCCGTGGACGATTATTCTGATTTTCTTTCCCGAAGTTATCCGGGCGCTCACAAGGTCAGAATATCTCTTCAACGCCAAGCCGAACACATCGAAGCCCGCTCCAAGGTTCGCTGTGGAGCAGAAAGCCCTCGCAAGGGCTTGCGTTCGAATGACCTTCATGCCCAATCGAGGCTAATCGCGAGGCTTGAGGCTGATAAAAGAGGACTCGTGCCCCTTCATTGAGATATTTCAGAACCAAAAACACGCTTGTTCATATTGAAGCATTATGACGGAGAGCAATTTCGTGACACTTAATATCAGAATTCTCCGGGTTCTGTTCCTCACCGAAGGTTACTTTTCAAATATGGAGTCGAAGAACTCGGTCCAATTCTAGATCATCTTGAAGTCGACTTGTGGAATGTCGGCGCGAATTATGCTTCCGCTGCTGCCGTCGATGATGGCGTTGTAGCTTTTTCCTTTGTACTCGTATTGGATGAACCAGAGTGGCGCATGCAGATATGTGGGCTTGTCAACGCTGAAGCTAGTGTTGAACTGGGTTACCTGATCCACTTCCTGTCTCAGGAGGAATCGCTGGTTTTCCTCAACTTCATTCTTTGCTCGTATGACCGCCTCGTCGCTGTCTAGTTCGCTGTTCAGAAACTTCGCCTGCGACTCAATCTTGGTGAAGTCGAAAGGTATCTTTCCTTCAGCCGGAACTCTGTAGTCTCGGGTAGGAAATTCTACTGCTTTTCTTCCCAGAACCAGCCAGTCGTACTCGTTCTGTATTGTCCCTTTTCGTGGCGTCGGGGGTGAGATTCTTTCGAGCATTCCTTCATAGGTGCTGGTAGCGGTGAGAGGTATCAGCCAGAAAGGAAGGTATCTGAGTTCTAGCAACATGAGTTTGCTCTTCCTGGCGAGGTCTCCTGGCTTCATGAATCCAGACCTCATCCAGTCCTGGAGAGCTTGGGTAATTCTGGTGTTGTTGAGGTTGTTGAGTATGAGGCTGTGTTGGAGCTGGAATGGAGCGTTTGCGCCTACAACGGAGGTGTAGCCGCAGTATCTGCATGTAGCTACTAGTTCTCCTGGGGAGAGGTTGAGTTGGGCTCCACAGTTCGGGCATTTGATCTCTGAAACGATCTGGGACATTGCTAGGATTTTCCTGTCGCTCTAGCATAGAATTAAAGAAGGGCCGGATTAAGTTCTCTTGGATCGGGAATGAATCATGGCGGGACTGGGCGCGTTGAAGCGGACAATGGGCTTCACTATGATCCTGGTGTTCGCCATATTTCTGGGTCTTATCACATTGATTTCCGTCTTCTTCATCTCAGACCCTGTCACTACACTGATTCTGGGTCTGGGAGGCGCGTTCTTTTTAATTCTGCTACAGTATCTGATCGGTCCTGTCATCGTCAGGGCAACCAGTAGACTCCACTATCTGGCTCCCGGAGAGAATCGATGGCTGGAGACCAAAGTCTCCCAGATGGCCTCAGCCTCAGGTATCCCAATGCCTCGATTGGCCATTTCACCGGACCCGACGCCGAATGCCTTTGTCTTCGGCCGGACACAGAAGAGCGCGACCTTAGCCGTTCATCAGGGGCTGCTCCAACGGTTGAACGAGGACGAGATTGAAGGCGTAATCGCGCACGAGCTCGGTCACGTGAAGCATCGCGACTTCATCGTCGTGACCATAATCTCTGCTATACCCCTAGTCGCATATCTGATCGCACGCTCCGTGCTCTGGGGAGGCTACGTTAGCGGGTATAGTCGCGGGTCAAACAAGAATAACAGTGCCGGAGCGCTAATAATCATTGCCGTCCTGGCATATGTGGTCTACATCCTAACAACATTGCTCGCTCTTAGACTGACCCGCCTCAGAGAAAGCTACGCCGACGCCTACTCGGCTTACCTGACCAAACAGCCTAGAGAGCTCGAGAGTGCTCTGACCAAGATCGCCTACGGTTTATCTCTAGCTCCAGGCGAGCCGCACGGAGCTAGGGCGTTCTTCATTGAAGATCCAGCGCAGGCAAAGCAGGACGTGGCGCAGATCATGGATCAGAAGTCGAAGTACGACTTGGACCATGATGGTGTACTCAGCGAGCGGGAGTTGGAGATGGCTATGGAGGCAGAGTCCAAGTCGAACTGGCGCAAGGCGGCTCAGCTCTTCATGACCCACCCGCCCACCTACAAGCGGATTCTCATGCTCCGCGAGATCGAACAAGAAATGAACACAGGAACCTTCCAAGAATCAACAATCTACAATCATGTCTGAAAAGGCCCTTCGCTACACGAATGGAGGCCACAACAGAACTATAAACAGGGAAACTCATCTGATCTACTGATTCAATATGAATCGACTTCCTTGGGCACCTCTTAATGCCAGCGCGTTCCTGATTATTCTCGGAGGGCTCCTCCTCGCATCACTCCTCACTGGATTCAACATTTTCGCAGTCTTTCCATTGGTCTTCACGTTTTTTGGCGCGTGGATGATCGTTGAAGCATTTGTTTTTCCACCAGCGAACGCCTATGCTCCGCCTCGGACAATGGTGGTAGGCTGGGGCGCGCTAATTGCCGGTTTCGGAGTTCTCTTGCTTGTACTGTACACGGCAGCGCAACTGTTGCCTGTCGTGTTTGCTTTGCTCTTGGTCGTCGTGGGAATAGCCGGTGTCGCCTACAGTTTCAGAAGGTCAAGTCCAAGCACGCCGAAGACTTCCACGTCCTAGCCCGTGTTTGATGCCAAGGCCCGGTATGTCCGGAGCTTATTCTCGAAGGTTCCGTTAGAATACGATATTCTCTTAGGCGTACTTTCTTTCGCGCAGGACAGGCGATGGCGAGCCTATGTTGTAGACCACACCAGACCAACGGGCCATGAACCTATACTTGATGTAGCTACCGGGACGGGGCTCTTAGCGGCTGATTTCGCCAGGATCGTATCTCGCGACGGCTTTGTCGTCGGTGTAGACCTGACCCTCTCCATGTTGAAAACTGCCAGGTGGAGGTTACAATCAAGGAACATTGGAGACAGGGTCGACTGGGTCTTGGCCCGGGCCGAGAATCTCCCGTTCCGAGATGATTGCTTCGGATCTGCCTCTATCAGCCTCGCACTCAGAAATGTCTCCAATGCCCAGCTGACTTTTCGCGAGATGTCACGTGCCACAGTCTCGGGTGGCGTGGTGATATCACTAGACTTTGCTCGTCCACATAGCCGTCTTTTCCAGGTCTTCTACTACGACTATCTGCTCGGTCTCTTCCCATTCTTCGGCCGAGTGGTGTCAGAAGCTTGGGGTAGGACTCTGTCCTACTTGGGTCGATCTATATTGAGAGCAAGAACCGGAGAACAGATTGCGAATTTATTGAGGGAGGAGGGTCTTGTTGACGCAGTGTCCGTTCCCTTGACCGCTGGAATTGTCTGTGCCGTCTACGGAACGAAGAGATAGCATGCCAGCGCGATCGTGAAGAGGGTCAAGTCGTCAGGCTGTGCCGGTCAGGGCAGAAATAATTCCGCTGGCGAAGAAGATGAGTCCGAAGGAGAGAAGAACGACCCCCGCTATCAGATCCAACAACCATCTGGGAACTCGCATCAGATAATCGTACGAGATTGCTGAGACGACGATCAGGACCAATAGGCTAACGGCGGCTCCGATTAGTGTCCACTGTATATTGAATGCGCCTGCGGCTGCAAGAACTAGGCTAGCCTCAAAGCCCTCCGTGAGAGTGATAGTTAGCACGGGTAGGGAATTTGGGACGGAGAATGGAATCGGTTGAGTTGAGCCGGCTAATCCTTCGCGCTTGAGGTCTTTCTCAATGGCCTCTTTTCCCATTCGGGCCATCTTTTCTCTGAATGACTTGTGTCGGATTGCGTATTTGATGAAGCCGCGGAGGAACCGGCTTGAGAAGTAGAACAGGACTATTGCGGTTGCAAAGTCAATGATGATGGCAGGCAGCAAGAGGAAGATGCGCCATACTACGAGGAAGGTGACGATGGAGCCCAGTCCTCCAGCGATGACCCCGAAGAGGATGTTGCTTCTTCCCAGCTGTTTTATCGTAGCGAGAGAGAGAATAGCGACCTCGCTTCCCTCGATTAGTATGGCTTTGAACGCGAGGAGGAAGGATCCGATGATGACGACTGTTGGATCAGTCATGCTTCTCTCGATCCGCGCGTTAAGCGGCCGTTCCTCTGTATATTTGCTAATTGTGGGCCGCCACGACGTTGTACGGTAATCTAGGTCGAGCTCTTAGGCAAAGACGTGCTCTGGCGGCCATGGATTATAGCACGCCAACCAGTGTCCTGTTCGAACCTCAATGAGGGGAGGCTCCTCCTTAGAGCAGATATCTATACGTCGCGGACAACGCGGGTGGAACCTGCAACCTGACGGTGGATTGATAGGACTCGGGACTTCCCCAGGCAGAATGATCCGGTGTCTTTTTTGTCTAGGGTCAGGCACTGGAATCGCTGACATTAGCGCCACCGTGTAAGGATGCAGAGGATTCTCGAAGAGTTCGTCGGTCTCGGCGATCTCTACAATCTTTCCAAGGTACATGACGGCGACACGATGACAGATGTGTCTGACTGTGCTGAGATCGTGCGAAATGTAGAGGTATGTTATGCCGAGTTTCTGTTGAAGTTCCTGTAGGAGGTTGAGGATCTGGGCTCTTACTGAAACATCTAGGGACGCGACTGGCTCGTCTGCTGCAATGAACTTCGGGTTTACCGCGAGCGCTCGTGCGATGCAGATTCTCTGCCTCTGACCCCCACTGAACTCGTGCGGATATCTTTCGGCATGGTAGTCTTCCAGTCCCACCATTTTCAGGAGTTCGTACATTCTGTTGAGCCACTGGTCGCGAGGGATGTGGTGGTGCACTTCAAAGGGCTCCATGATGATGTCGGCGACGGTCATTCTCGGGTCGAGGGACGCGTATGGGTTCTGGAAAATGTACTGCATCTGCCGTCTGAGTGCGAGGACTTGAGTCCTGTTCGCTTTCTTGAAAGTTTCAGTGATATTCTTTCCTTCGAAGAAAACATCTCCCGATGTCGGTGGCTCCAGATACAACATGCACCGGGCAATCGTGGTTTTTCCAGAGCCGCTCTCGCCAACTAGGCCGAGGGTCTCGTTCCGTATGATTTGGAAAGAGACTTGGTCAACTGCATGCACATCACCAATCTTACGTCTTAGTATCACTCCTCTTTCATAAACCGGAAAATGTTTTGTGAGATCTTTGATTTCGAGCTCTACGTCGTCCGTTCTGAGTCAGCTCGCCACAGCGGATTTTAGCTCCAGTTCTCTCCATCGATGGCAATGAACCAATCGTCCATCTCCTATCGACTCGAGCTCAGGATCCTTGTCAATGCAGATCTGCTTAGCGTATGAGCATCTCGGATGAAACCTGCACCCGGACGGAGGCTGGATGAGGTTCGGGACGTTTCCTGGTATGACTGAGAGCTTCTCTCTTCTCAAAGCCAGACTTGGAACAGACGAGAGGAGCGCTTCCGTGTAGGGATGTTTGGGTTTTTCGAACACCTGTTCGGTTGTCCCAGTCTCGCATACCTGTCCTGCATATAGGACGGTTACCCGATCGCAAGTGTCCGCAACTATACCCATATCATGTGTGATGAAAACCATTGCCACGTTGAGTTTCTGCTTCAAGTCTTTCAGCAGTTCGAGAATCTGAGCCTGGATTGTCACGTCGAGCGCGGTCGTTGGTTCATCGGCGAGAATGAGGATCGGATCGGCAGATAGGGCCCTCGCTATTGCTATCCTCTGCTTGGTCCCACCGCTCAATTCGTGCGGATACTGGGTGACCCTAATCTGAGGATCAGCTATCCCAACGCTGTACAGCAGCTCAGTTGCCTTGGCGAGAGCATATTTCTTCGAAACACTCTGATGCCTCCTTATCACTTCCGTAAGCTGGTCACCCACGGAATAGACGGGGTCGAGAGTGGTTGTCGGGTCTTGGGGAATGTACGCGATTTGTTTACCTCTAACATGTTGCATCTCAGACTCTGTCAGCGCCAGCAAGTTTCTCCCCTCGAATTCTATTTCTCCCGCGATAGTCTTTCCAGGAGTTGGAACGATTCTCATTATTGACTGCGCCGTGACAGTCTTGCCCGACCCGGATTCTCCAACAAAACCAACCGTTTCGCTTTTGTTCACTTGAAGGTCGATACCATCAACAGCCTTCACTACTCCCGCAAACGTGTAGAAGTAGGTCTTGAGCCCGTGAACCCGCAGAATCGGCTCGGACGACATTACATCTTACTCCCTCAGTCGTGGGTCAAGGGCATCTCTCAGACCATTCCCGAGCAGGTTGAAGCCCATTACCATGATCGTCACGAATAATGCGGGGAATAGAGTGGCCCACCAAGCTTGCGCGATGAAGTTCGAGGACGTGTACATTTGCTGTCCCCAGGTGTTCGAGCCTGGAGCGCCAAATCCGAGAAAGCTCACCGCGGCCTCGGTCAGTATCGACGTGGCAATCTGCAGCGTAAGCAGCACTATTATGATATGCAACACATTGGGGAAAAGATGGCGGAATAGTATTCTAGAGGAGGAGGCGCCTATCTGGCGCGAAGCGCCAATGAATTCAAACTCACGGACTTTCAATACTTCCCCCCGGATTATTCTCGCTGCTCCCGGCCAGGAGAAGGCGCCTATCACAAAGACCACGATCCATAGACCCCCTGTCGAAGCTGGTGAAAACTTCAGCACGACTTGAAGAAACACCAAGAGGAGGAGGAAGAAGGGGATGACTAGAAAGACTTCGGTAACGCGCATGAGGAGGTTGTCTATCCAACCTCCAAAGTTACCTGCAACCAGACCTATCAGCACGGCGATCAGAATCGCGAGGCCGGTAGCGCCTAGGCCTATGAGAAATGCGGCACGGGCGCCGTAAACAATCTCGCTGTACACGTCGTAGCCTGTAATATCCGTCCCGAAGGGATGGGAGAGGCTGGGCGGTCCATTGGAGATAAAGGCGGGGGACGGGCATTCAGGGCTGATTCCCACGATACACTTTGGTGGATAGAGCGCCACTAGCCTGTCGAAGGCGGCCATGACTACAAAAGCGCCAACTATCGCTAGTCCGGCGATTGCAGTCTTGTTCTTCTTGAGCCGTCGCCACGCGAGTGCCCACTGGCTAACTCCTCTAGGACGTGCCTGTAATTGCTTGGTTGACTGGGACATTTCTCTGCCAGTTTTCACCTTGAGCTATTCCAATCGAATTCTGGGATCGATGTAAGCATAAGTTACATCCGTGATAAGATTTGCAACGAGAGTCATCAAAGTGATTATTACTACGACAGCCTGAATTACGGGAAAGTCCAGTTCCGTAGTAGATGCGACGAACTGTCTCCCCACTCCGGGCCAATTGAAAACAGTTTCCGTCACCGGAGCTCCGGCCAACAAGCCTCCAAAATAGAGCCCCACATACGTGACGATAGGAATCAGAGCATTGCGAAGCCCATGTCTATAGATCACCGTCCTGTCCTTCAACCCACTCGCTCTAGCAGCAAGAATGTAGTCTTGCCTCAGGACCTCTAACATGCTAGATCTTACGAGCAGAACTACCGGTGCTAGAATAGCAAAAGTGTACACAGTCGTCGGCAGGACAAGATGCCATAAGTGATCTAAGATCAGATTGCCATAGGGGTACTGCGATGGAAGTGTGGACTCATACCCCCCAGACGGAAACCAGTGTAGGTTGTATCCGAATATCAGTATGGCTGATACGCCTAGGAAGAATATCGGTATCGATGTTCCAATCAGGGACGTACTTGTTATAGTGACATCAAGGGCAGAATATCTCCTCCTCGCTGAGAGCACGCCGATCGGAATAGCAATAATCAGCGACAATGCCAGGCCTATGAGTTGCAATTCTAGGGTCGCCCAAATTTTTTGCGCGATGATGGTTGCTACCGAACCTCCGCTAAAGGAGAATCCAAGGTTGAAGCTGAAAAGATCCGATAACCAACTGAGATACTGCACTTGAATTAGCTGGTCAAGGTGTAGAGACTGACGGAGAAGTTGTCGTTGCTGTTCGGAAATATGCGGATTGAGAGCAGTGTAAAGTTGCACTGGGTCACCCGCGAGTCTCTCGATCGTGAAAACGAGGAGCGTGATTCCGAAGAAGACGGGTATGAGATATAATGTCCGTCTCAGAACGTACTTGATGATCGACAACTATGGTCCTCTTCCAAGCTCAGAGTCTAGCCCGCTCTGGTTTCTCGGGAAATGGATGATTATCAAGGTCGCATACTGTCGCTATCTAGTTGGCTGACTTTTCTTAAAAGGAAATCCCGTACTATGCGTTACCCGATAGAATGGTTGTCCACACCATATTTAAGCGCTGAAAGTACCCCGCCCTGCGATTACGAAGAACGCCACAATCAATATAGGTCCGAGGAGGGACGATTTCTTCTTCAGAATGTCATTTAGGTTTAGGACTCACGGATCAGTCGCCCTAGTTCTTACGATAAGTGCCCTAATGATCCTTCTCCCCACAGGCGTGATGAGTGCCCATGCAACAACCTGCGCAGGGGGTCTCAGCCCTAGCCTACACATAACTTTGCTAAATCCGACTTCGAATCCGCCGAGGCGAGCCTGGGCAGCAATCGTCCAGAACAGTCTGCAATGCCTAGGAATGGACGTTGCTCGGGACGAAGAACCATTCAGCCCCAACATTTACAATCGCGTCCTGACTCCCCCCACCAGCAATCTTGGGAAGACTTTTGATCAGGGCGGATACGACATACTGTTCGTAGGGGAGAATCTGCTCATTGATCCAGACCCCTACTCGCTCTTTCACAGTAGCCAGTTTGCGCCCACCGGTCAGAACTTCTACCTGTGGAATAATACCCAGAACGACAACCTGACGAGTCTAGTCAAGACGACACTAGACCATAATACGCGAATAAACTACGTGAAACAGTGGCAAGTTCTCGCCTACAACGAGCTCCCGACGATCCCTATTTTCTATGACAAAGAGATCGTGGCGTTCGGCAGCGCTTTTCCTAACGCTCAGTCAGTCTTCAACGTTTACCACTTCCCCGCTTGGCCCCCAATAGAGCATCTAAGCGCATCAGGCACAACGTCATTCATCCTAGCAGAAACTGGTCAAGCACCAGGGGAAGGAATCGTCCCCGAGCTTAGTACATCGTATTACGACTTGGCGGTGTCCGGCGAGATATTCAGCGCTCTTGCGCTGAGGAATGACACCATATTCAAGACGATGGTCCCTCAACTTGCGTCGGGCACACCATCCACTCCAGGTTGGACTTCGAGCCCGGACGGTAAGACATGGGATGTCACCCTTCGTCCAGGAGTTAAATGGCAGGACGGCTCAGCCTTTAATGCCACCGACGTAAAATTCACCTTCGACATGTACCAGAATGCGACGTTTGCTTCTCCAACAAGTTCATTTGTAACAAGCATTGTCGGCGGCAAGAATAACGTAACTATCACAGGGCCGATGTCAGTCAGGTTTAAGCTTCCCGCGCCGTATGCCTACTTCGTTCAGAACATCCTAACCACGGCGATTCTGCCGGCGCACATCCTCAACAGCCAAAGTTTCTACGGTGGACAGGTTGACTATTCGAAGATAAAGAACAGCCTCTTCAACCACCCTGATACTGGAGTTGGCGGAGTGTTCCCCCTAGGAACGGGACCCTACAAGTACTCCGACTACAACGCTGCTACAACGACAAACCACCTCTTGCGCAACGATGCTTACTTCAACTTCAGCGACTGGGGCAGAGACTCCTTGTTGGCAAAGGGCCAGTTCCAAATCAAAGACTACTACGTTAGAACGATCATTGGCGGTGACGCTGCAGTTACGGCTTTGAGCAATGGAGAGGTCAACTTCCTCGACAGTCAATACCACTTGGAAACTCAGACAAACTTTCTCAACAATTGGCCCGCGTCACAACAGACATCCTATGTGGCTTACGGGGTTCAGGAGATGGGAGTAAACATGCGACATCCTACCATAGGTACTGGAACCGCTACGCCTTGGGCTCTACAGCACCCTGGAAATGCTACTGCAGCCGCGAATGCTGCCAGATGGATTCGTCAGGCGATGAGCTACGCTGTCCCACGTGACCTGATAATCAATGGCTTACTTCACGGGTACGGAAGTCCGGCAATAACGATGCCGATCGTCGGAGACTATGCGACCAAGACAGCGGTAACTGACGGGTTCAACACGGACCTCGCACCGTATGCGTATGATCTGACAAAGGCGGCTCAGCTCTTGGCACAAGCAGGTTATCAACAGACGAGCTCGCCTACGGGCTTCTTCAACCAATATGGAATCTATATTGTAGCCGCAATCGTAGCCGCCGCTGTCGCCGTTGCGGCGACGTTTCTGTTAAGGGCGAGAAGCAAGGCTGCCGCGGGGTCCATGGCAACCACCACAACAAGTCCGCCCCCATCTCCGCCAACTACACCTAACACAAGTGTTGTCGCGATTCCTCGGACAGCCTGAACCTTACCATCGTTAAGTTGCGGACAACGCAAATCCGATTATGATCAAAAGTGTCGAAGCAATCATCCATTTGCCTGCTACTCTCTCCGCGTTCCTCTCTCCTTCTCTCGACCAAGGCGCTCGTCCAAACATGATCTCTCCAGTTTTTGATATAGAAGGAGTCGATGACAATGCTATTGCCGAGCCTGCTATGAGTCCCAAACCGCCTTCAAGGAGAAGAACAAGGACCAGAGTCGTCTTGGACGCTGACCCCAAGACTGCTGACAATATGGTCGAGTCAGCCAAAGTAGTGACAGATGCACCTATCACTGGCGTTTTCACATAATTCAGAACCCGTAGTCGTAGACTCCTTGTAGCAACACGATTCTTCGGACCTTTACTAGGCACAGCAGAACCTACAGTCAAATCCGCAATAGTCCAAGAATAACCGGGATCAACCCTAAGCCCACTGGTAGCAGCAGACCCGGCGCTTTTCCCCTTCGCTTCGTCATCTCGAATGTAACAGCAGCTCCGAATAGGATGAGAATTGAGGTCTCGATCGCGCCGTACAAACCGAGAATCCGCAGCGCGGTTGACGATAGGATGGAATAAGCGAGAAAGTCGCCTATGCCTACAGCATAGGCATCGAGTTGTAGTGTGACAACTGAAATGACTTCATCATAATTTGTCTTTCCGACAATGCTCGGGACGGAGTTGGATTCCACAATAAACACATCAAGTGTTGTAAGCACTACCAAGAAGGTGAGTGAGAGAATCGTCGTAAGTGACGTACCTATTAGAGCTCCGAGGAGCGTTGCAGAGGCCAATATCAACAGCGTAGCCCTCCTGCGCGATAGAGATCCGAAGTATCCTCTGACCGACCAGTTGAGTCCAAAATAGCCTAACGGTAAGGTAATGAGGAAAAGAACGGGAGGCGCACCCGAAGCCTGCAGCGAGGTTCTCAGGAGAATGAGCCCGGATATTGTGCCAATGACGGTAATTGCCGCAACGAGAATGCGAGCGGATTTTTCAGGAAAGCGCTTCATTCCATAATAGAGGACGCCGAATAGAATCAAAGAGAGCAGGATAGCGCTCGTTCCATCAATGGTCCCCGTCTCCAGTCCAGAAGAGAATCCTGCTGCTTGTCCATACAAAGCAGCCGACCCAACCACGATAGCTCCAAGGACGGGAATACCAAGATTCACGAGGTCTCTAAGAGACCTCTGACGATCATGCTTTGCCGTTTGACTCTGCCCTAATCTTGACTTATCTCTGCGGACTCATAAAGATCAAGGTCCTCCACAGAGCTCTCAGGCCAAACGTCTTGTTCCATCCAACACTTCGTGAGTAATGGATTGGTCAGGGTTACTCGCCTACTCCGTCAAGCGCAACGCGCTCCCTTGGCATAGCTCCAAAGACCCCATACGGGTCTGTTAGCAAAACCTATAGCTTCCAAACTCATCGACGAATATTGCGTAGGAGTCAATAACACCATGAAAAAAGCCATCTTGGCGGTGATAATTACCGTCGTAATTGCCGCGGCGGCCCTAGTGACTACAACTCCCGTCGCGCTAGCCGGAAATTGGACCGTGAAGATAACCACTATCACGTTTTTCGAGAACATAGACACCGCCCTGAGACCCCAAGTGTCGTTCGGCACTGCCACTGAGTATTACTGGGTAGTTACTGCCCACGATTATTACTACACAATGCGTTCGGGCGGAAGTACAACCTCGAACAACATTAGAGTTAACAGCGCCGCGGGAAACTTCACCGGATTCATCAGCTGGTTCCTCATTAATCCCTCAAACCAGACAGTAAGTCAAGGGAATTACACGTTTTCAGGTGGATTCGGAAACCGCACACACACTTTCACCTTCTCATCAGATCAGGGAGTTCGAGACTCAGGCCTCTACAAGCTGAACCTGCTCCTGTCAGGAAGTGCAAAAGCATTGGGCTCCTCACCTGCTACTGTGGCGAACGATCAGCGATACAGCTGGAACGTCCCGTAGTTTTTGCATACTCGGTCTTCCCCCAATACCGCGGAAGTCAAAGTCAATCGAGGGCTCAGCAGATGACCCGGAGCATGAGCTCATCAGGTCAGATTAGACGCCATCAGAAAGTACTCCAGCGGAGAATTCGGTGGGTCGGCTGGACCGAAGATTCTGCAAAGGCACACACTAATTCTGACTCACTCGCATAGAGAAATGTAGAAAACACTCTCAACGAATAATCGGGCATGAAAGACCCCTCCCTTGATTGGTTGCTCGATCCGAAGGACCCGTCTGTTAGGCATCAGGCTCTGATCGATCTGCTTCATAGACCAAAGGACCCGAAAGATGTCCTCGCAGCGCATGAGAAGATTCCAGGCTATCGGCCTGTTAAGAAGATCCTCGTTACACAAACAAGCAAGGGGATCTGGTCTCCCAAGGAGACCTGTTATCGTCCAAAATGGACCTCAGCCGTATAGCCACTAGCACTTCTCGGAGAACTAGATGCTCCTCTCGATCCTAGGATCAGCTCAGAGTGTGAGAGATTTCTCAACCTTTACCAGACAGAAACCGGTGCTTTCGCCTGCCCGAGCAAGGCCGAGAAGAGCAAGAGATGGGACAAGCCTTGTCTAGCCGGAAACATGATTCGGACCCTGATCAAGTTCGGCTATTCTAACGACAAACGGCTTCGAAAGGTGATTGACTGGCTTCCCAAGAATCAGCTCGAGAATAGTGGCTGGAACTGCGACCATCCTGAGAAGAAGGTGAAGCACAGCAGCTTCATACCAATCGTGGCCACTCCAACGATAGTCGGATCAGGAGCGCAGTTCAATTGTTATTGTCACAACGCAGACCCGATGGAGTCTGGAACCTTGAGGGCCACTCGCACAGAGAAGGCGACTACTACCTCAGCTGTAAAGGCCGAAAAGCGCCTGTGGGGATTAAAGAGATTGGGGAAACCCAACAAAGTGGATCACCCTCAACGCCTACCGGGTCCTGACCCAGACCTGCGACATTAACCTGCAAACGCCACGGTACAGACATAGAAACCCCTCACAGTCTCGGCCATTAGCGCGTGGTGAGGAAAGTGCTGGGAGTAGATGTTTGGGAGTTATGTCCCCATATCGGAAAGAGTTCACGTCACTTTCTAACTCTGGGTGGTTGTTGCTGGTCTCAAGGTTAAAGTCTCATTCTGATTGAAAGTTCGAACCGGTTGCCGGACATGTCTCGTGCCAAGTTGAAGATCGGAGTGGACTTGGACGGGGTCTTGGCCGAGTCGATGCTTGTCTGGTGCGAGAGAGCAAACAAAGAGTTTGGCACACGTTTGAGCATGGAGGATCTTGACAGCTGGTCTTCGTGGAAGAAGTTTCCAATCTCGAAAGACGACTTCTACAGGATACTAGACGAATCATGGGATGAGTGGCAGAAGATTCCTCCAACGGAGCCTGAGATCGCTGAGAAGGTTGCTCGGATCGAGAAGTTTGGTAACCTGGACATTGTAACTGGTCGCAGCAAAAGAACGGTAGAGGCCGCCAGATGCTGGGTCGACAATCAGAATATTCGGTATCGGAATTTCGTCAGGGTCTTAGGCTGGAGAGACAAAATTTTCCTGGATTATGATGTCTATGTTGATGATGCGCCTGACCTGATGCCTTTGATCTCACGTAGCCCGAGGGCATGGGGCGTGCTCTACGAGAGGCCTTGGAACCGGAGCGTAGGAGATATGCCTAGAGTTCTGAAGGCAAAGAGCTGGCGGCAGGTGCCCGCACTCTTGAAGAGGATTCAGGCGGGCAAGACTTAGCTTGATAGATCTTTGCTGAGACCAGACTATTATACGGGACGCCCTACTGTCTAGAAATTCCGTGTCTAGCGGTTGAAAGGCGTATTCCAGATTCCTGACGAATTCTACTACACGAAAGAGCACGAATGGGTTCACATAGAGAGCACCAATTGTCGAATAGGAGTCACTGACTATGCGCAAAACTCGCTTCACGAAATCGTGTACGTTGATCTTCCGAAGGTCGGGGCCAAAGTGTCCCAGATGCAGAGTCTTGGCACAGTGGAGTCTGTGAAAGCAGTCGCCGACGTTTACTCGCCGATTTCCGGTGTCGTCCTTGAGGTCAACAGCGAGCTTTCTGATGCTCCGGAGCTTGTCAACAAGAGTCCGTATGAGAAGGGATGGATTACCATAATTACACCCGACGATCTGAGGAAGGATCTCACAACGTTGATGGCGCCCGAAGCCTACCGAGATTTTGTGAAGAAGATTACAGAAAAGAAATAGACCAGCCTAAAGGGCGTCCGAGCAGAGCCTTAGACTTCACGTGAAGCTCCGCTCAATCGGATAACTGCCGAGAGCTTACTTTTCGTGACCTAGGAGGTTTATCTTCCAGAATGATGAGGAGTAACTCCTCCGCCTAGAAGTCCCAGCCATGCCAGAAGCCTTCACCCTGCTCTCACCCCCTTTGATGAGCCTCCTCCACGAGACCGGAATTTCCAAACCTACACCGCCCCAGGCCGAGGCCATTCCGCTGGTCGTTAACGGCGAGAATGTTCTGATAATCGCGCCGACTGGCTCAGGAAAGACAGAGGCTGCTCTCCTACCACTCATCGATAGGATGGTCCGTGATGAGGCTCGGCAGGGAATCTCGCTTCTCTACATAACACCTCTGAGAGCCTTGAATCGGGACCTGCTCAAACGACTACAAGTCTGGTCCGCCAAGCTAGGCTTCTCGGTTGAAGTCAGACATGGAGACACTCCTGCCGCTGATCGTAGACGAATGGCAGTTCGGCCTCCAGATTTTCTCATTACCACCCCTGAAACATTACAGGCTATCCTTCCCGGGAAGAGGATGAGAGCACATCTTCGGCACGTCAAAGCAATCGTGATAGATGAGATCCATGAACTGGCGGGGGATCGGCGGGGCGTTCAACTCACCGTTGGCCTAGAACGGCTGAGGGAGATTTGTCCCGAGGGTTTTCAGAGGGTAGGACTGTCTGCCACTGTCGGGAACCCAGACGAGATCGCGCAGTTTCTGGGAGGTAGTGAGCCAGTTAGGATCGTACAGATTCCACTAAGTAAGGACACTCGGTACAAAATCGAGTATCCGCCCCCTGGTGAAGAAGACCAGGAACTCGCACGGCGTCTCTACACAGCGCCTGAAGCGGCGGCCCGACTCGCTCTCGTCTCGGATCTTGTTGAAGCTCATGATTCTACTCTGATCTTCGTCAACAGTCGTGTCAACGCGGAGATGTTGGGTTCAAAGTTCAACATGATGGACCAGAAAATAATGGTCCACCACGGGTCGCTCCCCAAAGAAGAACGGGTCCGAGCGGAAGAAGCATTCAAGGCCCGCCAGATCAAAGGACTCGTCTGCACCAGCACCCTAGAGCTAGGGATTGACATCGGCTCTGTGGATCTTGTCGTCCAGTACATGTCTCCTCGACAGGTCAATAGTCTGGTCCAGCGGGTAGGAAGGTCCGGACACAGTCTCACTAGAACCTCGCGAGGAGTTCTCGTCGCTGTCTCAACTGAGGACCTCTTGGAGTCGATAGCAGTCATTGAACTGGCCAAGGAAGGCCGGCTCGAACCAACAATCATACACCACAGAGCGCTAGATGTATTGGCACATCAGGTCGCCGGCCTCTTGATGGACTCGGAAGGTAGCGTTCCACTCGTCCAGGTCAAGCAAATTCTGAGGCGAGCGTTTCCCTACTCTACCCTTGAGGAGGCGGAGCTAGAGAAGGTTGTCGAGTTCATGGGGAAAATGGGATATCTCAAGCGAGACGATGAGACGCTCTACCGAACTTCCCGGACGAGGATCTACTACTACGAGAACCTGAGCATGATTCCGGACGAGCGACGCTATTCTGTAATTGATCTCACCAACCAACAATCAGTTGGCATACTCGGCGAAGAGTTCATGCTCACAATGGCCCATGTCGGCCTGAACTTTATCGTCAAGGGACGGGTCTGGCAGGTGAAACAGATCACCGATGATGGGAAAGTGTACGTTCTCCCGATCAATGATCCTACTGCGGCCATTCCGGGATGGGACGGACAGATACTCCCAATCCCAGGTGAACTCGCAACCCGAGTCGGAGAATACCGGAAACAAATCGATCGGCTATTGGACGAGCACAAGACTCGCGCCTCAGTTATCGAGAAGTTCTCGCGAATATGGCCCGCAGACCCGTACGGAGTGCGAAAGACTGTCGAAGAGATAGAGACTCACAAGGCAACCGGCGCACCCGTCCCGACCAATGATCGCGTTCTGATCGAAGGGTTTGATCGCTACATCATAATTCACACCCACTTTGGGGACCGTCTCAACTTCACCTTGGGCGAGGTGATCGAGGAACTCTTCCGGCGCCAAGGCATGGTGCGAATGTGGTGGTGGGACTCATACCGAATACTCTACGAGATGACAGCGGATACGGCAGACCTGGACCTCGAAGATCTATTTCTCAAACAGGTCTTCGGGGTCGACGAGCCCGTCTTAGGGGGGGCCTGTCATGGTGTTCTGCACCGACACTTTCCGTGGGAGCTGCAGATGAAACAGATCGCTGAAAGGTTTGGAGCGTTGAACCGTGGCCGGCTCATGTACGGTGGTGCAATGAAAGAGCTACAGGTGAGATTCCGACTAACCCCAATCTACGACGAGACCATCCGGGAGGCTCAAGTCGAGCGCGCTGACTTTGAGGGAGTTAAGAGAATCTTCAAACAGATCAAGGAACGGGATCTCGAAGTTAGGTTCTTCCGATCCAAGGACAAGCCCACACCATTAGCCTATCATATTCTCTACCGTCACGTCGACATACCCGAGCTAATTGCTCCTGAGAATGTTGCAGCCGACAACATGACACGACTGCGGATCTCTATTGAAGGGCGAGCCATAGATCTACTCTGCTTCGACTGTGCGAATCTTGCAGCTCAGGTTAACATTGGCAGTCTACAAGACTACCCCTCTTGCCCAAGATGCGGCTCAAAACTGCTGGCTCCAGTCTTCTGGTCAAGCAGCTATGTCTCAATCACTCTGAACAAGAAGAGAGACAAACAAGGCTTGGACGAGAACGAGCAGAAGGCCTTGACACGAGCCCGCCGCTCAGCTGATCTAGTGATTGCCTATGGAAAGAGGGCAGTAATCGCTCAATCCGTCTACGGGATTGGGCCACAGACTGCTAGTAGAGTCTTGTCGAAGATGCACGAGACCGATGATGAGTTTTACAGAGACCTCTTGGAGGCAAAGTTGCAATTCATCACGACAAGGCCCTACTGGAACAACTGAGCGGGAGCAAAAATTAGACGATCGTGCCTATGCCAAAGTGCGAACTCGGTTGCCAGCTTCGACGAATTGACCTTCGAAGCTTTCTCGGGCCCTTCCTGAACACGAAATCGATTTCAGAATTGTGATCATCACCAGTCGCCATTTTTCGTTTGATGGTTTTCTCCAATCTCGGGTCTATCTCGTAGCCCCAGCTGCTGCGTCCCAGTTCACGGGCGACTTTCATGGTGGTGCCTGATCCTAGGAACGGGTGACGCCATTTGCGAGAACTGGAAGTGTTGATACTGTTAGTAAGGCTAGTATTGTGTATGTGACTATCCATGTTTCATAATATTTTCAACGATGACGGTCGGAGGTTGCGAATATAGGCTTTCGGCAAGACCTAGTCCCGGCCATTCAAGACGAGCTTACTGTGGAATGGTCCTTGTACCTCTGGATATCCCGAGACCTCTATCGTGCTCATGAAAATCGTCACATGGTCACGAGTCGACCACTGATAATTGGAAGATGAAAAGTCTCGCTCATGTGCATTCTGAAACCTCACTGGCCGTAGAATTGGAGCTTGACGGACCTGCGCAGTCCGGACCGGTTTGTCGTAATTACCCATCGGAGGAACCCTGCCTGTCCTCTTCTTCGACAACCAGCTCTGGCGCGCTTCCTTTACGGCGGGAGATTGGCTATTCTACGAGATCGTAGATCAAACATGTTTAGCTTACTGCTGAGCAGGGCTGGGAATTGGGCGGGATCTCGAGAATGATCTTTTGTTGATCGACAAATACTATATCGCTGGATAGCGAATTCGATTGCCCATTAACAAAAATGCAAGCCGATTCGCGGGGCTGAACCGGGTTGCCAACTACCTGGCTGTAGTCCATCGGTTCTCCCCAGACAGCGAGAAACTCGTTCAAGGTGAAATCTCGAGCAGTATTGGATTCTACATGAATGGTGCCTGAGCTGTCTCTTGTGAAAAGGGGGGATAATCCATTCACGCCGTACCGATCTAGCGAGTGGTCTCTCCATAGGTCATGGTCGATTCCTACGCTGGCCGGGAGGGTTTCTGAAGCGCCCCGTATTAATATTGAGAGCTGTGGATGAATATGCAGTCGAGTCGTGTTCACGCTTACGACTTCGGCTGCGGCAACTGAAACAAGTACGAGAGATATTCCGATTAGAGAGTAGAACAGGATACTTCTCGGTCTACGAATTCTCGGACGCTTCGGTGCTCTGGTCTCAGGCTTTGGTTGGAGAAGGGTTGAGGCGCGCTTCGGATGAACCTTTCTGTAGTGGCGTATGAGATTCTTCCTCTTAACAGGTTCTCCGCAGACGGGACAAATGTCAACTTCTGACAATGGCCAACTCCTCCCTCAGGAAGACAAGAGACGAGGGAGTCTGCTGGACTGCTGGATAATATGCGTTTTTTGGAGTCTCCTATGCGATCCATTACTTAGAGTGAGGTCCGAGAGCCCGAATCTGCCTCGCCCAATTCGATTCTAGAATATCCAGGTAAATCTCGTGGTATCGTGGTGTTGATCTTGATGTCTGAGCCTGGACGTTACCACAAGGGTTAAAACCGCTACTCCGATAGACAGTTCCGGAAATATCCATGAAGACACAGATTCTCCTTTCAGTCATTCTCGTCTCAGTGCTATCACTCGCACCAATCTTCACCGGAGCCATCTACACCGGCTCGGATGCAACACCATCACCCGACGGAGTTCTTGCAGGCAATGCCATAATCGTGCTCAAGGACCAACCACTAGCCAGCTATGATGGGCACGTGCAAGGCTACGCCAGGACAATGCCGACTCCCGGTCACAAGCTCGACTTGAGCTCGGCAGACGCCCAGTCCTATTCGCAATACCTCGCAAACGGGCGGGGACTTGCAAAGGGCTGGCTACAGAACAATGCTCCTGAGGTCCAGGTCATCGACGAATACTCGGTCGTCCTAAACGGTATCGCAGTACAGCTCAATGGTCATAGCATGAATCATCTGCTCAACGCTCCTGGAGCCA
>Ga0137399_10000245_pt1 | contig 20335 bp, 19 predicted proteins | sample czorhiz316metaG_FD_104810 | JGI IMG/M metagenome (GOLD analysis project Ga0137399, IMG submission 104810) | Vadose zone soil microbial communities from Angelo Coast Range Reserve, California, USA - czorhiz3.16 metaG | ecosystem: Environmental > Terrestrial > Soil > Vadose zone | place: USA...
CACTAATGTAGAACGTGACTTAGCTCTGCGCTACAGGGTCAGCGCAGCAGGTCCACCCACCCGGACTCGTTCGCCACGACCACCAGCCCTTGGGTGGCAGCCGCGACTGGCACCCGCGGCGCCCCGCCCGTTTCGATGGTCTGGACGACCTGACGGCTTGCACGGTCGACCACCTGGACTATGCCATTGGATGTGAGGGTCGCGTATACCCTGGTGCCGTCGGGTCCCAGGCCGAGCGCGAAGGGACCGCCGCTGAGCGCGATGGAACCTACAGAGCCCGTACTCAGCGTGATCACATGGATAAGTGACAGGTAATCGTTGGCCACGTAGAGTGTCCCATGGTCAGGCGACAGGACCATCCCGTTCGTGCGTCCACCGAGCGGGAAGGTGCGTGTCACAGCGAGGGTGCGAGCGTCGACTTCGAGCACCGACCCACCCTCGCGCGTGGCGACGTACAACAGATTCCCTCCGGGGTGCACGACGAGGTGGTGTGACGTGGCAGGAAGTCCAAGCGAGTCCGTCGGCGCCCGACTGGCGAGGCTGATCCGGTAGAGGCGGTCAGCGTTCGTGGTCACGAACAACGCAGCGCCATCGATCGAGAGCGCGACCGGCCCCGGGTCGCCCGTCGTCGGAATGACACCGGCCTGGGTGTTGGTGGAGACGTCGATGATGCCCACGTCATCGGAGAACTGGTTCGAGACGTAGGCGGTCGAGCCGCTCGCGTTGAACGTTACACGCGAGGGAACGGATCCGACGGCGACCGCTGACGTAAACGCTCGTTCCGCCAGGTTCAGTCGGGACACCAAGCCCACGTCAAGGCGCGTCACATAGATCACGCCGCTTGGAGAGATCTCGGCGTCGAACGGCCTGCCGGACAACGCCAGCCGCGCGACGATGTTCGAGTCGCGGACGGTGACGTGGGCGGACGCCGTAAACGTGGCAAACTGCGCGGTGATTGTCGCCGCCCCGATGGGGCCTGCCGAGGTCACGAGCCCGGTCGGGGACACCCCGACGATGCGAGGGTCGCTCGAGGTGAACGACGGCTGGATGCTGGCGATTGGCTTGCCGGCGGTGTCGACTACGCTCGCCACCAGTTGCACGCTGTGGCGCTGAGGGATTGTGGTGTCGGACGGCCCGAGGTGGACGCCTGTAGGGATGACTATCTCAGTGGCGGTCTGCGAACAGGCCCAGGCCAGAGCGCCTAACCACAGTCCGATCGCGGAAACGGGGATCGCTTTCATGGGCCCTCTCCGCCGGGTGTGGGGGCGACACCTCGTACTCCGCCCCAAACCTGTTGCGTGCAGGCGGCAGTGCGCGTCGGCCGGCCCGGCCCGCTGCGTGAACGCTGCAAGAGACGCACCAGAAATCGGGTTGACGCTTAGCCCTCTGGTGTCCTCCGCAGCTGGTTCACTTCGCGCTGCAGCGCGTGCACCTCCTCCCGCATCCCCGCCACCATCTCTCCCACGAAGCCGAACCCGAACAGGGCGATACCCGAGATCACGAGGATCATGATCAGGTCGAGCAGCGGTCGAAAACCCACGTGAGCCGGCCCGAACCGAAACCACAGCGCCACGAGGCCGACGAGGAAGCCCAGCAGGAACAGCACGGCTCCCGCGACACCGAAGAACAGCATCGGCTTGCGGCCGAAACGCAGCTGGAACCACACCGAGATCAGGTCGAGCACACCCACCGGAATCCGCCCGAGCCCGAACTTCGACTTCCCGGAGTGCCGCGGATACAGGGGCACCGGCCGCTCGGCGAGCCGGAACCCCTCGGCGGCCGCGAGCACGACCATGTAGCGGTGCCAGTCGGGCCGGCTCGGCAGGTAGTCCATCACCTCGCGCCGGTATGCCTTCACGGAGTTCAGGTCCGTCACGCGGATCCCAAAGAGCCAGCGGCACAGGGTGTTGTAGACCCAGGAAACGAAGCGCTTCTCGTAGTGTCCCTGCTTGGTGCCGGTCACGAAGTCGGCCTCATCCGCGATGATCGGCTGCACCAGTGTCGGAATGTCCGCCGGCCGATACTGCAGGTCCGCGGGATAGAACACGAGGATGCGCCCGCGGGCCGCGTCGGTGCCGGACTTGAGGGCGTCGGCGATGCCCCGCCCGCTGCGGTGCGTGACGACCCGAACAAAGGGATGTTTGGCGGCGAGCTCGTGCAGGACGTCGGCGCTGCCGTCGCGGCTGCCGTCGTCGATCACGACGATCTCGCTGGCGTAGGGGAGCGGCAGCAGCGCCTCGCGGGCCTGGCGCACGAACTCGGCCAAGTTCCCGGCTTCGTCCTTCGCCGGGACCAGCACGCTCACCTCGGGCGCGACGGCCGGCGTGGCGAGGCTCACAGCCGCTTGCGCATGCGTGCCGGGAGAATGCCCAGCTGATCGCGGTACTTGGCGACGGTGCGGCGCGCGATCTTCACGCCGCGCTGCGCGAACATCTCGACGATCTGCTGATCGGTGAGCGGGTTCTTGGGGTCTTCGTCGTCGACCATCTTCTGGATCTGCGCCTTGATGGACCGGGCGCTGGCATCTTCGCCGGTGGTGGTGGAGAGGCCGCTCGAGAAGAAAAACTTGAGCGGCAACAGGCCGCGCGGCGTCTGCACATACTTCTCGTTGGTCACGCGGCTGACGGTGCTCTCGTGCATGTTGATGACGTCGGCGACCTCGCGCAGCGTGAGCGGCTTCAGAAACTCGACGCCCTTTTCGAAGAACTCGCGCTGCCGGTCGACGATGAAGTTCATCACCTTGAGCATCGTCTGGCGGCGCTGCTCGATCGCCTGGATCATCCAGTGGGCGCTGTTCAGCCGTTGGTTGATGAAGTCCTTGTTCTCGCCCTGGAATTTCTTCTTGTCGCGCGCGATCTCCTGATACGTCTTGGAGATGCGGAGCCGAGGCAGTCCCCCGTCGTTCAGGAACACGTGGTACTTGCCGTCGATCTTCTCCACGACGAGATCGGGGATGATGTACGCGTCGCTCGCGGCGGAGTACTGCAGGCCCGGCTTCGGGTCGAGCCGCGCCAGCTCGTCGGCCACGCGCTGCACCTCGGCGGCGTCCAGGCCGAACCGCTTGCCGAGGTCGCTCCAGCGGTGCGCCTTGAGATCTTCGAACGCTTCCTTAACGAGGCGGTAGGCGAGTGTGCCGGTCTCGTTGCGGGCCTCGAGCTGGAGCAGCAGACACTCCCGCAAGTCGCGGGCGCCGACGCCCGGCGGATCGAGCTTCTGGATGATCCGGAGCATCTCCTCGGCCTCGGCGAGCGTGAAGAGCTCCGCCTTCACGTCTCCCTCGGCTTCGACCGCGTGCTCCTCGAGCAGCTGGTTGGCACCGCGGACGATCTCCTCGGGCGAGGCACCCAGATAGCCGTCCTCGGCGATGTTGCCGATGAACTCCTCGGCGAGCAGCTGCTGTCGTGGGGTCAGCTCGAGCAGGCGCATCTGGTCGCGCAGGTGATGCGACAGATCCTTGCTCTCGACCGGCACCGGCTCGACATACTCCCGGGCCTCGCTCAGGTCGCGGGGCGGCGTGCCCTGGTCGGAGCCGTCGTCCAGCAGGATGTCCTCCCAGTTGGGCTCGTCGTTGTTCTCGGTCTCCTTCTTCTCCTCGACGCCGTCCTGGGTGAGGGGCAGCTCCGTGTCCTCTTCCTGCTCGATCAGCTCGAGGAACGGGTTACCGAGCAGCTCCTGCTTCAAATGTTGCTGCAGGTCCAACAGCGGCATGTACAGGAGATCCATCGCCTGATACAGGCGTGGATTGATGCGCAGGTCCTGGCGCAGCCCTACGTGCTGGTGCAGGCCGGTCTTCATACCAGCACCGTGAGCCGGGCGCGCAGCCGCGCCGTCAGCGTTGGACCCAAGTACAGGTTGGCGACGCGGTCGTCGAACACCAGCTCGCGCACGGTGCCCGAGACCTGCACTTTCCCTTCGAACATGATGTAGGCGCGATCCACGATGTCCAGCGTCTGCTCCACGTTGTGATCCGTTATCAGCACGCCGATGCCGCGGTGGCGCAGCCCTGCCACGATGGTCTGAATGTCGTGCACGGCGATCGGGTCCACTCCGGCGAACGGCTCGTCCAACAGCATGAATTTAGGCTCTGTGACGAGGGCCCGCGTGATCTCGAGGCGGCGCCGCTCGCCCCCCGACAGCTGGAAGCCCTTCTGGCGCCGCAAGTGCCGAATGGCGAGCTCGTCGAGCAGGCGCTCGAGGCGCTCCGCCCGCGCCGCGTCATCGAGCGGCAGCGTCTCGAGAATCGCCCGGATGTTCTCTTCGACGGTCAGCTTCCGGAACACCGACGGCTCCTGGGCCAGGTAGCCGATCCCCGCCCGGGCGCGCTGGTACATCGGCTCCGCGGTCACGTCGCGGCCGTCGAGCGCGATGCGGCCGCGGTCGGGGCGGATCAGCCCGGTGATCATGTAGAACGTGGTGGTCTTCCCCGCCCCGTTGGGACCGAGCAGGCCCACGATCTCGCCCTGCTCGAGCCGCACGCTGACGTCGTTCACGACGCGGCGGCCCTTGTAGCTCTTCATCAGCCCCTGGGCCTCGAGCAGGCTGCCGCCGGCGACCGGCTGGTACGCCCCGCTGGGCGACTCGGCCCGCGCGATGGCGCTTTGGGCGGCCTCGAGCAGCCGGTCGGCGGCGGTGCCCGTTGCGGCGGGCTCCTGCAGCAGCTCGGTCCACGCCTCGGGCGTGAAGGCCACCGGCGCGTCGTCGAACAGGGGGCCGACGGGATAGGTGACCACTTTCATGACGCCGAGCCGTGGGAGCACCGAGGAGCGCAGGTTGTTGCGGAAATCCTCGAGCGACAAGCCGCCGAGCTCGGGAAGGCTCGCCCCGCGCGTGTGGGCGCGCAGTTGCAGGAACTCCTCGCGGTACGCCGCGGCCAGGTCGCCGAACGTGGTGCGGCCCCGTTCGTCCGCGATGCGGGCCAGCGCCGCCGCCGCGAGCGGGAGCGAGGAGTCCCGCTGCGCCAGCAAGTCCGGGAGACGGGAGGGGATACCGGGACCGGTCATGGCTTCGCTGGCTTCTTCGCGGTGGAGTCAGCGGGAGCGGGCTTGGGCGGGGCGGGCTCGAGGTGTACGCCGTCGGCGCGGCCCGTCACCACGATGCGGTCGACCTTGTCCGCCTTGAGGGCGATGTCAATCACCTGGCCGCGCGAGTAGTCGATGGCGGGGCCCTTCCCTACGGAGTCTTTCGCGACGGAATCCTTCGCGCTCGCGATGTGGCTGAGCGAGCGCGCCGCTCCGCGGGCAACGATCTGATGCAGCTGGCTCTTGGTCGCACCGCTCGAATCCGCCGCCTGATTCCACCGGGCCGTGAGCGAGTCGCCGGCGATCCAGTCTACGTCCGCCGTCTTGGACGAGTCCTTCTTGGAGGTCGAGAAGGCGTGCCGGAACGCCCGGGCCTCGGTCAGCACCTCGTCGGGTGTGTCGAGCGCCAGCGAATCGGCGTCGATCGTGTTGAGAGCGGAGACCGCCTTCGCGCGACTGGTCGAGTCGCCGCGGCCCCAAGCGAAGGCGTGCTGCAGCTTGCGGCGCTCGAGCGTGAGGTGAATCGTGTCGGCCGTGAGGCGCCAGTCGGTGCCCGTGGCGACGCCCTGCCCCAGGGCCTTCACGGAGCGGATCTCGCGGCTCTCGAGACCCAGCTCGATGCGCGTGCCGACCAGGGTGTAGGGGTGCGCGCCCTTGCCCTCGACATGCGGCTTCCCGATGAGCACGCCGAGGCCGGCGGCCTGATCGAGCTGCATCGAGTCGCCGCGCGCGGCGACATCGCTGCGATCGATCGTCACTTTGCCCCCGCCCCACATGCGGTCATTGCCCTTGAAGCGCACCCGGTCCGCCACGATGACGTACGGCTCGGCCGAGTCGGGGGGGGCGCTCGCGCGGTAGTCGATCGTGGGGCGCCCGGAGGCGTACATCTCCATCGTATCGCGGATGCCCTTCACGACGCGGTAGTAGGTGAGGTTGGGCCCGCGCAACACCGATCCGGTCGCGCGGTTCACGGCTACGACGTTGCGGTGCGCCTCGAGCCGCTCCTGGTGCAAGAAGTAGGCGGCGGTGGTGGCGTCCAGCGTGAGCGCGCTGTCCCGGATGTGCACGAGGTGTCGCTGCCCGATCATGTCGAAGCGGCCGATTCCGGCGAACCAGGCCACGCTGTCGGCCGACAGGGTGCTCGCCGTGCCGCGGCAATGGGCCAGCACGCCGCCGCCCGCGAAGACGTTGGTCTCGCCCTTGCGCACCTCGACCTGCTGCCCCCGACCTCCTACCGAGTCGATCACCACGACGCAGGGCCGTCCGGCCGTGTCACCGGTAGCAGCCACGGGCTGTTGGAGCAGCGCGACGAACAGCACGGCGGCGATCATTGGTTCGGGAGCGTGAACTGGCCCGCCCTCCCCTGCGGTTGGAGCGCCGTCACGACCTTGAAGTCGGGATCCGACGTGAAGCCCTTGCCCTCGATGTGGCGATTCGGCTCATCGAACACGAAGGGCTTGTCGGAGCTCACCTGATTCTTCGCCTGGCTGTAGCGCAACACCTCGGTGCGCAGCGTCGCCCCGTCGGTGCGCACCACGACCACGTTGCCGCGGGCCTCCATGTCACCGGGGCGCCAGTGATACGTGCCCTCACGCGCAGTCAGCGTCGAAGTCTCGGCGCCACGGGGGTCGTAGAACGTGATGTGCACGGCGCGCAGCTCGGCGGTCTGCATCGGCGAATAGAAATACGCCGTGTCGGCGCGTACGTGGGCTCGCTGGATCCCCGCGGTGGTCACGTAGTGCGACATGGTGACGAGCACCTGGTCGGCGGTGTCGGCCGCGGTGATGGTCGCTGTGGGCTTAATACCGGAATCGCAGGCGCCAACCACCATCCCGCACAAGGCGACGTAGCACAGAAATACGTAGCACGAAGGCGTAGCACGGAAGCGTGACGTCGTCGCTTGACGCCTTTGCGTGACGCCTTTGCGCGACGTCTTTCGCATTAGGCTGCCCCTGCCTTCATCAAGTCGTGGAGATGAACCATCCCCACGAGCTTGCGGCCGCCGTCCAGCACGGGCAGCGCCATGATGCCGTGCTTCTCCATCACTTGCACTGCGGCGCCCGCCAGCTCGTCGGGGGTGGTGGCCTTGGGCGTCTGCGTCATCACCGAGCCGACGGGGAGATCGAGGAAACGATCGGTCCGCTCCATCAGGCGGGTGAGATCCCCGGCGGTCACGACGCCGACGAGACCGCCAGCAGCGTCGACGATCGCCACCGTGCCCCGCTTTTCCGCGAGCAGGACAACGCACTCCCGCATCGGGCGGTCGGGGAGGAGCGTGGGCACGTCGGTGGTGAGCATCACGTCCGCGACCCGCAGCAGCAGATTGCGCCCCAACGCGCCGCCAGGGTGCAGGGCCGCGAACTGCTCGCGCCGGAAGCCTTTCACCTCGAGCAGGGCGACGGCGAGCGCATCGCCCAGGGCGAGCGCCACCGTCGTGCTGGCGGTCGGCGCGAGAGTCTCAGGACAGGCTTCTTCTGGCACGCTGGCGTCGAGCACGACTTCCGCCTGGCGCGCGAGGATCGAGTCGCAATCCCCCGTGATCGCGATGATCGGCACCCCCAGCCGCTTGAGCTGGCCGACCAGGCCGAACAGCTCGTCTGAGACACCGCTCTTCGAGAGGAGGATGGCCGCGTCGTTGCGGTCCACGATTCCCAGGTCGCCGTGCAGCGAGTCCACGGGGTGCAGGAACGAGGCCGGCGTGCCGGTGGAGGTGAGGGTCGCGGCGATCTTGCGGGCAATCAGCCCGGACTTGCCGACGCCCGACACGATGAGGCGACCGCGCGCGTCCGCGAGCAGCCGCACGGCCGTCGCAAACGGCGGTCCCAGCCGCTCGGCGACCCCGCGGATCGCCGCCGCTTCGAGGGCCAGCACCCGGCGCCCGCGCTCAACGAGATCGGTCGGCTCGGTACGCGACATCGCCACGCTCCACGAAATACTGGGACAGCAGGTCGTGCCACTCACCCCGCGCCTGAAGGATCAGCTCCGCCACCTCGCGCACCGCGCCCTGACCGCCCGGGACCGTGGTCACCGCGCGCGCCGCGGCTTTCACCTCGGCGACCGCGTTCGCGACCGCGATGGGAAGCCCCACGCGCGCCAGGAGCGGGAGGTCGGCGAGGTCGTCTCCCACGAAGGCGCACTCTTCCCACGTCAGCCCGCGTCGCTCGCGCAGGGCTTCGAACACGGGAAGCTTGCGCGCGCTCGGGTCCTGGATCAGCTCGTCGACGGCGAGCTCACGCGCCCGCAGCGCGGTCGCCGCGGATTCCCGGCCACTGACCCACACGACAACGAGGCCGGCGGTCTTGAGCAGCCGGATGCCCAGCCCGTCCTGGATGTGGAAGCGCTTGAACTCGACGGGGTGGTCGCCGACCATGCCCAGGTACACGCCGTTGTCGGTGAGGACGCCGTCGACGTCGAAGCCGACGAGCTTCAAGCCGCGGGCCAGGCGGGCGTCGAGCATCAGCTCCGGCCCTTCGGACTGCGGGAACGCTCGGGCCCGCGGGCGCTCCGGGGTCGGCCCGTACAACCGCCCCGCATCCGCCACCCAGGGCCGACCCCTCCGACCCGCGGGCCCGTCGCGTTGCACGCCCGAGGACGGTGGGCACCGCGCAGGCGCCGCCCAGGGAGGGGCGGCGGAGTGGTTGTACGGGCGGTGCCGGAGCGGTGTCCACCGTCCGAGCGGCGTGCGGGCACCGCGCGCGAGCGGTTCGAGGGCCTAAGCACGGACCGCCTCCCGCGCCCGCTGCCACACCTCGAGCGCCACGCTCACGACTGCCGGCAACTGATCGAGCGGTAGCATGTTCAAGCCGTCGGAGGGGGCCCGGTCGGGGTCGGGGTGCGTCTCGAGGAAGAATCCGTCGGCGCCCGCGGCGGCGGCGGCATACAGGAGCGGCGGGATGAACTCACGCAGGCCGCCGCTCGCGCCGTCTTCGCCCCGACCGGGCTGTTGCACCGAATGGGTGGCGTCGAACACGACGGGGACGCCGCACGCGGCCCGCAAGCGGGCGAAGTTTCGCATGTCGACCACCAGGTCGCCGTAGCCGAAGAACGTGCCGCGCTCGGTGACCGCGAGCTCCGGCGCCCCACCGGCGCGCACCTTTTCGACGGCGCCCTGCATCCCGTCGGGTGACAGCCACTGCCCTTTCTTCACGTTCACGGCGCGCCCGGCGCGCCCCGCCGCGACGAGCAGATCGGTCTGGCGGCACAGGAACGCCGGGATCTGGAGCACGTCGGCCACTTGGGCCGCCGCGGATACCTGGTCCGCTTCGTGGACGTCGGTCAGGATCGGGAGGCCGGTCTCCGAGCGGACCGCGGCGAGCGCCTCGAGCCCGCGCTCCAGGCCGGGACCGCGTGCGCTTTTCAGGCGCGAGCGGTTCGCCTTGTCGTAGGAGGCCTTGTAGATGACGTGCACCCCGAGCTTGGCGCCGAGCTCGGCAAGGGCTTCACCGATGCGCAGGTTCAAGTCGTCCGATTCGACGACGCAGGGCCCCGCGATCAGGAACGGGGTGGCTCCAAAGTGCTGGCCCATCGCTCAGTCGCCGAAGCGCGCCAGCTCCGACGGGACGTCCGCCCGCGCGGGCGCCCCGGGTCGCGCCCGGTGCTGGGCGAGCGCCGCGCCCACGAAGCCCGCGAACAGCGGGTGGGGACGCATCGGGCGGGACTTGAGCTCGGGGTGGAACTGGCAGCCGATGAACCAGGGGTGATCGGGCAGCTCGATCATCTCGACCAGCGAGCCGTCGGGTGAGAGACCGGAGCAGCGCATCCCGTATTCGGCGAGCACATCGCGGTAGGCGTTGGAGACTTCGTAGCGGTGCCGGTGGCGTTCGCTCACTTCCTGGCTGCCGTACACCTGCGCTGCGCGCGAGCCGGGGCGCAGCTTGCAGGGATACGCACCCAGTCGCATCGTGCCGCCCATATCGTGGATCCCTTCCTGCGAGCGCAGCAACGCGATCACCGGGTTCTCGCACTCGGGCTCGAATTCGCTGGAGTTGGTGTTGGCCAGCTTGGCGACGTTGCGCGCGAACTCGATGATCGCCGTCTGCAGGCCGAGGCAGATGCCGAAGAAGGGGAGTTTGTGCTCGCGGGCCCAGCGGATCGCCTCGAGCATCCCCTCCACGCCCCGCACGCCGAATCCTCCGGGCACCAGCAGCCCGTCGTACGATCCCAGCAGCTCGCCCGCCGCCTGCTGATCGGTGAAGCGGTCGGAGGCGATCCACTCGATCTGCACGCCGCAGTCATGCGCGATGCCACCGTGCACCAGCGCCTCGTGGATGCTCTTGTAGCTGTCCGCGAGCTCGGTGTACTTCCCGACGACCGCGATGCGCGCGCGCGCCGGCGGCGCCAGGATCTTGTCCACCATGTGCGCCCACGCGCGCAGGTCGGGCTCCTTGGTCTCGAGGTGCAGCCGGTGGCAGACTTCCTTGTCGAGCCCCTGCTCGTGCAGCTTGAGCGGGATTTCGTAGATCGACCGCACGTCCGGGCTTTCCACTACGCACCCGAAGTCCACGTTGCAGAACAGCGCGATCTTGCGCTTGATTTCCTCCGACAGCGGGCGCTCGGTGCGGCACACGAGGATGTCGGGCTGGATCCCGATCTGCATGAGCTCCCGCACGGAGTGCTGGGTCGGCTTGGTCTTGAGCTCGGAGGTGGCGGCGATGTACGGAACGAGGGTGAGGTGGATGAACAGCGTGTTGTCGCGCCCGACTTCCTGACGGAACTGGCGGATCGCCTCGAGGAACGGGAGCGATTCGATGTCGCCCACGGTGCCGCCGATCTCGGTGATCACGACGTCGTGGTCGGGGGCGAGCCGGCGGATCGCTGCCTTGATCTCGTCGGTGATGTGGGGGATCACCTGCACCGTCGAGCCGAGGTATTCCCCGCGCCGCTCCTTCGTGATCACCGCCTGGTAGATCCGGCCGGTCGTGACGTTGTTGACCTGCGACAGCGAGCGGTCGATGAAGCGCTCGTAGTGGCCCAGGTCGAGATCGGTCTCGGCACCGTCGTCCGTGACATACACCTCGCCGTGCTGGAACGGCGACATCGTGCCGGGATCGACGTTGATGTACGGGTCGAATTTTTGGATCGTCACGCGCAGCCCGCGCTCGACCAGCAGGCGGCCGAGCGACGCGGCTGCGATGCCCTTCCCGAGGGAGCTCACCACGCCGCCGGTCACGAAGATGTACTTCGTCGAGCTCACGAGCTCACCTCCCGCAGTTGGCCGGTCAGTTGGCCGGTCAGGGCCGCTTCCGCGTAGCGGAGATCCTCGGGCGTGTCCACGCCCGGAGCGGCGGGCGCCGCGAACAACGCCACGCCGATCGGGACGCCGTGCAGCAGCGGGCGCAGCTGCTCGAGCCGCTCCCAGCGCTCCACCGGGACGGGCGGCAGTCGCACCCAGCGCGCCAGGGCGTCGGGCGTGTAGGCGTACACGCCGACGTGCTGGTGATAGACCACGGCACCGGTGCCGTCCCGATCGAACGGCACGGCCGCGCGCGAGAAGTACACCGCCCGGCCGCGCGCATCCACCACGACCTTCACACGATTGGGGTCGGCGGCGAGCGCGGGGTCGAGCGTGCCCGCCGCGGTGCCGATCGGATCGCCTCCCTGGACGCGCGCCACGGCGCCGCGCAGCGCCTCGGGGGCCACGAGCGGCTCGTCGCCCTGCACGTTGAGAATCAGGTCGAATGTCTTAAACTGTTTGCTTGCAACAACTTCCGACACTCGCTCGGTGCCCGACTGGTGGTCCGAGGAGGTGAGGACGGCTTCGTATCCCGCTCGCTCAGCCACGACGGCAATCTCACGCGCATCGGTTGCGACGACGAGTCGGTCACACACCCCGGCTTCGGCGACGCGACGGATCACCCAGAGGATGAGCGGTTCACCCGCCAGAGGCAGGAGGGGCTTGCGAGGAAGGCGGCTGGAGCCCAGCCGCGCCGGGATCACGCCGAGGACGGGCACGGAGGAACATACAAGATGCGTGCCGCGGCGTCTAGGGCATGGCGCGTGCCACGCCTAAGAAATTCTCCAGCAATCGCTTACCGTGCTCGGTCCCGATGGACTCGGGATGGAATTGTACGCCGTAAATCGGATGGTTCCGGTGCTTCATGGCCATGATCTCGGCGTCCTTGGGACGGTCGCCGCTCCAGGCGGTGATGACGAGATCTTTGGGGAGGGACGCCGGCTCGACGACGAGCGAGTGGTAGCGCATGCCGGTGACGGGGTTCGGGATGCCTTCGAACAGCTCGTCCTTCTCGTGGATCACCGGGCACGTCTTGCCGTGCATCAGGCGGTCGGCGCGCACCACGCGGCCGCCGAACGCCTCCCCGATCGCCTGGTGGCCGAGGCAGACACCCAGGATCGGGATTTTCCCCGCCAGGGCCTGCACCAGGGGCACCAGGATCCCCGCGTCGCGCGGCGTGCACGGACCCGGGGAGAGCACCGCCGCGCGCGGCTTCAGCGCCAGGACCTGCGCGACCGTGAGCGCGTCGTTGCGGTACACGACGGGCTCCTGGCCCAGCTCGCCGAACAGCTGGACGAGGTTGTAGGTGAACGAGTCGTAGTTATCGAGAATGAAGAGCACGGGCCCCCCGATCGGCCGATCAGCTCAGGAAGCGCTCGGCGAGCTGCTGCAGCCGCTCGTCGCCCGCGGCGCGGGCGCGATCGAGAATCCGCTGGACGTGCTCGCGCAGCCGGGGCTCGCCCCAATAGTACCCGGTGGCCTGCTCGGCACTCGCCGTCTCGCCGGCGCGGGCGGCCTCGAGCAGCGCGTCCGCCGCGGCGCGATCGAAGTCCGGATGGCCCTTCGGTGGCAGCCCATAGTTGCGCCGGGGCGCCTCGTTGCCCGCATCTTCTTTGGTGAACGCTCGCGACATGTTGCGTCCCCCCTCCCCGCTCACGCCCGGGGATGATACTGCCGATGCACGCCGCGCAGGTAGTCCCGGTCCACGTGGGTGTAGAGCTGTGTGGTCGCCAAGTCGGCATGCCCCAGCATCTCCTGGACCGCCCGCAGGTCGGCTCCGCCCTCGAGCAGGTGCGTGGCGAAGCTGTGGCGCAGCGTGTGGGGGGTGACCCGCTTGGTGAGCCCCGCCGCCTTCGCGGCGCGCTTGATGATCGTCCACGCGCCGACGCGCGACAGCGGTGTGCCGCGCGCATTGAGGAACAGGATGCCCCGTCCCTTCCCCTTGTCGAAGCGCGGCCGGATTTCACGGGCGTACAGCGCCACCGCGCCCAAGGCGCGACGCCCCACCGGAACGATGCGCTCCTTCGCCCCTTTGCCGAAAATCCGCACCAGCCCGTCCTCGTACAACAGGTCCTGAGGCTTCAACCCCACCACCTCGGACACGCGCGCCCCGGTCGCGTAGGCGAACTCGAGCAGCGCCCGGTCTCGCATCGCGAGCGGCTCGTCGGTGTTCGGGGCCGCGAGCAGTCTGCCCACCTCGGCGACCGTCAGCACCGTGGGCAGGGTGCGCCACTGCTTGGGCGATTCGAGGCGCTCGCTCGGGTCTCGCGTCGCGTGTCCTTCGCCGACCAGGAAGCGGTAGTACGTGCGGATCGCCGAGATCTGACGACGGATCGTCGCCGGGGCGAGGCCCAGGTCTTTGAGATCGTAGACGAACTCGCGCAGCTGCACCGCGGTGATGGCATCGGGGCGGCCGGCGCCCTGGGTCGTCGCGTGGGCGATGAGCCGCCCGACGTCGCGCAGGTAATTGCCCACGGTATTCGCGCTGTTGCCGGCCTCGAGGGCGAGGTAATCGCGGAACTGCTCCACGTGAAAGGCGCGATGACGATCGTCCACGGTCACAGCCACCGCCGTACCCGCCTCGTGTATGCGCGATAGGCGTCACCGAACTTGCGCTCGAGGTACGCCTCCTCCCGCGCGATGACCCACCATCGAATTACGACGAGCACGACGGGTAACAGCACGAGCGGCCACAGCGAGTTGACGAGCAACGCGATGCCGGCGTAGAGCGCCGCGAGTCCGACGTACATCGGGTTGCGGGTGAAGCGGTAGGGCCCCTGCGCCACGAGCGCCGTCGTGGGCTGGATGGGAACCGGGCTCGTGCCGGCCCGGCGAAACAGGACGATGGCGCTCGCGGCGAGCGCCACGCCCGCGCCGGCGAGGAGCCAGCCGAGCAGGGTCCGGGCCCCGCCCATCCCTACCGGGGCGGGCTCCAGTCGATCCAGCGCGTACCCTAGCCCGAACCCCAGCGCGTACACGAGGGGCGGGGGTACCGCCACGCCCGCGCTATCCGCCGAATCATCCGCCATTGTGGATTCCTGTCCGCAGTCAGGCGATTCTAACGCCTGTGGCGGTGCCAAATCCATAGGCCGGGCGACGTGCCCCACTTCGGTTCTGCCCGTACATTGTCACGCTGTCGCAACCGGGGAGGGCGTCCGTGCATCCGTTGCTCATCTTGTTGGTGGGAATGAGCACGATCCTCGTGGGGATCGTCGTGCTGCGCCTGAACGCGTTCCTGGCGCTGATCACCGCCGCGATCGTGGTCAGCCTGCTGGCTCCCGGTGAGCCCGCGGTGAAGATCGCTCGCGTGGCGGAGGGCTTCGGCCGCACGGCAGGCACCGTCGGGGTCGTCATCGCGCTGGCGGCGATTACCGGAAAAGCGATGATGGACAGCGGGGCGGCGGACCGGATCGTCAATGCGTTCCTCGCCTTGCTGGGCGTCGAGCGAGGGGCCACGGCCCTGTGCGCCACGGGCTACGTACTGTCGATCCCTGTCTTCTTCGACACGGTCTTCTATCTGCTGGTCCCCCTGGCCCGCTCGATGCACGGGCGCACCAACCGCAACTATCTCAAGTACCTCCTGGCGATTGCGGCGGGCGCGGCGGCGACGCACACGCTGGTCCCGCCCACCCCCGGACCGCTGGCGATCGCCGGTACGTTGGGCGTGGACTTGGGAACTATGGTTCTGGTCGGCATGGTCGTGGCGCTGCCGGCGGCGGGGGTCGGGCTGCTGTTCGCGGGATGGGTGGACCGCCGCATGCCCGTCGTGCCTCGAACCGACTCCGGCGGAGCTGCCGCAGGGTCGGCGGGCCTGCACCCGCTGCCCGGGCTCATCCCCTCGCTGCTCCCGATCGTGTTGCCCGTGCTGCTGATCTCGACGCACACGATCGTCGTGTCCATGACGCCGCAGCCGGGCATGCACCCCACGGGCTGGTCGGCTCTGGCGCCCTACACCGCGATCATCGGGAACCCCAATCTGGCGCTGCTCGTAGCCGCGGGCGTAGCCATGCGGGTGTACGCGCGGCAGCGCGGGGTGAGCCGGGCCGACCTCGCGGAGATGGTCGACACGTCCTTGATGAGCGCCGGGGTGATGATCCTCATCATTGCGGCGAGCGGGGGGTTCGGGGTCGCGCTGCAGGCCACAGGGATCGGGCCCGTGATCGAGCGGGCGTTCGTCGGGCACTCGGGGGGGGCCGCGTCGGGGACAGGCTCCGGCCTGATCTTTCTGTTCCTCGGGTTCGGCGTCGCGAGCCTGATCAAGATCGCCCAGGGCTCGAGTACGGTCGCGATGATCACCACGGCGGCGATGCTCGCGGCCATGCTGCCGGCGAGCGGCCACGGTCTTCCGTTTCACACCGTCTATGTCGCCACCGCGATTGCCAGCGGGTCGCTCGTCGGGTCGTGGATGAACGACAGCGGGTTCTGGCTGTTCTCGAAAATGGGCGGCGTGACGGAGCTCGAGACGCTCAAGTCGTGGACTCCCGTCCTCGCAGCCGTCGGCGTCACCAGCATGGTGATGACCATCGGGCTCGCGCTCCTGGTGCCGCTGCGGTAGCGAGGATTGACGCCCCCCGCAACGATATGGTACTACTCGGCATGACCTCAGGAGCTACTATGCCCGACGACATGGGAACCTTCCGCGTAGACGTCGAGATCGAGAACCCCGCCCGCCCGGGCGACCGACGAGCTCTCAAATCGGTGCTGGTGAACACCGGCGCGGAACGGTCGTGGGTCCCGGCCGAGGTTCTTGAGTCCCTGGGGATCGAGCGCTACAACACGTGGCGCTTCCGGCAAGCCGACGGGACGATCCTCGAGCGCCGCACCGGTGCCGCGTTCATCCACGTCGCTGGCAAGCGTACCAGCGACGACGTCGTGTTCGGAGAGCCCGGCGACCTCGTATTGCTCGGCTCCCGCACCCTGGAGGGGCTCAACTTCCGGATTGAGCCCGTCACCAAACAATTGGTGGACGCAGGCCCGGTGCCGGCCGCAGCGGCGGCGTAGGGCTCGCAGCGCCTCGTTGCTCACACAGCGCCTCGTAGTTCACACGCTGAAGCGTGTGCTCGGCCCAGCACAACGCTGAAGCGTGAACGGCTGGCGATTCGCGGCCCATCGCAGCACGTTGAAGGCATGCACGCGAAGCTGGATCTCCCTCCCCTCGACTCCGTGCTCGGGTCGGCCAGCGCGGTCGCCGCCGGCCGGCTCGCCGGTGACGGACCCGCGGGGCGGCTCCACCTCACGCCCGACATGCTGCGGGAGGAGCCGAGCGGTAACCTCTTCGGCCTGACGCAGAACGTGGGCATGGGCTGGAGCCCCGCGTCGTTGAGCGGCCCGCAATACGTCATCGTCAGCACGCACGGCGGCCTGCGCGGCGAGGACGGGACCCCTGTGGCGCTGGGATACCACACGGGGCACTGGGAGATCGGGCTGCTGGTGCGCGCGGCGGCCGAGACGCTGCGCGCCGCGGGGGCGATCCCTTTTGCGGCGTACTGCAGCGACCCGTGCGACGGCCGCACCCAAGGAACCACGGGGATGTTCGACAGCCTGCCGTATCGCAACGACGCGGCCGTCGTCATGCGCCGGCTGATCCGCTCCCTCCCCACGGCGTCGGGCGTGATGGGCGTCGCCACGTGCGACAAGGGTCTGCCGGCGACCATGCTGGCGCTCGCGGGATGCCGGGACCTGCCGGGCGTGATTGTGCCCGGCGGCGTCACGCTGCCGGCGGTCGGGAGCGAGGACGCGGGGACCGTGCAGAGCCTGGGCGCGCGCTTCGCCCAGGACCTCGTGACCCTCGACTACGCGGCTACAATGGGTTGCCGCGCCTGCGGCTCGGCCGGCGGCGGCTGCCAGTTTCTGGGGACCGCGGCGACCTCGCAGGTCGTGGCGGAGGCGCTCGGCCTGGCGCTGCCGCACAGCGCGCTGGCGCCGTCCGGGGAGCCGGTGTGGCTCGAGCTGGGCCGCCGCTCGGCCCTCGCCCTGGTGCGGCTGCACGCGCTCGCGATTCCGATCAAGCGGATCCTGACCCAGCACGCGGTCGAGAATGCGATGCTGGTGCACGCGGCGTTCGGCGGGTCGACCAACCTCGTCCTGCACATTCCGGCGATTGCGCATGCGGCGGGGCTCCGGCCGCCCACCGTGGACGACTGGATCCGCGTGAATCGGGCCACGCCGCGCCTGGTCGATGCCCTGCCGAACGGCCCGCGCGGCCATCCCACCGTACAAGTCTTCATGGCCGGCGGTGTGCCCGAGGTGATGCTGCACCTGCGCCGCATGGGCCTGCTGCACGGCGACGTGCTCACGGCGACGGGCGACACCCTCGATACGACGCTCGACTGGTGGGAGGCGAGCGACCGGCGCCGCGAGGCGCGGGCGCGGCTCGCCGCCGGCGCGGCGGTCGCTCCCGACGACGTCATCATGGGTCCGGACGCCGCGCGCCGCGCCGGCCTGACCAGCACCGTCGTGTTCCCGGTCGGGAACTTGGCGCCCGAGGGGGCGGTGATCAAAGCCACCGCGCTCGACCCCTCCGTCGTGGGAGACGATCAGGTCTATCGCCACCGAGGGCCCGCGCGCGTCTTCGTCGACGAGCGCGACGCGATTCGGGCCGTGAAAGGAGCGACTGAGCGGCCGATCCGACCGGGAGACGTGATCGTGCTGATCGGGACGGGGCCGTCGGGCACTGGGATGCAGGAGACCGCGCAGATCACCACCGCGCTCAGATATCTCCCCTGGGGGAAGCAAGTCGCGCTCCTCACCGACGGCCGTTTCTCCGGGTTCTCGAGCGGCGCGTGCGTGGGCCACATCGGACCGGAGGCACTGCACGGCGGCCCGATCGGCCGGCTGCGCGATGACGACTTGATCGAGATCGTGATCGACCGCAGGACGCTCACGGGGTCGGTGGACCTCGTGGGAGCGGCCGGGCAGCCGCTCGACGCGGCCGGGTGCGCCGCGCTGCTCGCGCAACGGAGCCCGCACCCTGGGCTCGCGCCCCACCCCGCCCTGCCGGCGGACACCCGCCTGTGGGCGGCCCTGCAGCGGGTGAGCGGCGGCACGTGGGCGGGCTGCGTGTACGACGTCGATCGCATCGTGGCGGCGCTCGAGGCCGGTCTCAACATCAGCAAGGAGGTGGAGTGATCGTTGTTCATGACGACCGGGACGACTGCGGCGCAGCTCACGGCGTGGCCGCTCTGGGCGGCGGGAGCTGCGCGGCGAAGTCCCTCAGCTCTCGAGTCGACCCGGGCCAGCCGCCGAGGGCCTGGACGTAATGGGCGACCTGCCACACCTGGTCGGGCGTCAGCGCATCGCCGGACTCGGGCATCGGCGTGCCGCTGATCCCCGCCACCGCCCGGAGGTATATGTCCCGTGCCGTGCGTGACCACTTACCGCGGCCCAGCGTGAGGTTGGCCGGCGCGATGGCAGACCCCCAATCGTCCACCATTCCTTTGATGGCTGCAGGTCCGTTGCCCGTCCCGTCGCCGTGGCACTTCGCGCAGTTTGCCTCGAACAGCTCCCGGCCTCGCGTTACGGACTCCCGCGTGGGTGCCGGCTCGTCGGTGATGGCGATCGGTGTCCCTGGCGCCTCGCTGCGCCAGCGCGGCGACAGCGTTTGCAGGTAGGCGATCACGTCCCGGCGCTCGCGCGTGCTCAAAGCGGCGAAGGGCGGCATGCGAGTGCCGTACAGGCCGTCCTGGATCACCCGCTCGAGGTCGGCCGTCGTGGGCAGAAAGCCGTAAGGCGTCGAGCTGAACTTGAAGACGCCTTGCCGGAAGTCACGCGGCCTCGGTTGCGACCAGCGCGCTACTTCCCCAGCGCCGTCGGCGCGCGCACCGTGGCATTGAACGCAGTAGCGCTCGTATACCTGGCGGCCCCGCGCCGGATCGCCCACTGACTGTGCCGCCATGGGCGAGGCGCCGACCGTGAGTGCGCCGATCGTGAGGGCGGCGACCGCCACCGTGCGTTGTATGGCTGACATGCGCTCTCCCTTCAGAAGAGCAGGTGGCTCCCGAGCCACAGGGAATTGAGCGTCGCGTCCGCGCCGCCCGGCCCGACCGACTTGATCTTTTGCCGCCAATAGGTGAGCTCCACCACCCACGCGAAGCGGGAAGTCAGCTCGAGCGCACGGCGCACGCCAACCAGCTGGAAGTCCTGGTCGCCGAAGTCGTCGGGTCGCCCCGCGATGGCCTGGCGCTGGTTACGGATGACCTGGAGCCGGCCGTAGAACACGAGGGGGAGCTTGGGCACGTATTCGAGCTGCAACATGCCGGCGTCGAACGTCGCGTCCTGGGTCGCCGTTGGAACGAGCGCCCGATCGTCCCGCCCCGTCATGCCCATCACCGTGACTCGGAGGGGGAGCACATCCGAGCCCAGTCCGAACTCCACGTCGCCGCCGAGCCGCCGCTGTCCCTTCCAGTCCGAGCTGTCGAGGCCGCCCGGCCAGGTCACGTACGCACCGAACACCCCTGCCCGGACGCTGCGGAGGAATCCGCTCGCGAACTCTTGGCGGTGTGTGACCCGGCCAAACACCCCGGGCGAGCAGACCGTGCAATGCGCTGCGGGCGCTCCGCCCGCGGTGAACACGTTCACCGAGTAGCGATTCCGGCTGCCGCGATCGTGCCCCATGACCTCGATGCCGGGCTGGGGAAACAGCATCGTGAAGCGCGACACGGTCCCCGGCACCGCGTACGCGTACAACACGGCGAATCGCGAGTTACTCATGTTGTATTCGCGCCCACCGTTGATTGGCAAATCGAATTCGTTGGAGCCTAGCTTGATGTTGACCCAATCGGTGCCGAACGCCTGGTTGTAGCGGATCCAGCCGGCATCAGTGAAGGTGAACCCGTCCTCGTAGACGCTCGGAAGGAAACGGAACGAGACTTTGTCGCTGATGGAGCCCATCCCCCCGAACACCAGCGCACCATCCCTCACGCGGCCAAGACGCTGCACCGTCTGCCCGCCTACCCGCTCGACGTCGTACTCGTAGTTCTTCCACAGCCAAGCGAAGACGGGCCAATAGCCCGGCTCGTTGGCCCGCAGGTCGTCGGTGCCGTTCTTCATCCGGTACCCGTTGTCTTTGAAAGCCTGCCCGTAGGCG